>Ga0184623_10000714_pt1 | contig 14272 bp, 15 predicted proteins | sample PLM1_100_b1_FD_133138 | JGI IMG/M metagenome (GOLD analysis project Ga0184623, IMG submission 133138) | Groundwater sediment microbial communities from an aquifer in East River, Colorado, USA - PLM1_100_b1 | ecosystem: Environmental > Terrestrial > Soil > Riparian zone | place: USA: East River...
ACGACCTGCGCCGCCACCGCCGCCACCGGGGCCACCACCGGGACGGCCACCAGGGCCACCACCAGGACGGCCACCAGGGCCACCACCAGGACGGCCACCGGGACCACCGCCAGGACCGGCCGGACGCGCGGGCATCATGCCCGGGTTAGGCCGGGGTGGCATGTTGCCGGGGTTGGGGCGGGGACCACCGGGACGACCGCCACCGCCGGCCGGCGGCCGCGGCGGCATGCCACCGGGCGTCGGGCCAGGACGGCTGCTGCCCGGAGCGGGCGCGGCGCCACCGCCGGTGTTCGGACCGGCCGGGCGCGGGCCCGGACGCGGCGAAGCGTTGGCCGGGTTGACCCCGAACGGGTTGTTGCCGGGCCGCGGGCCCGGACGCGGACCGCCGGGCTTCGCCGGGGCCGGCGCCGCCGACGCGGCGGGCGCGATCGGAGGCTGTGCGGCACGCTCGGCGGCGGCGGCCTTGGCGGCCGTCGCTGCCGCTTCCTGCGCGGCCTTCAACTCAGCGGCCTTGGCCTCGGCCGCAGCCACCTCGACGTTGTGCGAGCTGGCCATGGTGCCCACGCCCGCGTCGACGGGCGCCTTGGGGCCGGGCTTCGGACCGGGCGCGGCCGGGCCCGGTCGCGCCGCCGGCGGCTTGGGCCGGCCAGGCACCGCGGACGGCTTGGCCGGCGAAGCGGCGGGCGCGCTTGCGGGCGCGCCGCCGGAGGACTGGGACGGGAACGACTCCCGGAGGCGTCGCGCGACGGGTGCTTCCACCGTCGACGACGCAGACTTCACGAACTCCCCGAGCTCTTTCAGCCGGGCGAGTACGACCTTGCTTTCGACACCGAGCTCCTTAGCGAGCTCGTGTACGCGGGCCTTGCCTGCCACTGGACTCCTCATCCGAGGCCGGGCGGCGACCCGCTCGACCTCCTGCTTACAACTGAAGCCTGGTCATTGTTGCGACTTCATCGCTTGCTCATACCGATCGACCTACTTCTCTTCCGAGTGCGGACTCGTGCCCGCACAACCGGTGTTGCCGAGCGCTGCCACGTAGTCGCGGACGGGGCTGATGTCGAGGACACCGGCCACCCGCAGCGCGCGCCCGAAGACACGGCGGCGTTCCGCGAGCGCGAGGCAGGCCGGGTCAGGGTGCAGTGATGCACCTCGCCCCGGCAGTCTGCGAGCCGGGTCGGGGACGGCGACGCGGACGTCACCGTTCTCGCTCCGGCCGCCGTCAATGACGACCCGCAGCAACTCAGCGGCTGCCTCTTTCTTCCGGCAACCGACGCACGTTCGTAGAGCGACGTGGCGACGGGGGACCGAAGACGTGTGGCGAACCACCTGCAAGCTTACCCCGCCGCCCCGACGGAGGGCGCGCCCGGCTCCCCTGTGCGCGCCACCGGCGCGGCGTCGCTGCGGATGTCGATGCGCCATCCGGTCAGCCGCGCCGCGAGGCGGGCGTTCTGCCCTTCCTTGCCGATGGCGAGGGAGAGCTGGTAGTCCGGCACGGTGACCCGCGCCGAACGGTTCGCCAGGTCGACGACCTCGACCTTGATCACGTTCGCCGGCGAGAGCGCGCTGCCGACGAACTTCGCCGGGTCCTCGGAGTAGTCGACGATGTCGATCTTCTCCCCGTGCAGCTCGCTCATGACCGCCCGTACCCGGCTGCCCAGGGGACCGATGCAGGCTCCCTTGGCGTTGACGCCGGCGACCTTGGAGTGGACCGCGATCTTCGACCGGTGACCGGCCTCGCGGGCGACCGCGCCGATCTCGACCGTGCCGTCAGCGATCTCGGGCACCTCGAGGGCGAACAGCTTCCGCACCAGGTTCGGGTGTGACCGGGACAACGTGATCTGCGGCCCGCGCATTCCCTTGGAGACGCCGACCACGAGGCATTTGATCCGGGCGCCGTGCTCGTACACCTCGCCGGGCACCTGCTCGCCGGCCGGGAGGTTGGCCTCGACCTTGCCGAGGCTGATCGTGACGATGCCCTTCTCCGAGCGGGATTCGTGCGCCTGGATGATCCCGGCGACGACCTCGCCCTCCTTGCCGGCGAACTCGCCGAAGTTGACCTCGTCCTGAGCGTCGCGGAGCCGCTGCAGGATCACCTGCTTGGCGGTCATCGTCGCGATCCGGCCGAAGTCATGCGGAGTGTCGTCGAACTCACGCTCCGTGGTGCCGGTTTCGTCCGGTTCCTTGGCCCACACAGTGGCCGAACCGGTCTTGCGGTCGATCTCTACCCGGGCGTGGTGGTGCGCCCCCTCGGTATGCCGGTACGCCGTCAGCAGCGCGGTCTCGATCGCTTCGATGATCGTGTCGAAGGAGATCTCCCGCTCCCGCTCCACCGCACGTAGCGCGGCGATGTCGATGTTCATGCGTCCTCCCCCTCCGTGCTCTCTGACTCGTCCGCCACCTTGCCGGGCCGACCGAACTCCACCTGGACCTTGCCCTCACCCATCTGGGCGTACACCACCTCGCGGCGCGCGCCGTCGATGTCGAGGACCACGACGGCGTCGGTGGCCGCGGTGATCCGGGCAGTCAACAGCTCGTCCCCGACCTGGACCTTCACCAGCCGGCTCACGTTGCGACTCCAGTGCCGCGGCAGGGTCAGTGGCCGGTCGACGCCCCGCGAGGTGACCTCGAGCGTGTACGGCGCGCGGCCCACGATGCCGCCGTCGGCGTCGGCGTCGTCGAGGACCGCGGACACCGCACGCGAGACCTCGGCGATGTCATCCAGGGTGATGCCTCCGTCGGCGTCCACCACGACCTTCACCACGCTCCGCCGTCCTGCTGCGACGACCACGAGCTCTTCCAGGTCGTAGCCGGCGGCCGTGACCACGGGCTCGACCAGGGCGGCGATCCGGGCGCGTTGGCCAGTTGATGCACCCGCTGCCATCGGGCACCTCCCCTTATGGTCGCTTTGAAGTTGTCGGGTGTGCACAGCGTAACCGCCCGCAGAGGGTGGTCCCGCACCACCACACTGGCGACAGGCTGACAAACTGTGTCCCGTGACGAAGCTCCTGGCGCGCCGGCGCCTGCTCACCGGCGCGCTCGCCGGGGCGGCCGGTGTCCTCACCGCCACCGCGCTCAGCGGCTGCGGCCTGCTGCCCGACGGCGACGGGGCCGGCACCCCGGAGGCCGACCCCGATCCGCTGGAGCCGCTGCTCACCGCCGAACTGGCGCTGGTGGCGAGCTACGACCAGGCCATCGCCGCGCTCCCGGCCCTGGCCGCGCGGCTGCGCCCGCTGCGGGCCGACCATGCCGCGCACGCCCAGGCGCTGCGGGCCCGGATCGACCCGCGCCGCGCCGACGCGATCCCTACGAAGGCGCCGCCGGGGGCCGCCGCGTCCGCAACAAGCTCCACGCTGGCCGCGCTAGCCAAGGCCGAGCGGGTCAACGCCGACGGCGCCATCAAGCTGTGCCTCGCGACCGAAGGCGAGCGCGCGGCCCTGCTGGCGAGCATCGCGGCCTGCGAGTCGTCACATCTGGTGGTGCTCGCGTGAACGCCACCCCGCGGCTGCAGGCAGCGCTGGCGGCCGAACACGCGGCGATCTTCGGCTACGGCGCGCTCGGCCCGCACCTGACCGGCGCATCGCGCGAGGCCGCCACCGAGACCGAGCAGACCCACCGTGACCGCCGGGACACCGTGGCCGCGCTGCTGATCCGGGCCAAGGCCGAACCGGTGCCGGCCGAGCGGGCGTACGCGCTGCCGTTCCCGGTGGAGGGCCGGGCGGCGGCGCTGAAGCTGGCGATCCAGCTGGAGGAGCGGACGGCGGCGGCGTGGCGGGCGGCGGTACCCGAGCTGGCCGGCGCCGACCGGACGCTCGCGATCACGGCGCTCACCGAGTGCGCGGTCCGGGCCACCCGGTGGCGGCGGGCGCTGGCGCCGAACGCGCCGGTCACGGTCGCCTTTCCCGGGGTCTGAGGTCGCCTTTCCCGGGGTCTGAGCCAGCCGGGGTCTGAGCCACCTGGGGGTCTCAGTCGGGATGCGATGCCGACCCGGCCCCACCGGGAGGGTTGCCGAGCCGGCACCGCGCTTGGACGGTCGCCGCGGACCAGGGGGTTAGCTCGCCGCGGCCATCCAGCTTCGCCCGCCGCCTCAAGTTCTGTATACGCAGTGGGGCGCAGGACGTGGCGTCAAACCACACCCCACCGCGAGAACGGCGGCCCGGCGGGATGGCGAACCCGTCAGGCGTGTACATCGTCAACCAGTCTGAAGCTAGGCCTGTGATCCTCATCACGGAAGGCGTTTACGACGCTCTTAAGGCCACCGTGAACAGGGCTTAATGATGAGCGCCGCCAGCGTTCGGCACGGCGAGCCAGAGCTTGATCCGCGCACCGCCGAGCCGGCCACGGTCGAACTGGATCGAGCCGCCCGTGTTCTCGGCCATGCGACGGGCGATGTCGAGGCCCAGCCCGGTCGAGCCACCACCGCTGGCGCCGCGGCGGACGGCGGCGCGCGGGTTGGCGACGCCGGGGCCGGCGTCCTCGATGACGAGCGTCACGCCGCGCCGGTCGGACCGCATCATGACGGCGAACGCGGTGCCGTGCGGGGTGTGCCTGAAGATGTTGCCCAGCAGCGCGTCAACGACCGCGACCAGCTCGGACCGGGCCACGGGCACCATTGTCCTGCGGTCGGCGCCGGAGAGGTCCCACTGGCGGTCCTGGTCCTCGGCGAGCGCCGACCAGAAGCTGAGCCGCTCGGTGAGCACCCCGGCCATGTCGCAGCGCTCGGGACCGCGCTCCGACAATGGCCGGCGGGCGGTCTTGATGATCGTGTCGATCTCGCGTTCCAGCGTGCCGACGGCGAGCCGGATCCGCTCGGCGTCGGTGCCGTCGCCCAGGCCCTCGACGTCGAGGCGCAGTGCGGTGAGCGGGGTGCGGAGCCGGTGCGAGAGGTCGGCGGCGAGTTCCCGTTCGGCGTCGAGGAACTGCACGACCCGGGCCGCCATCGCGTTGAACGAGGCACCGGCCTCGGCCAGCTCCGGCGGGCCGCCGGGGTCGACCCGCACCTTGAGGTCGCCGCTGCCGAAGGCGCGCGCCGCGCGGGCCAGGCCACGGGCCGAGCCGACGACCTTCGCGCCAAGCCGGTCGGCGACGAAGACTGAGCCCAGCACGAGCGTCAGCGCCACCACGGACAGCGCCACCCACGCCGGGGCCACGCCGCGGGTGAGGTCCTCCTCGGGCAGGTACACCTCGATGACGACGTCGGCGCCCTCGGGCAGCGTCGTGTGCTGCAGGTAGACCTGGCCGCCGCCGGGCGCGTCCGCGGTGAAGGTGCGGCGCCGGTCGGCCGCCAGGGTGACGTCCTCGACGCGGGCGTGCGCGTTGCCGAGCGGTTCGGTGTCGTCCGGCAGGTGCAGCGCGAGACGCTTCTCCTGGCCCGCCGGGCTGCTCTCCAGCGCACGGTTGAGCGCCGCACGGTCGGTGGTGATGGCCAGCACCGTGACCATGGCCGACGCCTGCCGTTCGGCGTCGGTGATCGCCCGCTCCTCGGCGATCTGGTGGACGATCAGCGCCAGCGGGACGAGGAATGCGAGCGCCACCATTGTCGTGGTGGCCAGCGCGACCCGGACGAGCGCCCACCTCATCAGCGAGCCTGTTTCGTCATGGAACCGCGCCCTGTGGAACCCGTCCTCACCGCTGCGGAACCACCAGCTTCACGCCGACGCCGCGGACGGTATGCAGGAACCGGGGCTGTGCCGCGCTCTCGCCGAGCTTGCGCCGCAGCCAGGACAGGTGCACGTCGATGGTCTGGTCGCCGCCGATGTGCGGCTGCCGCCACACGGCCTCGACCAGCTCCTTGCGGCTCACCACGCGGTGCGGGCGGGCGGCGAGATAGGCGAGGAGGTCGAACTCCCGGCGGGACAGCTCCAGCAGCTCGCCGTCGAGCGTGGCCTCGCGGCGGGCGAGGTCGACCCGGAGCGGGCCCACCTCGATCGCCGACTGCCGGGCGCCGCCCGGACGGGCCCTGCGCAGCACCGCGGACATGCGCGCCGCAAGGTGCTCCCCGGAGAACGGCTTGGTGAGGTAGTCGTCGGCGCCCGCGTTCAGCAGCTTGACGATCTCGGCCTCGTCGTCTCTGGCGGTCGCCACGATGACCGGCACCTCGCACAGCCCGCGCAGCATCCGCAGCGCGTCGGCGCCGTCGAGATCTGGCAGTCCGAGATCGAGAATCACCAGGTCAGGGCGGTCCGCTGTGACTTCACGCAGAGCGTCGAGAGCCGTACCGACCGCGCGCACCACGTGGTCGGCCTTGGTCAACGACCGGACTAGCGCGCCGCGCACAACGGCGTCATCTTCGACTAGGAGCACCTTCGGCATGATGCGAACGGTAGCCCCCGCACGGCGGTAGCGGTGAATGGATCCTCAGAGACGGTGGCAGGATGGGCGCCATGCGGCGAACTCTGGGGTCCGTGGGGGCGTGGCTACTGGCCACCAGCCTCGCGGTTCTGGTGTCCTGGTTAGGGGTCCAATCGGTGCGGTTTGCGGCCGTCCCGGACAGAGTGAGCCCGATGACGGCGGCCGAGGCCAGAAAGGTCGTACCGCAGTCGGCCAGCCCCACCCCGGCTCCCGCGCCGACAACGGACACCCCCAGCCCGACGCCGACGCCGACCCCGTCGGAATCATTGTTGGCCGCCGGGTCGCCGAGTGAGCCGCCGATCACCCCGTCGTTCACCGAGGACCTGTGGACGCCGGTCCCGGACGGCAAGGGCGGCACGGCACTGCTGCGGACCGTCCGCACCAAGGGCGGCACGGCCAAGCTCCGGTTCGCCAAGGACGAGGTCAAGGTGCTTTCCACCGAGCCGAATCCGGGTTTCACCGGCACGTTCGACCAGCAGGCGCCGGGCGTGGCCATCGTGACGTTCACCTCCCCCGGCCACACGTCGAAGCTCACGGCCTTCTGGGATCGCGTGGCAAAGGTGCAGGTCACGGAGACACCGGCCCAGTCGTAAGGGTCCCCGTTCCCCAGGAATCGGCCGGACTACCGCGCCTACGCTGCGCCGCTGGCCGCCCCGTTCCACGTGTCCACCAGCGGCAACAGCTCGGCGAGGCGGTGAATCGTGGCGTCCGGCTCCCCCACCGTGTGCCCGATCTGGTGCGCCGGGATCGCGCTGTGCGGCACGTGCACCGCGCGCATCCCGGCGTTCTGGGCGCCGTAGACGTCGTCGAAGAGCCGGTCGCCGACGTACACGCACCGAGCGGGATCGGTGGCGCCGACGGCGGCCATGGCGGCGAGGAACGCCTCCGGGTGCGGCTTCGTCCACGGGATCTCGCTGCTGTAGACCGCGCCGTCGAGCAGCTCCAGAACACCGTCGCGGGCGAAGATCTCCTCGTGGTGGTCGCGGGTCCAGATCGTGTTCGACAGGATGCCGACCTTGATGCCGCGCTCGCGCAGCCCGGTCAGGAGTGGCGGCGCGTCGGGGTCGATCAGCGAGTGCGGATCCCAGCGGGCCCGGTACTCCGCGTGAGCCGCCTCGGTCATCGTGACCTCGGCGAGCGTGCAAACCTCCGCGAGGGTGGCGCTGCGGTGCTCGTCCCGGGAGCGGAGCCAGACCGTGTCCTCGGCGGCGTGCAGCGCGGCGGCGATCTCATCAGTGCGGTCGGCGTCGATCAGCGCCGCCACCGCCCGCCAGCATGCCCGCACGTCCACCGTGTGCCACGGCGTGAGCGTGCCACCCCAGTCGAACAGCACGGCCTCCAACGTGTTGTCGTCTCTCATCTGTTCGAGAATGCCAGGTCGTCAGAACATGCCAACCGGTTTTGTGGGCGCGGTCGGTAATGTCGGCGCTCATGCCGACATCGAGTGCCGGCCCGAACGCGGTGCGGGCCGAGTTCCCGGCCTAGGAGCGCCCGCTGAGGAGCGCCGCGGCCCGGTCGGCGCAGGCCTGCAACTCGGCCTCGGGCAGCGCTGGGTAGTCCTTGCTAATCATCTCGGTGGCCCCGGACGGCAGCGGCCGCGAGTCGAACTCGCCCTTGATCAGCGCCGTGTTGAGCGAGTCGCCCGTGGTGTGCGGCGCCAGGTGCGTGCAGGTGCGGGATGCCGCCGCCGAACACGTACACGAACACCAGCTCGGCGCCGGTGGCCTCCTTCAGCACGGCCGTGCAGCGAGCGATCGCCGTGCCGAAGGTCCGTGCCTCTTCGCCGTCGAGATCGGTGATGTGCGGGATGTGGCGTTTCGGCTCCAGGAACGAGAAGCCGGCGACGGTGTTGTGGCCGCGCACGCTCATCGAGAGGCGCCACAGGTCGTCCTCCCAGACGAGCGTCCGGCCCAGCTCGGCGTCCGCGGCAGGGCCATCGCAGAGAGCGCAGGTATCGGTCATCCACTCATCGTGGCCGGCCGTGCGCGTAGCGCCAGAGTGATCCGCGCAGGGCTGAACCGCGTACCTCTAGACGTAATGCGGGACCACCGACGTGAGGACTCGAGGATGCGGAGCACCACCAGCGACGACGACCGGCTGCTCGACTGGGTGACCGAGCTGTCGGGGCAGCCCGTCGAGGCGCGCGAGGAGTACGACGCGTACGTGGACAAGGGCGCGCGGGTGGACTGGGAAGAGTCCGGTCACGGCTCGCGTGATTTGTCGTAGGTAAGTGCGACGCTGCCGCGATGACTAGCTGGCAGCGGTTCGCAGACGAGGAACCGGCCCTGGCCGCGGCGGTCCGGGCACGGTTCGAGGCCACGAAACACCACGTGCTGGCCACCCTGCGGCGCGACGGTTCGCCGCGGGTGAGCGGCACCGAGGTGCGCATCCACGGGCCGGAGTTGACGCTCGGCTCGATGGTGGGCGCGGTCAAGGCCCGCGATCTCCAGCGGGACGGCCGTTTCGCGCTGCACGCCAACCCGGGCGACGGCTCGATGGCCGGCGGTGACTCCAAGATCTCCGGCCGCGCGATCGAGATCGTCGACCCGGCCGAGTTGAAGGACTACGCCGAGGCCACGGGGACGCCCAGCCCGGACTTCCACCTGTTCCGGCTGGATCTCACCGAGGTCGTGCATACCTCGGTGGACGAGGGCCAGGAGTACCTGCTGATTCAGGTCTGGAAGCCAGGTGTGCCGCTCAGCCGGCTCGCGCGCTACAACGACGGCCCCGAACTGGTACGCCGGCTGCCCTGAACCGTCAGCTCTTGGTCAGCGGCCGGCACAACAGCGCGTCGGGTCGCTTGAACGGCCTGCCGAACCGGTTGGTCCAGGCGATGCCGGCGGCGTACTCGTCGTCCGCGCACTGCCCCTTGTAGTGTCCGGCGGCGAAGTCACCGCCCTTGGCGCCCGCCGGCCGGTTGTCGCCGCGGTCAAACCAGACCGTCCGGCCGTTCGCCGTCGACGCACCGTCCGCCGGGGCGCACAGCGCGCTGGACAGGTTCGGCCCGCGGACGCTGTACCCGATCAGGGCGGCGCCGGCCGCGCACTGGAACTTGGTGTAGCCGTGCGCCCAGTCCGTGGTGACGTGGCGCTCGTCGCGGACCACCTCATGGTCGCCGCTGGGCGACCCGCTCTTGCCGGTGCACAGGCCCCGGTTGCCGGTATGACTCAGCCCGATCAGGCGCTGGCCGTCCGGGCAGGACGCCTTGCGCGCGCCGCTGTCCCAGTCTTCCGTGAGGCGCGACGACTGGCTGAGGTCGCCGTGATCGAGGGTCAGCATCGAGTACCGGGCGGCGCGCTCGACCCTGCCGGCCTTCCCGTCAGACGCGATCAGCCGGCGCCACGCGTCCGCGCGCCAGTCGTCGCCGTCGTTGACGCCGATACGCTCGCCGGCCGCGTTCCAGTGCATGAGCGCCCAGCCGTTGCCGCGCTTGCCCTCGTGGAAGCCGACGAGCGGCCAGTAGGCGAAGTCGGCATCACGGCTGATCAGGTAGTCGACGAAATTCCCGAACCAGGCCCGAGCCTTCGGGTCGTCGTTGTCCCGGCCGCCGACGCCGAACTCGCTGATCCACACGGGCGCGGTGAAGTGCTGATCAGGCTGGGACGCGACGAAGAACGCCTGCCGGTCCAGCACCTGGAACAGCTCGTCACGGGTCAGGTCCTGGTACCGCGCGTCGGTGGTCTCGCCGAGACCGGTCGCGCCGCTGTGGTGCTCCCCGGTGTAGCCGTAGAAGTGGGCCGAGTACACGAGCTTGTTCGACCGGACCAGCGTGTGCGAGAGCGTGCGCGCCGGCTCCAGCGTCGGGCGGCCGTGGGTGAAACCGTCGATCGGCAGTCCGATCCAGTTGATGCCCTCGATGATGATGAGCAGGTCGGGGTTCGCCTCGCGCAGGATCCGGTCACCGGCGCGCTGGGACGCGGCATGCCAGTCGTGGTTGTCGCCAAGGCCCCAGTTCGGGTCGTCCAGGAGGCTGCGGCGTACCTCGTTGTAGAGGTCGGCGCCGACGACCCGGCTGTTCTGCCGGTAGCGGCGGGCCATGAAGAGCCAGTCCTCTTCCCACCGCTGAGCGCTCTGGCTGCTGTTCCACCGCTCGCTGCCGTCGAGGCCGCAGCACCAGCGCGAGAGATTGGTGTGGTTGTTGAGGATCACGGCGAACCCGTCGGCGGCGAGCGCGGCGACCACCGCGTCGTACACCTCCAGCGGCGTCTTGCCCCTGAGCTGCGGGTTGGCGGCCACGCCGGAATCCGGCACCGGCCGCTGGTCCCGGACCATCGCGTTGGAGAACGGCAGCCGGATGCTGTTGATGCCCAGCTCATGGAAGCTGTCGAGGATCTCGCGGATCGGGGCGCGGTCCAGCCCGAGCGGAACCTGGTCGCTCTTCTCCCCGGCGTGGTGGTTGACGGCGTCGAGGATGTCGCCCGACCCGTTCCAGGTGCCGCTCGCGCCGTGCCAGTTACCCGACTTCAGCTTGAACCGGTTGCCGTCGGCGTCGACGACGTAGCGGCCTTCGGTGCTGAGCGGTCCGCTCCAGGAGGCGGCGAGCGCGGTGCCCGGACTCGTTCTCGCAGGCTCGGACGCCGACGAGGTGGCCGCGAATGTCGTGCCAGAGGCGGCGCCGACCAGCGCGAGCGTGACCAGCGACGACGTGAGGAACCGGGGCATCCGCCACCTGCTTCGTACCGCCCCTGCGTGGGGCTGAGCTACCTGGGGGCGGCAGCGTAACAGCAGACTGCGAGCCTGATTCACGTTTCGACCCACCGCGAATACCCACCATGACGGGCAGGATCGGGCCATGGACGTTCTCAGCGGTCGGATCCTGCTCCGCCCAACCGATCACGAGCGCAGCCGGCGGTTCTACCGCGATCTCCTCGGCCTGGCGGTGTACCGGGAGTTCGGCCCACCCGAACACCCCGGCGTCGTGTTCTTCATCGGCACCGGGTACCTGGAACTGTCAGGTGAGGCGACCGAGCCGGCCGGCCCCGGATTCGCGATCTGGTTGCAGGTCCGGGATGTCCGGGCCGAGCACGCGCGACTTACCGCGGCCGGCGTCACGATCGTGCGCGAACCGCGCCTGGAGCCCTGGGGACTGATCGAGACGTGGCTCGCTGATCCGGACGGCGTGCGGATCGTCCTCGTCGAAGTCCCCGCCGACCACCCGCTACGACGCGACCCGCGCACCTGACGAACCGGCGCCCGCTTCCCGTCGCATGCCCGGCATGGATTCACCGCGTGGGCACGCGCGGAAAGGCTCCTGCCGTCCCGATCGACCCGCTCTTTGGTCCGATCGTGCAGTCCGGCTAGTCCAGCTCCACGATCGGACCGAAGAACGTCAGTCGGCGATAAGGGCGGTCAGGTGGGAGACGGCTTCGGTCAACTTGATCTCCGTCCGCTCCCCCGTCGCCCGGTCCTTCACCTCGACCACGCCGTCCGCCAGCCCACGCCCGACGACCAGAATCGTCGGGATCCCGAGCAGCTCAGCGTCCGTGAACTTCACTCCTGGCGAGACACCGGCCCGGTCGTCGACCAGCACCCGCACGCCCGCCGCCTCCAGCTCCTCCGTCAGCGTCAGCGCGGCGGCGATCTGGTCACCCTTGCCGGTGGCCACGACGTGCACGTCAGCTGGTGCGATCTCGCGCGGCCACAGCAGGCCCTTCTCGTCGTGGTGCTGCTCGGCGATGGCGGCCACGGCGCGGGAGACGCCGATCCCGTACGAGCCCATCGTCACCCGCGCCGGTTTGCCGTTGGGGCCGAGGACGTCGAGGCCGAACGCGTCGGCGTACTTGCGGCCGAGCTGGAAGATGTGGCCAATCTCGATGGCGCGGTCGTTGACCAGCCCGGCGCCGCAGCGGGGGCACGGGTCGCCGTCGCGCACCTCGGCGACATCCAAGTACTCGTCGACGGTGAAGTCCCGGCCGGCGACCACGTTGCGGGCGTGCGTGTCGACCTTGTTCGCTCCGGTCACCCATGCCGTGCCGGGCGCCACGCGCGGGTCGGCGTAGTACGTGAAGGCACGGTCCTGCGGCCCGACGTACCCGCGCACCAGGTCGGGGCGGTCAACGAAGTCGGCGGCTTCGACCATCTCGACCGTGGCCGGCTCCATCGCGGCGGCGAGCCGGCGGAGGTCGACCTCACGGTCGCCGGGCACGCCGATCGCCACGATCTCCGACTTCCCGTCCAGCTGCACGATCTTGACCAGCAGGTTCTTCAGCGTGGCGGACGCCGGCACGTCGAGCAGCGCGGCGAGCGTCTCGATGGTGGGTGTGTCGGGGGTGTCCAGTTCCTCCAGCGGCGGGTGCTCGACAGGCTCGATCACCGGCGGCGCGATCCGGACCGCCTCGATGTTGGCGGCGTAGTCGCAGGAGGTGCACGCCACGAACGTGTCCTCGCCGACCTCGCTGATCGCCAGGAACTCCTCCGACGCCGATCCGCCCATCGCGCCGGAGACGGCCGAGACGATCCGGTAGTCCAGGCCGAGCCGGTCGAAGGTGCGGACGTAGGCGTCGCGGTGCAGGTCGTAGGACTTCTGCAGCCCGTCGTCGTCCACGTCGAAGGAGTACGAGTCCTTCATGACGAACTCGCGGCCCCGCAGCAGGCCCGCGCGCGGCCGCGCCTCGTCCCGGTACTTGGTCTGGATCTGGTACAGGATGACCGGCAGATCCTTGTACGACGAGTACTCGCCCTTCACGAGCAGCGTGAACAGCTCCTCGTGGGTGGGGCCGAGCAGGTAGTCGTTGCCGCGCCGGTCCTTGAGCCGGAACACGCCGTCGCCGTACTCGGTCCAGCGGTTGGTGGCCTCGTACGGCTCGCGCGGCAGCAGCGCCGGGAAGTGCACCTCCTGGGCGCCCATCCGGTCCATCTCCTCGCGGACGACCCGCTCGACGTTGCGGTACACCTGGTAGCCGAGCGGCAGCCACGAATAGATGCCGGCGGCGACCCGGCGCACCAGCCCGGCGCGGACCAGCAGCGCGTGGCTCGGGACGTCGGCGTCGGCCGGGTTGTCCCGCAGGGTTCGCAGGAACAGGGTCGACATCCGCAGCGCCACGGGGATCCTCCGTCGGTGAGACGCGCCGGCCGGGTCGCCCGCGCGGCAACCAGCCTAGTGGGGCCGCGCTGGCCACCCCGACCGACTGGTTCACCCGGATTGCCCGCGCTCAGGCACCGCGAGGGGGCAGGATGGGCCCGTGGCACACGAGACGGGCATCAGCGGCACGACGGCGGCGGCACAGACCACGGCGAACGGAGGCCCGATGCTAGACGCGGGGCTGCGTATCGCCGAGGAGATCGCCGACCAGGTCTGCCGCCGGTGGCCGGCGGAGATCCTGGCGGTCGGGGCGCACGGCGCTCTGGCGCACCGCGACGACCGCGGCGGCACCGACGTCGACATCGTCGTCGTCACCTACCGGCCCGGGCAGGGCCCCACCCCGACGTCCCGGCAGATCGACGGGCTGATCGTCGACATGGGCGTGATCAGCGCCGACGAGTACATCTCGCACGCCCGCACGCTCTCCACGGGATGGCCGCTCGCCGCCGACCAGTACCTGCACACGAAGGTTCTCTACGACGAGTCGCGCTGGCACGAGCAGCTCCGCGACATCCACCTGGCGCGGCTGGCCGAGGCGAGCGGCCGCGAGTTCACCGCGCTGGCCCGCGAGTCTTGGTGCACGGCCACGTCGCTGCACGAGCACGCGGTGAAGTGCACCGAGTGGTACGACACCGACGGCGCGCTGCTCCTGCTGGGCGAGGCGCGCACGGCGGCGGCGGTCACCCAGGGGCTGCTCACCCGCACGTACTTCCGCAACAGCGCCGACGCCACCCGCCAGACCGACCTGGCCGGCGCCGACATGGTCGAGGTGCGCGAGCGGCTCCAGCAGCAGGCCACCGAGCTGGCCAAACGTGGCCGGTCGGTGAACGGCGAGGTCAGCGA
>Ga0184623_10000716_pt1 | contig 14262 bp, 14 predicted proteins | sample PLM1_100_b1_FD_133138 | JGI IMG/M metagenome (GOLD analysis project Ga0184623, IMG submission 133138) | Groundwater sediment microbial communities from an aquifer in East River, Colorado, USA - PLM1_100_b1 | ecosystem: Environmental > Terrestrial > Soil > Riparian zone | place: USA: East River...
CAGCGGAAGAAGATCGAATCCAAATTTCGCATGTTCGCGTTCCTGCCAGCCTGCGCCGACACCGAGGGTCAGCCGGCCGCCGGACAAATCATCGATTTGCGCCCCCATCCGCGCAGTAAACGCGGGATGCCGGAAAGACGCAGGGGTGCACAGCGGCCCGAACTCAATACGTGTGGTATTCGCCGCCAGCCACGCAAGAGAGATCCAGAGTTCGAGGGACTCCTTATCCGGCGGACTTGCGTTCGTGAAATGGTCGGACCGGTACAGCCCCATGAACCCGAGGTCTTCGACCGCGTGGACGATCCTCTGCCAGCGCGGCCAGGTCAATCCGTTTTGCCCTTCGATCATGATCGCGATCTCCATGATGGCCTATCCCCAAAGCGCCGGCTTGGTCACCATGAAGAAGACGATCACCACGACGAGGACGGCAAGCAGGATGCTCAGGCGCGTGCTTTGTCCCGACGCGCGCACATACTCTGGCGATTGCGGACCATTGCGCTCGAGTGTCGCGATCTGGTTTCTGAGGGCGGGAGTGTAGCCGAACAGGCCAAGCGCCATGACGGCCGCATAAACGACCAACCCAGACAATAACCACGGGGTCGTCCACGGGATCTTTCCTGTGTACAGCATCGCAAGGCCCGTGACGAGCAGCAGACCGAAGGATGGGTTTGCTACACGGTCGTCGAGGATCTTGACGCCACGGAGCACGTACGCCAGGTGCTGAGGTTCACGGCCGGCGCGCGTGAGCCAGACGCCGTAGGTGATGTTGGCGCCGACAGCGGCAATGGCGACCAAAATGTGGAGAAATTTCAGGAAGACATACAGGGTCACCGGCGTGTCTCCATTCCCGCGTACAGTTCGTTCGTCTTGGCCGCCATGATGAAGTCGTTCCGGTGGAGGCCCTTGATCTTGTGCGTCCACCACGTCACCGTGACCCGGCCCCACTCCGTGAGGATCGCGGGATGATGTCCCTCGGCCTCGGCAATGGCTCCGACTTTGTTCGTGAATGCCAGCGCTTCCACGAAGTCTTTGAACCTAAAGGCCCGCTCCAGTCGCTTGATCCCCTCTCGTTCCACAACCTTCCATCCAGGCACCTCCGGGCGGTACCGTTCGATTTCGGCGTCGGTGAGGGTCGGCTCGCCCTCGCGACAGGCGACACATTTCATTTCTGTCAGGCTCGCCATTGTGCTGACCTCCCTTATTCTGGTCCATTCAATTTCACCTGATTGTCGCCGCTTCCCTCGCAGTATTTGGTACACTTCTCCCACGCAATATGGTGCTGGCGTAGACATTGCCTGATGCACTCACACTGGTACACGTCACACTTCCGCCTCGTCAGCAGTCGGCGGGAGTGCCATTGCTGCTTCTGTTGCACGGTGTGGGCAGCAACGAACACGATCTCATCCAGCTCGCTCCATATCTCGACCCCCGATTCTTCGTGGTCAGCGCGCGAGCTCCGATCACACTCGCGCCCGGCATGTACGCCTGGTTCGAAGTTCAGCTCGATCCGGTGCGGCCGATCATCAATCCGCAACAGGCTGAGTCAAGCCGCGAGAAATTGTTGACCTTCATCGACAAGGCGATAGAGACATACAGGATCGATCCCTTGCGTGTGCATCTGATGGGATTCAGCCAGGGCGCCATCATGAGTTTCAGCGTTGGCCTCACGCACCCTGAGAAGATCGCCGGCATAGTCGCGATGAGCGGCCGCGTGCTGCCCGAGACTGCGCCGCACATCGCCGCGCCAGAGGCGCTGAGGGACCTTCCGATCTTCGTTGCGCACGGAACCGAAGACCAGGTGCTGCCGATTCACCACGGCCGCGCAGCTCGCGAACTTCTCCAACGACTACCGGTCGCGCTCACCTATCGTGAATATCCGATGGGCCACCAGATCTCGGATCAGAGCCTGGCCGACATCGCCGGCTGGCTCACTCAACGCCTGGACGAACCTCCTCGACCGCAGCGGAACCGACGGTAGGCGGGTTTTCTTTCCACAATATGGGGAAAACAGTGTGTCATGAGAATCTTTGCCACCACCTCGGCACTCGAGCTCGGCTCCGGCGCACTGCCTGATGTCTCCGAGATTCTTCCCAACTTCTGGATCGGCCGGGCGCTCCACACCTCTGAGGACACGGCACGACTCAAGCCCGAGCTGGGGGTGACGGCCGTGGTCAGCCTGGAGACCGATCGCGACTTGGAGGCCGCCGGATTGACGTGGAGCACGGTGAGCGAGCGTTATCGTACGCTCGGGATGCAGGTCCATCGGGTCGAGATCGAGGGCGATTGGCCCGCGGCGGTCATCGAAGTGATGCGTCGCGCGATGACCCTGGTCAGACGCCTCATTCAGAACGGACACACCGTGTTTCTCCACTGCACCGCCGGCATGAACCGGTCACCAACGGTCGCATTGATGTATCTCAACATGATCGAAGGGATGCCGGTAGAAGAAGCGCTCGCCACCGTGCAGCTGTCCCGCCCGCAGGCGAAACCGTATGAAGACGTTGTTGTCGTGCTCCGGGCCCTCGCGGCCCGCCGTGGCAGTTGAACGTAGATCTGTCCTGCGCTAGTACCCCTCGAGATCTAGATTCAGAAAGATGTCCACAAGCTTCGGATCGTAGTGTGCGTGCGCCTGCTCGCGAATATACGCGCGCACCATGTCTTCGGGCCAAGCCTTCCGGAAGGGGCGGTCTGACCGCAGCGCGTCCCACGCGTCGACGATCGCGAAGATGCGCGCCGTCAGCGGGATCTGCTCTCCTCGAAGTCCCCGGGGGTAACCCGTTCCGTCCCACTTCTCGTGGTGGCAGTATGGAATCTCCAGGGCCTGGCGGAGAAACGGGATCGGGGCCAGTAGTTCATACGCATAGACCGGGTGACGGCGCATCACTTCCCATTCCTCGTCCGTCAACCCGCCCGGCTTCAACAAAATCGCGTCAGGGATCCCCATCCTGCCGATGTCATGCAGCAGCGCTCCCCGGCGCACGTGCACGATGTCTTCCTCGCTCATACCGACGGCGCGGGCGAATTTCACGGTGACGTCGGCCACGAGCTCTGTGTGACGGTCAATATCCTTATCGCGCATTTCCATGGCTCGAGCCCAACCCTCGAGCGTCGCATCGTAAGCGATGGTGAGATCGCGGTGGGCCCGTTGGAGATCGGCAAAGAGGAGCGCATTGTCGATCGCGACGCTGGCCTGTCCAGCGACACTCTCGAGCAGCATCTGCCATTCCCGACTCGGCTCGAAGTGCGACCGGCTGAAAATCTCCAGCACGCCGGTGGCGTGCCCCTTGCCGACGAGCGGGACGGCACAGTATGTCATAAATTCCTCGCCCTGAACGAGCGAAGCCCGGCCGAACTCAGGGCCGCTCTCCATGAGATCACTCACATGCACCATGCGCCCCTCGAGGGCCGCTCGACCCGCGTAGTCTTCTCCGATCCGCAGGGCGGTGCGCTCCAGTCCCGGCCTGCGGAATCCGCGGCCGACCGCGTATTCCAGCATGTGACTGTGTTTGTTGAACAGGAGAATGTCGCCGGCGTCAACACGGAGCAACGCCAGGGCCTTCTCCAGGAAGAGATTGAGCGTCGTGCGGAGGTCCGTATTGCTGCTGATGGTCATGTCCATGTCCCGGATTAACTCCACCTGTTTCAGTTGGGATTCCACCTCCGCAAATAACCGCGCGTTTTCCAGGGCGGATGAGGCGAGATGGGCGAACCCGCGGAAGAACTCGACCCTCGACGGCGTGAAGAACCCTGGTTCTTCGTTGAACATCACCAGGACGCCGCTGATCCTGTCGAGCGTAATTAGCGGGAACGCGGCGGCGCAGCGGAACATGCCGTGATCCGAATCCGTTACCGCCCATAGCGGAGGGTTGGTTTCTCTTTCCAGGTCGTGGATCACCACGGGGTCGCCTGACCGGAATGCCTGCGCGGGTCCGGTGTGGCCCTGCGGCGCAGAATCTCGCAGTGTCATCGGATGTGGTGATCCGACAAACTGCTCGGGGAACTGGCTGAGAATGTGTACCGTACCCTCGGGATCGATCCGGCCGACCCACGCCATGGACACTCCGAATATCTCTGTCGAGGCGTGCACAACATAGCTGGCGATCTGCTGCAGGTTGAGACTTTGAGAAAGTTTGCGCGCGGCCGACAGCAGTAGCGTCAGGTCTTCAGGGCCGCCTTCACTTTCCTCTTCCGTCACCTGGGGGGTGGACCGTTCCCACTCAGGCTGCAGCACAAGCCAGAGGAACGCCTGCACAGCCACCGCAGCCGCAATGGCAACAATCCACTGTGCACCGCTGATCGTCGTCAGGCCGGAGACCTTGAGCACGACAAGGACAGCCACGGCCAGCATCAGTCCCACTCCGGACCGCAGAACCCCGCGCCTCTTGATGGATCCCCTGTCGAGGATAGGCGCGTGTCGATGCGAGGGGCCGGCGGCGCCGCGCCACGGCATGCGCGTCCTGTCTTCCATGCCTTAACCCTTCCCCGCAACGATTCTAGTGAGACTTGATTATCCGAGAAATTGAACACGCAGCCGGTTGCCAAGACCTGGAAGCCTGCGGGATCTAGCTGAGGGTTGGCTGGGTCGAGACGGCGGCAGGTCTGGCCGTCGCCTGGCTCGGGGCTTGGGTGGTCTCCTCACGGACAATCGCCACCAGAGCCTGAGCGACAACGGGATCGAATTGAGTCCCGCCGCCCTTCATCATTTCAGCGAGCGCGTCCTCAACGCTCAGCGCGCTGCGATACGGCCGGTCGGAGGTCATCGCGTCGAACGCATCCGCAACGGCAATAATGCGCGCCCCGATAGGGATGTGCGTCCCGTAGAGACGGAATGCGCCGCTGCCGTCATAGCGCTCGTGGTGAAACAGGATGTACTCTTTGCCGCGGGCGTACTGCGGCAGCTTGCCCACGATCTCGGCTCCGATGACGCTGTGCTTGCGGATCTCCTCGAGCTCGTGTGGAGCCAACCGCTCCGGCTTTAAGAGCAGCTCGTCACGGATGCCGAGTTTCCCAAGATCGTGGACACGGGCTGCCTGCGCGACGGCCTCTTGTTCTTCCTCAGGCAGCCCGAGACGCGCCGTGATTTTCTTGGCGAGCGCGGCCACCCGGTGCGAATGTTCGTACGTGTAATGATCCCGGCGATCCACGGTGTCGGCAAGGAACTCCACCGTCTCACGCGTCTGCCGGCGTAGCACGGTCGCGTCTCGAAGCGAGCGGTAGATCGCGACTGTAGGCAGGATAAGGATGGGCGCGACGATGGGCGCGTGGACGATCGTCACGGCAACGACGAGACCGACGAGTAGAGTACTCAGGTAAGGCACTGCCGATCGACCAAAAGAGCGTCTCCAGTGCGCCAGGAAACTGGTCTCGCCGTGGAGCACGGCGAACTGCGTCACAATGACGCTGTTGACAAGGAAGAACGCACCCGCCGCCGCCCCGGCTGCCATAATCTCCCGTGGGCCGAACTGCGTAAGCGCAGGCGGCGCGCCGGATAACCTCAGCGCGGCAGACGCTGCGAGCACGGTAATTATGGACTGGACGATGTTGAAGAAGACGTAGAGAGTGGGCCAGCGCATCAAAGTGTACAGCACGCCGATGCCCGCGGCCGTTCCTATCGCCGCCAGCGAGGGCGGTAGCAGCAGCAGCAGGGCGAAGATCACCGTGCCGGCCATGCTGACTGCTACTTTAGGTCCCACGCAGATCGGGCAGTAACCGGCCGCCATCATCAAACCGATGCCGGCAACGAGCAGCACCACGTTTTGCGGAGGAACGACAAGGGGCAGGTCGGCCCGAAGGAAACCAGCCAGAAGACCCAGCGCGACAGCGCCGACCAAACCCACGTAGATTTGTAATCCGCGAGTTGCAGACATAGCGGGCTCGCCCCTTAATTGTTGAGCTGGGTTCGACGCTACTTCTGTGTCGACGGTGCCTCGGCAGGAGCGTCCCTACAAACCTTGCATCCGATGCCGATAGCATGGGCTTGGCTTGTGGCGAGTAGAATTGCGGCGGCGATGAAGAATAGGGCGCGAGTCCAAACGGGGTGCTTCCGGTACACCATGTGGCCCCTCCACCTGTCCTGCGGATTACGCAGCGGCGCGACCCGAAGCGTGTATCCCGCATATAAACACATCTCCAAAAAAGTGTCAACGCAAGTCCCATGACAGTTCGATAGAAGCAAACAAGGGCCGGATACCCGACCCTTGTGTGCTGCTACGTGAGCCTGGACGTTCCTAGGGGGCCATCCACGTGCGCCGCAGGCCGAGGTACGAGGTGTTCGGCCAGTGCTCGAAGCCACGTACGTTCCTGCGCACGGCCTCGTACTGGGTCGAGTGATACAGGAACACCATCGGGACGGTCTCCAGCAAACGCTGCTGGGCCTGCTCATAAATGCGCTTCCGCTGCGCGTCACCGACAACCGCGCGGCCCTGATCGATCAGCCGGTCGAACGCCGGGTCAGAATAGTTCACCAGGTTCAGCCCACCGCTGGTATGAAAGTTTCCGTATAGAAAGTCGTCTGGATCGCTCTGGCCCGATGTGCCCAGGATCGAGAGGGAGTACTGCTTTTGGAACATGGTCGGCAGGTAGACGCTCCAATCCGCCGCCGTAATCCGGAGGCGAATGCCGACGCGTCCCAGCTGCGCTTGAATGATCTCCGCGGGTGTGCGCAGGAAGTCATAGGTGCTCGTGACATACAGATCGGCTTCGAACCCGTTGGGGTGCCCCGCTTCGGCCAAGAGCCGCTTCGCCCGGTCCACGTCTACACTGTTGTATGGGCTGCGGGTCACGGCAAAGTAGTTGCCCGGAGGGATGACGGCCCCGGTGGCAACGATACCGCCGGCGCCGAACAACGCCGTGTCGACGATCTCCTTCTTGTTGATCGCGTAGGCCATCGCCTGGCGCACCTTCACATTGTTGAACGGAGCGCGGCTATTGTTGATGTACAGCGCACGGAAGTTTGCGGAGAGCCCGCCGACAACCTCGATGTTCCGATCGGCCTGCAGGCTCTTCACCTCAGCGGCAGGAACATACTCGATCCAATCCACGGACCCACCGCGCAGCGCTGTCGCGCGGGCCACCGCATCCGGTAGAAAGACAAACTCGATACGGTCCAGATACGGAAGCCGGCGCCCATTCTGGTCGTGTTCCCAATAGTCGCCACTACGCACCAGGGTTAGCCGTTGCTGCGGGGTGTACCCAACAAAGCGGAACGGCCCGGTGCCGACGGGGTTGGCGTTCAGGTCGCCATCGCGCTCGATGATCTCCTTGGGCACAATGACGTTGAGGCTGAGCGACAGCTTGGCGAGCAGGGGGCTGAGAGGTCGCTTCAACCTGATCACGACGGTGTATGGACCAGGCGATGAGATCGCGTCAACCTCAGCGAAGTCCGGGGCCCGCGGCGACTTTGTGCTGGGATCGCGGATCCGGTTGATGGAGTAGACGACGTCGGCGGCGGTCATCGGCCGGCCGTTGTGAAATTTCACATTGCGGCGAAGCGCGAACGTCCATGTGATCCCGTCTGCCGATACCGTCCATGACTCCGCAAGCCCGGGCGCGTAGCGGCCCTCTGAGCTCACCATCACCAGCGTATCGAAAACGTTTTCCATCATGTTGCGCGTCGCCGTCGCGGTGCTCAGGTGCGGATCGAGTCCGACCGGATCGGTCTGCATCCCTGCACGGAGTGTTCCGCCGTAGCGCGGACCGCCCTGTGCGTCCGTGATCTGCTGACCGGTCAATAGAAGCAGCATGGCGACGACCGCTGAGATTAGCCCTCTTCGCATGGCCCTTCCCTCCCTAACTCAAGGTATCAGGTATCAGGGAACAGGTAACAGGTAACAGCAATCAGGTATAGGGTTAGTGTTGCGCCGCCCTTGCGCCGTAAACCTTCTCCGTTAGACTTGCAAATGCGGATCGAAAGCATCCCGGATTGAATCTCCGAGCAGATTGAATCCCAGCACGGTGAGCGTGATCCCTAATCCCGGCCCGATCGCGGGCCAGGAGCTGAACGTCATGACGGCGCGACCTTCCGCGATCATCTGGCCCCAGGTCGGAGCAGGTGGTTGAGTGCCTAGTCCGAGGAACGAAAGGGCCGCCTCGGCAAGGATCGCGAGCGCGAGGCGCAGCGTGCTTTCGACCACGAGTGGCGCCACAGCGTTCGGCAGCACGTGGCGCGTAAGGATGCGGAGATCCCCTGCGCCGGTAACGCGCGCAGCATCGACATATTCTTCATGCCTGACCGAAAGCACCGCCGCGCGTGCCACGCGCGAGAACGGCGCCGTATAGACGACCGCGATCGCGATGACGACATTCCAGAATCCGCCGCCGAGGAACGCCAGCAGGCCGATGGCCAGGAGAATGGCGGGGAACGCAAGTAGGATATCGGCCACCCGCATCATCAGCACGTCGGCCCATCCTCCGACAAAGCCCGCCATCGTGCCGAGCGTCCCTCCCACCGCAAGCGCGAGGCCGACGGAGAGCGCGCCAACGGCGAGAGAGATGCGTCCCCCATACAAGACGCGGGTCAGCGTATCGCGACCATAGATATCCGTTCCAAGTGGGTGCGCGCTACTCGGTTGCTGCAACCTGCTCTCCGGCGAGATGGTGACGGGGTCGTATGGCGTGAGGAGGGGCGCAAGCAGAGCGCCGGCAACCACAATGGCCACCAGGAGGCCACCGATACGTGTCCCCGGGTGGCGGAGCAGCCGGCCGGCCAGGCGCGAGCGTGGCCGCGAACTCCCGGCGTTACTCGTAGCGGATGCGAGGGTCGAGGAATCCATAGGCGAGATCGACGAGCAAGTTGACGATTACGAACGACATCGCGATCGCGAGCACGGCACCCTGGATGACCGGATAGTCACGCAGGTTGATCCCCTCGAGCGCATAGCGGCCGATCCCAGGCAAACTGAAGATCTGCTCGATGATGACTGTGCCGCCCAGGAGCGTCCCGAACTGCAGTCCAACGACGGTCACCACCGGAATCAGCGCGTTCCGCAACGCATGCTTAATGACGACAATAGATTCTCGAAGACCTTTCGCCCGCGCGGTACGGATATAGTGCCGGCTGAGCACTTCGAGCAAACTGCTGCGGACGATCCTTGTGATCGCGGCGGCCAGCACAAGCCCGACCGAAAAGGCCGGAAGGATCATGCGCGCGAGATTCCCAGTCAAATCCTCGGCAGGCGAAACATACGCACCCGGCGGAAACCACCCGAGCCTGAGCGCGAAGAACAGGATCAGCAATATCGCGAGCCAAAATGAAGGCACCGACAATCCGAGCAGAACAAATCCGGTCGCAACGTAATCGGGAGCCCTGCCCCGTTTCACCGCCGCCATGATTCCTACGGGAACCCCAATCAGCAACGCCGCCAGCAGCCCCATCGAGGCGAGCTGAATGGTCACCGGAAAACGGCGCAGCAGTTCCTTCCCGACGGGCAACCCTGTCCGGAGGGACTTGCCCAGTTCACCGCGGAGCACAGCGGACAGATACTCCCCGAATTGGACCGGCAACGACCGATCGAGACCAAACAGCCGGCGGAGCTCCTCCACCCGCTTTGGGGAAATGGAGGCTTCGAGCCCCACGAGCTGCGTAACGACGTCACCTGGGACGAGACGGATTAATAGAAAGACGGCGATTAGCACGCCCAGCACCGTTGGAATAGCGAGGAAAATGCGACGCGTTAGGTACGAACCCACATGAATACTCCCGGTAGGTTTCCAAGCCTTTTGACGAAGGAGCAGAGCCGTCCTGCAGATTCAGTTTTGGCGAAGGCCAGACATCAATTGTTACGCTCTTGTTACCGGTTCGGCGCGCTAGTGGGGAAAACTTTGACAAATCGGTTTAAATTAAGGAGGGGTGAAACATGAAGCACTCTACCACGATTGTTCTGGTCGTGATTGGTCTCATCGTATTGGCGGTCGCCGGCACGCGTCTCCTGGCGGCGCCGACGTCGGGAACAGTAAAAGCCACGCTCAGCGGCTTTGAGGAGAACCCAACGCTGTCGGTGCCGGGATCCGGCGAATTCACCGCGAGACTCAGCGACAACGCCATCGAGTACGAACTGAGTTATGCCAACCCCGAATCGCCTGTGACGGCCGCCCACATCCATATAGGCGCGCGCGCAACCAACGGTGGCGTGGTCGCCTTTCTATGCGGAGGCGGCGGGAAGCCCGCGTGCCCTGCTGCACCGGGAAGAGTGACGGGAACGATCAATGCCGGCAATATTGTCGCCGCTGCGGATCAGGGCATTGCTGCCAATGAATTGGCGGAAGTGCTTCGTGCGATCCTCGCCGATGCGACGTATGTCAACGTGCACACGACTGGACGGCCGGCTGGCGAAATTCGAGGACAGATTTCGAGAGGCAACTAGGTCAAGCTGAACGACAGGACAAGCAGGGCGGGAGCTGCCTCCTGCCCTGCTTGTTATTTAAGCGCTACTATGATCCACTCATCAGCGAGTTGACGCCATTCATGCACTTTTGGGCGCCAGCGGTCCCGGAATTGCTGACGCGTTTCGGTTTGCTCGCTATCCTGTTGGCAACAGTTGCGACATCACACCAAGGACAAAGGGGATCTGGCCGTTGGGCAGGTGATTGCGGACCTGCTCCGAGCGGGAGCTCAAGTCTGTCTGCCGATCTCGGAGCACCTCCCTTTCGACATCATCGCTGTCTCTCCGTCGATGAGGGAGCTCCGGCGCGTCCAGGTCAAGCACATCTTGTCGAGACGTGGGGCCTTGAATCTGTCCTTGCGAAGGGTTCATGCAGATAGGCACGGCATCCATCATAGCCGCGTTCAGCTCGACGAAATCGACGCTTTTGCTATTTTCTGCCCGGACACAAACACGGTATACTACGTGCTGCGGGATGAGATTCCGTCAGGAATACGTTCGCAACTTTTGCTAAGGCTTGTCCGTAGCAAAAACGGGCAGGTCAAGCACACTAGACCAGCTGCGGATTTCGTAGGAGCAAACAGAATATTCGGGCCCGTAGCTCAAGTGGATAGAGCTACACGCTTCTAACGTGTAGGCTGGGGGTTCGAGTCCCCCCGGGCCCGCCATGTTCATCCTCTAGGCGTTTTTCTCCCTGTAGTTTTCCAAAGAGTTGAACTAAGGATCTCCGGGCACAAGAGGAGTGTGGCGACGACTGTCGGCACACTCCAACGTTCCCTTTTCCGCGAGGGCTGGTGGCGCGATCGTGGATGGCTCACCACGATCGCGCTTGGAATCTTTGCCCTCGGTTTTATCTTCTGGCTATTCATTGGGTGGGGTGGACCAGACCATCGCACGCTCATCAGCGATCTGGCCTTCTTGCCCATGGGCCTGGCAGTGAGCGCCATATGCTATCGGGCCGGGAAGCAACAAGCCCTGGGCGCGAAGACACGACGGGCGTGGCTGCTGGTTGGGCTGGCGGTGCTCTGCTGGTGGCTGGGCGACGTCTTGTGGAGCTTTTACGAAGTCGCCCTGGGAAAGGCTCCATTTCCATCGCCCGCGGACGCTGCGTACCTTCTGTTCTACCCGACCCTGCTCATGGGTCTCCTTTCGTTTCCCTCCGCGCCGAATTCGAGGGCGGTCAGGGCTACGTTCTGGCTGGACACGGCGACCATCCTGGTAAGCGGCTGGATGGTAGTGTGGTACTTTGTGCTCGGACCGATCGCACTCGCGCATGACGCGGATCTCCTCACGACCACGCTCTCGTCAGCCTACCCTATCGGCGATCTCGTGATCATCTTCGGGATTGCCTACGTGCTCCTGCGGCGGCCTCGAGAAGGCAGTCGTGAGGCTCTGGGGCTGCTTGCCGCGGGTGTAGCTTCATTGCTGGTCGCCGATCTGGCCTTCGGTCATCTGTCGCTGCGCAACGCGTACCAGGGCGGGGATTGGCCCGACGCCTTCTGGATGATTGCGCTCTTTCTGATGGGGTGTGCCGCCCAGTACCAAGTTTGGACCGCCGCACGCCAGCGACATGAGGAAGCTCCGGCGGAGACGGAGATCAAATCAGCCAGCATGCTCCCCTACGCGGCCGTGGCGCTCGGATACGCCATGCTGTTCTTCGCAGGCCGGCATGCAGCTGCGTATCCGATCGGTGGACTGATCGCAGGCGCGGTGGCCGTCACTGCCGTCGTCCTCGCCAGGCAGCTCACGGTCATGAACGAGAACATCAAGCTGGTCGGCAAGTTACACGAACTGGCAACCACTGACAGCCTCACCGGATCGCTCACCCGGCGACACTTTTTCGACCTTGCCCATCGCGAATTCTCGCGAGCAAAGCGCTATGACCGGAAGCTGTCAGCGATCATGATCGACATCGACTTCTTCAAAGCCATCAACGATCAGTACGGCCACGCCACCGGGGATGAGGCGCTGCGGGCCGTCGTGACACGGAGCCGGCACAACCTGCGGGAGATCGATCTGCTGGGCCGCTACGGAGGGGACGAGCTCGTCATCTTGATGCCTGAGGTGGGTTTGCGCGATGCCACCCGCGCGGCGGAGCGTCTCATCGCCGCCGTCGCCGAGACGCCGATCATTACCAACGAGCATCAGATCAACCTCTCGGCAAGCGCGGGAGTGGCAACGGTCGAAGATAGCCCCGATCTGCAGACAATGATCAGGCGAGCGGATGTCGCGCTTTATGAAGCAAAGCAGGCAGGACGGAACTGCGTCCGCACAGCGAACAAATAGGGCCCTTTAGTTTAGGAGAGGCGGTTAACGCTGAGGATCGAGGCACCGAGCGCGGCGAGCAGGAAGATCGCAGCGGCGCCGGATGCCAGGCCTGTGACTTCCGTCGGCCTTGACTCCCACCCAACGACTCGGCTGAGCCTCTTGTACGCGCCGCGCAGTTCCGCCAGCGACCTCGCGTGGTAATACGAGCCGCCGCCGATTTCTGCCATCTCACGCAGCGCATCTTCATCGAGACGGACCCAAATACTACGACCGCCGAGGTTGAGGAATGTTCCTTCCGGCGTCCCAATGCCGACAGTGTAGACTTTCGCCTCCTGCTCTCTTGCAATCCGCGCGGCATCCGCGGGGAGAACTCCGCGGTTACTCTGCCCATCGGAAAGCAGCACGACGGTGCCGGGTGGCACTGGCTGCTTCGGTGGCGCAGCCGGCGTTGTCAAAGTCGCCGGCCGCTCGCGGCCTGGGAGCGCAAAGACGGCTTCGACGAGACCGTCGCCGATCGCCGTCGCAAACTCAGTGTGTAGCTGATTGATGGCGTCAATGACACGAGCACGGTCCGCGGTCGGCGGGACGATCAGGGTCGCATAACTGCTGAACGTCACGAGCCCGACTTTGAGTCCCTGAGGCAGATTCTCTACGAACTCACGCGCGGCTTGCTTCGCGGCCTCCATCCGGTTGGGCGGCAGATCGTCGGCGAGCATGCTCCGGCTGACGTCGATAGAAAGGACGACGGCGTTTTTCGTCGACGGAACCGGCATCGGCGCCACCGGACGCGCGAGCCCCACCATCACCGCCGCCAGCGAGAGCGCGAAGAGCGCAGCCGGAATGTGCCGCCGCCACCGACCGGCCCGCGCCGCGGCCTCCGCGAGAAGCGGAACGCGGGTGTACCTAGTGGCCTGACGCGGCGGCCGCCGAAGCACCCACCGGTACAGCACCGCCAGCGGAAGCAGCAGCAGGAGCGACAGCAGCATCACCGGCCACTGAAAACTCACGGCACTCTCCTGAACCAAATTAGGGAGAACAATCCACCGACAAGCATCAGGAATCCTGCCCCGCCGGCGAGCACCGACGTAATCTCAGTTCGCCGCCGCTCCCATCCCATGGAGCGACCCAGCTGCCGGTAGAGCCGCTTTAGCTCGTCTGTCTCAGAAATCGAGTAGTACTTCCCATCCGTTAGCTGAGCGACCCGCTGCAGCAGTGTCGGATCAAACGGCACGAGGGACAGCTGCCCGTCGATGAGCATGACGCTTCCACCCGGCGTGCCCACGCCGACGCCGTATACCTTAACTCTGCCCTCTTTGGCCAGTGCGGCGGCCTGTTCCGGATTGGTTCCGAGGTTGCTCACGCCGTCAGAGAAGATAATGACCGCCGCCGGCGGAAGGTCATCCGGCCGCACGGTCGATGGCGGGCCAGGCGGCGCGGGCTGCGGGACGGGCATCTGCTGTCCGGGCACGGGTGGTGGGTTGAGCTTTTCTCCCAGTAATTCCTTGCGTCCCGGCAGCGCGCGAAGTGCTTCGAGGATGGCGGCACCGATTCCCGTCGCCTGCTGAAACTTGAGTCCGGTGATAGCTTCGCGTATCGCCTCGCGTTCCGTCGTCGG
>Ga0184623_10000721_pt1 | contig 14194 bp, 13 predicted proteins | sample PLM1_100_b1_FD_133138 | JGI IMG/M metagenome (GOLD analysis project Ga0184623, IMG submission 133138) | Groundwater sediment microbial communities from an aquifer in East River, Colorado, USA - PLM1_100_b1 | ecosystem: Environmental > Terrestrial > Soil > Riparian zone | place: USA: East River...
CACGCCAGGTTTCGTGGAGGACGGTTACGAGTACTACTCGGTCGCTGGTGCCGAGCGGCTGCGCCAGGTTCTGCCCTCGTTCTCGGGCGGGAACGTACTGATCGCGATCCTGGGAGTTCCGTTCAAGTGCCCGCCGGCACCATACGAGGCAGCGCTGCTGCTCCACGACTACCTGGTCGATAACGGCGTTCGAGAGGCCACACGGATCGACGTGATCAGCCCGATGGATTCACCCGTCCCGGTGTCCCCGGAAACCTCCGAGGCCCTGGTGCGGGCGCTTGCCGAGCGAGACATCGGCTATACCCCGGGCCGGCGGGTGCCTGCGCTCGACCCTGTGGCGCATGTGGCCCGGCTAAGAACGGGAGACGTCCCTTACGACATGTTCGTCGGCATCCCGGTCCACCGCCCGCCGGCGGTCGTCGAGGCGTCTGGACTGACCGCCGGCGGAAACGACGGCTGGGTCGCCGTCGATCCCCGCAACCTCGCGACGCGCTTTCCGAACGTGTATGCAATCGGGGACTGCGCCGACGCTCCCGTTCCCCGGGCGGGCGTGTTCGCCGAAACTGCAGCGCGCGCGGTCGCCGACGACATCGCCGCGAAGATCCACGGCTCGGGGCCCCACGATCCTTACGACGGCACTGGGTCGTGCTACATCGAGTTCGGCGCCGGCCTGGTCGGCAAGGTCGACGCCAACTTCTTGTCCGGACCCTCCCCGACGGCGCCGTTCCTCGGGCCATCACGAGAGTTGGCCGCCGAAAAGCACCGATTCGCCGCCGCCCGGCGCCGGCGCTGGTTCGGTAGGTGACTCACGAGGTGGCTGCGGCTGTTCCATATGACGCTCCCCCGCCCGACCGCTCTGGCCACTACACGTTCACGAGAAGGCCGGAGGCTCCGAATACCCGCCTTCACAGCGGTCGACCTCGTCACACGCCGCTGTCCGGGCGGTGAGCCGACCATGACGCCTGCGCTCATCCCGCCGCGCGCCGCTTGATCCAGTCATCGACGAGCCGCTCCTGCAGCTCCGAGCTCGTGCCGGTCAGCTTGAGCACGTCCCCGTCGATCTCGACCCGGCGCACGCTGCGCTGCGCGCCGGGTCGCCGCAGCCAGTCGCGGATCAGGCCGATGACGGCGGCGACCGCCTGCACGGTCGGTTGGAGCGTCACGGTCAGCGCGCCTGCGGCAGCCGCGACCGCGCCCCTTGTGCGCGCGGGCGCTTCGGCTTCGGTGCGCTGACCCAGTGCCCTACGCCAAGGCGGGCGCCACCTGGTGGATGGCGGAGTTCCCGCCGGAAGCAGTCTCGCTGGACGAGGTGCGCGGCGTGCTCCGCGACGGCCCGGCGGCACCCTGAGCCATGGACATGGTCGGTGGCGACGACCACGTCACCGCGAAGCAGCGCCGACACCACGACCGCGCATCGACGATATCCGCGGTCTTGGGCGATCCGCTCGACAGGGTGCCCGCCGGTCACGAGGTCCGGAAGAACCAGTGCTCCAACGCCGCGCAGACCGGTCGCCACAGGGTCCGCAAGCACCGTGCCGCCGGACCTTCCCGGTGGCGCCGAGCCCGGCCTCGCCCGGGAAGGTCGGGGGAAGGTCGGCTTCCTAGCGTCTCGAAGCGTCATGGACCACCGAATGCGAAGGAGCCTTCTCATGACTGAGGCACCGACCCGTCCCGCTCGCAACGGAGTGGACGTCCCGACGCTGTTCGCCACCCTGGACGCTGTCAAAGCCAGCCCGGAGATCGCGGACTTCCGGTTCCGCGCCCGCAACACCTGGGTGAGCGGCACCCACAACCGCACGACCATTCAGGGCTTTTACGGCGCCGGCCAGGAGGACACCAGCCGGACCGAGCCGTTCACGTACGACGCCGACCACCCGGCCATCCTGGTGGGCGGCAACAACGGGCCGACCCCGGTCGAGTTCCTCCTGCACGCAATCGGGGCCTGCCTCACCGCGGGGCTCGCGAACATCGCCGCGGCGCGTGGCGTGAACCTGCACCGGGTCGAGTCCACTGTGGAGGGTGACATCGACCTGCTGGGCATCCTCGGGCTGTCCGACGAGGTCCGCAACGGTTACCAGCAGATCCGGGTGAGCTTCGTCATCGACGGCGACGCGACCCCGGAGCAGCTCAAGGCGCTCGTCGAGCAGTCCCGCCGCCGTTCCGCGGTCTACGACGTACTGACCAACGGCACCGACGTCGTCATCGACGTCACGTCCCCCTGACCGGACATGTCTCGCATCCCGGTCGTTGTCATCGGCGCCGGCCAGGCCGGTCTCGCCGTGAGCCACCTGCTCACCGGCGCCGGTGTCGACCACGTCGTCCTGGAGCGCGGCCGCACGGCGCAGCGTTGGGACTCCCACTGCTGGGAGTCCCTGCGCCTGCTGACCCCGAACTGGCTCAGCCGCTTGCCGGGCTACCGGTACACCGGCCCGGAACCGGCGGGGTTCATGAGCGCCGCCGAGGTCGCCGGCCACCTGCGCTCCTACGCGGAGGGCGCGCCGGTCGTCGAGGGCGCCGAGGTCGCGTCGGTCCGCGGCCGCGGCGCCGGCTACCGCGTCGTCACCGGCGCCGGCTCGTGGTCGGCCCGCGCCGTCGTCGTCGCGACCGGCTGGTGCGACCTGCCCCGCGTGCCGGCCGTCGCTCTCGACGCCCGCATCGAGCAGCTCACCCCGGCCACTTACCGCAACCCCGCGACGCTTCCGGATGGCGGCGTGCTCGTCGTCGGCGCCTCGGCCAGCGGCGTGCAACTTGCCGACGAGCTGGTCGGCGCCGGGCGGAAGGTGGTCCTCGCGGTCGGCGGCCACAGCCGGGCGCCGCGGCGGTACCGGGGCCTGGACATCATGTGGTGGCTCGACGCCATGGGCGTGCTCGGCCAGCGACTGGACGAGCGCCGCTCGCCGGCCGAGCCGTCTCTGCAGCTCGTGGGCCGCTCGGACGGCCGCGACGTCGACCTGCGCACCTTGCAGGACCGCGGGGTCGGCCTGGCCGGCCGGCTCACCGGCGTCGACGGCCGCCGGCTCCGGTTCGCCGACGACCTCGCCGACACCACCCGCCGCGCCGACGCCCGCCTGGTCGACCTCCTGCAGCGGGTCGACGCCTTCGCCCGCGCCGCCGGGCTGGCCGGCGGTGTCGAGGCCCCGTCGCCGGTCCGCGGCGCGCGAACCAACGAGGCGGTGTCCGCGCTCGATCTGCGGCACGCGGGGATCGGCACCGTCATCTGGGCAACCGGATACCGGCGCGCCTATCCCTGGCTGCACGTGCCCGTCGTCGACCGGGCCGGCGAGATCCGCCACCGCCGCGGCGCGACGCCGGCGCCGGGACTGCACGTCATCGGCATGCGCTGGCAGTCGCGGCGTAACTCGGCGAACCTCGACGGCGTCCGGCACGACGCGGTGACCGTGGTGTCCCGGGTGCTCGACGACCTGCGCGCTGGATCGCACCTGCGGAGGGCCGCGTGAACACCACCTGGGACGTCGTCATCGTGGGAGCGCGGGTGGCCGGCGCGTCCACGGCGCTGCTGCTGGCGAGGGCCGGCCTGCGGGTGTTGTGCGTGGACCGCGCCCGCTTCGGCAGCGACACCCTGTCGACGCACGCGCTGATGCGCGCGGGCACCGTCCAGTTGCAGCGGTGGGGCCTGCTCGCGGACATCGTCGCGGCCGGCACTCCCCCGGTGCGCCGGACCGTTTTCCACTACGGCGACGAGGACGTGTCCGTCTCGATCCGGCCCGCGGCCGGGGTTGACGCGCTCTACGCGCCGCGGCGGACCCTCATCGACGCGGTGATCGGCGAAGCGGCCGGCGCGGCCGGCGCCACCGTCCGGTTCGGCACCGCGGTCACCGGCCTGCTCCGCGACGCGGACGGACGGGTCACCGGGATCACCACGCGCGGCCGCGACGGGTCCGTCCGGGCCGAGCGGGCGGGGCTCGTGGTCGGCGCCGACGGGCGGCACTCGCTCGTGGCCGCCACGGTCGGCGCGCCGACCGAACTGCGCGGGCGGGCCGCGTCCGCGTTCGTGTACGGATACTGGGCCGACCTTCCGGCCGACGGATACGAGTGGTTCTACCGGCCGGGCATGAGTGCCGGAGCCATCCCGACCAACGACGGATTGACCTGTGTGTTCGTCGGAGCGGCACCCCGGCGCCTCACCCGCCTCGTCCGCGCCGGCGGCACTGAGCACGCGGTCGATGCCCTCGCCGGCAGTCTCCGCCCACGGCTGGCCACCGCCCAGCGGGTGGGCGGACTGCGCAATGTCCCCGCGCTGCGCGCCCACCTGCGCCGCTCCTGGGGACCCGGCTGGGCGCTCGTGGGCGACGCCGGGTACTGGAAGGATCCGCTCAGCACCCACGGCATGACCGATGCCCTCCGCGACGCCGAACTGCTGGCCCGCGCTGTGACGGCCGCACCAGGACCCGGGAGCGACCAGCTCGACGCCCTCGCCGAATACCAGGCGATCCGGGACCGGTTGGCACGGCCGCTGCTCGAGGTTACTGAACGCATCGCCGGCTACCAGTGGGACCTCGCCGAGGTCCGCCGGCTGCTCATGACGCTGTCGTCGACCATGACCGACGAGGTCGAACTGCTCGCTGAATTACCGGTCGGATCGTGAGCGCGAGGAGCGAGCTTGCGAGCCCCGCGGCGCGAGCCAAGGTGGCGTCATCACCGGACGTCGCGGCTAGCATCCGGTACGTGGGTGTGACGCGCGTGCACATCACCCTGTTGGGCGGCTTCGACGTGGTCGTCGACGGTCGCCAGGTGCCGCCGGCAGAGTGGCGCAGGCGGCAGGCGGCGGCGCTGGTCAAGCTGCTCGCGCTGGCGCCCCGACGGTCATTGCACCGCGAACGGGTGATCGACGCGCTCTGGCCCGACCTCGACCTCGACGAGGCGGCCCCTCGGCTGCACAAGGCGGCCCATCACGCCCGTCGATCCCTCGGCGACCCGCGACCCCTGGTGCTGAACGGCGAGACCGTCGCCCTCTTCCCCGACGCCGATGTCGATGTCGACGCGTTCCGGTTCCAGCGGCTGGCCGAGTCCGCGCGGGATGCCCAAACGGCCGGCGACGCCGCCGACGCCTACCCCGGCGAGCTGCTGCCGCAGGACCTCTACGAGCCGTGGACCGAGGAGCCGCGCGAGCGGCTGCGGCTGCTGTACCTGCAGATGCTGCGCCTGGCCGGCCGCTGGGGTGCCGTCACCGACGCCGATCCCGCCGACGAGCCGGCGCATCTCGCGCTCATCCGCAGCCTGGCCGGCGCCGGCGACCGGCGTTCGGCGCTGCGCCAGTTCGAGCGGCTGGAACGTGGTCTGCGGCGTGAGTTGGGCGTCGCGCCGAGCCCGGAGGCGCTCCGCCTCCGGGACGAACTGCTGGCTGCCGAAAGCGCGGCCCGTCCCGCCATCAAGATCGCGTTGGTTGGACGCGACGAGGAGCGGGCCCGCGTCGCGCGCCTGCTCGAGTCGGTGCGCCAGGGCCGGGGACGGGTCCTCTTCGTCGGCGGCCCGGCGGGCATCGGCAAGACCGCGCTGCTGGCGGCCGTCGACGCGGCGGCCACGGCTCAGCGGATGCGGGTCGGCGCCGGTGTCGCGGCGCGCATCGAGGGCGACTGGCCGTACGCGCCGGTCCTGGAGGCGCTCGCCGACCTGTGCCGCCACCACCCCACCCTGCTGGACGGGCTCGACGACGCGTTCCGCGACGAGATCGAGCGCGCGCTGTCAGGGCGCCAGTTCAGCTGGGACGGACAGGGCGCGCACCAGCGGCTGTTCGTCGCCACGACGGAGTTGCTCCGCCTGGCCGCGGCGGGCGCGGGCGCGGTGCTCATCGTCGACGACGCGCACGACGCCGACGAGGCCAGCCTGCGCCTGCTGCATTACCTGGCGCGCAGCACGGTGACCGAACGGCTGCTGATCGCGGTGGGGCACCGGCCGGCCACGGGGACCCTCGGCGAGGTCCGGCGCAGCCTGCTCGCCCGGGGCAACGCCGCGGCGCTCGACCTGACGCCCCTGCGCCCGGCCGTCGCCGCGGTGCTGGCCCGTCAGCACGCGCCCGCCGCCGACGCGACCGTCCTGGATGCCATCTACGAGGCCTCCGGCGGGTTGCCGTTCGCCGTGGTCGAGCTTGCGCGCGATCTCACGGCCCGTCGGTCCGCGCTGCTTCCAGCGGGACTTCCTGAGCCCGCCCGGCGGGCGCTGTCGGCCGCGGCGGTCCTCGGGTCCACCTTCGACACCGACGAGTTCGCCGGCCTCACCGGCCTGTCGGACCAGGACGCCTACGCGGTGCTGGACCAGGCGGTCGATCGGCACGTCGTGCACCGGACCGGCGCCGGCTACGCCTTCCGGCACGCGCTCCTGCGCGAGTCGCTGCTCGACTTCGCCGGCGCCGACGCGCGGCGCGACGCGCACCGGCAGGCCGCCGCGACACTGCAACGGCTGGGCCGGTCGCCTGCGCGGATCGGGCACCATCTGGTGCAGGCTGGGCAGCCGGCCGACGCCGTGCCATGGATCCTCACCGCCGCCGAGACCGAGGCGGCGCTGGGCGCGTACCGGGACGCGCTCGCCACCCTCGACACCGTCCGCTCGTTCGCGTTTGGCGCGGAGCGGGTGCGGCTGCTTGCCCTGCGGGCCGACCTGCTCAGCGCCTGCGGCGACCTCGGCGCCATCGACGCGTACCGCGAGGCGCTGGCAGCCACATCCGACCCCGTCACCCGCGTGTGGGTCCGTACCCAGCTCGCGCGGGCCGCGACCTACGCCGGGGACCTGGACACCGCCGAGCTCGCCCTCGCCGGGTTAGAGCTCGACGGCAGCGACAACGACGCCGCCCTCCTCCTGGCCCGCGGCAACCTCGCCTACTTCCGGCACGACTTCGCCGCCGCCGAAGAGGCAGCCGCCGAGGCGCACCGCCGGATCGGCCTGGGCGCCGGCGGGAGCTGGCGGCTGTTCAGTCTGATCGCCTTGCAGGGCCTGCTCGCCCACCATCGGGGCGAGTGGTTCCAGCGGCTGCGCGCGGAGCTGCGCAGCGGGATCCGCCGGCCGGACCTGGTGGCGGGGATCTTCGACTCGCACCTGTGCGTCGCGGAGTACCTGCTGTACGGGCCGACCCCGTACGACGACGTGCTCGCCCTCGCCAGCGAGCTGCGCGAGACCGCCGAGCGTGCGGGCGTGCTGCGGGCGGTCGCGTTCGCCACGGCGCTGCGCGGAGAGGCAGCGCTGCTCAAGGGGAACCTCGACCTGGCCGAAACGGAACTGCAGGCGGCCGCCGACCTGCACCACGACCTGGAGTCATCGGCCGGCGAGGCGCACTCGTTGCAGCGCCTCGCCGAGGTCCACCTGGCGCGGGGCGACCGGGACACGGCGGCCCGACTGCTGCGGCGGGCGCTGCCGCTGGCCCGCTGGTCATTGATCGGGCTCCATCTGATGCACCGCATCTTCGGCAACATGATCGACGCGGCGCCGGACCTCGACGCCGCACGCGCTGTCGTTGATCGGGCCGAGTCGACCCTTGTCGACGAGGACCGGTGCTCGTTCTGCTCGATCATGCTCGCCGTTCCCGCCGCCCGGGCCTGCGCCGACGCCGGCGACCTCGACGACGCCCGCCGCTACCTGAAGGCCGCCGAGCGGTCCGAGGCGCTGTGGGAAGGAACGGCGTGGCAGGCGTCGCTGGTCGAGATCCGGGCCCACATCGCGCGGGCCGAGCACCGCGACGCCGAGGCACAGCGCCTCTTCAGCGACGCGGCCGCCATGTTCGACGCCGCCGGCCAACCGCTGGACGCGCAACGCTGCCGGTCGTGACCGCTCGGGCCGGTGCTTCCGGTGCGCCACAGGATGAGGCCCGAGTCGGCACCGTTACTCGGGACCAGGATGCCTGGCAGCGACGTGCCGGCTCAGGTTCTGGACGCTCATCTCGAGGCCGCAATGCGGGCATGTCGCTTGGCGTTTCGCGGTACCCGGCTGCTCGACGCGCTTGACCGCGACCTGCTTCGCAGCCCGGCCGCCAGCAGCACCTGTCTGTTGCGCTGCCCCCTTTGGCCGGGAAGTTGTGGGCCCAGGCAGGATGCCGACGACCGCCTCCTTGAGTGCCCGCCGGTGCTCAGCGCATAACTCGCCGCTCTGTTCGGCACCGTCCACCGTGATGGCCACCGCAGCCACGTCGTTTTCACTGCCACAGGTGTCGCACACCAGGACCTCGCGCATCTCCCTGGCCATAACGCCTCCAAAAGGGGCACCGACGGATCACGTGGAACGTCGGCGGCAGATTCTCATCGACGAGCGTTGTGCGGCCTGACCTTTGCACATCCAGCTACCGTTGGCAACATGTTCGCTGGTCAGGGCCTACGCGCACCGGGGCAGGCCAAAGAGGAGTAGTCCGCGCATGGCGGCGGGTGGTGAGTGGTCATTGTCTATTCCTCGATTGCCTTCCAGAAGTGGTAGTCGGCGGTGTACGCGACCTCGACCGTGCTGCCTGCGGTACCCGCGTTGCAGTCCGCGGCGGCGGGCGCACGCCCGCCAGTGGTTGCGGTCCGCTGGATGAACGTCGTGCCCACGAGGCGGTCACCGGCTGGGCCGCTGGCGGTGGATGAGGCCGACAACAGCAGCCACGGGATGGCGGTGGCGTCCACAGAAACGCCGTTCTCGCGCCGGCCCACGACGAAGCTGCCGTCCTTGGCCTGCCACGTCGGTCCCCCGAAGTGCCTGGTGACGACCTTGCCGTTGTCGTCGTACAGATCCGCGCGCGGCGCGACGAAGTCCCAGGCGTTCGTTGCCTCATTGCATCGATAGATCTGCACGCCCGTCGCATGGCCGACGAGGAACACGGGTGAGCGCGAAGGTCTCAGCGATCGCGGTGTCCCGCTGGCTTTCGTAGCGCGCCATCGCCGCGCCCTCCACCTCGGCTTGGCGCAGCATGGCGTCGGCAGCCTCGGCGAGAAGTTCGGCGTCGCGGAACGCGTCGGTGATCCCGTGCCCGGTGATCGGGTCACGGTGGTAGCCGGCGTCGCCGACCAGGGCCCAACCCGGGCCGGCACTCCGGCGCACGTGGTTGGGCAGACCGACAGAACCTCGAAGCGGAGCGGTGATGGAGCCGTCCTGGACTCTGCGCGCGAGATCCGGTGCGGTTCGGTCCATCGCCGCCAGCCAGGCGGCGAGCCGATCCGCGCCCGCCCCGATCACGGGGGCAAGGTCGGCGACCGGCCGGATCAGCCAGACACACGCCTGTCCGCCTCGTCCCGTCGGCGGCGCGTGCGATGACGCCGGTGACGCGGCCGTCCGCGTCACGGCGCACGCCCGTCACGGTCGTGCCCGTGACCAGCGTGGCGCCCGAGGCCACCGCAGCGCTTGCGAGGAGATCGTCGAGCACATAGCGGCGCGGCGCGAGCAGGAAGTCGACCCCCGCCCGGTCCTTGACCGTACGACGGGTCACCTCGCCGTCCTGGTGGAACGACACCGACCGGATCTCGGGCGCACCCGTGGCCACCGCCTCGTCCAGCAGCCCCCAGCGGGCGAGCTGGACGACGCCGCCCCGAACGAGGGAGTGAGTCGAGTTGGTGTCGCTGGAAGGTCGCGACCGGTCGACCATCACGACGTCGTGGCCCCCGCGGGCGAGCAGCATTGCTGTCGCCGCACCGGCGCAGCGGGCGCCGACGACCACGACGTCGTGGTGACTTCGTCGAGCTTTCATCGCGTGTTTCCTCGCGGGTTTGGACCTGATCACCGCGCCTCGATCGGGACTTCGTACACCTCTGGTGTGGTTTGTCCGGCCCGTTCGTGTACGCGCATCACGGCCTCCTTGCTCGCTGCCGTGGAGAGGCAGAAGACCTTGCCGCACTCGGGATCAAGCCAGGCTCGCTCGATATGCACCCCTTCGTCGCTTTCGATGGAAAGGCGGCTTTGGTGCGATGCCTGGAGCTGCTCCGCGGTCGCGCCCACGAAGCCGGAGTGGATGTCGATGTACCGTGGCATGTACGTCTCCCGCGGAGGCAGCGGCCATCTGCTACTGCTGGCCGGCGAGGCCGGCATCGGCAAGACCCGGCTGCTGCACGCCCTTCAGGAGCAGGCGAAGGTCGAGGGCTTTGCGCTGTGGGCCGCGGGTGCCTTCCCCCAGGACGTGGAGCTCTCGGCCGGCCTGCTGCTGGAACTAGGTCACGCCATGTCGCGCTCGGACCGTGCCGACGTCGCGGCCCGCGGGCAGGCGCTGGTCGCGGGCCTCGCCGACGTGACCGAGCCGCCCGCCGACTCAGGCGACGCGCATCGGTGCCGCCGGCTCCTCGTCCTGGACGCGGTAGAACGGCTGGCCTCACTGACCGACGACGGGCCGGCGCTCCTGGCGCTGGAGGACCTGCACTGGTGTGATGAGCTGAGCCTGGAGATCGTCGTCCATCTGGCTCGCCGGCTCCGATCCCTCCCTCTGTTCGTCGTGGGGACGCTGCGCACCGACGAGCTTCACCAGAACGCCCCCGTGCGGTCTTGGCGGTCCAGGCTGCTCCTCCAGCGCATGGGCGAGGAGGCTCGGCTCTCGCGGCTGGACCTCGAGCAGACCGGGCGGATGGTGCGCGAGCTGTCGCCGGGCAAGGTGAATCGCAGCGTCTGGTCGAGCTCGTGCATCAGCGGTCCGGCGGTGTGCCGCTGCACGTCGAGGAGCTGGTCAACGCCGCCGCGCAAGGCCACCTGTCCGCGGATCCGACGTACGTGCCGGAGACCCTGGCGGAGGCGATCCACCAGCGGTTCGACACCCTGTCGCCCCCCGCCCAGGACATCGCGGTCGCCGCCGCCGTCGTAGGCCGAAGCTTCGACCTCGACCTGCTGGCAGCGGTTGCAAGCTGCTCGGCGGAGGACGCCGCCACCAGCCTCGACGAGCTGGTCGACCGGCAGTTCGTCCACGAGGAGCCCCCGAGGTGGTTCGGATTCAGGCATGCCCTGATCCGAGACGCCATCGAGGTCAGCGCGCCGCTCGCCACGCGCCGTGCCTTGCACGCGCAGGTCGCAGAGGTGGCGCGGCCCGGCACCTGCTCGGGGACCCGCTGCCGGCCCGCATCGCCCTGCTGGAGCAGGGACTTCAGGAGATCGACCGGTCGGCCGAGGGGGAGGAACAGCAGCGCGTCAGGGCGGGTCTCCTGGCGGCGAAAGCCGCCGCCTACCTGGTCGATGACCGTCTCGACGACGCGATCCAGGCGGGCGAGCAGGCTCTGGCGGCGGCTGGAACCCAGGACGAGCAGACCCGGCTGAACACAGCGGCCACCCTGGGTTCCGTCCTCGTGTTCGCGGGGCGGATGGAGGAGGGCTGGAGCCGGCTCGAGCGGGCCACCCGCAGGGCCAGGGAACTGGGCCTCGAGGCGGAGGCCGCCCGTGGCTACCGCATGATCGGGTCCTCGGCTTCGACGCTCGTGGAGTACGACCGCGCGGAGCACTGGCCGCGCGAGGGCATCGAGTACGCCGCCCGCACCGAGCAATGGAACCACCGCCATTACATGGCCAGCCATCAGACCCACGTCTGGTGGTGCCAGGGGCGATGGGACGAAGCCGACCGGTCGGCGCAGCACGCGCTGGTCGAGCGTGAGGGCGGCATCACCACACGCATCACCGCCCTGCACGTGGTTGGCTTCGTGGCCCTGGGCCGAGGTCATCTCGAGTCAGCCGCCCGAGCCCTGAACGAGGCACGCGCCGCCGGGGAGGAGATGGGCGAGTTGCAGCGTTTCTCGCCTGCCCTATGGGGGTTGGCCGAGTGCGCCGTGCTACGACAGGACTACGCCAAGGCCGTCACTCTGACGGAGGCCGGGTACACCGCGTCGCACGAGGTCGCCGATGCGGCCAACCTCTTCCCGTTCCTGGTCACGGGGACAAGAGCGCGTCTGGCGCAGCAGGGCGACCATCGCCTCTACCGACGCTTGTAAGCGTCCCTCCTCATGCTCGGCGCGGGGACCACACCCCGCGCCGAGCCCGAACACCCGGCCACGAACCAGCCCCAGCCCGAGCCCGTCCACCAGGACGAGCCCGAGCGCGGTCAGTCCAGCGCGAACGATCCTGTGACGATCTCGCCGGCCGGCTCGTACGTGCCGATCACGACTCCAGTGGTGGAGACCTTGCTGTCGACGAGCTTCAACGCGTGCGGCCCACCGCCGCTGACCGTAGCCGGAAGACCTCGCCACGCACGCAGCCCATCCCTGACCCAGGCGACCTCCGCCACGCCGATCTCGAGCAGACCCAGCTAGCCGCCGAGGTTACGGGTGCAGCGCCACGCGGGACCACACGTCGGCGCCGTCGTCGAGCGTCGACGTGAAGAAGGCGATCACGTCGTTGCCCTGGATCGTCTCAAGCCCCACGTAGTCTCCGAGGAACAGGCCGCGGGGAACGCCCGGCGCGAAGAACGAGATCGGTGCCTTGTAGTGGTCGAACGGACCGTGCAAGTGCTGCTCCGGCTCCCAAGTGGCACCGCCGTTATGAGAGTGGCGCAGCCAGACATCGGTGGTCGCGACACCGTCGCCCAGGACGTTGTTGCGGTCATCGTAGTAGAGCAGCACGACGGTACCTTCGGCGGTGACCTCGATCGCGTGGTTGTACGCTTGGACGCTCGGGCCGCCCGCGGAGACGACCGTGGGTCCGCTCCAGTGCTGGCCGCCGTCGGTCGACTTGGCCATCACGACGCGGTTGATCGGCGTGCCGAGCCCATCGGACCACACGACATAGATGTCGCCGGTGGTCGGATCGATAGCGATGTCGGGCAGGTAATCCTCGGCCCGTATCGGGAAGTTGTCGTCGGGGACGAACAGGTCGGCTGTCCGGATCGGGGCGATCCGCACTGGTGCCGACCAGTGCAGGCCACCATCAGTGGAACGCATGACGCCCATGTAGATGCCTTCGTCGTTCGGCTGAATGCCGGCGCCCGTGAACAGGTTCGCCGTCACGTTGTAGAGGGTGCCGTCCGGGCCGACCGCGATCTGGTTGCCTTGGAAATACGAGTTGGACTGGCGCATCGGCACCGGCTCCGACCAGGTCTGGCCGCCGTCTGTGGTCCGCGAGAACATCGGCTTGCCGCGGTAGGCGAACGAATGGAAGTCGGCGATCGGGCTCTGCCGCTGGCCGGGCGGGTAGTCGCCGCGCAGCCACGTCGCGTACGCGTAGCCGGCGCGCGTCGGGTCGCCCGTTATCGAGACCTTGTCGTTGAAGACGCCGCGCTCCCCCTGGTCCTCGATCAGCAGCTGCGGCGGCTTCCAGCTCGTCCCGTCCCACGTCGTCACCGAGATCGCCGAGATGCCGAGCTCTGCCGAGTCGATCGGCTGGCCGATGAAGTAGAGGTTCCCGGCCTTGTCGTACGAGACCCACGGGTCGGTCACGCGGCCGAACCGCTCCGGACCGCCCTGGCAGGCACTCCACGCCGCATCGGGAAGCTTCGACCAGCTCGTCGCGGAGTTGGTGGACATCCACGAGGTCAGCCCGCGAGCGCCGCCGTCAGGCCAGCGATCCTGCTGCGCGACACCGGTGATCTCAGCGGAATCGGTCGGGTCGACGGCCACCTGCGCCTCTACCTCGGCGTTGTCGTATGCGCTCGCGAAGTCGGCGGAGGCGCCGAACGGGCAGCCGCCCAACGACGAAGGCCCGCTGACTTTGACCTCGGACCCGAGAGTGAACGGGGAACCGGCCGGACTGGCCGCCGCGTTGCCCCCAGCGAAGGTCCCGGTGGCGGCGCCCGTGACCAGAAGAGCGGCGAGGGACGCGCGGGCGATGAGCGTTCGACGAACCATGACGGCTCCCAAGAGGATTCGCATGCAGCCCCGAGTCGGAGTCATTCCTAGCATGACTCGGTGCGGAAGGAACCCGATTCCCACCAATGGCCGGCCGGGAATATCTGCTCAGCCGGTTCGAACAGCTGCAAACTCAACCGGTGGCCGAGCACAACATGGTCGGCAACGTGTGGGAGTGGTGCGCCGACTGGTTCAGCGCCAGCTACCACCGGACGGGTCACCGAGCGGATCCGACCGGGCCGCTCGAAGGCACGGCCAAGGTGATGCGCGGGGGCTCGTACCTGTGTCACGACTCGTACTGCAACCGGTACCGCGTAGGCGCCGCCGCCACCGACGGCTACCAGCGGGACCTGCGGCGCATTGCCACCATGTTGGGATTGAGTGGCTCCGACCTCGCCCAGCGCACCCTCGCTTGAGCCGGTTGGCCCGTGACGGGCTCAGCCGCAGGATCGTGATCACGTGGCGAGCGATTCCCG
>Ga0184623_10000722_pt1 | contig 14181 bp, 12 predicted proteins | sample PLM1_100_b1_FD_133138 | JGI IMG/M metagenome (GOLD analysis project Ga0184623, IMG submission 133138) | Groundwater sediment microbial communities from an aquifer in East River, Colorado, USA - PLM1_100_b1 | ecosystem: Environmental > Terrestrial > Soil > Riparian zone | place: USA: East River...
CGCTCCGGTCAGGAGAAACGGGACTGTCGGGGTATCCGGTCTGAAACCGGGCGCGGGATACCCCAAGAACCCCGACAGTTCGTCGTCGCATGCGCGTTAAGTCAACGGCATTGAGTCTGACTCACCGATCCCACCCAAAACGCGCGGCGACCAGCGACCAGCGCCAAGGGTGAGATATCCAACGTTGCTACGACCGACACACCACGGCTTGACTCGCCGCATGGAGACTCGCACCCGCACGGAGGAGTTCCTGCTCACGCACGGGACCGACCGCCTCCCCCATCCTGGCGGCACGCTCTTCGACCACTTGCGGCGCGTGGCCGCGACGCTCGCGGAGTGGGGCGCCGAGGAGACCGTGCAGGTCGCCGGCCTGTGCCACGCGGCGTACGGCACGGACGGGTTCGACCAGGTCCTGCTCGACGTGACCGAACGCGCCACCCTCGCCGCGCTGATCGGCGCCGACGCGGAAGCGCTGGTCTACCTGTACGGCAGCTGCGACCGGGATGCCGTGTATCCCCTGCTCGGCACGCCCGGACCGGTTCCCTTCCGCGACCGGTTCAGCGGGAAAGCAGCCCCCGCGCCGGAGCCGTCTGTACGGGCATTCCTGGAGATCACCGCCGCGAACGAGCTGGACGTGACGGCGCACAACGCGGAGCTGGCCGCGAAGTACGGCCCCAGCCTCCGGCGGCTCTTCATCCGCGGCCGCGCGCGGCTGTCGGATGCGGCATGGCAGGCGTGTGTCCGGCAACTCGGCGGCGATCCCGACCAGGGCTAGGACGCCACCCATGGCACGCATCAGCTACGGCCGGGCCGAGGCGGCGGCGTTCGCCGCCACCCGCCACCTCCCGCGCGACGGGCTGACGGCGTGGCGCCGCGCGGTCGCCGCTCACCTGGCGCCGCGACCGGGCATACGGATCCTCGACCTGGGCGCCGGCACCGGTTGGTGGGCCACGGCGTTCCGTGACTGGTACGGCGTCGAGGTGGTCGCGGTCGAGCCGTCCGCCGCGATGCGGGCACGCTGCACTGCCCCCGTGATCGGCGGCGACGCGCTCGCGATCCCGCTGCGTACGGCCAGCGTCGATGCCGCGTGGATCTCGACCGTCCTCCACCACGTACCCGATCTCGACGCCGCCGCCGCGGAACTGCGGCGCGTCGTGCGCCCCGGAGCTCCCGTGCTGATCCGGTCGGCGTTCGCCGGGCGGCACGAAAACATCACGCTGTTCCGCTACTTCCCCGAGGCGATCGCGGTGCTCGACACGTACCCGAGCGTCGAGCAGGTGCGGGCCGCGTTCCACGGCGCCGGCTTCGCGTTCGTCGCGCTCGAACCGGTGCCGCAGGTCACCGCACCGTCCCTCGACGCGGCGCTGGCGGCCTTGCGGCGGGAGGCGCACACGCCGTTGATGCAGATCAGCGACGCCGCCTACGAGGCCGGACTCGCCCGGTACCGCGCCGCCGCCGAGACCGCCACCGGCCCCGTGATCGACGCGTTGGACCTGCTCGTTCTGCGGTAGGTAGCCGGTCCCCCGCCCGGAGATCAGGTGGCGTGGCGAGTTACTTGAGTGATCAAGGATCACACAATCAAAATCCTAGAAGTGACCGACAGCGCTCAGTCGGTCCGCGTCCACCCAATTGGGCGCTGACCGGCCGTCTCGATTTGGCGGACGCTCTACGGAACGATCATCAGGGTGTGTTGCACGGGTACGGCGGCGTCGTACCGGTGCAATACGAGTTGGGCCAGCGACGGGTGGTCCGCCAGCGGATCGGCGACGACGTCGGCCCCGGAGGCCACCGCGAGGTCGTGGAACTGGCCACGGGCGATCAGGTAGGAGGCGACCGCGACCGCGCCAGCCCCTCCCCGCCGTAACCGGGCGACCGATTGAGCCACCGTCGGAGAGGCGCCAGCCGCGAAGCCGACGGCCACCTGCACGCGGGTGCGCAACGCCAGCAGCCGCAACGTCTGGCGGACGTCGACGGTGGCGCGGGGTTCGGTGGAGCCGGCGGCCGCCAGGACGATCGGCGTACCGGGGCGCCAGCCGGCGGCGTGGAGGCGACCGAGCAGGGCGTCGACCAGCAGTTCGTGCGGTCCGAGGGCTGGGGCGAGCCCGAACGACGCACGGGAGCCGACGGCGGCGCGGGCGGTGTAGACGGCGGCGGGCAGATCGGCGCGGAGGTGGTACCCGGACGACAGGAGCAGCGGGACGACCACCGCGTTGCCACGCGACTGGACCAGCGCCGAGGAGACGGACGGCGCGGCGAACTGGAGGTACGCCGCGCGAACCTGCAGCTCGGGCCGGAGCGCCCGTACGCGGTCGAGCAGGGCTTCGACAACGGGCCGGTCGCGGCCGTCGCGGGTGCCGTGGGCTGCGGCGATGAGCGTAGGCGTCATGCTGGCTGCTCCCGTTCCGTCGGCGGCTCGACCATCAGCCGGTAGCCGCGTTTGATCACGGTTTCGACGAGCTTCACTTCGCGCACGGCCGCGCGGAGCCGGGTGACGGCCATCTCGACGGCGTGCTCCCCCGCCTCGGCCGCCGGGAGCGACGCGACCAGTTCGGCGCGCGAGTAGACGCGGCCGGGCCGGTCGGCGAGCGCCCGGAGGATCGCGAGGGAGGCCGGCGGGAGCGCCCGGAGGACGCCGTCGACGACGATCGCGTGACCGCGCAGTTCGACGTCGTGGCCGTTGATGTGGAGGCGCTGGGACCTGTTCGGCAGTTCGGCCGTGACGTGGCGGACGAGTGCCCCGAGGCGGGACCGGTCGGGTTGGGCGGTCGCGACGCCGCGGCGGGTGAGGGGTCCGGCGGTGACGGGTCCGACGCAGGCGGCCATGACGGGGCCGCGGAGGGCGGCGACGAAGGCGTCCTCGTGGCCGGTGTCGCGGGCGACATCGAGGAGGCTGGTGACGGCGGGCGCGCTGGTGAAGGCGACGGCGTCGACGCTGCCTGCGGCCACGAGTTCGACGAGGCGTCGCAGGGTGGCCTCGTCCTCGTGGGGGGCCCACCGGTAGACGGGGACCTCGATGACGTCGGCGCCGGCGTCGCGGAGGGCGTCGGCGAAGCCGGGTAGCGGTTCGCCGTGGAGCTGGATCGCGACGCGCTTGCCGGCGACGCCGCGGCTGAGCAGGTACTCGAGGCACTCGGTGGAGCACTCGGACACGGGGTGGAACGCGTCGGCGAGGCCGGCCGCGCGGAGGGCGCCGCGCGCCTTGGGGCCGCGGGCGACGACGTGGGCTGTGGCGAGCCGTTCGCGCAGCGCCTCCCCTAGGCCCCAGCCGTCGGCGGCCTCCATCCAGCCGCGGAACCCGATGCCGGTCGTGACGACGGCAATGTCGATGGGCGCGCCGGCGCACAGCACGGTGGCGGCGTGCAGGATCTCGTCGTCGGCGAGGGGGGCGATGCGGATCGCCGGCGCGAGCATGACGCGCGCGCCGTGGCGTTCGAGGAGGGTGGCCAGCTCGTGCCGGCGTCGGTCGGCGGTGACCGCGACGGTAAAGCCCGCCAGCGGCGGGACGCTCGTCATCGCAACAGCACCTCGACGACGCCGCTGACCACCCGGGTCTCGTAGGTGGTGAGTGCGGGGCCGTCGGGGTCGTCGACGGGGCGTCCGGTGCGGAGGTCGAAGACGTGCTTGTAGAGGGGTGAGGCGACGGTCGGGGCGTCGCCGCGGCTGCCGACGATGCCGCGGGAGATGACGTACGCGCGGCCGTAGGGGTCGTAGTTGCCGACCGCGTGGACAGTGCCGTCCCAGAGTAGGAAGAGGGCGACCTGCTCGATGCCGAGCAGCGCGCAGACGCCGCGGCCGGTGAGTAGGTCGTCGACGCGGCAGATCCGGCGCCAGTCCTGTGCCGTCTCGACCGCGGGCGAGATCGCGAGGGTCATCGGGTCACCACCTTCAGGGTCGGGCCGGCGACGAGCGCCGGTTCGGGCTTCTCCCCCGGTCGGGCGGGCCGGTGCTGTCCGCGTTCGGGCACGACGACGATGCTGGGATCGGTGGCGTCGGGGGCGTTGACGAACGGCACGAACCGCTGGAGCTTGACCGGGTCGTTGAGCGCGTCGGCCCACTCGTCGGAGTAGGACTCGACGTGCCGTGCCATGGCGGCGTCGAGTTCGGCGCAGATGCCGAGGGCGTCGTCGACGATGACGGTGCGCAGGTAGTCGAGGCCACCGTCGAGGGATTCGAGCCAGGTGGCAGTGCGCTGCAGCCGGTCGGCGGTGCGGATGTAGAACATGAGGTACCGGTCGATGTAGGTGACGAGCGTCGCGGTGTCGAGGTCGGTGGCGAAGAGGTCGGCGTGGCGGGGCCGGAAGCCGCCGTTGCCGCCGAGGTAGAGGTTCCAGCCGTTCTCGGTGGCGATGACGCCGAAGTCCTTGCTGCGGGCTTCGGCGCACTCGCGTGCGCAGCCGGACACGGCGGACTTGATCTTGTGCGGCGCACGCAGGCCCCGGTACCGGAGTTCGAGGTCGATGGCGAGGGTGACGGAGTCCTGGACGCCGTACCGGCACCAGCTGTCTCCGACGCAGGACTTCACGGTGCGCAGGGCCTTGCCGTACGCATGGCCGGATTCGAAGCCGGCGTCGACCAGCCGCTTCCAGACGGCAGGGAGCTGGTCGAGGCGGGCGCCGAACAGGTCGATCCGCTGGCCGCCGGTGATCTTGGTGTAGAGGCCGAAGTCGCGGGCGACCTCGCCGATGACGATGAGCTTGTCGGGGGTGATCTCGCCGCCGGGGATCCGCGGGACGACGGAGTACGTGCCGTCCTTCTGAAGGTTGGCGAGGGCGTGGTCGTTGGTGTCCTGGAGGCTGGCCTGCTCGCCGTCGAGGATGTGGCCGGTGCCGAGGCTGGCGAGGATCGAGGCGACGGCGGGTTTGCACAGGTCACAGCCCTGGCCCTGGCCGTGCTGGGCGACCAGTTCGGAGAAGGTCCGGATGCCACTCGAAAGGACCAGCTCGAACAGTTCGGCGCGGCTCTGGGAGAAGTGCTCGCACAGGGCCTTGCTCTGGTGCACGCCGCACTCGGTGAGGAGGTTCTTGACCAGCGGGATGCAGCTGCCGCAGGCAGTGCCGGCCTTGGTGCACGCTTTCACGCCGGCCACGTCGGTCAGGTTCTCCGAGGCGACGGCGGCGACGATCTGATCTTTGGTGACGGCATTGCAGCTGCACACCTGCGCATCGCCGGGGAGGCTGAGCTGGGTGCCGTCGCTGGCCGGCAGGAGCAGCTGGTCCGGGGTGGACGGCAGCGGCCGGCCGGCGAGCGGGCGGAGACCGGCATACGAGGTGGCGTCGCCGACGAGCACGGCGCCGAGCAGCGTCTTCGCGTCGTCGGAGAGGACGAGCTTCTTGTAGACGCCGTCGACGGGATTGGCGTAGACGACGTCGAGCGGTCCTGCGGTGGCGCCGAAGCTGGCGACGTCGACGCCGAGGAGCTTGAGCTTGGTGGCCGTGTCGGGTTCGGTGAGGACGGCGTCGCCGCCGAGGAGCCGGTCGGCGACGACCTCGGCCATGGCGTAGCCGGGGGCGACCAGCCCGTAGACGCGCCCGTCGAGGGCGGCGCACTCCCCCACGGCGTAGATGGTGGGATCGCTGGTCCGGCAGGCTTCGTCGACGGCGATGCCGCCACGCTCGGCGGTGCCGAGACCGGCGGCGCGGGCCAGCTCGTCGCGAGGCCGGATGCCGGCCGAGAAGACGACGAGGTCGACGTCGATCGCCGTGTCGGGCAGCACGAGCCGGGCGGCGCGCCCGTCCGGACCGGCCTCGATGGCGCTGGCCGGAGCTCCGGTGTGGACGGTGACGCCGAGCCTTTCGATGTGGCGGCGCAGGGCCTCGCCGCCACCGGCGTCGACCTGCTGGGGCATCAGCCGGTCGGCAACCTCGATGACGTGCACGTCGACATCGAGGTCGCGCAGCGCGCCGGCGGCCTCCAGGCCGAGCAGCCCGCCGCCGATGACGGCCGCGGAACGCGCGTCGAGCGCCTCCGCGTGGATGCCGTCCAGGTCCTCGAGCGTGCGGTAGACGTGGCAGCCGGGCAGGTCGGCGCCGGGGGTCGGCGGGACGAACGGGCGGGAGCCGGTGGCGAGGACGAGCGCGTCGTAGCTGATCGTGCGCTTCGCCGTCGTCACGGTCCTCGCGTGCCGGTCGATGCTGTGAACGGCTTCGGCGAGGTGCGCCCTGTAGTGGGCGCCGTCATAGAAGCCGTCGCCGACCAGTGCCAGCGTCGACGCGTCGCGGGAACCAAGGTAGGAGGAGAGCGCCACCCGGTCGTAGGCGGTGCACGGCTCCTCGGCGAGCACGGTGACGCGCCACTCCCCCGCCGTGTCGCGGGCGCGCAGCGCCTCTACGAGTCGCTGCCCGACCATGCCGTTGCCGGCGACGACAAGGTGTCTCATGCGATGACCTCCGCAGGCTGGTCGGGTTCGGCCTTCGCGAGCCAGTCGGTGATGCCGGCGACGGTGTCGTGACAGCTTCCGCAGCCGGTGGTGGCGCGGGTGGCGGCGGCGACTTCGGGGACGGTGCGCGCGCCAGCGAGTACGCAGGCGGTGATGGCGCCCTTGGTGACGCCGTTGCACTGGCAGACGGTGGCGCGGTCGGGCATGAGCGCCGGTGTCTGGGCGGGTGCGGGGGCGGTGCGGTCGCCGAAGAGGAGCGTGAGCCGGTCGGTGGGAGCCGGCGCGCCACGGTCGAAGAGTTGGGTGACGGTGCCGACAGTGTCGATCTGGCCGAGCAGGATCGCGCCGGTGACGCGGCCGTCGCGGAGGACGACCTTCTTGTACGTGCCGCGAGTGGGGTCGGCGAACTGGAGCACCTCGGCGCCTACGCCGTCAATATCGTCGCCGCCGGTCTCCCCCATGGCGGCGAGGTCGACGCCGGCGGCCTTGAGCCGGGTGATCACGCGGGAGCCGGCGTAGCGGGTGTCGGTGCCGGTGATCTGGTCGGCGGCGACGCGGGCCTGGTCCCACGCGGGGGCGACCAGCCCGTACACCTGGCCGTCGTGCTGCGCGCACTCGCCGACGGCGTAGATGTGCTGGTCGGTGACGGTGCGCAGGGCGTCGTCGACGACGATCCCGTTCTCGACCTGCAGACCGGCGTCTCGGGCCAGGGAGACCTCGGGCCGGACGCCGCACGCGATGACGAGCAGGTCGGCGTCCAGGGTCGATCCGTCGTCGAGCTGGACGGCCGTGATCGGGTCGCCGACGACTCCGGTGATGGTGGTGCCGGTGCGGATCTCGACGCCGAGCTGGCCGAGGGTGCGGGTCAGGACGGAGCCGGCGCCCTCGTCGAGCTGGCGCTCCATCAGATGCCCGGCGAAGTGCAGCACGGTGACGGCGAGGCCGCGCCCGGCGAGGCCACGGGCGGCCTCCAGCCCGAGCAGTCCGCCGCCGAGGACGACGACCCGCCGGGCGTTGTGGGCGGCGGCGATGATGGCGTGGCAGTCGTCCAGGGTGCGGAAGACGGTGATGCCGGGGCGGGTGACGTCCAGCCCTTCGACGGGCGGCAACCAGGCGCGGCTGCCCGTGGCGAGGACGAGCCTGTCGTAGCCGATCCGGCTACCGTCGTCGGCGACGACCTCGCGCCGCTCCCGGTCGATGCCGGTGGCGGCGGCGCCGAGGCGCAGGTCGACGCCGGCCTCGGCGGGCCAGCCGGCGGCGGTAAGGGCAATGTCGTCGGCGGCGGTACGGCCGGCGAGCACGTCGGACAGGAGGACCCGGTTGTAGGCGGCCTGCTTCTCGGCGCCGAGAACGGTGATGTCGATACGGCGGTGCGGGTCGCGGGCACGGACGTCCTCCACGACGCGGCTGCCGGCCATGCCGTAGCCGATCACGACGAGCCTCATGCGACCTCCTCCACGCTGATCGCGGCCTCGATGCGGACGGCGCAGATCTTGAACTCGGGCATACGGGAGGTGGGGTCGAGGGCCGGGTTGGTGAGGAGGTTGGCGCGGCCGGCGCCGGCGAAGTGGAACGGCATGAAGATGGTGTCGCTCCGGAGGGTTTCGGTGAACCGGGCGGCGCCGATGGCCTCGCCGCGCCTGCTGACGATGCGTACCGGGTCGCCGGGTTCGACGCCGATGCGGTCCGCGAGATCGGGGTGGAGTTCGATGAAGGCGTCCGGAACGGCGTCGTTGAGCGCGGGGACGCGGCGGGTCTGGGCGCCGCTCTGGTAGTGCTGCAGGACGCGGCCGGTGGTGAGGTAGAGCGGGTAGGCGCCGTCGATGTCCTCAGCAACCGGCCGGTGCTCGACGGCGTGGAACCGGGCACGGCCATCGGGGGTGGCGAAGCGGTCGGCGAACAGCCTCGGCGTGCCGGGGTGGTCCGGTGCGGGGCACGGCCAGCAGAGGCCTTGAGCGGAGTCGAGCCGCTCGTAGGTCATACCGGCGTAGTCGGCGACGCCCCCCGCGCTGGCGCGGGCGAGCTCGTCGAAGACGGCGCGCGGTTCGGCGCTGAACCGCGCACCGTGGCCAAGGCGCTCGGCGAGGCCGGCGAGCACTTGCAGGTCGGTGCGGACGCCATCCGGCGGGGTGAGCGCGCGCCGGCGGCGGATGACGCGGCCTTCGAGGTTGGTCATCGTGCCTTCCTCCTCGGCCCACTGGGCGACGGGCAGGACGACGTCGGCGCGTTCGGCGGTTTCGGAGAGGACGACGTCGGCGACGGCGAGGAAGTCGAGGGCGTCGAGGCGGCGCTGGACGTGGCCGGCACGGGGCGCGGAGACGGCGATGTTGGTGCCGAAGACCAGCAGCGCCTTTGCGCCATCTGGCGTACCGAGCGCGTCGAGCAGTTCGTACGCCGACCGGCCCGGGCCCGGCAGCTCCGAAGGGTCGATCCCCCAGACGGCCGCCACATGAGCGCGGGCGGCCGGGTCGGTGATCATCCGGTATCCGGGAAGCTGGTCGGCCTTCTGGCCGTGCTCGCGCCCGCCCTGGCCGTTGCCTTGGCCGGTGATCGCGCCGAAGCCGGAGCCTTCGCGGCCGGGCAGGCCGAGGGCGAGCGCCAGGTTGATCAGCGCGAGGACCGTGTCTGTGCCCTTGGCCTGCTGCTCGGCGCCGCGTGCCGTGAGGATGAGCGCACGGTCGGCGCGGGCGAGGAGCCGGGCGGCCTTGCGCTGGGCGGCGATGTCGACGCCAGTGATCCGCTCGACGCGCTCGGGCCAGTACTGGGCGGCCACCCGGCGGACCTCGTCGAAACCGGTGGTCCGCGCGGCGATGTAGGCGGTGTCGACCAGCGACTCGGTGATGACGATGTGGAACAGCCCCAGTGCGAGCGCCAGATCGGTGCCTGGCGTGAGCTGGAGGTGCAGGGTGGCTTCGCGGGCGGTGGCGGTGCGGCGGGGGTCGGCGACGATAAGGCTGCCGCCAGCCGCGCGTTGCTCGGTGAGCAGGCGCATGACGGGTGGCATCGTCTCGGCGAGGTTGCTGCCGGCGAGGAAGACGGTGTCGGCCGTGGCGAGGTCGGTGAGCGGGAACGGCAGCCCGCGGTCGAGGCCGAACGCCTTGTTCTGGCCGGCCGCGGCGGACGACATGCAGAAGCGACCGTTGTAGTCGATCTCCCTGGTACGCAGCGCGACCCTGGCGAACTTGCCGAGCGCGTACGCCTTCTCGTTGGTGAGGCCGCCGCCGCCGAGGATCGCGACCGCGTCACGCCCGTGCTCGACCTGGACCCGGCGCAGTTCGGCGGTGATCCGGTCGAGGGCGTAGTCCCAGCTGACGGGCTCCAACGGGGCGCCGCGGTGGGCGCGGGCGAGCGGGGTGGTGAGGCGACGGCTCGGGTTGAGCAGCTCGCCGGCCGTCCAGCCCTTCTGGCAGAGGCCGCCGCCGGGCGAGGTGGGGGTTGAGCGTGGCTGCACTGAAACACCACGCTCCGCGGTGACGCCCGCTCCCCGCTCCCGTTGGGCGCGGGCGTCACCGGCGGTAGGAGCCGCGTCGTGCAGCACCATGCCGCACTGCAGCGCACAGTACGGGCAGTGGGTAGCTACCCCTGCCGTGCGCGCAGCCGTCGTGGTCATGCCTGTCAGGCTGCGGTCCACGGGTTTCTCCACGAGGTCCCCCTTGTTTCCGGGCGGAAAACTGCGATGCACCCGGTGGCGCGTCACACCGTGCGTCACGGCGGGTGAGGGCGTGGTGCCCTCACCCGCCAGCCGGCTCAGACCCCCGCCAGCCGGCTCAGACCCCGGCCGCGGCCAGGCTGGGGACGCGCGCGACCAAGAACGTCCGCCGCAGGTAGAACCACCAGGTGAGGCCGGCGCAGAGGGTGTAGAAGGCGAGGAATCCGTAGAACGCGATGCTGACCGCGCCGACGCCCGCGAGCTTGAACGCCACCGGGAAGAAGGCGCCGCCGAGCGCACCGATCGCGCCGACGAAGCCGAGGACGGCGGCGCCCTCGGTGCGGGCCTTGCGAGTCGCGGCCTCCACGGCGTCCGTGTCGGTGGCGTCGACTCCCGCGAGGGCTTGGCTGCGCCAGATCGCCGGGATCATCCGGTACGTCGAGCCGTTGCCGAGGCCGGTCATGAAGAAGAGGACGACGAAGGAGGCGAGGAAGAGCGGGAAGCTCTTGGCGTTCAGGGCGGCGAGCACCCCGAGGACACCGGCGCCGGTGCCGGCGAAGACCCACACCGTGACCCGGGCGCCGCCGAGCCTGTCGGCGAGCCAGCCGCCCACGGGCCGCGACAGCGAGCCGACGAGCGCACCGAGGAACGCGAGCTTCACGCCGGTGATGCCGGCGACCGCGGCGGTCGGGAACTGGGTCTTGATCAGCAGCGGGAACGCCGCGGAGTAGCCGATGAACGAGCCGAACGTGCCGATGTAGATGACCGCCATCACCCACGTCTGCTTGCTTCCGGCGACGACGAGCTGCGAGCGCAGGGAGGCGTTGGCGACGGTGAGGTTGTCCATGAAGAACCAGGCACAGACCGCCGAGGCGATGATCAGCGGGATCCACAGCAGGCCGGCGTTCTGCAGGTAGAGCTTGTCGGCCTGAGCGGCGCCGAGGACGCCGACGGCGAGCACCAGCGGGACGAAGAGCTGCGCGAAGGCGACGCCGATGTTGCCGCCGGCCGCATTGAGCCCGAGCGCGAAGCCCTTGCGCCTCTCCGGGAAGAAGAAGGAGATGTTCGCCATGCTCGAGGAGAAGTTGCCGCCGCCGAAGCCGGCGAACGCCGCCGCGATCATGAACACCCAGTACGGGGTGGACGGATCGGTGACCGCGTAAGCGAGCAGCCCGGTCGGGATGAGCAGTAGTAGGCCGCTGGCGATGGTCCAGTTCCGGCCGCCGAACTTCGGCACGGCGAGCGTGTACGGGATCCGCAGGATCGAGCCCACGAACGGTGGGATCGCCACGAGCAGGAACAGCGAGCCGGGGTCGAAGGTGAAGCCGGCCGCCGGCAGGCTCACGACGACGATGCTCCAGAGGGACCAGATGGAGAAGCCGAGGTTCTCGACGAAGATCGAGAAGGCCAGGTTCCGCCAGGCAACGCGGCGTCCGGTCTGCTGCCAGAAGCCCTCGTCCTCGGGCCGCCAGTCGGCGATCCAGCGGCGGCGCCCGGCCGGCGCTGCCACGGCCGGGGCCGCGATCACGGTCTGGGGTGGTGCCTGCACGTCGGTCACGGTGCCCTCCGGCTTGATCAGGGGGTTGGGGGCCCTCGGCGTTGAGGAGGGGCCGTGGTGGGTAGCGCCACGACTGTTGGCTGCGACGCTAGGAACGGCGTGTTTCGCACCTGTGAACTGGCGGCGCTGGCGTTGGTGACAGTCCTCGCACCGTGCCGGTGACCCCGCGGTGCGATCGGACGCCGGATCCGGGTGAAAGCGACATTCAACCCGCTTCACTCAGTAATGAACTGTGTACTAAGAGTGATGATACGCCGTACCCTAGGGTAATTCTGTCCCGTTGATCCCCTGAGGTGCACTCCCGGACCGACCCTGCCCGTCCCGCAGAAGGGAACGCCGCCGATGCACGTGCCAGACGGATTCCTCGACGTCCCGACCAGTGTCACCACCGGCGTGGTCGCCACGCTCGCCCTCGGCCTCAGCCTCCGCGGCGCGCGCGGCGAGCTGGCCGACCGCACCGCACCCCTCGCCGGGCTGGTCGCCGCGTTCATCTTCGCCGCCCAGCTGATCAGCTTCCCCATCGCTGCCGGCACCAACGCCCACCTCCTCGGCGGGGTCCTCGCCGCGATCCTGGTCGGGCCGTACACCGCTGTGCTGTGCACGTCCGTCGTGCTGGCGGTCCAGTGCCTCGTGATGGCGTACGGCGGGGTCAGCACGGCCGGCGCGAGCATGATCGTCATGGACCTGGCGCCGATCGTGGCCGGCTACGGCGTCTTCCTCGCCGCGCGGGCGCTGCTCCCCCGCAGCCCGACAGGCATCATGGCGGCCGCGGGGCTAGGCGCGTTCGTCTCCGCCGTCGCGGGCGCGTTCGCGTTCACCGGGCTGGTCGCCGCCGGTGGCACCGCCGGGATCCCGCTCGGCACCGTTCTGGCCGCCGTCGTCGGCGCGCACCTGGTGGTCGGCGCCGCCGAGGCCGCGCTCACCGCGCTCACCGTCCGGAGCCTGCTCGTGATCCGCCCGGACCTGGTGCGCGGCGCCCGCGACCTCTTGCCCGCACTGGAGATCCGCGCTCCCGTACCGGAGCGCGCGTCGTGAGCCGGGCGCTGCTGGCGAAGCTGCTGCTCGGCCTGGTCGGGCTGGTGCTCCTCGGCGGGCTCGCGGTCCGGGCGGCCGACCCCGCCAACCGCATGCCGGCCGCCCACCACGGCGGCGCCACCCATCAGGAGCAGGCCCCGGCCGGCGACGTCAGCTGGCCGCTGCTGGCCGGACCGGCGGGCGTCACCGTGACGTTCGCACTGGCCACGGGCGTGTTCTGGGCCGTCAACCGGCGGCGCGCCCGGTCCCGCCGGCACGAGGCATGAGCGCCGGGCACCATCGCTGGCTCTACCGGCCCGGCGACTCGCCCCTGCACCGGCTCCCCGCGCACTGCAAGCTGCTCGGTCTGCTCGCGTTCGTCTTCGCCGTCGTCGCCACGCCGCGCCAGGCCTTCTGGGCGTTCGGCGCCTACGCGGTGCTGCTCGCGGCCGTCGTCGCGATCGCCCGGCTGCCGCCGCTGTTCGTGCTACGGCGGATGACGATCGAGGTGCCGTTCCTGCTGTTCGCGCTGGCACTGCCGTTCCTGGCCGCCGGCGAGCGGACCGACGTGGCCGGCGTCACGGTCAGCGTGAACGGGCTGTTCGGGGCGTGGAACATCGTCGCCAAGGGCACCCTGGGTGTCGCCTCGTCCGTGGTCCTCGCCGCGACCACCGACCCGCGTGACCTACTCCTCGGCGTGCAGCGGCTCCGCGGCCCGGCGATGCTCACCCAGATCGCGACGTTCATGCTCCGCTACGCCGAGGTCGTCACGGCCGAGGCGAGCCGCATGCGGGTGGCGCGCGCCGCCCGTGGCTTCCACGCCCGCGACCTGCGCCACGTCGCGGTCCTCGCGCACTGCGCCGGTGCCCTGTTCATCCGCTCCTACGAACGCGGCGAGCGGGTGTACGTGGCGATGCTGAGCCGGGGCTACGCGGGCGCGCTCCCGGCCAGCGCCGATCCGCCCGTCCGGGCCAGTCAGTGGCTGGCGGTGGCGGCGGTGCCGGGGCTCGCGTTGGCCGTGGCGGTGGCGGCCTGGATCGGGGTGCCGTGAGGATCAGGTCGGCAACAGGTCACCGACGATCCCGACGACCTGCCAGGCGTCCTTCTCCCACACGACGCTCATCTGGCAGCTGACGAACGTCGCCGCCGGCAGGCTGCCGCGCACCTGGCCGTCCGGGCCGAAGCCCGAGCGCGACGACCGGTCGAAGGACACCGTGATCATCGGCCGGTCGTCGGGCGCGAACTCCTCCGCCGCGACCGAGCGCACCGTGTACGTGCCGCCCTGGAGGTACCCGCCGTCGCTGTAGCTCTCCCGCACCACGCCGATCGCCTCGTCGCACTGCCTACACCCGGTGTTGCTCGCCGCAGTCAGCCGGGAGATGTCGCCGGTCTGGGTGGCGTAGTCAAGCGCCCGGAACCAGTACCGGACGAACTCCTCCGCGCCCTTTTCGGACTTTTGCTTCGCGAGAGGCGAAGGAACAGGCGCCGGCAGCACGCTGGGCAGCACAGAGGACGTCGCGTCGGGGTTGTTCCCCGCACCGACGGGTGGAGAGCTGTCATTCGCGCAGCCTCCGAGGCCCAGCG
>Ga0184623_10000723_pt1 | contig 14171 bp, 10 predicted proteins | sample PLM1_100_b1_FD_133138 | JGI IMG/M metagenome (GOLD analysis project Ga0184623, IMG submission 133138) | Groundwater sediment microbial communities from an aquifer in East River, Colorado, USA - PLM1_100_b1 | ecosystem: Environmental > Terrestrial > Soil > Riparian zone | place: USA: East River...
ACTGGCGCCGTGGGTAGGCTCGGCCCGATTTGGATCGAAGCGCTGCTCGAGGCAGGTGCCGCCGTTGCCGGGCTCGACCGATCGGGCGCTCCTCAGTCGGGGGCGTTCGCCTTATTGCGCGGCCGTGTCGACGACACTCAACTTCGCCTGTACGAATGCGACATTACGGACCGCGTCTCCACCGAGTCGGCGCGCGATCGCATCGGGGTCGAGATGGGCGCGCCGACCGTTCTGGTCAACAACGCGGGCATCGACCAGCCGCCGGACGCCGACACGAGCCGGTACCGGATCGAAGACATGCCGCTCGATCTCTTCCGGAGCATGCTGGAGGTCAACGTCGTTGGCACCTTTCAAGTCACGCAGGTGTTCGGCGCGGCGATGGCGGCAAACGGGCGCGGGTCCATCATCAACATCGGATCGCTCTACGCGTCGGTCTCGCCTGACCAGCGCTTTTACGATCATTTTCACGGCGATCTCCCGTTCCTGAAAGTTCCGAGCTACGGCGCGTCGAAGGCCGGCGTCGTCAACATGACGAAATTTTTTTCCACACTGTGGGGCCGTCATGGCGTCCGTGTGAACACATTGTCGCCGGGAGGGGTCCTCGGTGCCCAGGATGCGGAGTTTCGCCGCAAATACAGTGAGCGCGTGCCGCTCGGTCGGCTTGCCGGTCCGGCCGATTTGAAGGGGCCGCTTGTGTTTCTTGCCTCTGGCGCGGCGTCGTACGTGACAGGTCACGAGCTGCGCGTGGATGGTGGGTTCACAGCGTGGTGACCGTAAGGATCAGGTGCGTGCCGAATCCTGGTACACGGATGAATTTACGCGCCGTCGCATCATGATCGACCTCACGATTCCCACGTTCATCCCCAATCAGCTCGCCCAGGGCGACCGTCCGTCCGCATCGGGCGAGTCGTTTTCCAAACTGAACCCCGCGAATGGTCGGGAACTGTGCCAGGTCGCGAGATCACGCGCGGCCGATGTGCGCTGTGCCGTGAGCGCAGCAAAACTCCCGCAGCTCGCGTGGGCCGCTGAGACGGTCGCGAAGCGTGGTGAGATCCTTCGACTCGTCGCCCAACTCATGCACGGGCAGCGAGACGAGCTCGCACGCATCGTCGCCAAGGAGACCGGCAAGTCAAAGAAGGATGCGCTCGGCGAAACCGACGCGGCCATTGAAATGGGGTTCTTCGTGGCCGGTGAGGGACGTCGGTTTTACGGCAGGACGACGACGAGCGGCGTTCCGAACAAATCCGCGATGACTGTGCGGCAGCCGCTCGGCGTTGCGGGTCTCATCATTGCGGCCAACACGCCGATCGCCAACGTCGCCTGGAAGGCGTTTCCCGCATTGCTCTGCGGCAATGCGGCGATTATGAAGGCGTCCGAAGATACGCCCGTGTCGGCCTGGGCATTCGGCGTCCTGGCACGTGAAGCCGGCGTGCCTCCCGGCGTGTATCAAACAGTGCACGGCTTCGGTGAAGAAGCGGGTGCGCCGCTCGTCGAGCATCCGGACGTCGCGGTCGTCAGTTTCACCGGCTCCTGTGATGTCGGCCGGTGGATCGCCGAGGCAGGCGGGCGTCGTCTTGCGAAAGTGTGCCTCGAGCTTGGCGGCAAGAATCCGCTCGTCGTGTGTGACGATGCGGATCTCGGGTTGGCGGTGAAGTGGACGCTGGGCTCGGCATTCAGTAACGCCGGGCAGAGATGCGCGTCGGGCAGCCGCATCATCGTGTTCGACGGCGTGTACGATGAGTTTCGCGCGCGGCTGGTTGACGCGACAACGAAGCTGAAGGTCGGCACCTCCGACGAAGACGATTACGGCCCCGTGATCAATGAAGCGCAAATGAAGAACATGCTGGCATCAGTCGAGCGCGCGAAGGCTGCAGGCGCATCGATTCTTACCGGTGGTCAGCGATTCGTGGACGAGGCACGCAAGGACGGCTATTTCATGCAGCCGACGCTGATCGAGAACGTCCAGCAGAGTGATGAGATCACGCGCGCCGAGCTGTTCGGCCCGATCACTTGCTTGTACCGCGTGAAGAACTTCGACGAGGCGATCGCGCTCGCCAACGATTCACCGTTCGGATTGACGGCTGCGATTCACACCGCCAGCATTCACCGGGCAATGACCTTCATCGGCCGGATTCAGTCAGGGGTGGCGGTTGTGAACGGGGGAACGTACGGCAGCGAGCCGCACATGCCCTTCGGCGGACTGCGCCAGTCTGGCAACGGCTGGCGCGAGGCCGGGGCCGAGGCGCTCGACGTGTACTCGGACTGGAAGACGGTGTATATCAATCATGATCCCACGAACGTTTGAGACCACGTGACCATCATTTGCCTCATTCCCGCGCGCATGGGATCGAAGCGCGTGCCCGGCAAGAACGTCCGCGTACTGCATGGGCATCCGCTCATTGCGTATACGATTGCACCGGCGCTCCAGTGCGGCGTGTTCGACGCCGTCCTCGTCTCAACCGACTCGGATGAGATAGCGGCGATCGCTCGGCATTATGGCGCCGAGGTGCCATTTCTCCGGCCACCAGCCATGGCGGGCGACACCTCCCCCGACATTGAATGGGTGGAGTTCACGCTGAACAAGCTGCGCGAGCAAGGCCGGCAGTACGACTGTTTCTGTTTGTTGCGGCCCACGAGTCCATTCAGGACGCCTGACACGATTCGACGTGCGTGGGACGCATTCCGCTCGGAAGCCGGTGTCGACTCGATGCGCGCGGTGGAGAAGTGCACCCAGCATCCAGCCAAGATGTGGGTGGTCCGCGGCAATCGTCTCCTGCCGCTGCTGCCGTACGGACCGGCGGATCAGCCGTGGCACAGCAGCCAGTACCAGTCGCTGCCTGCGGTATACGTCCAGAATGCGAGTCTGGAGCTCGCGTGGAGTCGTGTCGTGTTCGAGGGACGAACGATTGCCGGCGAGACCCTTGTGCCGTTCTTCACCACGGAGCTCGAGGGCTTCGACATCAACAGTCGCAGTGATTGGATCATGGCTGAGCACCTGCTGGAGGCGGGGGAAGCCAGGTTGCCATCAGTTCCGCAGGTACCGTGGACCGCGAACAGTCGGCAGGTGAAAAGCTAGCTGAAGGCTGATGGCTGAAACCTGATTATGGGTGAGCAGCAACTCGATACGGTCACGAGCGACGAGCTGTCGTACGTGCCGGTTGCCGAATTCACGCGCCTGAAGAGCGCGGACATCGAAGCCGTGGATCGGGCTCGCGCGTGGGCAGCCCTGTGCCGCATCAACACCCTGTACATGATCGCGCGCGCGTGGTCCGGCCATATCGGCACGAGCTTCAGCTCACTCGACATCATGAGCTGGCTGTTCCTCGAAGAGATACGCGACCTCGACAAAGGTCCTCAGCACTGCGACATCTTTTTCTCGTCGAAGGGCCATGATGCGCCGGCACTGTATGCGGTCCTGATTGGGCTCGGCCTGCTTGAAGAGGACAAGCTGCATCAGTTGCGTCGGCTGCATGGGCTGCCAGGACATCCCCACGTCGAGACACCCTACGTCCAGGCGAATACCGGTTCGCTCGGTATGGGCATTTCGAAGGCCAAAGGCATGGCGTTGGCGAACCGTCTGCAGAAACGGGAGCGTCGCATTTTCGTCCTGACCGGTGACGGCGAGCTGCAGGAAGGGCAGCTGTGGGAATCGCTCGGGTCGGCGGCGACCATGCGCCTCGGTGAGATCACGGTCATCGTCGATCGCAACAGAATTCAGTCGGATACCTGGGTCGATCGGGTGAGCCCGCTCGGAAATCTCGACGCAAAGTTTCAGGCATTCGGCTGGCACGTCGAGCAGTGCGATGGCCACAACCTCGGAGCGCTTTCCGCGACGTTGAGAAAGCTGGAGGAGGTGACGGGAACGCCGAAAGTCATCATCGCCGACACCGTGAAAGGCAAAGGCGTGTCGTTCATGGAAGGACCGGCGATGATCCGGGGGGATGGGGCCCCCGGATTAATAGACCGGGGGGTAGGGGCCCCCGGATTAATAGAAGACGGGGAGCTCTACAAGTACCACAGCGGGGCGCCCAACGAAGACGAGTACGCGCGCGGCTCACGAGAGCTGATCGACGCGGCATGTGCTTTGTTCCGGAGTCTCGGCCTTGGCGATGTCGCGCTCGAAAAAGGACAACGGCCCGCCCGCAAACCGGTCTTGAAGGTCGAGCGTCTGGTCGCGGCCTATTCGGATGCTCTCGTGTCGCAGGCAGAAAAGAATCCCCAGATCATCGTGCTGGATGCGGATCTCGTAAAGGATTGTGGCCTCATCGAGTTCCAGCGTCGATTCCCTGAGCGCTTTGTCGAGTGCGGCATCGCCGAACAGGACATGGCCTCGATGGCCTGCGGCATCGCGCGGCGAGGGGCCCTGCCGATCGCACACTCCTTTGCGTGCTTCTTGTCCTCCCGGCCGAACGAACAGATCTACAACCAGGCGAGCGAATCGGGCAAGGTCATTTATGTCGGCTCGCTCGCCGGGCTCCTGCCCGGCGGACCGGGTCATTCACACCAGTCTGTGCGCGACATCTCTGCGCTGGGCGCGATTCCGAACTTGATACTGGCTGAACCGTGCGCGGAGCGCGAAGTAGGCCTGCTGCTCGACTTCCTCATCAATCGCACGCAGGAAAGCTCGTATCTCCGCCTGGTATCTCTCGGATGGCCCCTTTCCTTTGTGTTACCGGCCGCCTATCCGATCGAGCTCGGCCGCGGGGTCGTCGTGCGAGAGGGCACGGACGCGGTCATGTTCGGTTACGGCCCGTGGTTGTTGGCGAACGCGTTCGAGGCGGCAGAAGCGCTCGCACAGCACGGCATCAGCGTCAAGCTCGTCAACTTGCCGTGGCTGAATCGTCTGGATGCCGAGTGGCTGCGCGCCGCCGTCGGCGGCACACGTCAAATCATCACGCTCGACAATCACTATGTACGAGGCGGTCAGGGAGAAATGCTGGCCGCCGCGATTGCCGCGCTGGGTCTGGAGCCGTCTGCCCGAGTCACGAGGATCGGCGTCACCGAATTGCCGGAGTGCGGTACCAATGACGAAGTCCTCAGGTACCATGGGCTCGACACCGAGGGTCTGGTGCGGCAGATCGGAAAATCCTTACGGGTGGCGGTCACATGACGGTCCTTTTCTGGGATATTGACGGCACGCTGCTCACGACCGGCCGAGCCGGCATTTTTGCCTGGGAAGATGCGTGTCACGACGTAACCGGCCATCGGACAGATTTTCAGACACTCAACACCGACGGGCTGACGGATCATCAAGTGGCGCGGCGTATCATCGAGTCCGTCGGCGCAGACGCAGCCGATGACGCCCTGATCGCTCGGCTCATCCACAGTTACGAAACGCATTTGCCCAAGAGCCTTCCGAAGCGTCAGGGCCGTGTGAATCCAGGTGTCAAAGAAGCGCTCCAGTACTTCGAAGCGACACGTCCCGACGTGCATTCGATGTTATTGACCGGAAACACGGCGGCCGGGGCGCGCGCGAAACTGACGTACTACGGATTGCGGCAGTACTTCGAAGGTGGCGCCTTCTCTGAAGACATGGGACCGCGCGGGTCTATCGCCTGCCGCGCGGTCGACCTGCTGCGTGCCCGGTTCCCGCACGCGGCGCTTGCAGTCGAGCGCATGTTCGTCATCGGCGATACGCCACACGACATCGACTGCGCGCACGCAATTGGCGCTCGCACGTTGGCTGTGGCGACGGGTCGTTACAGCGTGGCCGACCTCGAGGCCCACGGCGCCTGGCGCGTATTTGACCAGCTCCCAGAGCCCGATGTGATTGAGATGCTGATTGACGGCCGCGCCGTAGGATTTCCGGCCAGATGAAACGGAAAATCCGGCGCCTGCCGATGCTGTGGCGATCGACGCGTCTTGCGCGCCGCTGGTATCACGCGCGCTTTGAAGCCTACCCGGACTGGAATCGCGTACTTGGCGACGGGCAGGAGTGGACGACGGCGCGCGAGGCGGCGGCCGGTGGGCCGCGCGTGCTGCTTGCGACCGGCATCGGATCCTATGCTCACGCCGTCTCGCTCGAGAGCGCCCTGGCCGTCGCCCTGACGATGCGCGGCGCTGATGTGCACGTCCTGCTCTGTGATGCGGCGCTGCCAGCATGTGCTGAATGCGATGCGTCGCTCTACCCGAATATGCAGCGGTTCGTCGACGAGGGGCCGACACGCGACTTGTGTCACGACTGTTGTTGGCCCGCCGAGCGCGTCTACCGCGCGCTGGGTCTGAAGATTCTCCGCTACAGCGACGCGATTACCGCAGCGGAGCGCGACCAGGCTCACACGCTTGCGCGGTCGCTGCCCGTCGATCGTCTCCGCGACCTCAAGATCGAAGATCTCGCTATCGGCGAACACGCATATGCCGGGGCGCTCCGGTTCTTCGCGAGCGGGACCCTGGATGACGAGCCATTCGGTGAGCCCGTGCTGCGGCGTTATCTCGAGGCCGCGCTCCTGACCGCATCTGCCAGCCGCCGGTTGTTTCGCGAGGTTGGCTACGTGAACGCCACCTTCACGCACGGAATTTACGTTCCCTGGGGGATTCTAGGAGAGGCCGCGCGGCGTGAGCGCGTGCCCGTCTCAACCTGGAACGTCGCGTACCGCAAGCGACGGTTCATCTTCAGTCACGACGATACGTATCACCACACGCTCATGAACGAGCCGGTGTCCAACTGGGAAGATCAGGAGCTCAAGCCTGCGCAGGAGCGCGAGCTGATGACCTATCTCTCGAGTCGTCGCGAAGGGCTGTTCGACTGGATTGTGTTCCATCGGCCCACGAAACAGAATCCGGTGGACGTCGCCAGAAAGGCCGGGATTTCGCTCGAACGACCCATCATCGGCCTGCTCACCAACGTGAGCTGGGACGCGCAGCTGCACTACCCCAGGAATGCGTTCCCCAACATGCTCGACTGGCTCGTGCAAACCGTGCGGTACTTCGAGCGGCGGCCCGATCTCCAGTTGCTTATACGTGTGCATCCAGCGGAAATCAGCGGCTTTCCGGTGTCACGCCAGCCGATTCTTGGAGAGCTCCAGAAGCACGTCCCTCGTCTGCCGGCCAATATCACGATCGTCCGGCCCGAAAGCGGTCTCAGCACCTATGCGCTGATGTCGCTGTGCAATTCGGCCATCATCTACGGCACGAAGATGGGCGTCGAGCTGTCAAGCGTCGGGCTCCCTGTTATCGTGGCCGGCGAGGCGTGGATCCGGAACAAAGGTATTACGTGGGACGCCGCCACGCCCGACGAATACTTCCGTCTGCTCGATCGGTTGCCGTTCGCGGAGCGACTGTCCCAGGCACAAATCGCGCGAGCGCGCCGGTACGCCTATCACTTTTTCTTCAATCGGATGATCCCGCTGCCGTTCATCGAGCCAAAAGCGGGCTATCCGATCTACAAGCTGAAGCTCGACAGCCTCGATCCGCTCAAGCCCGGGGTCACACCTGGCGTCGATGTCATCTGTGACGGAATTCTCAGCCAGCGGCCGTTCATCATGGATGAGCGCACACTGCGAGCGGTTGTGGCCGCTTCCTGATCACCCATGCTGGACACGGCCCTCGGCACGTTCATCCTGGCTGTGGCATTGTCGCTGCTCCTCTGCTGGGCTGTTCGACGTGCGGCCATGCGGCGCGGCGCCGTTGTCCCACCTCGGCCAGACCGTTGGCATCGCGCGCCGACGCCGACGATGGGCGGGATCGGGATTGCGTGCGCCTCCATTGTCGCGGCGCTGATTTTCTATCTCAGATCGGACTTTCCGACGCCCCAGCCGCGGCACCTCGTGGTGCCGATCTCAGCGTTCGTCATGCTGATCATCGGCGTGCTCGATGACCGGCTTCAACTGTCCCCGCTGGCGAAGCTCGTGTCCTCGCTCATAGTCGGAGCATTTGTCGTGTTCGCCATGGGCACAGATGGCGGCGCCGCCTTGCCATGGCCGGCAACGCTCGTGGCCATCGTCTGGTTCGGAGGCGTCGTCCACGCGCTGAACCTGCTCGACAATATGGACGGTCTCGCCGGCGGGATTGCCATGTGCGCCACGGCGCTCCTCGCCTATCTGTTTGCACCGATGCTCGGTCCGGCCCTCGTCCTGTTCCTCACGGCGGTTGCGGGCGCGCTTCTCGGCTTCCTGTATTGGAACCGGCCGAGAGCCCGGCTCTTCATGGGAGATTCCGGCAGCCTGTTTCTGGGAAGCGTGCTCGCCGCCGCGTCGCTGCTGCCGCTGACGGCGGGGGGTGCCTTCCTTCAAACGGCAGTCGTGATTGGCGCCGTCCTCGTGGTCCCATTGTTCGACACGGCATTTGTGCTGGTGTTGCGGCGATTGGCCGGACTGAAGGCCACGCGGGGCGGCACCGATCATGTGTCGCATCGGCTGGCCTCCCTCGGATTTTCGGAGCGGAGTGCGGTCCGTATCCTTTATTTGATCGGCCTGAGCGGCGGATTGATGGCGTTCCTCGTTCAGCAGCAGGGACTGCAGCCCATGCTGCCGCTGGCGGCGATGTTCGGCGTGGGGCTCGTCCTTGTCGGCGTGTATCTCGCGCGCGTGCGAGCGTATGAAGCAGAGGACTTCAGGGCGCTCCAGAAATCGTCTTTTGCGCCGTTCTTGAAGGACCTGACGTTCAGGTGGCACGCAGGACAGGTACTGCTCGACATGGTGCTGATTGCTGTGTGCTTCTACAGCGCATATCGGATCAGGTTTGAAGACGAAGCGCTTCAAAACTTCCTGCCATTTTTTACGGCGTCGCTCCCGATTGTGCTCGGGTGTAAGCTCGCTGCGCTGTATCTCTCAGGCCTGTATTCGCGGTCCTGGGATACGTTCGGGCTGATCGATCTCTTCGCGGTGTTTCGGGGAGTCGTGTTCGGATCGCTCTTGTCGATTCTCGCCGTCGCGTACGTCTATCGCTTCGAAGGCTTCTCGCGCGCCGTCTTCATCATCGATGCCACGTTGCTGTTCCTCGCGATCCTTGGGACCCGTGGATCCTTCCGCACGATGGGCGACGTTGCGTCGAGGCGGCGCAAACAGAGCCGCCGTGTACTCATTTATGGGGCCGGTTCGGGGGGCCAATTGCTGGTGCGCGAGATGCGCGCGAACATGCACTGGAACATGCGTCCCGTGGCGTTCATCGATGACGAACCCGTCAAGATCAGCCGCTACATCCTCGGGATCCCGGTGCGCGGGACGTTCGATGATCTCAACACCATCCTTCAAAGGCTCGATGTCGACGATGTGGTGCTGAGCAGCGCGGCGATCAATGGAGAGCGCGAAGTGGCCATCCGGACCATTTGCAACACGCTCGGCAAGCCGGTCAGACGTCTGCATCTCGAGCTCAGGTGACCGCCCGGGCGCTGCGGGTCGGGTTTGACGGCCGCACGCTCACGTCGCCGGCCGCAGGCGTTCGCCGCTACGTGCGGGAGTTGACGAATGCGCTCTTGCAGCTTGGCGAGCCACTCCAACTCGTGGCCTTAGGCGGGTCCGGCCCGGTTCCTCCGCCGATTCAGCGCCAGCCCGAGCCTTGGCACCCGCCGACCAACCTCGGATGGACGCTCGTAGGGTTGCGAAGGGCGGCGCTTGGCGCCGCCCTTGATGTGTACCACGGTCCCGCATACACAGCGCCGGCATGGGGAGTTCATCCGCTCGTGCTGACGATCCATGATGTGAGCTACGCACGGAAGCCGGAATGGTATCCCTATCGACGGGATCTCGCGCGGCGCTGGTTCTATCGTACCAGCGCGGCTGCGGCCGATCGGATCATCACAGACTCGCGTTTCTCACAGCGGGAAATCACGGCAGCGTACGGAATCGAAGACAGTCGGATACGCGTGATCCCGCTCGGCGTGTCGCCTCGATTCACGCCCGCGAATGGCGGAGACAGCGTGCAGCCGGCCCCTGGGAAGTTCTACGTGCTGCATGTCGGCGATCTTCATCCCCGCCGAAATCTTGGCGTGGCACTGGACGCCGTCCTGCGGCTGCGCGGCGAAGATCGTGCCTTTGCCGATCTGATTCTCGTGCTGGCTGGTGTTGACCGTGGAGTTGTCACAGCACTGGCGCAGCGCGCAGCGGCCTCGGGGCATCCACAGGCCCTCGTCGCGCGCGGTCCGGTTGAAGAGGCCGAGCTGCTGCGGCTCTACCAGGGTGCGGCGGCGTTGGTATATCCGTCGCAGTACGAAGGGTTCGGCCTGCCGATCCTCGAGGCGATGGCCTGCGGCATCCCTGTTCTCGCGTCGCGAACTCCGGCGGCAGAGGAAGTCGGCGGCGATGCCGCGCTGCTTCTGCCGCCTGATGATGTCAGCGCATGGACATCAGCGCTGCGGGCTGTGCTCGCGGATGCCCACTGCTCTGCGGATCTCAGACAGCGGGGTGCCACCCGCGCGGCGCTGTTCACCTGGTCTCGTACGGCCCGCGCGACCTACGAGGTCTATCGCGAGTGCGCCGGGATGTTGTGATAACGGAGGCTGCGCTATGGCGGCGCGCACATTCAGATTTTGCGATTCGGAATGAGATTAGAGCTGGCTTCATATCCTCGTCTTGTAGCGCCGGATTTTTAGATCCGCCGAAGGAAGGCGGGTCTCGCACCCCAGCGCGGTTGCCGCGCTGGGGACCCCGCCTGAAGACCCGCCTCTACGGGTTTATGAAACCGGCTGTAATCGCAAATAAATAAGCACCCCAGACCTTGGATAGCGCTCCCGACATCTCGGTCATCGTGGTCAACTACAATGGCCGCCGATTTCTTGACGCGTGCCTCACCGCGCTGGCCACGCAAGAAGGCGCGCGATTCGAAGTCGTGTTGGTCGACAACGGGTCGCAGGACGGTTCGGCCGCGTTCGTACGGGAACGGTATCCCTGGGTACGCACCATCGAGCTCGATGAGAATCGCGGCTTTGCGGGTGGCAACAATCGCGGAGCAAGCGAAGCACGCGGTCGCCTGCTGGCCTTTCTCAACAACGATACGCAGGCGCAGCCGGGCTGGCTCTCCGCGCTCGTGACCGGCCTTGATGCGCCGGACGTGGCAATGGCCACCTCGCGCCTGCTCTACATGCACAACCCTGCGATCCTCGACAGCGCCGGCGATGGGATGACTCGCGCTGGCGGAGCGTTCAAGCGAGGGCACGGCGCGCCGGCGACGCAGCACACTCGCCGTCGTGAAGTGTTCGCGGCATGCGGGGCCGCATTCCTGATCGACCATCAGGTGTTCAAGGAGGCCGGAAGATTCGACGAAGACTTCTTTCTCTCGCACGAAGACGTTGACCTGTCGTACCGGGTGCGCCTGTTGGGTTATCGCTGTATCTACGTGCCGGAAGCCATCGTCTTGCACGCCGGCAGCGCGACGATGGGGCGCACCAGCAAGACGTCGGTGTACTACGGCCAGCGCAATCTGGAGTGGCTCTATGTCAAGAACACGCCGGGCCCACTGCTGCTGCGCACGCTGCCGCTGCACGCCGTCTATCTCGTCGCCGCGTGTGCATATTTCACGTGGGCCGGTCGACTGCCGTCGTTCCTGTCGGCCAAATGGTCGGCCTTGCGCGCACTGCCGCGCATGTGGAGGAAACGAAGGAACATTCAGCGCCGGCGCCGGATTTCGCCTGAGCAAATCTGGCCTCTGCTCGAGCCCGGCTGGGTAGGCTTGAAGATTCGCGAGAAGCGATTCGATCTCGCGGCTGCCGCGGACGCTGCAGGCCCAACGCCATCCGGCAAGGTCGATGGCACGAAGCCATGAACGTCGCTGTGGTTATCGTGAACTTCAACGCGGGGGACGCATTGGATGCGACGCTCGCATCGTTGCCGGCCGGTCTTCAAGGACTGTCCTGGGAGGCAGTCGTCGTCGACAACGCCTCGAGCGACGGCAGTGAACGCGCCGTCGAGCGCACGGCAAGTCCGCAGGTGCAACTCATTCGACGGCCGGCGAACGAAGGGTTTGCCCGCGGCGTGAACGCGGGTATCGCGGCGACGACCGCGCCGCTCGTACTCGTCCTCAACCCGGACTCCGTGCTTGGTCCGGGGGCCGCGCGGCAGCTGGCGGCACAGCTCGAGCGGCATCCTGGTTGTGCGGTCGTCGGGCCGCGAATTCTGGATCCAGACGGCACGTTGCAGCAGAGTGCCAGGGGAGATCCCACGCTGCTGACCGGTCTGTTCGGCCGCCGGGGAACGTTGTCGCGGAGGTTCCCGGACACTCGGGTCGCACGTCGCAATCTTGCGGCGGAAGATGCCGTGCGTTCCCACGCGAGCAGCGTCGTCGTGGACTGGGTCTCGGGAGCGTGTCTGCTGGCGCGCCGCGACGCGCTCGCAGCCGTGGGAGGATTCGATGAGCACTATTTTCTCTACTGGGAGGACGCCGATCTGTGCCGGCGTCTGCGCAAAGCGAATTGGCACGTGCGATTTGTGCCTGGCGCGCTGGTGACGCATCAGGTGGGTCGCTCGAGTCATACGGCGCGCGGCCTTGCCATCCGGGAATTTCACCGCAGCGCCTATCGGTATTACGTCACGCACGTGATCCCGCAGTGGTGGCATCCCGGCCGCCCGGTGGCGTGGGCCATTCTGTCTGCCCGGCGCGCGTGGAAGCAGCTGGCGGCCGACCGTGGCTGAGCGACGAGCGGGGCGGGGCCAGAGGTGCTCCGCGAGCACTGAACGGTTGACGGCCCGCAGGACGGGTGCCGATGCCGTTCCCCCAGCGCGCTTGGTTTTCGCGCGGCGGCCGCGCTCGGCAGCCCGACAAAACGCCGCTTCGGCTCATCGTCCTTTGTGTTGGCGTTGGGTCCCCAACCCAACGCCAAGATCGCTGGCCTGCGCTGCGTTTTGTCGTCTGTCGCGTGCGCGGGCAGCCTCGAGCGTCCGCTGTCGCGAAACCCAAGCACGCTGGTGCGCTGGGAAGGTGGACCAGCGGCAATTGCGAGTTGCGCGTACGCGTCCGCCGGATCTACGATGCGCTGCTTGACCAAACCCTTGAATCGTTCATTGGCCGTCACCGTGCCGCTGCTCGATCTCGCGGCACAGCATGCGCCACTCCGTGGGGAACTGCTCGCGGCCATCATGCGCGTGTGTGACAGCCAGCGGTTCATCATGGGACCAGAGGTCGAGTCGTTCGAGCACGAAGTCGCTGAGTACCTGCGCGCGCCTCACGCGATCGCGGTCTCATCGGGAACCGATGCGCTGCTCATGGCCCTCATGGCGCTCGACATCGGACCGGGCGATGAGGTTGTCACGACGACCTATTCGTTTTTCGCCACTATCGGATCGATTGTGCGGGTGGGCGCACGGCCCGTGCTGGTCGATATCGACCCGGCGACGTTCAATCTGGATCCTGACGCCGTGGCCGCTGCCATAAGCGGTCGAACGAAGGCGATCATTCCAGTGCATCTGTTCGGGCAGAGCGCGGAGCTTGCTCCGATTCTGGAATCAGCGGCTCGAAACGGTCTCGCGGTCATCGAAGACGCCGCGCAGGCAATCGGGGCGACCTACCACGATCGGCTCGTGGGCAACTGGGGCACGATAGGATGCTTCTCGTTCTTTCCCTCCAAGAACCTGGGCGCCTTCGGCGACGCCGGACTCGTGACGACGAGCGACGCCCATCTGGCGCATCGACTGCGGTTGCTGCGAGCTCACGGCATGGAACGTAAGTACTTTCACCAGGTCGTCGGCGGCAATTTCCGTCTGGACGCGCTGCAGGCGGCCGTCTTACGGGTTAAACTGCCGCATCTGTCGGCGTGGAGTGCGGCGCGACAGCGCAATGCCGCGCGTTATCGCGGTCTCTTCTCGGCGGTTGGTCTCGCAGATGTCGCGAGACTGCCGATCGAAGCGCCAGGACGCAGTCACGTCTACAATCAGTTCGTCGTGCAGGTGCCAGACCGCGATCAGTTACGCGCGCACCTGGACGCACGCGGCATCGGCACGGAGGTGTATTATCCCGTGCCCTTTCACCTGCAACCGTGCTTCGGGGGACTGGGCTACGAGCCAGGTGCCTTTCCGTCGGCTGAAGCCGCCGCCTCGGAAGCCCTGGCCCTGCCAATCTATGGGGAACTGACCGAGGAGCAGCAAGCCTCGGTCGTCGACGCGGTTCAAACTTTTTATCAGGGTTGATACATGGAGCTGCTGGAACGGATTACGTCAAAGCAAGCCAGAATCGGAATCATGGGTCTCGGCTATGTCGGCCTGCCGCTGGCAGCGGAGTTTGCCCGCGCCGGGTTCAACGTGTGC
>Ga0184623_10000724_pt1 | contig 14169 bp, 12 predicted proteins | sample PLM1_100_b1_FD_133138 | JGI IMG/M metagenome (GOLD analysis project Ga0184623, IMG submission 133138) | Groundwater sediment microbial communities from an aquifer in East River, Colorado, USA - PLM1_100_b1 | ecosystem: Environmental > Terrestrial > Soil > Riparian zone | place: USA: East River...
ACGCGGCAACGCGATCACCCGCTCGGCCGTCACGTCCATGCCGCTCCCCCGTCCGGTCCGGGTCGTCACGCCGAGTCTGCGGGCTTGTGGTCGAAGAACGGTACCGGCTCGCCCGTGGCGAGGTACCGCTCGAGGCGTAGCAGCATCTGCGCCCAGCCGAGCGTGACGATCCGGAACATGGTGCCGGCCTCGGCGAACCCCGTGTGGTCGAACAGCACCAGCGTGCCGCCGTCGGCGGGCTGCAGCGTCCAGCGGACCTCGGTGTCGACCCACTCCGGCGCGCCGCCGACGCAGTGCCACGCGACCAGCTCGCCGGGGACCGCGCTGTCGACCCGCATGTCCCACGAGATCGGCACGTCCGGGAACCAGAACCGGTCGACATCGCCGACCGTGCCGCTGGTCTCGTTGCGGGTGGTCCACCAGCCGGCGATGCCGTCCGTGGTGGTGAGCGCGCGGTGGACCGCCTCGGCTGGCGCGGCGACCTCGATCTGCATTGCGATGTCGACCATCTGGATCCCCTCCCTGCGTGACTACTTCAGTGAAGACTAAAATAGCGGGGAGTCATCGCACAAGGTTTAGCATCCGCTAAAGTAAGCGTCATGGATCCCGTTCGAGCCATCGCCGAGCCGCGCCGGCGCGAGATCCTCCGGCTCGTCTGGGACGCCGAGCGTCCGGCGACGGAGATCGCCGAGCACTTCGACATCACGTTCGGCGCCGTCTCGCAGCATCTCGGCGTCCTGCGCAACGCCGGCTTCGTGCTCGTTCGCCGGGACGGCACCCGCCGCTTCTACCGTGCCGATCAGGACGCGCTGCGCCCGTACGCGGCGCTGCTGGAACAGCTCTGGACCGAGCGCCTCGACCGCCTCGCCGACCTCGCGGAAGCCGCCGAACGATCCGCGGAGGAACGCACATGACCAGCCCCGACACCGCTGTCGTGGTGGAACGACGGATCAAGGCCGCGCCAGCGACCGTCTTCGCGTTCTTCACCGATCCGGCGCGCTGGCTCGAGTGGCAGGGCGTCGACGCCACGATCGAGCCACGGCCGGGCGGCCAGTTCCGGATGAACGTCCGCGGCGACGGGTACGCCAGCGGCGCGTTCACCGAGATCGACCCGCCGCGCCGGATCGTCTTCACCTGGGGCTGGGAGCTGCCGGGCAACCCGGTGCCGCCAGGGTCGAGCACGATCGAGGTCGAGCTGGTGCCGGAGGGCGAGGTCACGCTCGTGCGGCTCACCCACCGTGATCTACCGCCTGAGGCGTGCGACGTGCACCGCCAAGGCTGGGAGCACTACCTCGACCGGCTCACGGTGCGGGCTGCCGGCGGCGATCCCGGCCCTGATCCGGCGCGCGTGGGCGCCTGACCAGCCGCGGACTGACCCCCCGCGCGCTCTGGGCGACATCGTGGTGGTCATAGCCACAAACATGTCGCCCAGATCGCCAGGGCCTTACCGGGTGAAGGCGGCGAGGATCGCCTCGGCGGCGAGCGCCGGGGTCAGCGCCCCGTCGAGGACGTCCCGCTCGATCTGCGGCGCCAGCCCGGCGACGCTCGGATGACTGCGCAGCTCGCCGAGCAGGCGGTCGCGGACCAGCGTCCACACCCAGCCGACCTGCTGCCGGCTCCGCCGCGCCGCGAGCTGCCCGGACACCGCGAGGCTGTCCTGATGCTGCACGACGTGGCTCCACACCGTCTCCAGCCCTGACCCGTCCAGCCCGCTGCAGGTCAGCACGGGCGTCTCCCAGCCCTGCTCGGACGCCCGCATCAGCCGCAGCGCGCCGGCCAGCTCACGGGCGGCCTTGCGCGCCTCGGCCGCGTGCGGGCCGTCGGCCTTGTTCACCGCGATGACGTCCGCGAGTTCGAGGACGCCCTTCTTGATGCCCTGAAGCTGGTCGCCGGTACGGGCGAGCGTGAGGAGCACGAACGAGTCGACCATCTCGGCGACTGTCGTCTCGGACTGTCCGACGCCGACGGTCTCGACGAGCACGACGTCGTACCCGGCGGCCTCGACGACGACCATCGCCTCGCGGGTGGCCTTCGCGACACCGCCGAGCGTGCCGGCGGTCGGCGACGGCCGGACGAAGGCGGCGGGGTCGGACGCGAGGCGGGTCATCCGGGTCTTGTCGCCGAGGATGCTGCCGCCCGTCCGGGTGGACGACGGGTCGACGGCGAGCACGGCGACGCGGTGCCCGGCGGCGGTGAGATGAGTTCCCAGTGCATCGATGAAAGTCGACTTACCGACGCCAGGAACACCGGTGATGCCGACCCGCCGCGCCTTCCCGGCCCCGGGCGTGAGCTCCACGAGCAGCCGCTGCGCCGCCTCCCGGTGATCGGGGTGGACGGACTCCACCAGCGTGATCGCCCGCGCGATCCACGCCCGTGAGCCCTCCCGCGCCCCCCGCGCGTACTCCTCGACGTCGATCGTGCGCGCCAACTCAGTGACCCAGGCGCGCGGACAGCTCGGCGAGGAGGTCGAGCGCGGCGTCGGCGATGACCGTGCCGGGCGGGAAGATCGCCGAGGCACCGGCGGCGCGCAGCTCGTCGAAGTCCTGCGGCGGGATGACGCCGCCGACGACGATCATGATGTCCGCGCGGCCCAGCGCCGCCAGTTCCTCGCGCAGCGCCGGCACCAGCGTGAGATGCCCGGCGGCCAGCGACGACACGCCCACGATGTGCACGTCCGCCTCGACGGCCTGGCGGGCGACCTCGCCGGGCGTCTGGAAGAGCGGGCCCACGTCGACGTCGAAGCCGAGGTCGGCGAAGGCCGTGGCGATCACCTTCTGGCCGCGGTCATGACCGTCCTGGCCCATCTTCGCCACCAGGATCCGGGGCCGGCGGCCTTCGGCCTCGGCGAACGCGTCGGTGGCCGCGCGCGTCTTCTCGATGTTGGTGGCCGGGCCGGCCTCGTCCCGGTACACGCCGGAGATCGTACGGATCGCGCCCGCGTGGCGCCCGTACACCTTCTCCAGCGCGTCGGAGACCTCGCCGACGGTGGCCTTCGCGCGGACAGCGTTGATCGCCAGCGCGAGCAGGTTCTGGTCGAGGCCGGGGCCGCGGGTGCCGCTCATCGCCGCGTCGGCGGCCTTCGTGAGGTCGGCGAGCGCGGCGTCGACCTCGGCCGCGTCCCGGTCCTCCCGCAGGCGGCGGAGCTTCTCCAGTTGCTGGGCCCGCACCGCCGTGTTGTCGACCTTGAGGACGTCGATCGGCTCGTCGGCGTCCGGGCGGTACTTGTTGACGCCGATCACGGGCTGCCGGCCGGAGTCGATCCTGGCCTGCGTGCGCGCGGCGGCCTCCTCGACCCGGAGCTTGGGGATGCCCTCGTCGATCGCCTGGGCCATGCCGCCAGCGGCCTCGACCTCCTGGATGTGGCCCCAGGCGCGTAGCGCGAGGTCGTAGGTGAGCCGCTCGACGTAGGCGCTGCCGCCCCACGGGTCGATCACGCGGGTCGTGCCGGACTCCTGCTGGAGGACGAGCTGGGTGTTGCGGGCAATCCGGGCCGAGAAGTCGGTGGGGAGCGCCAGGGCCTCGTCCAGCGCGTTCGTGTGCAGCGACTGGGTGTGGCCCTGGGTGGCGGCCATGGCCTCGACGCACGTGCGGACCACGTTGTTGTAGACGTCCTGCGCGGTCAGCGACCAGCCGGACGTCTGGCAGTGCGTCCGCAGGCTGAGCGACTTGGGATTCTGCGCGCCGAACTCCTTGACCAGCTTCGCCCAGAGCAGCCGCCCGGCGCGGAGCTTGGCGACCTCCATGAAGAAGTTCATCCCGATCGCCCAGAAGAACGACAGCCGCGGGGCGAACGCGTCGACGTCGAGCCCCGCCTCGCGCCCGGCCCGCAGGTACTCGACGCCGTCGGCGAGGGTGTACGCCAGCTCCAGGTCGGCCGTGGCCCCGGCTTCCTGGATGTGGTAGCCGGAGATGGAGATCGAGTTGAAGCGCGGCATCCGCTGGGAGGTGAAGGAGAGGATGTCGGAGATGATCCGCATCGACGGCTTCGGCGGGTAGATGTAGGTGTTGCGGACCATGAACTCTTTGAGGATGTCGTTCTGGATGGTCCCGGTCAGCTGCTCGGGTTTGACGCCCTGTTCCTCGGCCGCGACCACATAGAGCGCCAGCACCGGCAGGACAGCGCCGTTCATCGTCATCGAGACGCTCATCTTGTCCAGCGGGATGCCGTCGAAGAGCTGCCGCATGTCCAGGATCGAATCGATCGCCACGCCTGCCATGCCGACGTCGCCGGTCACCCGCGGGTGGTCGGAGTCGTAGCCACGGTGTGTGGGCAGGTCGAACGCGACCGACAGGCCCTTCTGCCCGGCGGCGAGGTTGCGCCGGTAGAACGCATTGGACTCCTCGGCGGTGGAGAAGCCCGCGTACTGGCGGACCGTCCACGGCTGGGTGGTGTACATCGTCGGGTACGGCCCGCGCAGGTACGGCGCCACGCCCGGGTACGTCTCAAGGAAGTCCAAGCCGTCGAGGTCGGCCGCGGTGTACAGCGGCGGCACCGAGATGCCCTCGGGCGTCTCCCAGGTGACGGCCGCCTCGCCCGCCGCGGCGCGCCAGTCGTCCGGGTTGCCGCCTGCTGCGGGGGCGCCCAGCTCGATGCCGGAGAATTCGGGGATCACTGCGCCACCCCCAGGTCGGCCAGGGTCGTCTCGAGTACCGCGACCGCGTCGCAGCCGGCGAAGACGTAACCGTCCACTGTGTCGTACGCACCCTTTCCAGCGAGCCAGATCTTCCGGGCGCCGGCTTCGGCCAGAGCGGTCGCCACCGGCTCCGCGTGCTCGGCGTAGAGCGTGTCGCTGGAGCAGAGGCAGGCGACGGCCGCCCCGCTCGCGGTGAAGGCCGCCGCGATCTCGGCCGGATCGGTGGCGGGGCCACTCGTGACCGTCTCGATCCCGCCCGCCTGGAACAGGTTCGCGGCGAACGTGGCCCGGGCGGTGTGCGCGGCGACCGGTCCGAGCGTCGCGAGGAAGATCTTCGGGCGGGCGGGACGCGCGTCGGCGCGGTCGCGCAGGGACTCGAACGGGTCGGCGTAGTGGACCTGCGGCAACCCGCCGCCCGGGCGGGCCGGCGGCGTCGGGCGCACCCGGCGGCGCTCGTGCAGGTTCGGGAACTCGCTCACGCCCGTGATCGGGTCACGCCGGTGGGCGATGCTGTCACGACGCTTCGCCCACGTGCCAGCGATCCGGTCGGCGATCAGGCCTCCGTCGAGCGCGGCGACGAACCCGCCGGCCCGCTCGATCTCGGTGAACCACGTCCAGGCGGTTTGGGCCAGCTCCTCGGTGAGGTTCTCGACGTACCAGGACCCGCCGGCAGGGTCCATCACCCGTGCGACGTTCGCCTCCTCGACCAGCAGCGACTGGGTATTGCGCGCGATCCGGCGGGCGAAGTCGTCCGGGAGGCCGAGGCGCGTGTCGAAAGGCTGCACGGTGACCGCGTCGGCCCCGCCCACCCCGGCGGCGAAGCAGGCGAGCGTCGTCCGTAGCAGGTTCACCCACGGGTCACGCGCGGTCATCATTGCCGTCGACGTCACCGCGTGCTGACGCTGCCCGGCGGTGGTGCCGCACTCCTCGGCCACCCGCGACCACAGCCTGCGGGCCGCGCGGAACTTGGCGATCGTGAGGAACTGGTCGGACGTTGCGGCGTACCGGAACTCCAGCTGGCCCAGCGCCTGCTCGACGCTGAGCCCGGCGCCGGTGAGCGCCCGCAGGTACGCGACGCCAGCGGCGAGCGAGGCGGCCAATTCCTCGGCGTCGCCGCCGCCCGCGTCGTGGTAGACGGCCGCGTCGACGGTGATCGCGCGCAGGCCCGGGAAGTCCTTCGTGCAACGGACGGCCAGGGTAGTGGCGACATCGAGCGGCACCGGCTCGCCGGTGCGGGCGCGCCAGCCCAGCGGATCGGCGCCGAGATTGCCGGCCGCGTCCTCGACACCCCGCTCTACGAGGACTGCGAAGAACGTCTCTGCGGCCTCGGCGGTCTGCGCGCCCGCGTCCAGCATGATCGGAGCCAGCTCGACGAAGACGCCGCGCAGGACGTCCGGCAGTGCCGCCACCGGCAGTCCCGCGTCACCGAGCGCCAGCCAGAGCGAGGTGACGCCGTTCTCCAGGTCGGCGAGGATCGCCTCCCGGGTGACACGCGGGTCGGGGTGGCCGTGCCGCTGCCGGACGTCCCAGCTCCCGACCGCTCGCGTGCCCCGGGTGTACGGGGCGACGCCCGGAACGCCCGCAGGCCTGCCCGTGTCGTACAGCGGCGCGATGGTGACGCCGTCGTAGGTGGTGGTCGACAGCCGGCCCTCGACCGCGTCCAGAGTCAGGTCAGGCCTGCTCTTGCGCAGCACGCCCAGCGCGAGTTCCCGCCAGTCGTCGCGCGTGGTGGGCGGGAACTCGGCCAGCAGAAGTTCCTCGGGCGGCACCGTCATGCGCCGCAGATTAGCCGGCCAAACGGACGTTCAGGAGGGCGAGGTGGCCTTCATCACGTCCCGGGCGACGCATACCCGGAGCATGCGGTCTTGCCATGACAATCATCCCCATGCCCGGCGTGGTGGGTAGCCCCAGAGTCGGCCGGCACGTTAGACCTTCCTTAACTCTGGGTGTAACACCTTTGCAATCCCGAGTTTTGTGGCCACGATCACAGGTAACGCCAGCCATCCCGGCGGCAGGAATCGAAGGTCCACGCAATGTGTCTGCACCAGCCCCCGTGTCCTCCAGCCGACGCCCCTGATCGCGACGCCGCTCACTCCGTAGCGACGTTTCCGGGGCAGGGCTGGAGCCTCCTCTGTAACGGAGTGATCCTGTTCGAGGACACCGGTGAGCTGCTTCCCGACGGCCGCGCGATCGCGCCGCACCGGCCGGTCCGGCGCCCGCTGGCACCCGTCTCGTAAGGGCGGCGACGCTTAGCTGTAGGGGTCACCCGACTAGGCACCCGCCACCGGCCGGCCGACGATCCAGGGATGCGCCTGCCCTCGCCGGCCCCGGAGCCGCCCCGCCTGGAATCCCCCCGCCTAGAATCGCGGCGCGTGCCGCCGGACACGCCGCTGCTAGCGACGGCGTCCCTCACCGTCCGGTACGGCGGCGTCCGCGCCGTCGACGGCGTCAGTATCGACGTCCCCCCGGGATCGCTCACCGGGTTGATCGGGCCCAACGGCGCCGGTAAGACCAGCCTCGTCGACGCGCTCACGGGGCTCGTCCCGTACGCCGGGCAGGTGGTCCTCGCCGGGACACCGCTCGACGGGTTACCGCCGCACGCCCGCTGCCACCGGGGCCTGATCCGCACGTTCCAGGCCGTCGAGCTGTTCGACGACCTCGACGTGCACGGCAACCTGGTCGTCGCCGCCAGCCGCCCGACCTGGTGGCAGCCGCTCGCCGACCTGGTACGGCCACGACGCTCGCTCGCGCTGCCGGCGGTCGACCGGGCCGTCGAGGTGATGGGCATCGGCCACCTGCTGCACCGCTCCCCCGCCGAGCTGTCTGAGGGCGAACGGAAGCTCGTGGGTCTCAGCCGTGCGCTGGCTGGCAGCCCGCGCGTGCTCGTCCTCGACGAACCGGCGGCGGGCCTGGATACCGGTGAGAGCCGGGCGCTCGGCGAGCGGCTGCGCGCCATCGTCGACGCAGGGGTTGCCGTGCTGCTCATCGACCACGACATGGAGCTGGTCACGGCCGTCTGCGACCGGCTGTACGTGATCGAGCACGGCGCGGTCATCGCAGCCGGCACGCCGTGGAAGGTACTGCGGGACGAACGGGTGGTCGCGGCCTACCTCGGCTCGGCCACGCCCGCGGGAGGACGGCGATGAAGGCGCTACTGCAGGTCGAGAACCTGTACGCCGGGTACGGGCAGAGCGAGGTGGTCCGCGACCTGTCGTTCACCGTCGGCGAGGGCGAGGTGGTGGCGCTGCTCGGTCCGAACGGCGCCGGGAAGACGACCACGCTGATGACCGTGTCGGGGCTGCTGCCGGCGCTGCGTGGACGGATCCGGCTGTTCGGGTCCCGGATCGACGCGCGGACGCCGCACCGCAACGCCCAGCGCGGCCTCGCCCACGTCACCGAGGGGCGGTCCCTCTTCGGCGGATTGACCGTGCGGGAGAACCTGCATCTCGCCGCGCGGTCCCGGCGGCTCACCGAGGTCGGCGAGTACTTCCCGCCGCTGGAGGCCCTGATGGACCGGCGCGCGGGCCTGCTCTCCGGCGGCGAGCAGCAGATGCTCGCGATCGCGCGCGCCATCGTCTCCCGCCCGAAACTGCTGATGATCGACGAGATGAGCCTGGGGCTGGCGCCGGTCGTGCTGGAGCGGCTGGCGGTCACCGTACGGCGGATCGTCGAGCGCACCGGCATCGGCATCCTCATGGTCGAGCAGCACGTCCCGGTCGCGCTGTCCGTCGCCGACCGCGCGATCCTGCTACGCCACGGCCGGGCGGTCGCCGAGGGCACCGCCACCTCGCTCGCCCTCCGACCGGACGTCCTGCACGCCGGGTACCTGGCCCAGACGGGGCATTGACCGGACGCCGCCGATGACGAATCCGACGCCGCTGGTCGGCCGCGAACTGGACCTGGCCGTGGCGCTTGCCCAGCTCAAGCGGGTCGAGCGCGGCGCGCCAGCATCGCTGCTGATCCGCGGCGAGGCCGGGATCGGGAAGTCGCGCCTCGTCGCCGAACTGGTCGCCCGCGCCAGCCGGCTCGGGTACACGGTGGCGATCGGCCGCGCCGACGACCTGGACCGCGGCATCCCGTACGCGGTGTTCCGCGACCTCCTCGCCCGCCTGCCGCTCGACGCTGCCGGTGAACCGCACGCCGCCGAGTTCCGGCAACTCCTTGACCGCCAGGGCAGCGACAGCGAGGCGAGCGACGGGGAGAGCGCGCTCGCGCTGCTGTTCGCGGGCGGAGTGCGGCTGTTCCGCGCGCTGGCGGCCACGGGCCCGACCGTCTTCGTCGTGGAGGATCTACACATCGCCGACCGCGCGTCGCTGGCGCTCGTGGCGCTGCTGGCGCGGCTGGCGGACGTGCCGATGCTGACCGTCGTCACGCTCCGCCCGGAGCCGGCGAGCGGCCACGAGGTCGAGCAGTTGCTGGAGCGGATGGCGCACGACGGTCGGGGCGCCACGCTCGACCTCGATCCGCTCGACCACCACGAGACCCAGGCGCTGATCGCGGCGGAGCTGTCGGCGGCACCGGATGACCCGCTCACCGCCGCGGTGTTCGCCGCCAGCCACGGCAACCCGTTCTTCGCCCGTGAAGCGGTCCAGGGTCTCGTCGAGAGCGGCGCGGTCGACGTCGAACGGGACAGGGCGCGGCTGGTCGCCGACGCGCCGTCGGTGGTCGGGCTGCGGTCGCGCGCGGGGTTGCTGCGGCGCGTCTTCGGTGGCACCACCGGCGATGTCGAGCTGGCCCGGGTCATGGCCGTCTTCGGCCGCTTCTCGCTGCGCCACCTGCCGCTGATCGAGCGGCTGAGCGGGCAGCGCCCCGCCGAGGACGTCGCGCTCTCCTTCGACCGTCTCGTCAAGGCCGGCCTCGTCGTGCGGACGGCGGAGGGCGGGTACGAGTTCGCCCATTCGATCGTCCGCGACACCCTGTACGACGATCTGGGGCCGGCCGAGCGGCGTCGCCTGCACGCCGCGATCGCCGCCGAGCTGGCCACGGACCGGCGCGCCGGCTTCGTCCTCGACGTCGCGCAGCTCGCGGTCCACGTCGCCGAGTCCGCCGAACCCGGCGACGAGGCCGCGGCCGAAGTGCTCCTGGAGGCCGGGCACGCGGTGGCGGCGACCGCCCCGCTGGTGTCCGCCGAGTACCACCGCCGCGCGGCCGAGCTGCTCCCCGCGGATTCGCCGCTGCGCGCGGACGCCACCGCACGGCAGGCCCGGGCGCTGCACCTCGGTTGCCGCGCGGCCGAGGCTGCCTTGGTCGGGCGTCAGGCCCTCGCGCTGCTCGACGCAGGCCCGGCCCGGCACGCGACCGCCTCGATCGTCGTCAGCGACCTCTTCGCCTGCGGCGAGGTGGACGAGGCACTGCGGGTCGTCGATGCCGAACTGGCCGCGGGCGGCGCCGGCTGCCCGCTGCTCGCACTCCGGACCAACCTGCTCTTCCAGTCCGATCGGGCCGGCGAGGCGGCGGCGCAGCTCCCGGCGGCACTCGCGGCCCTGGACGCGCCCGCGGTGGCACCGTCGGCGCAGCTCGTCGCCGTGACGCAGCTCGTGCAGTACGCGAACCATGCCGGCCGGGTCGACGTCGCCGCCGATCTGCTCGACCGGCTCGCGCTGCTGGAAGGCGGTTCGCCGACCGTGCAGCTGACCCGGCACGAGCTGATGGCGCACCTCGACTGGCGGCCGGGCGTCGTACGGCGGATCGAACGCCACGTGGCCACCGCGCGGCAACTCCGCCTCGACGGCGCCGGGCTGAGCATTGCCGGCAGCTTCGAGACCGACCAACTGCTGCTGCACTGGATGCGCGGCGAGTGGAGCGACGCCCTCGACGTCGTCCGCAACGCCGGTTTCGACCTCGAGCAACGCGGCATCGTGAGCGGCGCCCAGCTCCTGCTCGCCGGTGGCTGCCACATCCTCATCGACCGCGGTGAGCTGGACGAGGCGGCGGCGATGGCGGCGCGACTCGTCACCCCGTTCGCGGCGTTGCGGCGGATCGCGGCGCTGGTCCGTGCCCGGCTGCGCAACGCCCTGGGCGACACCGACGGCGCGTATGCGCTGCTGGCCGCCGAGCGCGCGAGCGCCGCGTCCGGCGGTGGCGTGTGGAAGCTCGCGCCGGTGCTGCGCGAGCTGATCGACATCTTGCTGGCCACAGGGCGTACGGCCGAGGCGCGGGACGCCGTCACCGAACTGGAAGCCCTGGCTCAGGCCACCGGCTGGCCGGAGTGCCGGCTGGCGGCGCTGCGCGCCCGGGCGGTCATCGACTCCGACGTCGACGCCGGCCGCGCCTACCTCGCCCTCGCCGAGGCCGAGGAGTGGGAGGTGGAGCGGGCGCACGCCCTGCTCGTCCTCGGCGAGCTGGACGCCGGCGAGGGCGCCGGCCTGACCGTCGCGTACCGCCTGTTCGACGGCTTCGGGGCCGCGCCGCTGCGCCGCCGGGCCGCCGCCGCCCTGCGCGCGCGGGGCCGGGCGGTGCCCCGGCGGCCGGCGCAACCCAGCTCGGCGCTCACCGACACCGACGTACAGCTGATCCGGCTGGTCCGCGACGGGCTGTCGAACCAGCAGATCGCCACCGCCATGCACTTCAGCCCGAAGACCATCGAGGTGTACCTGTCCCGGGTCTACGTGAAGACCGGCTGCGCGTCCCGGTTGGCGCTGATCCGCGCGGTCGACAGCGGAGCCGTGCAGCTCTGACCCGGCCCGCGGGCTCAGCCGGCGGCGCGTAGGCCGGTGAACGCGATGCCGGGGTGGGTGCGGTAGCGGCGGTCGACGGAGATCAGGACGGCCGTGAACGGTTCCAGCAGGCGGGCGAGGCGGAGCGGCCCGGCGTCGATGCCGGCCCGCCCGGTGACCGCGCGAGCCAGCTTCTGCACGATCCGCTTGGCGCCGGCGTCGTCGCCGCAGACCAGCACGTCCTCGTCGAGGTACTGCGCGTCGCCGACCAGGGCGTCCGCCCAGAGGTGGTGGAAGGCGCCGACCACGCGGCTGTCCGGGAGCAGGAGCGCGGCCTGCTCGGCGGCACTGCCCTCCGGCACGTCGAGCCCGTACGGGCCGTCGGTGTCGAAGCCGAGCGGGTTGAGGCAGCTCACGACGACCTTGCCGGCGAGCTGGTCGCGCAGGCCGGCGACCGTCGCCGCATGACCGGCCCACGGCACCGCCAGCAGCACCAGCTCGCTCGCCTCCGCTGCCCGCTCGTTGCGCGCGCCGCCGACCGCCGGCCCGCCGGGCAGCCGCACGTTGAGCCGGGCAGCCGCGGCCACGGCCCGCTCGGCGGAGCGCGACCCCAGCGTGACCGTGTGACCGTCCCGCGCGAAGCGGTACGCCAGGCCCCGACCGTGCGGGCCGGTGCCGCCGATCACGGCGATACGCAACGTCTGGTTCACGCGTTGATCCTGCTCGAGATCTCGGCGCTCTCCGGTACACGGCTCATCCGCCGGCGCAGGGCGGCGACGCCCTCCCCCACCTGACCAGCGATCCCGCTCTGGTTGGCGATCGCCGTGACGACGAGCAGCAGCCCGGAGATCAGCAGGTAGTAGTTGCCGAGGTGGGCGTGCCGGTCGAGCAGGACGTACCCGATGCCGAGCGGCGCGAGCAGGCCAGCGGCGAGCGCCCCACTGATGCTGGTGATGCCGCCGAGGTAGGCGAACGCGAGCAGGCTGAGGCTGACGAAGACGCCGAACGAGTCGGCCGACAGCTGCCCGCGGCTGTACCCGATCAGGGCGCCGCCGAGCCCGGCGAGGAAGGAGGAGAACGCGAATGCGAGGAGCTTCGCCGCCGCCACGTTGACGCCGACCGACGCGGCGGCGCGCTCGTTGGAGCGGACGGCGAGCAGCGCCCGGCCCGTCGCGCTGCGCCCGAGGTTCGCTACCGCGAGCGCGGCCAGCGTGAGCACGGCCAGGACGAGGAGCCCGAACTGCCAGCGCGCGATGTCGGTGCCCGCCCGGATGCCCAGGTCGATCCCGAAGAGGCGCGGCGCCGGCACGGCGTTCCCGTCCACCGGCGTGAGGCTCGGATTCCGGAAGACGAACTGCTCGATCGCCACGCCGGCGGCGAGGGTCACGACGGCGAGCTGCGCGCCGCGGATCCGCAGCGCCGGGATCCCGACCAGGAGGCCCAGCGCCGTGGCCGCCAGCGCCGCGAGCAGCACCGACAGCGGGAACGGCACGGCGGTGCCGAGCGTGGACAGCACGAACCCGGCCGAACCGGCGAACGCGGCCTGAGCCAGCGATATCTGCCCGACGTACCCGGTGAGCACGACCAGCGACAGCGCGATGACGGCGAAGATCATCGACGTGATCACGCCGAACCGGTAGCTGCCCGACGTCGCCAGGACCAGCACCGCACCGGCGGCGACCAGCCCGAGCGTCACGGCAGGACGCGGCACAGTCGGCACAACCTTGGGCAGCGGCACGGTGACGGTGATGCTCCGGCCGGGCAGCCGCTTGCCGAAGACGTACAGCCCGACGGCGATGACCACGAACGGCACCGACTCCGCCACGCCCACTCCGGCCCACTCGGGCCACCACGGCTGGGTGGACAGCAACGTCACCTCGGCCTGGAGTCCGCCGAGGAGCAGGCCGGCGCCGGCCGTCACCCACACCGACGTGAGCCGGCCCAGCAGCGCACAGGCGAGCGCCGGGACGACGATCAGCGTCCAGGTGACCGGATCCAGCCCGAACGTCGGCGCGACGAGGATGGCGATCAGCCCGCCGACCATCGGCGACAGCAGCCAGGTCGCCGCCGCCAGCCGGTCCGGGGAGTACCCGAGGACCACGGCGCCGAGTTCGCTCTCGGCGGCGCCGCGGGTGGCCAGGCCGAGCCGGGTGAACTTGCCGTATCCCCAGAGCAAGCCGGCGAGCGCCACGACGGCGACGACGAGCCAGATCCGGTCCTCGGCGAAGGTGACCGATCCGATCCGCATCTCCTCGGCGCGCAGGATCGGGGCGACCGCGCGCTGGTCCGGCCCGAACCGCAGCACCACCAGCGCCTGCAGCGCGATCGTCAACCCCACCGAGGCCACAACCCGGGCCAGCGCGGGTGCGGTGCGCAGCGGACGGAACACGAGCAGGTGGGCGAGGAGCCCCAGGCCGGCTGCCGCCGCGAGCCCGGCCAGGATCGCCGGCAGCACCGGCACGCTCATCCCGAGATCGATCCGGCCCACCGGCAACACGAGGTCACCGGTGGTGCGCAGCTCGTCGTAGCTGAACGCCGCCCACATCGCCATAGCGCCTTGGGCGATGTTGAGGACGCCCGTGCCGCGGTAGGTGGTCACCAGCGCCATCCCGATGGCGGCGTAGGCGGCCCCGGCGCCAAGGCCGACGACGAAGAACAGCAGCGTCGTGGTCATGCTCACGCCGGCCCGGCGGCGAGCTGGGAGATGTCGAGGAAGTTGGCGGTCGCCGCCTTGAGCGAGCCGTCGCGCTGGTAGTTGTAGAAGAGCAGCCCGGTGCTGCAGGCCGAGTTCCCCTGCCAGGCGTGGTCGCAGGTGATCTGGGGGCCGAGGAAGCTGTCGAGCCCCTTGGTCCCGCGCAGCGCCGCCGCCACCGACGGGC
>Ga0184623_10000725_pt1 | contig 14166 bp, 10 predicted proteins | sample PLM1_100_b1_FD_133138 | JGI IMG/M metagenome (GOLD analysis project Ga0184623, IMG submission 133138) | Groundwater sediment microbial communities from an aquifer in East River, Colorado, USA - PLM1_100_b1 | ecosystem: Environmental > Terrestrial > Soil > Riparian zone | place: USA: East River...
GACGCCGGCGCCTTCGAGTGAGCCCAGCGAACCAGATCCAGCGCCGACTGCAGCTCGGCGACCGTCTGCGCTTTCCGGATGGCATGCTCGGCGAGCCACAATGTACAGATAAGCCACGGATTGCCGGGAACGCGCGAGGTCTCTTCCGAGATCCGGTGATAGGCGTCCCCTTCGTACCGCGCCACGCCACCCACTTCGGTCTGAACCCACAGCCGCTCGCGAATCGCAGCCATCGTCCCCGTGACGGTGGCGCTGGTGGGAGGAAATACATCCAGATAAAAAACCGCGAACGTGGAAGAGTCGACGGTCTTGTCCAGCTCCAGCTGATCGTCGTCGCGCAGGACCAGCCCGCGCGCGAATCGACTCTCGTCCTCGAGCCAGAGATGCTTCGTCATCGCTGCGCGGATCTCGCCCGCCACTGCCGCATATCGGTCGCGACGCTCCGGATCATTGAGGAGATTGGAAATCTGCGCGGCGGCGATCAGTCCCGCATACACCGCGCTGCAGGTGAACGTGAACACGCCCTGCCGCTCCTCCCACAAGTCGAAGCTCGGGAGGGGAAGGGCGGTCTCGGGATCTCGATAGCGGACCAGAAACTCTGCCGGCTGCAGGACCAGACGTTGATAGAGCGCGCGGAGAAGCTCGAGATCGCGCGTGCGCTCGTAGTGCCGCGCCACGAGCCAGATCACCAGCGCCGTCTCGTCCTCCTGGATCGGAAGCTGCGGCTTTCCGTTCCTGATCCATGGATGCCAGAGCGACGCCACAGATCCGTCCGGATGGTATTTGTTCAGGAAATAGCCTTCGTCCTTGATCACCTGCCGCGCAAACAGGAGAAAGCGTCGCGTGATCTCCGGAAACCCGGCGCGATCGAGAGCGTCGCAGGCAAACGAGGCGTCGCGCGTCCACATGTACGAGTAGTGGTCGTTGTGACCCCACTGAATGTCGGAGTCGTTCGCCGCCACGACGGCACCGCCGTTATCGCAGTGCGTGCGGATGATGAGCAGCGATCGTTTGTAGAGATCTGTGATCTCGTCCGGCAGCTCGGAAAGATCGTCGGGCGGCTTGTTGACCCACGTGTACCAGTACGACGCCGTGCGCGAGAGAACGCGCGCGGCCGTCTCCTGGCGCACCTGACTGTCGAGCTTCCGCACCTCGTCGTACGTCTTGCCCGCGCAGATCCAGTAGAGCAGTGTGGCCGTGCCGTTCGCTTCGAGATCGACCGGAAGACCGATCGTCGAGTCGACGGATCCCTGCGCGATCGCACTCATCGCCAGCTGCCCATCCTCGGCGTCGCGCCACGATCCTTCGCTTCCGCCGATGCCACTCCGTCCGCACGCGTACTCGACGACGCCCGCCTCACCGTTGCCGAGCGCGTTGATCAGAACGTAGCGGCGGGCCTTGTAGTGAATGACGCTGCGGGTGGCAGGATCGTACATGGCCGTGTCGCCGATGGCGGTTCCGTAGAGACTCAGGTCGTGGTGCAGAAAGAGCTTGATACGCCTCGCCTCCGCGCGCGTGTTCCGCACGACGATCTTGCGGATATATACGTTCGCATCCGAATCGACGGCATCGTGACAGCGCAGTTTCAACGCCTGCTCGTCGTTTTCGCAGGAGACGTCGGTAACCAGCGTGTCGCGGAGGTAGGCGAGAGACTTCCGCCACTGCGAGCCTTCGATCCACTGCAGCGCGCCGTCGGCCCATACGCCGAAGCGGAATCGCGCCGCGGCGTGGTTCTCCATCCCCACGTGCGGAAAGTAGAAATCGGCCAGACGGTACTGCGAGTCGAACGCTACCAGCAGCGAGCCATTGCCTACCGGGATTTCGCGCGGCACGCCTTGATGCTACCGCGAAGCTCGCACTACAAAAGCCGTAAAGCCGTCCGCCCCCGAGTCAGGTGTGAGGCGAAGCACACCACCGTCGACCCACCGATGTGCGCCTGGAGGGACGAAGGGCGTGATGTCCTCGCGCTCGAATCCATCGACGACCGCATCGTTTTCTTCCGGCTCGAGTGAACAGGTCGAGTAAACGACGTATCGCGACGCGACTGTGAGCGCCGATGACAGCAGCGCCTTCTGCAGCGATGCGAACGCCGGCAGATCGGATTCGCGCAGGCGCCATTTCAGTTCAGGATTCTTGCGAATCGTGCCTGTGGCGCTGCACGGCGCATCGAGCAGAACGGTTTCGAACGGGCGCCGGAAGGGCGGCTCATGTCCGTCCGCGACAAGCAGTTTGCGGGTGCGGCCGATCAACGGCAGCAGTCGCGTGATCGAGACATCGCTGCTGACTACGTTTGCGCCACGGTGCAGCATGTACAGCGTCTTGCCACCCGGCGCTGCGGCGAGATCGAGAATCTCCCGGCCCGAGCTCGCCGCGATCGCCGCGACGACCGCGCTTCCTTCATCCATCGGATAGAACCGTGCGCGATCGAGATCGGCCGTCGAGCCGGTGAGTTTCACGATGTCGGGGACCAGCGTCGATGGAGTTGCTCCCTCAGGAGCATCGCCGCTGAGGACGAGCACGTCCGGATAGGAGAGTTGCTGATTCGCTTCGGCGATGGCGATGGCGCGCTCCTGTCCGAAGAATCGCACCCAGCGATCGAACAGCCACTTCGGATGGGCGAGCCGCGTCGGAGTGTCGGGCGGCTCGGGAATCCCTTCCGACGCGCGGCGCAGGACGGCGTTGACGAATCCGCGTGCGCGCTTCGCATGCCTCGCGGCCAGGTCGACCGTCTCCGATACCGCCGCGTACCTGGCCACGTCCATGAACTGCAGTTGGTAGATGCCGATGCGGAGAACGTCCACGACCATCGGGTCGATCTTGTTCAGCCGGCGCCCCGAGAGTCTCTCGATGGCGAAGTCGAGGCGTGAGCGCCAGCGGAGGACGCCGAGGACGAGGGTGCGGACGAAACCGCTCTCGCCGATCAGGACCAGTGAGGCGTAGAGCGATTCGCGCTCGATGCGCCGCAGCAGCTCGAGCGCGCGATCGCGATCGCTCACGGGATCGGCGCTCCGGCCCGCCAGCCTAGGCCGCGAGCGATGTCGCCGGCGCTGGCGCGTGGCTTTCCGGAGCGCTGCAATTCAAGAAGACGAACCGCACCGTCTCTTGTCGCGACGGTTACGCCGTCGTCGATCGCCAGAATGTCCCTTCCCGGGCCCGGGCCCGGGCCCGGGCCCGCGCCCGCGCCCGAACGCATTTCCACGATCTTGATCGTCTCGCCGCCGCTCTCGAAGAAAACACCTGGCCACGGGTCGAACGCGCGGAACTTGTTGTAGATCGCCGCCACCGGCTCATCGAACGTGATTCGCCCTTCCTGCTTCTCGACTTTCGGCGCGTGCGTCGCACGAGAATGATCCTGCGGCGTCGGCGTGCCCGGATTCGCCAGGACGCGAAGGAGAGCATCAGCCCCGACCTCAGCGAGACGCGCCGATAAGGACGGCAGCCGTTCGTCGGGTCCGATCGGCACTTTGTCGATCGCATATACCGGGCCGCTGTCGAGCTCCTCTTCCACGCGCATGATCGTCACACCCGTCATCGGCTCGCCTGCTTCGACTGCGCGCTGCATCGGGGCGGCGCCGCGGTACTTCGGAAGGATCGACGCGTGTACGTTCAAGAACCCCAGCCGCGGGATCTCGAGCAGGCCCGTCGGCAGAATCCTTCCGTACGCGACGACGACACCGGCGTCAGGACGCAGATCGGCGATCGATTGCAGAAACGCTTCGTCCCGGACCTTGAGAGGCTGATGAAAGGGCAGCCCGAGCTCCTCCGCTTTCTCCACCACCGCAGGTCGCTGCAGCTTCAGACCGCGACCGGCGCGACGGTCAGGTTGCGCCACGACGAGCACGACGTCATGCTCGCGCGAGACGGCTTCGAGCGAAGGAACAGCGAACTGCGGAGTGCCAAAGAAAACGATGCGCAAAACGCCGGGATGCTATCAGGTGCATGACACAATGAAGACATGAAACGCCTACTCATCATCTCATTGCTCTTCTGCACTCCAGCCTTTGCACAGGTCCCGGACGGCGACCGCTTCTGGAACGCCCGCGCGGAAGGGAGTCTGAACGGCCGCGCGAAGGCCGAGCCGATCGACGCGGCCATCGCTGCCTACCAACGCGCGGTGGCGCAGAACCCGAACGATCTCGAAGCCCACTGGAAGCTGCTGCGCGCTCACCGATTCAAGGGTCAGTACGTGGCCTCGACGAGCGAGGAGAAGAAGAGGGTCTACAGCGAAGCGAAGAACGCGGGAGAGAAGGCGCTGGCGCTGCTCGATCGGCTCTTGGCGGCCAGGGGACTGAAGTCCGTTTCGAAAGCGACGGAGAAGCAGGTGGCGGACGTGGCCAAGACGATCCCTGGCGCCGATGAGACGTTTCTGTGGGACTCGATCAACTGGGGCGAATGGGCGCTGGTCTACGGCAAACTCGCTGCGGCCCGTCAGGGCGCAGCCGATCGCATTCGGCGCGAAGCGACGATCGCTCATCTCATCGACCCGAAGCTCGAAGCAGGCACGCCCTCACGCGTTCTGGGCCGGCTACACGACCAGACGCCGCGCATCCCATTCATCACCGGATGGGCGTCGAGCAAGGAAGCGGTCAGATTTCTCGAGGAGTCGCTGCGGATCGATCCGGGCAACGCCATCACCATCGTTTTCCTGGCCGAGGCGTTGGTGAGCAACGATTCGTCGACGAAGCCGCGTGCGATTCAGTTGCTCAAGAGCGCGCGCAAACCGCCGGACCCCGATTTCGTCGTGGAGCAGACAGCGGCACAGAACGACGCCCGCGCGCTGCTCAGGAAGTGGGGCGCGTGAGCGCGACGATCACGTCCACGATCAATCGGGTCTCCACGCGGTCGAACAGAAGTCCGTCGCCGGTTTCCCGCTGCAACGCGATCGGCACGCGCTTCATCGTCTCGATCGCGCCTCCGTGACGCTTCCACTCCGCTTCCTTCGCCGACCAGAAGTGAAGAAGGCGATGTTGAATCCTGCAGCCGCGCATTTCTTCCTCTTCGCGTTCTGTCAGAAAGAAATGCGCGGCCCTCTCGCTGAGCGGGCGCAGCGTCTCCACGTCTATCCCCACCGGCTGGCGATCGATCGCCGCCGCCGCATACGGTGTGGAGTGCGAAAGCGACACGAAAGAGTCGCCCAATTTTCGATCCTCGATCCTGCACGCACGCGGATGCGGCGCGATGCCCCGCTCCATCGCCAGCTGCTTCGCGGCCACGCGGCTCAGCTTCCACTCGTTACGACGCTTTTCCAGCCGGAACTGATCGGCGTCACGCAACTCGTCGGCCGTGAACCACTCATCGGCACGCTCGACATCGCGGAGCACGATCGCCCTCCCTCCCCATTCCTCGGGCAGCCAGAGTCTCTTCATCGTTTCGGTGCCGGGACGGCCGGGAAGAACTGCGCATCGCCGTCGGAGTCGACGACGGAGGCATAGGCCACGCCGGTTCCCGCGATCATCGTGACATGAACGGTCGAAGTGTCGTCGATCGTCGCGCCGCTCTCCAGCTCCACATTATTGATGAAGGCAGACTCGGCTTCCGGGAGTCCCTGCTCGACGGCTTCGCCGACTTGCACTCCATCGCGAGTGCGCACGGTGATTCTGAACGTGGCCGGGATGTTCCCGATGTTCACCACACCGACGTTCACGCGCCGCGCGGACTGACCTCCACCCGGAAGTCCGACGATGACGAGGTCATCGAGATTCGTACCGGAGGTCGCGCTGTCCGAACTGGCCAGCGGTCGATCGACGGTTCCGCTCGATACGCGCGTGGCGTCGTAAGTCTTCACGCGCGCGACCGGACCGCGATCGCCGCGGAAGTCGATCCAGAGAGCTCCGCGGCTGTCAGGCGCGCTGAACAGCGTCCTGACCACGTTCTCCCATCGGACGCTGCGACCAGGGTTAAGGACGACTGTTCGATCGCGGCGCGTTGCGCCTGCCACATACCGCAATCCGAGCCGCATCGGCTGGTCGTAAGGATTGTGAAGAGTCAGGTCCGATCGCCAGAAGCTTTCATTTGCGCCCGGAACACTGCCGACATTCGGGAAGACGAGCCGCGAACGGCGGCCGATGATGTCCAGCTCCTTCACCGTCGGCACTCGGATTTCTCGCAGATAGAGATCGGCGCTGGCCGGTGGCGTATTCGGCTTCCGCTTCCACAGCTCGACGCCCGTCACCGTGCGCACGTAGCTGTAGTGATCGTCGATGTACCGCGCTACAGCCTGGGCCCGGACCACGTTGTCGATGCCGTCGAAGATGTCGAAGTCCTGCGGTGAACGTCGGATGACGAGCGGCGGCCTGGCCCGCTCGAGATCGACGATCGCTTCGCGCTGAAACTCTGGCGGCGACATGATCGGGATCTGGTAAAAGCGCGTCGGATTCGGGCGATCGAAGTAAAAGTAGAACGCCGGCTGGTTCGAGAAATCGAAGATCGGCGCTCCCTCGGCACTGAGCTCGGCGACGTGATAGCCGACCGATCCCACTCTCTCCTCCACTTCGCGCGCCAGCGGATCGCGGACGATGCGCTGCGTCCGCGGTCCGTACGCGATCAGGTTGTTCAGGCGCAGGTTCACGATGTCCGGAATCCAAAGCGCCGTGAAGAACAGCGGCAGCAGTGCGGCTGCCGACGCCAGAAGAAACGCCTGAGCGCCGCGCTCTCCGCTCTGCCACGACTGGCGTGCGGCGCGCACGAGCATCACGACGAGAACCAGAATCATCGGCCCGATCAGGAATGCGGAAAAGTACTGATGCTGAAAATCGGCACGCCCGAGGGCGGTGCGCTGCGTGAGAAGTGCAAAGCACGTCAGCGCAAGCAGCGCCGTGTCGAGCCAGTCCTGTTTTCGCGTGAGCGCCCGCTGCACGAGGGCCACGATCGAGATTCCGATTACCAGCGGATTGAGGATGAATCGGAACTGCTCGCCCACGAGAAAGTCGGAGATCGATCGGAGGCTCAGGTCTTTTCGGAACGTCGTCGTCAGATCAGGAAAGGGCACCGACCAGACCGCGTCGATGATTCGCGGGATGACGAGGAGCGACGTCTCGAGGAATGCGCCGAACGCTCCGCGCGCGGCGAGGTAGATCAGAAACGGCGCGGCGCCGATCAAGACCCCGGCGGCGAAGACCCCCGCCAGCCATCGCGGAGGGCGTAGAAGAAGAAAGAGAACGCCTCCGCCCACGCAATACAGGCCGATGTCGAAGCTGTAGAAGAGCGCCATTCCTGCCGGGATGCCGGCGAGCAGCATCAGCCATGGTCTGGTTCGACCGCGGCAGCTGGCCACGAGGAGAGTCAGCGTCACGATCTCGAAGAGGATTCGCTCGTTGTCGACCGTGGTCAGGGCGCCGAGGAACATGACCACGACGGCGAGCGGGATCGAATTGAACAGCGCCATCCCGAGGTACCAGAGCGCCGGCGAGGCGAAGGATCCGAAGATGGCGAACCGCGTCATCGATACGTCCGCGCTGCGCCCGAAGAGCTGCATCAGCCACGCGTCGAGTTGCCCGTCGTGCAACAGCCCATGGAGGATGAAGACATCGCGATACGGCACTTTCCCACGCAGATAGTCCGACGCCGGTCCCAGCGACTCTCCTCGGTGAAACAGATCGACCCACTCCGTGAGCGAAGCCAGCGAGGCGTAGCTGAAACAGTAGAGGAGCAGCGGGATGACCACATACGCCGTGATGGCGCGGACGCGCGCACTGCTCTCGCTGACTCTTCCGCGCAGAGCGATGGCCATGGCCAGGAGAACTGCGGCCAGCGTCGCGACCATCGCCAGCCTCGCCGGAACGAAGATGATCACCAGAATCGGCAGGGCCACGAGTGGCAGGCCGGCCACCGCGATTCGCTTGAATGCGTCCTCGAAAGGGATGCCGATGGCGAAGGTCGCCAGCCGCGCAATCAGTAGAAACGCAAACCAGAAGATGAAGAGAAAAAGGAAAACGAAGACGACTTCGAGAAACAACGTCGGAATGTGGGCGATGCGTTTGACCGTGGCGATGTACCGAAAGAGGATCCACGCGAACGCCTCGGAAAGTATCAGAGCGTGAAACGGACTGAAGTCGGGCGAGAGAAGCCGTCGCAGCCACAGCTTCGACTTGACGGCGATGACCGCGCGCGGCAGAAGCTGCGAGAGCAGCAGCGGGATCAGAAGCGGCCATCCCCACTTGAACGTCGTCAGATAGAGAAACGGTGCCAGAAAGAAGGGCGAGAGGAAGAGGAGAGAAATGAGGTTCCGCTTCCCCTCATCTGCGACCGCATTCCTCAGTCCGTCATTGATTCGCGATCCGTACCGGTAGAGCGCGATCGTCAACGCAGGAACGATGATGAAGAACATCGCGGCCGTGGCGTAGTCGCGAAGCTTCGACGCGTTCTCGACAGTCACGCGCCCGACGGCGACGTGTGGAGTGGGCGGCAGGCCGCGCAAAAGCTGAGTCGTAGAGAGGAAGATGCCGACGGCGAAGCAGAAAGCGGCGGCCCAAAGCAGCGCCGAGATGGCACGCTGCGGCAATGTGTCATCCCGAGCGTGAGCGAGGGACCTGGGTGCGCGGGTGGCACTTGTCACGGCCGTAGTATCCCCCGATCCCCAGGGTCCCTCGCTCACGCTCGGGATGACACACGGACGACGGCATCATGCAGTGAATCAACAGAGGCTGTGGAGGCCTGCACATCGGGTGCACGGCCGTACCGGTGGATTGCTTCCGTGGTTACGGGGCCGATCGATGCGATGAGTGCGCGGTCGAAGACTCTCTTGCGTTCAGCAGGGGTCAATGGGCCGAAGAAGTTGTCGACAGTGGAGCCACTCGTGAACGTCACCACGTCAATCGAGTCGATCATCGAACGCAGCTCTTCGACGTTCTCGTCGACTGCCCTGGTCTTGTAAGCAACGCCAAGGTCGACTTCACCGCCGCGGCGGCGCAGTTCTGCGATCAGTTCGTCACTCCCTTCCGCCGCGCGGATCACGGCGGTTCTCAGACCGCGCTGATTTTCAGAAAGCAGCGGAAGGAGCGCCGTGGAGATGAACTTCTCGGGAACCAGGTCGGGAGCGATTCCGCGCGCCCGCAACTCCGCTGCCGTGCTCTCGCCGACCGCCGCGACCTGCGTACCGGCCAGCGAACGAGCGTCTTTCCCCTTCTCGATGAGACGAAGGAAGTAGTTCTTCACGCCATTCGTCGACGTGAAAACCACGAGGTCGTACTTGCCGTCGATCACGCGATCGAGCGAGTCATAGGACTCCGGCGGAGTCACCTCGATGGTCGGGAACTGCAGAACATTCGCCCCTGAATCGACGAGCAGCTCCACGAGCCGGGAGGCCTGCTCGCGCGCGCGCGTCACGACCACGCGTTTTCCGAATAATGGCTTCGTCTCGAACCAGTTGATGACGTCGTGAAGACGAACGACGTCGCCGACGACGATGATGGCGGGCGTCGCCAGCTTCGCCTTCCCGACCAATGCCTCGATCGTCGCCAGCGTCCCTGAAACCGTGCGCTGATCGGGACGCGTGGCGTTCGAGATCACCGCCACCGCCCGATCCTTCGATACTCCATGCTCGGTGAGCTTCTGCACGATCACCGGCAGGTTGGCGAAGCCCATCATGAAGACGATCGTGCCGTCGAGTTGCGCCAGGGCGGGCCACTTGATTCCTGCCGAATCGTCCGATTCGTGTCCCGTGACCAGCGTGAGCGACGTCGCGTAGTCGCGATGCGTCACCGGAATGCCGGCGTAGGCCGGACCGGCGATGGCCGAGGAGATTCCGGGGACGATCTCCACCAACACACCCGCCGCGACGATCTCCTCTGCTTCCTCTCCGCCGCGTCCGAAAACGAAGGGATCGCCACCTTTCAGCCTGACGACACGCTTCCCGTTCCTCGCCTGATCGATGAGGAGTTTGTTGATCTTCTCCTGCGGCAGCGTGTGCGCGCCGGCGCGCTTGCCGACGTAAACGATCTCCGCACGATTCGGAATCAGCGCGGCGATCTCTTTCGAGACGAGCGCGTCGATCGCGATGAAGTCGGCGGAGGCGATCAGTTCCGCCGCTCGGACCGTGAGCAGCCGTGGGTCTCCCGGGCCTGCTCCAACCAGAAAGACTCTCCCGGTCATGCGTGCAGTAACTCCATGGCCCCTTTGGAAACGAGATCGTCATAGACGATTCCGATCAGCTTCTGCGCGTCGCGGCCGCGATGCGTCGTTCGGATGGAGCGCGCGCCATCGCAGTCGGCGAAAAAAGCGTCGATCGTGATCTCGTTCTTCTCCGTCCTGGCGTGCACGGCGACGGCCGAATAGCAATCCAGCTGCGCGCCGAATCGCTGCAGGACGCTGCGCTCGCAGCGCGCGGCCAGCTCGCTGGGAGGGTGATTGATCGCGGCCGCGGCCGCTCGCGCATCTTCGCGGTCGGCCCGCGTCTCGATGGTGATGATCCCCTGGCCCGCCGCGGGGACCATCTCATCGATCGAGAAGTAGCTGGTGATCTCGCTGTCTCGCCCCAGTCGTATCAGCCCGGCGCTGGCCAGAACGATTCCGTCGTATAGCCCCGCCCGCGCCTTGCTGATGCGCGTCTCGACATTGCCGCGGATCGGCTCGATCTTCAGATGCGGAAAGCGCGACATGATCTGCGCGCGACGGCGTGGAGCGCTCGTGCCGATCACTGCACCCGGACGCATCTCCGCGATCGGGATCCCGTCGAGCTGAACCCAGGCGTCGCGGGGGTCGGCGCGTTTCAGAAATCCCGCCAGAGTGAAGGGATCGGGAACGATCGACGGCACGTCCTTGAGACTGTGAACGGCGATGTCGATCTCGCCGCGATCGAGCTCTTCCTCCAGCTCCTTGATGAAGACGCCTTTCCCGCCGACGGAAGCGAGCGACACGTCCTGCCGCTTGTCCCCGGTCGTCTTCACCGTCACGATCTCGGTGCGGTAACCGCCCTCGGCGAGCTTCTTCGCCACTTCGTTCGCCTGCCAGAGCGCGAGCTGGCTTCCCCGCGTGCCGATGCGGATCAGTCCCGTCATCGCAATCCGAAGATCTTCCTGATGGTCTGGCGGAGAGACTCCCGTTCCTGGGGCTCATCCGAGACATCCTTCAGCTGAAGGATCGGATAGTGGAGGATCTTGTTGATCATCTGCGTGGTGAGCGTCTCGATGGCCTCGCGTTGCGCGGCGGAGATCGGCCCCATTTTGCGCAGCGTCTTCTCCACTTCGCTCGCGCGGATCTCTTCGAGACGCCGCTGCAGCTCGACGATGGTCGGCACCGCATCCTGGGAGATCAACCGCTTCCAGAACGCCTCCACTTCGCGGGCTACGATCTCCTCGGCCTCCACGGCCTTCTCCTGCCGGACCTCGAGGTTGGCGTCGGCGACGTTCTGCAGATCGTCGATGTTGTAGAGATACGCGCCGTCGAGCTTCGTAATCGCCGGATCGATGTTCCGCGGAACGGCCAGGTCGATGAGGAACAGGTTGCGCCGGCGCCGAGCGTGAAGAGCGCGCTCGATGTGTTCGACTTCGATGACGTAATGCGGAGCGGCGGTCGAGGCGATGACGATGTCGCACGCGGCAAGGTGCTGCTCGATCTTGTCGTACTGCATGGCCTGTCCGCTGAACCGTTGTGCCAGCTCGACCGCGCGCTCGTGGGATCGATTGGCGACAAACACCTGCCGCACGTCCTGCTTGTGCAGATGCTCGGCGGTCAGCTCTCCCATCTCGCCGGCGCCGAGGAGGAGGACGTGCAGGCCCTTGAGGTCGCCGAAGATCTTCTTCGCCAGCTCGACGGCGGCATACGGGACAGAGACGGCGTGTTCGCCGATTGAAGTATCGGTGCGCACTTTCTTGGCCACGCGCATCGTCTGCTCGAAAACCTGCTGGAGCAGCGGGTCGAGTGATCCGAGCTCCATCGCGATCTGAAACGCGCTGCGAACCTGCCCGCCGATCTGCGGCTCGCCGACGATCATCGAATCGAGGCCGGCGGCGACGCGGAACAGATGCTTCACCACGTCTGCATAGCGGAGGATGTACAGATGCTGCTCCAGCGAAGCGCGCTCCGCCGCACCGCGCCTGCTCAACCAGTCGACGATGGCCTCGATCACATCCTCAGTGCGCGCGGACACGACGGCTTCGACGCGATTGCACGTCGAAAGGACCGATGCGCCTTCCACACCCGGAATCTGACGGAGCGCGGAGATGACCTCCGGCAGTTGCTGATCCGAAACGCTCAGCCGCTCCCGGATATCGACGGGGGCGGTGCGATGGTTGAGCCCGACGAGGATCAGCGGCATGCCACCACAGAGCCTTCTCGATGGTTACACACGCGCGATCCCCAGAATCGAGATGATGATGGCCACGAATGCGCCCGCGGAGATGAAGATCGTCCGCTTCGTGCGATACGTACCGCTGATGTAGGTCTGCAGCAGCGCCGCGAAGAGGATCCAGGCGACGACGGCGCCAATCTGCTTCACGCGCGCTTCCACCGGGACGGCCGTGGTCCGGTAGGACCAGAGAACACCCGCCAGCAGGCCGATCGTGTAGATGCTGAATCCGATCGCCAGCGCGCGGTAGCTGACCACCTTGCAGACGTTCAGGCTCGGGATCCACTCCCACAATCGGCCCCGCGTTTTCGACTTCAGCGAGCGATCCTGCATCCACGCCAGCATCGTGAACGCCAGGCCGATGAACAGCCCGGCCACGCCGAGGGTGGTCAGGAAAATGTGCGAAGTGAAAAGTGTCGATCGCAGAGAAGGATCGAGTTGCGCGAACGGCTCACCAACGACCGCCGCTGTCAGAAGCAGGAGCAGAACGAGCGGATAGACGAAGAACGACGCGGCATAGACCCGGTAGCGGATGTATAGCGCCAGGATGACCGCGAAGATCGTCCATGACATGAAGGTCAGCGTCTCGGGAAGGTTCGTCAGAGGGGGATGACCGGTGCGGGCGCAGATCGTCCCGATCCAGAAGGTGTGGAAGATGAAGCCCGCGCTCATGATGACCAGCCCTGCGGTCTGCGCGCGTTTCTCGTGCGTGAAGAGCGAGGCGAACGCCGCCATCGTGCCGAGCGCGTAACAGCCCAGCGCGAGGTACAGCAGGACGATCGGCGAGAAGTCCATTACGCAAGCCTCTTGCAGAAAACGATCTTGTCGTCCTCGATCCGATAGAAATCCTTGATGCGCGAGATCTCTTCGTAACCGCTGCGTTCATAGAACCGCAGCGTCGGCCCATAAGTATCCTTCGAGGAGGTCTCGATCAGGAGCATGCGACCGCGCTGCCGTTTGATCTCATTCTCGACGAAACGGAGGAGCACGCGCCCGAATCCGTGACCCTGCTGCTTCGGATCGACCGCGATCCAGTAAAGGTCGTAGACCCCGTCGGTGAGGGGCGTAGGGCCGTAACAGGAGTACCCCTGGATTCCTGTCTGATCCTCCGCGACGTGGACGATGTAGTCCTTGTTCGGGTGGACGAAAGAGTCATCGACGAGCTCGGCGGCGATGCGAACCTCGTCGTCAGTGAAGATCGCCACACCAACCAGGATCTCGTGGATGCGCTCGCGGTCTTCGGGGCGGGCGGGTCGGATGTTCATGCGCGCTTTGAACGCGCCGCAATCATAAGCTGGTCGAGGAAATCCGGGAACCCGATTCCAGCCGCCTGCAGAGCTTTCCGGAAGCCCGTTCCCTCTCCGATGTCGGGATTCGGGTTGACGTCGATGATGCAGAGCTCACCCGATGGGCGCTGGCGGACATCGAAGCGGCTGTACCCGCCGATCGAGAGGACGGAAGCGGCGCGACGGCACAGATCGGCCAGATCACCCCGGAGTGCCTCCGAGACCACCGCCGGCGTGACATTCCGCGTCGCTCGATCCTCGGCCGAACCCTCAGCCCACTTGGCTTTCCAGCCCACAATTCGCTCCTGCGGAGTGGCGCCGTGGAAGATGATTTCTCCCGGCGGAAGGACCACGATTCCATCGCGGCCGTAGAAGAGAGCCTGATTGAGCTCGCGGCCATCGATGAATTCTTCGACGAGCGCGGGCTGTCGATACGTCTCTTCGACGTAGCGGATGCGTGCATCCACTTCCTCGAGGGTCTCGCACACAGACGAGGCTTCGATTCCGATTCCGGCGTCTTCGCGCGAGGGCTTGACGATCACGTGTAGCGTTCGGGATTCGGGATTCGGGATTCGGGATTCGGGATTGGGGCGCCGA
>Ga0184623_10000727_pt1 | contig 14149 bp, 13 predicted proteins | sample PLM1_100_b1_FD_133138 | JGI IMG/M metagenome (GOLD analysis project Ga0184623, IMG submission 133138) | Groundwater sediment microbial communities from an aquifer in East River, Colorado, USA - PLM1_100_b1 | ecosystem: Environmental > Terrestrial > Soil > Riparian zone | place: USA: East River...
ATGGTAGATGTTTATGCATACACCGCTGCCGCTCGTTCTCGTTCTGTTCCTGGCGCTCGGTGCCGCCGGCGCCATTCACGCGCAGATCACCAATCCGATTCCGGCCCCGATCGTGAAACGTGGACTGAGCGTCGAGATCAGGGACGTCGTGCGCCTGCCTCAGACGCGCGGGCTGCGCCCCGCCGATCAAGACGTGGTGCCGGCCGGCTGGGCGCGCGTCAGTTACGTCCGCGACCTTCCGGACGCCCGCCGGTTCGCCAACGACTCGCGCGGGTTCCTGTACCTGCTCGATCGCAACAACCAGCCCTCTGTGTATGCGAACGTCGGCGCCGCCTTCCCATTCGCCGTCTACAACAGGCTGGAGAGCGGCTTCATCGGATTCGACTTCCACCCGGAATTCGCGCGGAACGGATTGTTCTACACGGTACACGGCGAACGCGCGATGGGCAACCCCGCGACGCCGGACTTCATCCCACCGGGGTTCACGCGAGCCGATGTGACCTACCACAACGTCATCACGGAGTGGCGCGCCACGAACCCCGCTGCCAACACCTTCGAGGGCACCAGACGTGAGCTGCTCCGCGTGGCCCACGTCGTCATGAACCTCACCCACCCGTTCGGCCATGTCGAGTTCAACCCGACATCGAAGCCCGGTGCCCCCGATTACGGCCTGCTCTACACGAGTGGCAGCGACCTGGGGTTCAGCAACGGCGGAGGACCGAACGCGAGCAATCCCGCTCAGACACAGCGTCTCGACACGGTCATCGGCGCCATTCTGCGCATCGACCCACGCAGTCCGTCTGTGTCTGGAGGCATGAAGGGGCTGGGGGATTACACGATTCCACCGACCAACAAGTTCGCCGCGGACGGCGATCCGAAGACGCTCGGCGAGATCTACGCCTACGGCTTCCGGAACGCTCACAGACTCTCTTGGGATCTCACCGACGGGACGATGTTCGCGTCGGACATCGGGATGAACAACATCGAGGAGATCAACATCGTTCACAACGGCAACAACTACGGCTGGATGAAGCGCGAGGGGCTTTTCGAGAACGGCGTGACAAGACCCGGCGGCGCCCTCAACCAGCTCTTCCCGCTGCCTGCAGAAATCCTGGACGGGCGGACGAAGGACGGGTTCACCTACCCGGTCGCGATGTATGACCACAACGACGGGCAGTCAGTGACGGGAGGATTCGCGTACTACGGCCGCATTCCTGCGCTCCGAGGCAAGTTCGTCTTTGGCGACATCGTCCGTGGTCGCCTCTTCGTGGCGGACCTCGCCGCGATGAAAAAGGCTGACGATGGGATTCCACAGACTGTGGCGCCGGTTGAAGAAATCCAACTGTACGTGCGTGGCCCCGGCGGCAACCGCACCTATGTGACGTTCCGGGAGCTCATCGAGGCGACGAACGGCGCGACCGTCACCCGGGCGGACCTGCACATCAGCCGCAGCCGCGACGGAGAGCTCTTCATCACGTCGAGGCAGGACGGCATGATCCGAATGCTCGTTTCGGACTCCGGGGGGACGCGCTGAGGAAGAAAGCGTCAGTCCCGGCGCAAACCTGACCCCGTTTTCGACACCGTCTAAGGCTTCCTCCCGAGCCACGCGGCGTGGCGACACGGTTGCACACAAGAGCAGACGCGCCGGCTCGAAATCCTTCCCGCCAACACCGCAAGCGCAAGATAAGCTGGGCACGAGTACTCGCTGACCTCGAGGCAGTACAGAACCCACGCCACCGCGCCCTTCTCGAGCACACACTCGCGTACATCAATGCCGAATTGGAGGCAACGCGGTGAGTTCGGAGGTGGGACTATTGTCTGTAGCGTGCGCTTCGTGAAACCGTTGGCTCAGCCCAAGGGCCTGCCTGGTCAGGGTGACACGGCGAAGATATCGAGCGTGAAGCCTCGCTGGTCGAACAGGTGCTGTCGCGACTCATAAACCAGCTTCCGCAGTTTCTTGAGATTCACGTCCACCAGCTTGCCCCGCCATTTCCTGACCTGGCCCCCGATGAAGACCGTATCGACGTTCCCGGCGTGAGCCTGTTGCACAACGGTGTCGAAGGCGTGGCCGAGCGGCATCGTATTGAGGTCCTCGGCGCGAATGAGGACGATGTCCGCCTCTTTTCCGGGCGTCAGCGTGCCCACCTTGTGCGACAGACCGGCGTTTTCCACGCCGCGTACCGTCGCGAACTCGAGGATGTCTTGCACCGTGATCGGTGCGGGCGGGTTCGGCAGCCCCTTGAAGATTCCGTTTCGGCGCACCCCACGCTGGAAAAAGAACGCCACGCGCATCTCCGTGAACATGTCGGTGCTATAGCTGGTCTCGTTGTCTACACTCAGGCCCGGCCGCATGCACGTGATCGAGCGCACCCTGCAGCGCCGGTATCCCCTCGCTCAGCCCATATTGCGGGTCGGACCTGGGACAGACGTTGACCGTTGCACCGGCGGCGCGAATGAGCTGCCAGTTGACGTCGGGTGTGTTGCCCATGTGGTTGAACGAGTGGCGATGGTCCAGCAGCCCCAGGGCGGCCAACACCGGCAGCTGCAAGCCACCCCCTCCCTCAGTGGTGACCCACAGGCCGAGCTGCTTGGCGAACCGCCAGTTTGCCTCGTTCACGCCGGAGAACATCCGCAGGGTCACCAGCTGATCGTCCGAGCTGAAATAAGTCTGCTGGATCCGAATGAGATCCTGAGGCCATTGGTGGTCCCACTCTCCGAACTGCGGGGCGCCGGAGGCGTGGACGGCCCGGATACCGGAATCGAACAACGCCTGAATCGCCGCGTCGGAGTGCGCGGACGTGCGCGAGTTGTGCGAGTTGTCCACGATGCAGGTGATGCCCGCGTCGATGCAACCAAGCGCGGTGGCGAGATTGCCGACATAGATGTCCTGGGGTCGGTAAGAGGGGCCGAATCCCTGATGGGTGTAGGCGTTGTAGTCGGTGATGGTGACCGCGTTGGGGTTGAGGCCTCGAAGCTGACCCTCCCAGGAGTGCCGGTGGGGGTCGGCAAACCCCGGGATCAGGATCATGTCCGTGGCGTCGATGTGCTGCCCTGCGGCTTTGATGTTCGGCCCGACCGCGAGGATTTTCTTCCCTTCGATCAGCACGTCTCCCTTGGCGAAGTTGCCGACCTGCGGGTCCATGCTGATGATCGTCCCGCCCTTGAGCAGGACACGGTGCCTGGGGTCTTTCCTGGCGCGCTTGAGGCGCCCGAGCGTTTCGTCGTCGGGCTCCGCACCCGCGGCCTCGGATTGCAGCCACGGGAGCGCCGCGGCGCCGGCGACGAGCCCCGCGCCATTTTTCAGGAACTCGCGCCGCGATGCACCGCCCGGCACGGACGTCTCTGCCTCGGGCAGTCCCGTATCAGGCACTGCGGGAGTCGAAGTGCGTTTGCGCATAGTAGTCGTCCTCCGCGGCTCAGTGCCGAGGGAGGCGCCGAGAGCTGGATTGGGGCATCACACGGGCATCATGGCCCCGTAACTCTCTACCGCGTCTCGTTCCGAATCGTAGGTGTCGAAGACCGTCACGAGCTTGGTGATCGACAAGAGGTCGTGGTTCTTCTTGTTCACGTTCAGCAGCGTCAGCCTGCCGCCCGCTTTGGCGACCGTCGTGTAGCACGCGACAAGCTCGCCGAGACCGCCGCTGTCGATATAGGGGACCGCGGCAAGGTTCACGATGAGTTGTGTGCGGCTCTGGAAGACGAGGCTGTGGACCTTGTCTTTGAGGAGCTGAGCACTCTCGCCCAGCGTCAGCTTCCCGTTCAGATCAAGGATCGTGAACCCGCCGACCACTCGTTCCGTCATTTCCATGGAGAGTCTCCTTAAACACTGCAACTGCTGTAGGTCCGTCGAGTCTTCCCCACGGACAACGCTCGCCGCAGTCGCGCTCTGGCCTGGATCAAGGCACAAGACGAAGTCGACTACACCATACGCCGCCCGCGCAGAACTGAGTGTGTCGTATTGAACACTTTCGCCTGCGCCGAGACGGTTGGGGGGCTCTTCAGGCTTCTCGCTTCTTAGGAAGCGCCTTCTTCCTGGTTCCGGGCAGTGGTGCGAGGCTCATCCTACCAGTCTCTGAGTCGGTCACAAGGTCGAGACGGCAGATGTAACACCGATAGATAACACCGAGGCGGGGGTCGTTCGTTGAGTGTTGGACGGTCGTCGCGCACGCCGGGCAGCGCCAGGGCATCATTTAGGGGTGGAAGTATATATCATTTCCATCCGCAAGCCCGTACGCCAGCGTACTACTCACGGACGACATTGAGTCGGCCGGTTTGACCGTCGAGGCTCATCACAATCTCGTGAGAGTTGGGAGCTTTAGACGCCGGGTTTTCTCTCACAGGAGCACCAGGAAGACGCCTTTCCATTCGTAACGCAAGCGGACGATCCGCGATCAGACCGGAGATGTTCGGCAGTGCCGATCCGATCGCGCTCGCAAGATTTGCGCGACTCGATGGATCGTCGCGCAGAACAATTGTCTCGACATCCGAATCCGCCGCAACCTCGGCGAGTTGCCTCAGAACAGATTGAGACAGCCGTGCATCTGATACCCAACGGGCTGTTCGCAACCGGTAAACCGGAAAAAAGATCAACGGAAACAAAAGGACACCCACGACAAGCGCTCGCTTCTGCCGTGTCTCGAGCCGCGGCCACCACGCGGACGTCACGACGCCAGCGATCAGGACCGAGCCGACCGACGGAAACAGAGCGTACAAGCTGGACCGAACAGGCAGGAACACCGTGATCGCATAGCCCGCAAGTAACCAGGCAATGGCGCGCCGCAGCGCGTCCCGATGCTCCGTGTGGAAAAGCGGCGTCGTCCTCGCGACGAGACCAATCACAATCATGGCAGCCACTGAGAGCGTGCAGGCGCGATCTGCATATTCCCTTACGTTGCGCATGAGCACGTGCGGATTCGTCGAAAAGGTGTAGAACCACGGAGCATTCGTTGGCCAGAACGCACCCGATTGAAAACGAAGCGCCAGATAGACCGCCGTCACTGTCCAGATCCCAATGGTTCGCCGAACCGCGTCCTGCACTCGCGGCCATACGCCCTCAATTGACGACTTCTCCCAGAATGCCCACAGCGAAAACAACACAGGAAGCATGGTCGCTTCCTCTTTTGAAAGCATGGCCAACAACGAAAGTGCTGCGGTCGTAAACGGCCGCTGCTTCAAGAACGCAATGGCCGCGCCAAGTGCGAATACCGTGAGCAGTAGTGACGTTCTGCCGCTCAGCCAGAGCAGCGACATGTTGACGCCGTGAAAATTGAAACTCCAGAGTCCCGCAGCGAATAATCCGAACCCCAGGCTCAATCCATTAAGAGCCGCGAGCCAGATGAGCAGTCCAATGCACGCCCCCAGCAGCGCCAGGTTTGTGAGAGCGTATGGCCGGGCGTTGAGACCCGAGATTCTGTAGTTCAGCGCGAAAGAGAGGGTGACGAGCGGACGATAGAAACCGACATTATGCGTGAATGCCGGTAGAACGGGATCGCCGGACGCGGGCGACGCCGTAATCCAACCATAGTCGTCACTAATGAAGCCCTGCCCAACGGTTGGAGCATAGATACACAGAAAGATCGTGAGGAGATAAGCAGCCGTCAAATAATGCCGCATGGTTGCTAAATGCCCACAGGCCGCTCTCCGCTTCAGCCCGTCAGCGGCGGGTGGGCAACAGCCCAGATGCCCGCCCAAGTAGTGTCAACCGTGACCCCGCACTGGACATGCTGCTCGCTCTCCGGCCATTCGGACCCCGCATGCTCGACGGCGAAAATTTCGCGAGGGAGACTCAGCGCCTTTTGTCCACTCGCACGCCGACATCCCTGAGTCCCGCTCGCAATTGTTCGCGGAAACCGCTCATAGCAGGATGGAACCGTTGTTGCCCCTGTGGTTCCATGGCTCTTGATGTCGTTATCGGGCGCTCCCTGGCCTGCTGCGTTCACCCCTCAGGGGCATGGCGTCGCCTGCCGACATCCGGTCGCGTACTGTTGGTCGCTGCGTATGTCAGCGCCAGCTACCTGACCGTTCTGACGGCTCTCTTCATCGTGTGATCGCATCAGACCGCGGTGGTCGCCCGGGCTACCGACTGATTTTGATGCGACGGCTGCCGATGCCGATCTGCCCGTCGAAGGTGACGATGTTCACGGTCAGGACGTGATCGCCGGGCGGCAGCCGACCGAGCTCCCATGGAAAATTGAACGGAACGTAGCCGCGCTCCTCCTCGGCGAAGTAGGTGCTGTCTACAAAGAGAATGATCTCGTACTGGCGGCCGGCAATGACCTCCCGATCGCCATCCGGTACTCCGTAATCTCCCCCGCAACGCGCGGCTCCCAGTCCACGAGCGTTCGCAACAACGAGCTTCCAGGCACTCCGATTCGCACGAGCACTCGTGACGGCTGTGAAAGACGATATGTCAGTGTGCCCGTTTCGCGACTGACCTGCGCCTTCCCCAAGTCAAAAGGCTCGCCGCCGCTGAAGGTCACAGGGTCATAGACGGCCTCACCGCCACTGGCTCCGCGCGCTTCGACCGTGAAGACATACGCCCCATTCGGCACGGTCCGACCCTCGAGATCGCGACCATCCCATGTCGCGTTCTGCGAGCCCGCGGATTGGCGCACCTGGTCGGCCACGACGCGCACAAGCTCTAAATCCGCGTCGAATACTCTCACAGTCACCGTTGCGGGGTTCGACAACGAATACGCAAGAGTGACGTTCTCGGGCGTCCGGTCACTCACCTGGCCTGCCCGCATACCACTCGTCCAGCACGGCGAACATTCCCTCAAGACAGGCCGCCCTCAGCCGCTCTCCACAGTGCCTGGCGGCTGTGTCGCGCAGTCGCGCGGCCAGCTCGCTCCCAGCGGGATCGGAAGGCAGCATCCACGGCGTGACTTCAGAGAGATGCGCCATTCGGGCGAGAAACGTGAGTCGCTCATCAGTGCGCCTCTGAAGTCGCTCCAGCAGGACCTCCGTCGCCGCCAGGCTTCCGGCGCGCCGGATCTCGGCTTCGGGGACGTCGAACGGATTTCCGTACGTCAGCCGCCTGAAGGGAGGAATGAAGTGAAAATGCGCTTCAGTGTTGCCGAACCGCTTCAACATCCACAGCGCCGCGACTCGATCGGGCTCGGGTACATCCCATGTCACATACAGGTCAGGCCCCAGGTGCTCCGGCGGCGACGCGGATAGGGTTGCCGCGTGCACGCGATGAAAGTCTGCTGCAATCAACATAATTCCGAGGCCGACGACAACCAAGCCGCCGCCGATAGTCGTTGGCGAAGGTCGGCGTGAAGTCCAATGGCGCAATGCCAACCACAGTGCCGCACCATAGCAGGCGTGTGCACCAATCGTGATCGCGAAGAATCTCCAATCGCGCCGATAGCTGAAGACCTCCGCGTAAGGCGTCAGGAGCATCGCACCTTCCAGCCCTAATCCCCACAGAATGGCCGTCGAGGGACCAGGCCTCGGCGCCAGCATGGCATACATCAACCCGAAGCTCACACCATTGGATAGGTGATAGGCCCAGCCAAGTCCTTCCGATCTGAAGGTGGGCGACTCCAGACCCGCCAGCAGTGTGCCGAAGTAGGAGATGGCTTGGAAGACCGGAATCCCTTCACGCGCGATGGGGACTCGAACAACGTCGTAGACAAGAGTCGCGACGGCCCCGGCCCACAACCCTGCGATAAGCCGATGGCGAACGTCACATGCGCCCACACGCCGCGAAATCATCATGACCGCTGCCAGGCCGACGATCTCGATAACCAGCAGAGCGACGGCGCCGAACGCAAATCCCACGGCGCCATAGAAATACAACAGCAGGCTGCCCACTGACAGGGAGCCGCAGAGGAAGGCTGAAGTACGTAGTGCGATGACCTGAGTCGTCACACGGACTCCTTACACCAGAACCTTCGCACGCTGTGTCACGCGCAATTCACACCCACGGCTGATAGGGAAGCGTCCGCACCTTCCCGAGGCCGACAAGCGCTATCGTACGAACGAGAGGAAGCAGATAGTCCTCAACGCCGTGCATCTCGAGACGTCCTGCGGACGTGTCGAGCCATCCGCTCGTGCACACCAGTCTCCGGCCGAGCAACCCGGCGTCGAGATGCACGGAACCTCCGACGATCGCCTTGCAGGCGGCAAGGACCCGTTCGACGGTCATCGGCGTCGGTTCGAGAAACAAGGCGATTCTCGTCGCCTTGTCGGGTGACAGTTCGCAGCCCAATCGTCGGGCGACGCTCGCCCACGTGTCGAGGAACAACGCGACCGCCGAACCCTCCTCGGGCACGGTGACGCCGAGCTCGATCGGACAGGCGTTGGCCTTGGCAGGCTCCAGAGCGAGCAGAGTGTCGAACCGGTATTCGTCGTCGCGTGGAATCTCTACCGGTCGCGATCGCCACGTTCCAGGTGGCAAAGTAGCAAGCCACTCTTCGATCGATTGGACGATCGCCTGCGATCGCTCCCCTGGCACTATTCCTCTCACCGCTCACTGGCACTGGCACTCGGCGCCCCCACCGATCCCCGCGCCGGCCGCGCCCCCAGCGGCGCCACCGCCCAGGCCGAAACCTACGACGCCCGGTCCACTGGGACCCGGGATGGGGGTCAAGTGCCAATGGCCGGGCGTGTACGGCCTGCCGCCGTGCACACCGAACCAGTTGCGTCCCTGGTGCCAGCTCCAGCCGGTTCTGAAGTTGCCGGTGTTCATGAACCCGCCTCTGTAGCCTAACTGTGCAGCTCTGGCGCCCGCTCGCCCGAAGATCGGACCGGATGGTCCCAGCATGGAGAATCCAGCGCCGAGACCGGCCGAGAGCGCCACGTCGCCCCAGTCTACGCACCTCAGGTTTCCGCCGTTCTGGATAAGTTGCCAGCCCAGGTCGATCCCGCCACCAACGAGTCCCCCGATGATCGGTGCAATGAACCACGCGATCTCCCCGGTCGGGTCGATCACGTTCACGGGGTTGTTTCGAACGTAGGCGTAGGCGTTGGTGTCGCCGCCCTCCGCGAACGGCACCGGATCCTGCGATAGGAATCTTCCAATCGCCGGGTCGTAGTATCTCGCGCGGTAGAAGAAGAGGCTGCTTTCGCTGTCCAGCTCACGCCCTGTGTAACCGTACGGGTTCCCAACATTCGGAACAGTGCTTCGGACGACGCGGCCGAACGAGTCGTAGGTGAAAGCTCCGGTCACTGCTCCGCTGGCGTCGCTCAGGCCGGCGATCGAGCCGAGACCATCCTGAAGGTAGAAGTGGGCGCCCGCATTGCGGCGCATCACGATGGGGTCGTCGATCCCTGGCCCGTGAGCGAAGGTCGCCACGACCCGGTTCGCAGCGTCGAGCTCGGCGACGACGTCGCCTCCGTCGTAGAGGTACCTCGCGACCGCGCCATTCACGCTCTTCTCGATCCGCCGCCCGAGGCCATCGTAGCGATACGTCGTGATCTCACCGCTCGCGCCGGTCCGCCGCACGAGCGCATTCGACACGTCGTAGGCGAACTGGGTCGTCGGTCCGGCGCTCTTCGCGCGGCGCTCGATCTGATTGCCGTTCGCGTCGTACGAGTACAGGAACCGCTCGTCTTCCAGGAGCCGATCCGCCCCATCGTAGCGGTGGAGCGACGACAGGTGCGACGACAGCCGATTGCCGACCGCATCGTACGAATACCTCTCGGCGAACGGATCAAACGGTTGAGCGGAGTCGGTGAGACGATCGAGCGGATCGTAGGAATACGTGTGAGCGCCGTTCGGATCCACCAGACCGATACGGTTACCGACGCGATCATAGGAGTACTCGAATCGAGACACCTCGAGTCCCCCCGCCGAATGCACCAACCGCTGGAGACGGCTTGCCGCGTCGAATTCCGATTGCGTGACGACCCCGTTCGGCATCTGCATACGGGTTCGTCGCGAATTCCCGTCGTACGCGTATGAGGTCACGGCACCGGCAGGCTCGGTCAGGCGGGTCAACCGATGCATCGAGTCGTACAGGTACGACGTCGTCCCACCGTACGAGCTCGTCGTGGAAACGAGGTTCGAGTCGGCATCGTACACGTAGTCGAGTGTGCTCGCCGGTTGGGCAACGGTTGCGGCCGTTCGCGCTTGGGTGATCCTGTTCAGGGCGTCGTACTGATACGAGAGATTGCTGTCGTTGTCGACCACCTGGGTCAGGTTGCCGCGCCTGTCGTACGTGTACCTCACTGTGTCGTCGGTGGTCTGGCGGAGCGTCCGACGACCGGCCGCATCGTAGCCGAATGTGATGACCTGGTTCGTCGCCATGGCGACCGCTCGCCCTGATCGCTCCAGCGATCGCGCCTGGATGCTGATGGCCCGTATCGTCGTTCGCCGTGCCATCATCGAAGCTGTACGCGGTGACCAGACCTTCGCTCGATGTGGCCAGTGGCGCGCTGCCAAAGACCACCGGCGTCAGCATGTCGTCGCGAATCTCGTCTGATGACAGGCTGCGGTTGTAAATCCGAATCTCATCGAGTGCCCCACTGAAGTACTCGCCCCAGATGCTGTTGCCGCCGATTCGCAGGACACCCTCGGAACGCAGGCATACTCCCCGCCGGCGTGAGCACGCTCTCACGGGCGCCGTTGACATAAATGCGCAGCGCGCCGTTCTCAAGCGTGACGGCCAGGTGGGTCCAGACTCCCGGCTCGTAGGGGCCGCCGCGTTCCGCTCAGGGCAGCATGGAATGAACTCATGGTGTTCCAACTGCAGTCGACGGACGATCGACACCTCACGACCTGCGCCGAACGCAGGGCAACGAACCGAGGAAACGTCGCGAGGGAAATGTAACGAGGGGACTTCTGAACGCGCGGATTATAAGCAAACCTAGATGACGAAGCAAGAGACGACGTCAACAACAGAGACGACGTCAACAACAGAGACGACGTGAACACGACGTGAAGAGTCCGAGCGGTCAGGTTACCGGTTGGGAAATCGGGTGATCAGGCGCGGCGCACCATGGCTGGCACGAGGTGCTTGATCGAGGGGGCGCCGAGCTGCTGCATGATGGCGCGCAGTTCGATGCGCAGGAGCTCCAGCACGCGCTCGACTCCGGGCTGACCGAAGGCGCCGAGGCCCCAAATATAGGGTCGGCCGATGCAGACCGCGGTCGCCCCCATGCACAACGCCTTGGCGATGTCGGTGCCGCGCCGGAAGCCGCTGTCGATCAGGATCGGCATCCGGCCGCGGACCGCATCGACAATTTCCGGCAATGCGTCAATGGTCGAGCGTCCGCTGTCCTCGCTGCGCGCGCCATGGTTCGAGACGATGATTGCGTCCATGCCGGCCTCGGCGGCGAGCACGGCGTCCTCGTGGGAGACGATGCCCTTGAGCACTATTTTCATCCTGGTCGTGTCGCGCATCCGCTTGATGGTCTCCCAGGTCATGGCGGAGGATTGGATGTCGGACAGGCCCGAAAGGTCCACGCCCTCGTACATCGGCCTGGTCCTGTAGTTCGCCTGCAAGCTGCTCCTGTCGTGGCAGGCCGAGCAATTACGCGTGTCGGTGCGCTGCAGCCGGAACAGGGTTTCCTGGTTGCGGCCGCCGTTGCGATCCACTGTCACCGCGACCGCGAGGCACCCGGCCTTTTCCGCGCGCGTCAGGAAGGCTTTCGAGACGTCCCATTTGTTGGTGGCGTAGAGCTGATACCAGATCGGCGCACCGCGCGCGGCCATCACGGCTTCAGGCGACGTCGTGGCCTGGGTCGACAGGATCTGCAGATGGTTGCCGACCTTCGCCGCTCTGGCGACCGCCTCCTCGCCGTCGGGATGATAGGCTCGATGGCCCCCGATCGGCGCGATGATGATCGGGCTGTCGTATCTCACGCCCAGAATTTCGCTGCTCATGTCGACCTTGCTGACATCGACGAGGCGCCGCGGCCTGAGCTGGAACTTCTGGAAGCCTTCGCGGTTGGCGCGCAATGTCACTTCATCGTCGATGCCAGAGGCCATGTAGCCGAAGTGCGCCGGCGGCACGTTCTTGCGCATGACCGGCTCGAAATCGAATACGTTGAGCGCGTCCCTGGGGCTTGTAATGAGGTCCTGCAAGTCGGCCGGAGCCCAGATCATCGGATCCGGACGTTTCGGCGGCACGGCCTGAGGAAATTCTGCGGCGAGACCCGCAAGCCCCGGAAAGGCAAGCAGCGGGCTGGCGGACAACCACTTCAGAAACTGCCGACGGCTCGCGAAGCTGTCGCTTGAATTCATGGCTATACTCCCCGTCAGGCTCATGCGATCTCCGCTATACTCACCGCCTTTCAGGCCGATTGTATGCGACGATAGACCGGATTAGGGCCCAACATTCATGCGTCTACTTACCGCGCTCATCGATCTCTACTCGCTCGTCCTCCTGGCGGCCGTCATTATGTCATGGGTATCGGTGGATCCTCGGAATACGCTGGCGATGTTCGTCCGCCGCCTTACCGAGCCCGTCCTCGTGCCGATTCGCAAGGTACTCCCACCGATGGGAGGTCTCGATTTCTCGCCAATGGTGTTGCTGATTGCGCTGCAGCTATTTAAAAGCCTCCTCTAAGGTTGCTGGAGTGTTAATGCGGGAGACACGATCGGAGGTGGAGATCCGGTGACGAATTACTGCGAACACTGTCAAGGTCAACGGTTTGATCGGGCGCGGGTTCTCCGTGCGTTGCGACAAGTGCGGAAGGACTTGCGAAAAAAGAACCGTGGGAACAACGCCGACGATGCACTCGTCCTGGCGCTGCAGGCTATAAGAGTGCTCGAGATTCCGCACCTCGAACTGGAAGAGGACGAAGACCAGGTTGTTCACTAACCACTCGTGAACGCAATGGCGGTCCGCTAGAACAAGATCCTCCCGACTCCCTCCCGAACTTCGTACGACTGCGCGTGCGAGTCTTCCGACCGTACCGGGACAATTACTCACCTTCGTGTGATTTCCATTCGGTGTGGAGCGCACGCTCATCTTCGAGGTGGAGCTGATCTCGATCAAAGACGCCGTTGCTGATAACGCACGGGCCGCCACCGCCCTCACCGGAATCACGCTGTCCTTCAAATTGGATCCTCGGCTCACGAAAAGCTTGTACATGGGAGAGCGCTGGGTTTCGCCACCCACATATACCGGGGTCCAGGATGGAAAAAACCTTACCGTGGAAGCCAGAGCCCACGGTCGTGATGCCAAGGGAAAGGCAATGAACATCAGCCCCGAATGGATACCGGCAGATCCCGAGATGGTGACGGTCACGCCCGGTCAAGGGAATCAAGTGAAGATCACCGTGCTGCGTGCCGGAGAGAGCAGGCTGGAAATCGCTTCTCAGGGTGTATCCAAGAAGCTGCTTATCAAGGCTGAATATCAGAACAGCGCGTTGGTGGGTTCGTTTACCAGTGAAAACCCATAGCTCCTTGTGCGGCTAGTTGCGTCGTCGGGACGCCGGCCGGCTGATCGACGGACTCGATCCAACTTGCTCGTAACTGAAGCCATCGGCAGGGCGCTCGAGCTTGCGGATATAAAGACTTTGCGGTTGCCTGCGGCCGGGGCTGCCGGTGACCACAATGCGGTCTCCAGACCTGAGGGTCACGTTATCGAAGCCAATATCGACGAGCTCGTGGCGATTGTCCATCTCGAGCGTCCACTGTTGCACATTGCCGTTGGCATCCCTGACTTCCATCGACACCCATGGGTGCGGATTGACGAATTGAAAGCGCGTGATGACACCTTCGACCGTCACTCGCTGGTTGTTATCGTAGACACCGGCGATCGAATGATGCGCGTGGGCCGCCGTCGCACACACGGCGGCTCCGATGCAGAACGCTGAAACAATCCATCGCTTCATTGTCACTCCACCCATTCTATCGTGAGTGCAATCGCGTGGCGGTCTAAAAGCGACACGTTCTCTGACCGGCTCTCGATCAGGCCGACCAGACTTTCCTCGCCAAATCATGTTCAGACCGGATTTCATAACCTCTTTTGTAGCGGCGGATCTTTAGATCCTGAAAACCCGCCTCTACAGGTTATGAAACCAGGAACTACTCTAGAAGATCGCCAACGGGTTGACTGGCGATCCCGTGCCGCCTTCAACGGGCAGCGGCGCCCATGTAATCAAGAATTCATAGCGGTTCAGGCGTCTCGCGGTGGCGACCGCCTGCTCCAGGTCGAGGCACTCGAGAATGTTGATGCCCATCCAGTTGAGG
>Ga0184623_10000728_pt1 | contig 14134 bp, 16 predicted proteins | sample PLM1_100_b1_FD_133138 | JGI IMG/M metagenome (GOLD analysis project Ga0184623, IMG submission 133138) | Groundwater sediment microbial communities from an aquifer in East River, Colorado, USA - PLM1_100_b1 | ecosystem: Environmental > Terrestrial > Soil > Riparian zone | place: USA: East River...
CCGACGTGTTCGAGGTCGTGGTCCCGTGGCTCATCGCCGGCGCTTCCGTGCTCCTGCTCGCCGGACCGCGACTGCGCAGCACGGGAGGCGGGCGCCACGCCGGCCACGGGCGGATGGCAGCGGGTAGTCAGGGCCCGGCGTCGGAGGGGCGTCGTCGGTACCGTGCCGGGCCCTGCTGTCAGCGCTTGAAGGCGTTCCTGACCTTGTCTACGGCCTGCTTCATGTTGCCCTTGGCCTGGCTGGCGCGTCCTTCCGCCGTCATGCGGCGGTTTCCGGTGAGGCGGCCGACGAACTTCTTGGTCGTGCCCTTGGCCGCTTCGGCCCTGTGTCTGATCCTCTGTCCGATGGTCATGAGGATTCCCTTCTTGGTGAATGGGGCTGCGCCGCGCCGACGTCGCGGCTACCAGTCGTCAGCGGCGCGATGCTGGGCGACGGAGTCCTGCACCTCCTCGCGCGGGACGAACTCGCACGCGCCCTGATGGCGATGTTCCAAGACGCACGTGCGGCCGGTCGGGAGATGCACCTGGCCGCAGGCGCCCGTCTCGGCTACCTGCTCGTCGACGTCCGAATTGTGGATTTCCGGCCGGTTATCCGGTGACCGCGCAGCCGGCGTTGTGGGTGGTGTGCGGGGGTCCATTGAGGACCGCCTATCTCCTCTCGCGAGCGAGAGGGCGTGAGCCTCGACCTGGGACTAACTCCATCTTACGCCCATACCCGGGTCGCCGCGTCACGCTCCGGGGAGCGATGGCCGGCCGTTCGCGCTGATCAGGCGTAGTGTATTTGCCGCACCTCGGACCCTTCCCGGTCCTCCACCCGGTCTACAGAGCGGCCGTACCGGCCGCGAGGAAACCGACGACCGCCCGGTTCAGCTGATCTGCGTGCTCGGTTGGAATCATGTGGTGGGACACGCCAGGCAGCACCTGGACGCGGACGTCGGGCAGCAGCCGACGTGCCGTCGCCGTGATCCGTGGGACGTTGTTCGACCGGCTGCGCTCTGCGACGAGAACCAAGGTCGGGACGGCGCACGCCCGCAGCCGCACGGCGGGCGGACGGCGGGGCAGGACAACTTTCGACGTCGGCACCTCCACGCCGAGTTCCATCACCCGCCGCCAGCCGGGGTCGAGCGCCGCGCCCCGGCTCTCCCAGTCGAGGAAGGCGCGCATCCGGGCGGCAGACGGTCGCGCGAACAGCGGAATCGCATGCAGCAGGTAGCCGATGCGGTACCCGCCGAAGCACTTCGTGGGGTCGAGCAGGGCCAGCTTTGCCACCCGGTCCGGGACGTGCAACGTGTAGCTGAGGGCCAGCCAAGCGCCGTAGGAGTGGCCGGCGAGATGCACCCGGTCAAGGTTCAAGGACGCCAACACTGTGTCCAGCCAGGCCATCAGATCGGCGGGACCAGCGAGCGGCTGGCCGTCGTGGACGCTGCGTCCGGCGTCGCCGAGCTGATCCAACGCGTAGACGCGGCGGTCCCGGCTCAGCTCCGCGACGTTACGGAACCAGACGGTGGATGTGGCACCCCGGCCGTGCAGCAGCACCAGCGGCGTGCCGCGGTCAGGGCCGCAGACGTGGACCCGGGTGGTGCCATAGACCGATGGCACGTCCACCGACTCGACCGGGATCGGCCAGCGCGCGAGGACCGCGTCGTAAGCGTCGAGGAACTCCATCTCCCGCCTCCTTGGTATCTTGATTATCAAGATACTTGATACTCGAGAGGAATTCGGCGTGATAGACGGTCAGGAACCCGGGATGCAGCTCGTGCACCTGCTACGCGGCATCACCGTCGAGCTGGATCTGTTCGGCGCCGGATTCGCCGCCGCCCACGGGCTGCACGCCACCGACCTCAGGGCGCTGATCCACCTACTGGACGCGGCCCGCGCCGGCACCGCAGCCACGCCGGGCTGGCTCGGCACGCAGCTCGGGTTGAACTCCGCATCGGTGACGGCACTGGTCGACCGCCTCGAACGCGCGGGGCACGTACGGCGCGAGCGGGATGGCCGGGACCGGCGGCGGGTGCTACTGGCAGTCGAAGACAAGGCCGTCGCTCTCGGCTGGTCGTTCTTCGGGCCCCTGATATCCGACATGGTGTCGGCCATGCGCGACTTCGACGTCGCGGAGCTTGCCACCATACGGAGGTTCCTGCAGGCCATGACCGAGGTCACCGTCGCTAGCCGCCACGCGCAATCCAACCGTCCACCGCCGCCGGCCTGACCGCCGACGAGCCATGGCGGGGGTCATGGGGCGGCCAAGTCCGACGCAAGTGGCATCGGGGCCAGCCCGCGCTGGCAGTCAGGTGACGGGGAGCGGCGGCTGCCACCACGGCGGGGTGGCCTGCAGTTCGATCCGGTCCACCCATTTCACCCACCAGAATCCTCGCCGGTCGGGAGCCACGAGGCGCAGCGGGAAACCGTGGCCGGCGGACAACGCCGTCCCGCCCACGCGGGTGGCCAGCAACAGCCGGTCGAGCTCGCCCACGGGAAAGCGCACCCAGTAGCCGGTGACGGAGTGCACGAGCAGGCTCCGCGCGTCGCCGACGCCGCGCAGGAGCGAGGAGACCGGCACACCGGCCCAGTCCTGGCGTGCGTACCAGCCGGACGTGCAGTCGAGCGTCGCGCGCAGCGGCACGTCGAACGTTGCCAGCTCAGCCAACGTCAGCTCGCGCCTGCCAGCGCCGTCCACGACAACGAGCCGCCAGCGGTCCGGGTGGACGGTCGGAACGGAGTCGTCGAGCCAGATCGTGCTGGGCATCGCGCGTGGGTTGAACGAGCCGGTCTCGTACGAGCCCGTGAAGCGACGGCGCGCGCCGGGCAGCCCGGCGAGCCCCACCACCGACGCCGCCCCGATGTAGAGGCCGGCCGATGCCGCGCCGAGCAGTCCCAGCCGGAGGAAGTTCCGGCGCGACAGGTCGCCGCTGCGCGGCCTGGCCGGCCGCGCGAGGACGTGCCAGATCACGAGTGGCGCCAGCGTGAGCGCGGCGGCGATGTGGAGCCACATGCCCCACACGCCGCCGACGGACCGGACGATTCCGGTGGTGTACCCGACACCGGCGACGAGGGTCGACACGGCCAGCGCCGCCAGGAGCAGCGACGCCCAACGGCTGCCACGGGCGCGGCGCAGGCCATGCCGGATCACGCGGCCCTTCCACGGAATCAGCAGGATGACCATCATCGCGGCGAGGCCGTGGGCGACGACGATCCATTGCCCGCGCGGCGATCCGGTCGCCACCGCCCCCACCCCAGTGGCGAACGCCAGCAGCAGCGCCAGGAACAGCGTCAGGTTCGTGGTGCGCCCGGCCGGACCACGCCCGATCAGCGAGCGGACGCGTCGACCGTCGAGACCCATGGTCCGGTCTCCCCTTCCCTCACCCGAAGCATCGTCCACAGCGCCGCCGACAGCCAGACCAGCGTGGCGCCGACGACGAAGACCATGGCGCTCCCGAGCAGCGCGATCCTCGTGGGGCCCGCCAGATCATCGACGACCGCGTCATCGAGGTAGAACAGCGCCACGTTCAGGGTGAACGCCGCCCCGCCAAACAGGCTGAGCCCGATGACGTTGACGGCGTAGCCGACAGCACCGAGCCGGCCGGTGACGCGCTGAGCACCAGGGAGGTCGAGGTGCTGCGGCTCGTCGCCACCGGCTCGACCAATCGCGAGATCGCCGAGCGGCTATATCTCAGCGAAGGCACCGTGAAGAACCACATCTCCCGGATACTCGGTCGGCTCAGGCTCCGCGACCGTACCCAGGCGGCGATCTACGCACGCGACCACGGCCTCCTGTAGTGCGCTTCAGCTACTGGACTGCCGCGGCGGGAGCCACACAGCGCACCGAAGGGGGGCACATCTCATTGCCCGATGGAAAACAGCTCCACGCGGCTGTTGACCTATAGCCCGAAATGCCACATCCTCAGTCCAGTGGCTGAGCCACTGGTCCACTGAGAGGGGTGGGTGTGGAGCCGATCGCCCGGGACACCGTGGTCGACGCGCTCGTGCAGCGTCTCTGCGCCGATGTGCTTTCCGACGAGTACCCGCCCGGTTCCCTCCTGACGCCGGAGCGGGAGCTCGCCGAGGCGTACGGCGTCACCCGGACGTCGCTCAAGCACGCGCTGGTCCGGCTGGCGCAGCTGGGGTTGGTCGAGACCAAGCACGGGGTTGGCACCCGCGTGCGTGACTACCAGCGCGAGGGCGGGTGGGAGTTGCTGCCTCTGCTGGTCGCGTCGGATCCGGTGTGGCTGGGCGAGGTCTTCGAGGCCCGGCGGGAAATCGGCGTCCTGCTGGCGGGCCGCGCCGCCGAGCACCGTACTGAGGAGCATCGGGTCGAGCTGGCCGCACTGCTCGGCGCCGTGCGCACCGCCAGGGACGCGGACGCTGTCCAGCTCGCCGACTGCGAGGTCCACCGCGCGCTCGCTGAGGCCAGCGGCAGCCGCGTGTACCGACTGCTGGCGAACGGGCTACTCAACGCGTACCTGCAAGTTCGGCATCTGTTCCGGCAGCCGTTCGCCGATCCGGGCGTGGCGGCTGACCGGCTGACGCCGCTGGTCGAGGCCGTCCGCGCTGGCGACGTTGCCGGGGCGCGGGCCACGGCCGAGCAGTACCTCACCGAGACGCAGCGCCTGATGCTCGGCTGAGACGTTTCGCCCATTACCCGTGGAGGTGCTGATGACCGGGGTCACGACGTTCCATGAGGTCATGCGGGGGCACGTCCGGCTGCACGATCCGGGCGCCGACCCGCCACGCCGCAGGCAGTTGAGGCTGGCGCTGGTGGTGGAGGCCCCTGGGGTGCTGCACCCGTGGTCCGATGTGGTGGCCGTGGCGTCGGGCCGACTTCTCGTGCCCGGCTGGTGCGACGAGCCGGTCCACGGCACCCTGCGCATCGCACCCATGGCCGCGCGACGTATCCACTACCGCATCGCGTTCATCCTGCCGGACGGGCGCCGCTGCGAGTTGAACGGCTGGAAGTCGCTGACCGTCTTCCGTCCACTGTGGTCCATGACACACCTTCCGGCCACCATCACCGACGAGAGTGGCGCCGTCGTCGCCGAAGCCTGGCTCCGCTTCGATCTCCGGCGTGACCTCATCTCATTCCTCGACAGTTTCCGTCACAGTCGCCATCGCGAGCCCGAGAGAGGGCGGGTGCCATGACCGAGACCGAACCCACCGCCGGCGACGCACACCTCCTCCCCCGATGGCGCGGCCAGCGGGGACGGTTGGAGGTCTGGTACACGACGCTTACCGACCCGGCCACCGGTACGGGGGTGTGGATCCACCACGAACTGGTCGCTCCGTCAGACGGCGGGCCGCCGCGCGCGCACGGCTGGGCGGCGGTCTTCCCCACCGATCAGGAGCCGTCCTTCGGCCGGTTCGGCCCGGTCCCCTGGCAGGAACCGCAGTCCGGCGTCGCTTTCGCGGCGGGTCAGGTGGAGGTCACCGCTGCCCGGCTGAGCGGCGTCACCGACGGCCCCGCGGCGCTCGCCTGGGACCTGAACCAGCACGGCGGCGGCGAGCCACTGTTCACGTTCCCGAGATGGGCGTGGGAGCGGGAACTGCTGCCCGCAGCGCAGATCGTGCCCGCGCCCGCGGCACGCTTCACCGGCACCGTCCGCTGGCGAGCCGGCGCACTCTCCGTCCACGACGCGCCAGGGGCGTCCGCCCGCATCTACGGGCACGGGAACGCCCGCCGCTGGGCATGGCTCCACGCCGACCTCGGCGCCGGTGATGTCTGCGAGATCGTCGCCGCCGTCTCCACCCGGCCAGTCCTTCGCGCGCTCCCCCCGCTGCCGTTCGTCCGGCTGCGCCTCGGCGGCGTCGACTGGCCCACGCGCGACCCGCTCCTCGCCGCGCTGCGCCTGCGGGCCCGCATCGGACTACCGACCTGGACGGTCACCGGACGCAGCGGCGACCGCCGGATCCGCGTCGAGGTCACCCAGCCCCCCGAGGCCACCCTGGCCGTCGACTACACCAACCCCGACGGCAGCCCGACCGTCTGCCGCAACACCGAACGCGCCACCGCCGAGATCACCCTCGACCGACGGGTGCGCGGCTCCTGGACCACCGAGGGACACTGGCGGCTCGACGGCACCGCTCACGCCGAGGTCGGCGGCGATGGCTGAGTCCGCGCTGACCAGCGCGATCACTGCGCTCCTCGCCGCCGAACCGGCGGACGTCCAACCGCTCGCGACCCGGATCGCCCACACCACGGCGGCGATGAACCGTCCGGCGCGAGCCGCCGCGAATGCCGGCGCCAACGCGATCAACGCCATCGCACGACTGCTTACCGGACGACGGCTTACGGACCTGGATCCGGCGCAGCAAGCAGCGCTGCTCACCACCGTGGCGACCCGCCCCGGCGGCGCCGCATTGATCGACGCGCTGAAGGCCCTCGCGCTCATCACCGCCGACCCCGCCTACACGACCGGCGGCGCACCGCCGGTCGAGGCCAACGTCGACGGCGCGCGGCCCGACCCGCCGCTGGACTGCGTGCCGTCCATCGCGTGGCCCACCTGCACCACGACGGACGCAATCGTCATCGGCTCCGGCGCCGGCGGCGCGATGGCCGCCCGCACGCTCGCTCGGGCCGGCGCACGCGTGGTCGTGGTCGAGGAGGGCCGGCGGCACCTCGTCGCCGAGTTCCGCGACCGACCGCCGCTTGCCCGCTTCCTCGACCTCTACCGGGACGGCGGCGCCACCTTCGCGCTCGGCCGCCCGCCCGTGCTGCTCCCGGTCGGGCGCGGCGTCGGCGGCACCACCCTGGTCAACTCGGGCACCTGCTACCGCACCCCGGAGCACGTCCTACTGCACTGGCGCGACCGGCACGGCGTCGACCTCGCCGACCCGACCCGGTTCGTCGCTCTGCTCGACGACGTCGAACGGACCCTCGGCGTGGCCGAACAGCCGCTCGACGTGCTCGGCCGCAACGGGCTGCTCGCCCTCGACGGCGCCCGCCGGCTGGGCTGGCGCGCCGCACCGCTGCGCCGCAACGCGCCAGGCTGTGCCGGCTCGTGCCAATGCGCGGTGGGCTGCCCGCGCAACGCGAAGAACGGCGTCCACCTCAACGCCCTCCCCGACGCCTGCGCCAGCGGGGCTCGGATCCTCACCTACGCCCGGGCCCACCGGATCCTGCTCGACCGGCCAGCCGGCGCCGGCCCCGTACGGGCCGCCGGGGTGGCCGCCCGCCGGCCCGACGGGTCCGAGCTGCAGATCCTCGCCCCGCTGGTCGTCGTCGCGGCCGGCGCCACCGAAACCCCACGCCTGCTGTACAGGTCCGGGCTCGGGCACCACCCCGGCCTGGGCCGCGGACTGGCTATCCACCCCGCGACCAGCCTCGCCGGCCAGTTCCCCGAGCCAGTGGTCTCGTGGAAAGGAGTCCTGCAGAGCGTCGGCATCGAGGAGCTGCACGACCAGGGAATCCTCATCGAGGCCACCGCCGGCCCACCCGGCATGACCACGTTCCTCCACCCGGGCGTCGGACACGCGCTCCGGGCCGAACTCGCCAACGCCGACCACGTCGCCACGCTCGGGGCGATGATCGCCGACCAGCCCTCCGGCCACGTCAGCCGTCACCTGACCCGCTACCGCCTCGCCGACCAGGACGGCGACCGGCTGCGCAGCGCGATGCTCGCGATGGGACGCGTGCTGCTGGCTGCCGGCGCGGAGCGGCTCCTCACCGGACTGGCACGGCACCCGACCGCCCGAACGGCCGCCGAACTGGAGGAGATCCTCCAGACCACCGCGACCACCGAGCTGCATCTCGCCGCGTTCCACCCCACAGGCAGCGCACGGATGGGCGCCCACCCGCAGTACTCCCCCGTGGACACGGCCGGCCGGCTTCGCGGCGTCGACGGTGTCTACGTCGCCGACGCCTCCCTACTGCCGACCTGCCCAGAGGTAAACCCGCAGGTCACGATCATGGCCCTCGCCCTCGGCGTTGCCGCGAACGCCGCCGAGAGCTTCGGCGCAAGCTGTCGGGGCTCTACGCTTGGCGCGCGGTGAGCAGCAACCGGAGCACGCTCGCGATTTCCTCTTACGGTGCGGGGATCGAATTACGGCGCGGGGATCGAACCCTTCAACACGACCTTGCCGGAGGCCTGCTCCCCTGCCCGCTCCTTTTGGATGGTAACGGTGAGCGTGGAGTACCGGGTGACGTCGACACCCGCCCACAGCTCGACCGTCTCGTCGCCGCCACGCAGGTGGAAGGTGCCGACGGAGACCCGATGGCCGTCGGGCGACTTGACCCACCCCTCGTAGTACGTGCCCGGCGCGGCCGGCGGCAACCCGGACACGTCGAGAGAGATCGCCACACCGCTCGGCGTATCGCGCACCCGGGCCACGGCTGAGGCACCCGGAACGAGCTCGGTGCCAGCGAGCTCGGCCCGTTGGCTGCCGATGTTCGGCGCCCAACCGGCGGCGAACCAGCCCGCGAGGCCACCGAGGAACAACAGCACCAGCGCGGCCGCCGCCACCAACGTCCGCCGACCGAACCGACCGCGTGCCGGCGCGGGGCCAGGCACAGTAACGGGAACGTCGGCAGGCGGCTCGGCGGCGGAGCGTTCGGCGCGGATCCGGCCGAGGACGCCGTCCAGACCATCCGGCGGCGGATCGGCCCAGACGGAGGCGGCGCCGAGCATCTGCCGAACGTGCACGGCGCCGTCCGGCAGCTCTGCCTCGCCGCTGGCGGCCGGACCGTGTTCGAGGTAGTCCCCGACCCTGTCGTCAGAACTCATCGTGCCGCACTCCCGCGTCGTCTGACTTACGGTACGTGACAGCGGGCTCGGCGGTTGCGTCCTCGATGCCGCAGAGCGGTCGCAGCCACGCGGCGAGCCGGCGGTGCGCGCGGTACGAACGGGACTTCACGGTGCCGACTGGGATGTCGAGACGGGCCGCGATCTCGACGTGACTGAGCTGCTCGAAGTGGTACAGGCGTACGACCGCCCGCTCGTCGGCAGGCAGCCGATCCACGGCGGCACGGACCTGGTACGCCTCCCAGATCGTGTCCAGCTCGGGGGGAAGCGTCACGATCGCGTTGTCGTCGGGCGGGCCGGCGGCGAGATGCCGCCGGGAGCGGTGGATGTCGATGGCCACCCGGCGGGCGATCACGTACAACCACGGCGCCAGCCCGCGACGCGGATCGTACTTCGCCGCGGCACGCCAGGCGCGTACGAACGTCTCCTGTACCGCTTCGGCGGCGAGGTCGTGGTCGCGCAGGATGGAATGCGCCGCGGTGTACACCGGACCGGCGTAGCGCGCGTATACCGCCCGAACCCCGTCGTCCTCGCCACGGCAGAAGGCGTCGATCAGCTCTGGCGCCAGATCCTGGCCGCCACCGGCGTCTCCGCCCTGCCGGCTCTCAGCCCGGCTGATCGGTGGCTGCCGGCTTTCCGTCGCTGCGCCGACATGGGCGGACGGGTGCCGCAGCAGTGGCGCGCTCACGGCAGGCCCTCGCCGATCTCGCACCCCGTGCGGAAGGTGCCTGTCCTCTGCCCCGGCCGAGCCACGGTCGCGGATCGTCGCATGGTTCCCCCTGTAGAGACGTCCCAGCTACCTCTATGAGGAACCACGCTTGGACGGCTCTCGAGAGTTCACGGCCGTGAGCCGTGGACCCACCCCCGCCGCACCGCCGCGAAACCGCCGAGAACCGGAACTGGGTGTAGCGGCGTACTGGCTGCACGTGGCCTACCGGGGGCCGCAGGGGGAGACAGTCCGATGAACGTAACCAGAATGCCCCGTTGGTCGTGGGGTCGGTGGCACGGCATGCGCTGGTCTTCGTCACGACGCTGGGTGAGGGCTTTGATCGTGGACGCCGCGATGATCACCACCACCACCACCACCACCACCACCACCACCACCACCGGCGCGCTCGTGCGTCAGCTCTGAGCCGCTGCGACGCTGTCCCGTTCGCGGCTGCGCCGCAGGCCGCCAGCGGCGAGGCCCGTGACGAACACCAGCCCGAGGTACGCACCGACGGCCCGAGGGACACCGTCCACGCCGACCGCAACCTGCAATGCGATCAGCCCGAAGGACACAGCGCCGGCGAACAGTTGGACCCTCCCCCAGCTGAGCATCCCTGGGCTGGGCAGCGCACCCGGCCGCAGTTTGTCGACCACGACCTGGGCGACCATCGCCACCGCTACGAGGATGCCCAGCAGGCTCAGGGCATTGCTCCAGCCACTGACTGATCCGCAGGAGCCGGTGCCGAGAAACGAGAAGCAGATCCGGAACCACGGGAGAAACGAGTCGATAAAGAGCAGCGAGCCAAACGCCACGATCAGCGCTTCGCCGAGCGTGAACCTGCCGATACGCATGACAACTCCTTGGCGGTCGGGGTGAGCAGCGGTCCGGGTGAGCAGGTGGTCGGGGTGAGCACCTGGGCTGATGGTGGCCGCCGCTGTCCCCGGACCGTCCTCAACCGGTCCTCAGGGATCAGCCGAGGACGGTTTGAGGACGGTCGCCGCCACGATCGGTGCGTTGTCCCGCGATATCGAGACGGTGGTCCCTATGCGCACTCCTCTCCCGTTGCGAGTCCATGCCCCGGTGATGATCGTCCTGGCGCTGTCGGGCTGCAGCGATGCCGGCGCGCGCGATGTGTCGTCGACGGCGTCCACCGCACCGGCGCAGCCGTCCGCCGATGCAGTGAAACCGTCTGCTTCCCACGACGCCGGGCCTTACTGCCGCGAGGCGAAGGCCGGCGCAGGCCAGAGCGGCGTCGCGATCGGCCGCGCGCTCGCGGGGCCGACGCCTGCGGACGTCAAGGCCGGCATCGACGCCATGGTGACGCACTCCGAGCGGCTGGCGGCCTTAGCACCGCCCGAGCTGCGCGAGGAATACCGCGTCTTGTTGGAGGAGTGGCGGCACACGCGGGAGGCAGTCGAGCGGGCGGGCTGGTCGCGGGAGGAGGCGGGCCGCCAGATCGAGAGCGGGTTGCAGAACGAGAAACACCTGCAGGCCATCGGCGAGATCGCCGGCTACTGGTCCACGCACTGCGAATGACGGTGCCGCGCCGTCCCGAGATTCTGAGTCAACGGGGGGACCGCCCGGTCATAGCGACCGGGCGGCCCACGTTACGGTGAAGGAGGTTCAAGCCTGACCGGTCAGGACTACTGTTGAGCCGAATGGTCTACTCCACGAGGTGGACGGCTCATGCGCAGCCCTGATCCGCATAGCGATCGTGGACGTCCCCGCCCGCGCAGCGTCCATGCGGCCGCGCCGGCGAAGCCCGCAGTGGAGTTTCGGATCCTGGGCCCGCTGCTGGTTCTCGTCGACGGCGAGCCCGTCCGGTTAGGACGGTCTCGGGAGCAGCGGGTGCTGGCCACGCTACTGCTCGCCGCCAACCAGGTCGTGTCGATGGCGCGCCTCGTGGACCTGTTGTGGGACGACCAGCCGCCGGCCACGGCCGAAAAGCTGGTCCGCAATTGCGTGTCCACACTGCGCATCACCCTTGCCGGCAGCGGGATACCGGGTAACCCGATCGCCACCGAGCCGACCGGCTACGCGTTGCACCTCTCCGAAGGGCAGCTGGATGTACAGGTGTTCGGGCAACTGGTCGCGCAGGCGCGCCGGACCGCCCTGTCCGGACAGCGCCAGCGGGCAGTCGAGCAGTTCCGTGCCGCACTTGCGCTCTGGCGCGGCCCTGCGCTCGCGGGCGTCTCCGGCGCATCCCTCGGCGCCGCCGCGACCGGGCTGAATGAACAGCGCCTGGCGGTGCTGGAGGAGTGCGTGGCGCACGAGCTCGCGCTCGGCAAGGGTCACGAGCTGCTCGCCGAGTTGTCGGAGCTGGTCGCACAGCACCCCCTACGGGAATCCCTGCGCGCCCACCTCATGCTCGCCCTGTATCGCGCTGGCCGACGCACCGACGCGCTGAAGATGTACCGGCACGGGCGGCGAATCCTTGTCGACGAGGTCGGGCTCGAACCCGGCCCCGAGCTGCGGAAACTCGAACAAGCCATCCTCGCTGACGACGAGCGGCTCCTCGCTCCTGAGGCCACCGGACCGGCCCTTCGGATGGCGCCGGCCCAGCTGCCGGCCGACGTCACCGCGTTCACCGGCCGCGCCGACCACCTCCGCGAGCTTGATGGTCTGCTCGCCCCGCGGACCGTGGACCGCGCCAACGCGGTGGTGATCTCGGCGATCGCGGGCACTGCCGGGATCGGGAAGACGGCGCTCGCCGTCCACTGGGCGCACCGGATCCGCGACCGGTTCAGTGACGGGCAGCTGTACGTCAATCTGCGCGGCTACGCCCCGAACCCGCCGATGCGGCCGCTCGACGCGCTCGCGGTCTTCCTCCGGGCCCTGGGTGTGCCGGCCGACCAGGTGCCCGTCGAGGTGGACGAGGCGGCGGGGCTGTACCGCAGCCTGCTGGCCGACCGGCGCGTGCTCGTGCTGCTCGACAACGCGTCCAGCCCGGAGCAGGTTCGCCCGCTTCTGCCCGGCAGCCCTGGCTGCCTCGTGATCGTGACGAGCCGGCACTCACTCGCCGGGCTGACGGCCAAGGAAGGCGCACGGCGCCTCACGCTGGACGTCCTTGCTCCCGCTGAGGCTCGCAGCCTGCTGAGCCAGATCGTCGGCTCGTCCCGCGTCAGCGCGGAGCCCGAGGCGACCGGAGAGTTGGCCCAGCTGTGTGCCCAGCTCCCGCTGGCGCTCCGTGTCGCCGCGGCCAACCTGACGGATCGGCCGCGTCACAGCATCGCCGACTTCGTGGCCGAACTACGGGCAGGCGGCCTTGTCGCCAAGCTTGCCGTAGCCGGTGACGAAGATGCCGCGGTGCGGGCGGCGTTCGACCTGTCGTACGGCTCGCTGCCGCCGGATACCCGTCACCTGTTCCGCTGCCTCGGCCTGGCACCCGGTGCCGACATCACCGCCGAAGCGGCCGCGGCGCTGGCCGGCACGTCCACGCGCGACGCCGAACAAGAGCTCCACACGCTCGCTACGGCCCACCTGGTGGACGAGCACATCGCCAGCCGATTCACGTTTCACGATCTGCTGCGCGCCTATGCCGCGGACCGCGCGCGCGTCGACGATTCCGACTCCGCACGCCGGGCCGCCGTGCAACGCCTGCTCGACCACTACCTCGGACGGGTCAATGAAGCGGCGCGGGTGCTGTACCCCGAGATCCTGCGTGTGCCGGCGGCGGCGGTCGAGGGCGCCGCCATGCCCGCTTTCGACAGCCACGCGGCGGCACTCGCCTGGTTGGACGCCGAACGGGCGAACCTTGTGGCCACTGTGGGCAGCACGGCCGCCGAGGGCCCGCGCGCCGCGGCCTGGTTGCTCGCAGACTCCCTTCGAGGCTATTTCCACCTGCGAATGCACACCGTCGACTGGCTCGCCGTCGCGGGGCACGGACTGGCTGCCGCGGCGGCAGACTCCGCTGGCGACGGCCAGGTCGCGGCCGAGCTGAGCCTCGGCGACGCGCATTGGCGGTTGAGCCGGTATCCCGAGGCCCTGGATCACTACACGCGCGCCGCCGAGCTGGCCGCCACGACCGGCTGGGAGCGCGGGCGGGCGGCCGTCCTCGGCAACCTGGGCAACGTGCTTCAGCAGTCCGGCCGGTTGGACGAGGCAGCGGCCCGCTACGCAGAGGCGCTCGCCATCGCGGGGAAGACCGGCTGGTTCACCGGTCTAGCGGCGAACCTCGAAAACCTCGGCGCGGTGTACTGGGAGCTCGGACGGCTGGCCGAGGCGGCCGACCACCACCAGCGCGGCCTGGCGATCTACCGGCAGCTCGAATCGACGTTCGGACAGGCGGTGCTCCTCACCAGCCTCGGCGAGGTCTGCCATGCCCTGGGCCGGACCGACGAAGCCTTCGACCACCTGACGCGGGCCCTGGACCTTCACCGCGTGGTCGGCAACATCGGCGGGGAGGCGGAAACGCTGCGCGACCTCGCCGTAGTCCACCGCGATACGGGCGACGTCGACCAGGGCAGTGAGCTGGCTGACGCCGCCCTGGCTCTTGCGCAGGACGCCGGTGATCGCCGGTACGAGGCTGACGCGCTGAACACCGTCGCCACGATCAGGCAGCTCCGCGGTGCCTACCGCGCTGCGGCCGATCATCACGAGCGTGCGTTGGAGCTTGCGCGCGAGATCGGCAACCGTTACCCGGAAGCCGAGGCGCTCATCGGGCTGGCGGTCGCGCACCAGCACCTGGACCAGCC
>Ga0184623_10000729_pt1 | contig 14127 bp, 18 predicted proteins | sample PLM1_100_b1_FD_133138 | JGI IMG/M metagenome (GOLD analysis project Ga0184623, IMG submission 133138) | Groundwater sediment microbial communities from an aquifer in East River, Colorado, USA - PLM1_100_b1 | ecosystem: Environmental > Terrestrial > Soil > Riparian zone | place: USA: East River...
TTCAAATTATTTAGCTATCATTGAATCTTAATGATAAAAACTATAAACTTTCTGTTCAATTAGATAAAATACGTCTTCGCAATCCAACCATGCTTGCTTCAGGCATTTTGGGTATATCTCAAAGTATCTTTGAACGATTGTATGATGAAAATATAGGTGCTGTTGTGACTAAATCAATCAGTGTAAATCCAATGAAAGGCTATCCAAATCCAACAATAATTCCTTTAGGTGGTGGCAGTTATCTCAATGCCGTAGGATTATCAAATCCTGGTGTAGCTGCTTTTTCAAAGGAATTGTCTGAAAATAGAACTATTCCAATAATGATTAGCCTTGTTGGTTCCTCAGACAAGGAATTTTCAAAGATGGTCAAGGCCTTCGATTCACTCAAGATTATAGGATATGAGATCAATCTCTCTTGTCCACATGTATCTAAAATGGGTATGGAAGTTGGTGATGATCCAGAAGCGGTTAACAAGATTGTTCGGGCGGTCAGAATGAATACCAATAAACCAATCTCTGTTAAAGTAGGGGTTGGTTCCATTGATGTTGTTGAACTTGCAAGGGTTGCAATTGAGGCTGGTGCTAATATAATTACTGCTATAAACACTTTGAGGGCAATGAGTATTGATGTTGAAACAATGATGCCAATATTAAGTAATCTCATTGGGGGACTATCCGGTAATGCAATAAAGCCAATAGGAATAAGATGTGTTTACGAAATCTCAAAAAAATTGCAAGTACCAGTAATAGGATGCGGCGGTGTTTCGTCATGGCAAGATGTCATAGAATACATGATAGCAGGAGCATCAGCTGTTCAAATTGGTAGCATTTTAGGATCTTCTGGACCAAAAATTTTCAATCATATCACCAAAGATTTAAGAAAATATGTTGAAAAGAAAGGACTTAGAAATATTAGCGAGTTAATAGGAATTGCCCACAAATATTAATAAAAGAAGAATTGTTCAGATTGAGGAAACTATTGCTGAAACACCAACTGTTAAAACATTGGTATTCAAAGATAGTTTGAGTTATTCTGCTAAACCAGGACAATTTTTAATGATATGGATACCACGCGTTGAAGAAATACCTATGAGCGTGATGATAAATTCCAAAGAATGTTATGCCGCAGTTACAATTAGAAAATTTGGATTTGGTTCTACTGCTTTGTTTGATAGAAAAAAAGGTGATTTAATTGGTTTACGCGGGCCATATGGCAACAAATTCACAATAAGAAAAAATTATAAAAAAATATTGATAATCGGAGGTGGAACAGGGTTAGTACCACTGTTAAGATTGGCTTCCTACATAAGTAAGAAAAAAATTAAAAGCACCATAGTGATGGGTGCAAGAACAAGAGAAGAAGTTTTCTTTGAGAAACTAACGAGGAAAATAATAGATGAAACTGGTTCTTTACTGGTTGTTTGTACAGATGATGGCAGTTATGGAATTAAGGGAAGTACCGTCAGTGTAATGAGTAAATTAGTAAGAGATGATACTTTTGATTGTGTATATACATGCGGCCCTGAATTAATGATGAAAAGAGTTGTTGAATTATCCAATCAAAATTCATTACCAGTTCAAGCAAGTCTGGAACGATACATGAAATGTGGAATAGGTATTTGCGGCAGTTGTTGCCTTGATAGTTCACTTGTATGTCAAGATGGCACGATATTTAATGAAAAGCAACTCTCAAAGATGCTAGATTTTGGTATCTCCTATAGAGATAAAGATGGACAAAAAGTTAACTACTTGAAGACTTGAATTCATATTTTTTTTAGGTATCAAAAAAATTATTTTTATTATTGCTATGTGAGAATATTGTTCGTCTTTGTCAATATTTATCAATCTTTGAAATAGTCATACTTATCTACTTAGTTTTTATCTATAAGTTTAATTAGATTCATGTTCTAAAATGAAGAATCGCTCTGAAATTGAAATAATGGCTGCCATCCTTAATGCGGCAGTTTCAAATTGGGAATACAAAACAACAATAATGATTAATGCTGGTGTATCACATTCTCAATTAACACGTTATTTAATGACCGCTGTTGATAAGAAATTAATGGAATATTCTGAGATTACCGGTTTATACAGAACTGCAGAAGCAGGATTAATTTTCATAAAGAAACATGAGGAGATGTGTCGGATTTTTCCAGCCATATCTGATTTACCTGAAGTATCACACAATGATTATGTTATAAAAGAATCAGTAAACGAGTAAATTCTTTTATTTGATTTTTTTAAAAAATTGATTTTTCGTATTTTGCAAATTCACATATCTGGATAAGCATTAGTAAATAATCATTCAATTGAGTTTCATCCATAATTGGAATTATCATTTCATCTTTTCTAATGCATAGTAATCAAATCACTTAGTCTTTTCTCAAATTGGCTGTACCATTTAATTTTGAATTTACCTGTTGTAAATCAACTTTGAATTTATTTTTTCATCTTATTTGTTTTTGATTTATTATTTCATCTTTCCTAATTTTGAATTTATGTAGTCTGCAAATTCAGAATGCTTAAACAAAGAGTGAAATTTCATATTATTTTCATCAAGCACGTTTTCTTTTGCTTCTCTGTCTATAACACTCATGATGTTTATATTGTAAATTCCTTGATTACGTAAAGCAGACACCGCGTCCAATACACTTTTTCCAGTAGTAATCACATCGTCAACAATTATTACAGGTTCTTTGACTATTCCCTCAATCATTTTTTCAAGACCATATGTTTTTGCATTCTTTCTAACAAAAAAGCTAGATATTCTGTTTTTTGATTCTAATTGATAGTTTGAATATACTATTGTCGTTGCGATAGCGATTGCTCCTAATTCTAATCCTCCTACTGATAGTGTTTTGGGCTCAATTTTTAGTATCTCTGTAAGCATTAATTCACCAATGATAGCGGCACCCTCAGGATCACTTACAATTGATTTTATATCATAATAGAAGTGACTTTTTCTGTTGCTAGATAAAGTTACATCCTTCATGACAATTCCTCTTTCCTTTATGATTTCTTTAAGTCGCATGCGTTTTTCATCAATCTTGAGATCCAAACTTAAATTGCCTCCACATCTTGTATATCTTAATTAATAAAAATCTAACCTTGACTATAATCTGACATCCAATCATTCATCATTTCTCTCATTTTCTGTTTAGCATTATATTTGATAACATATTTTTCAACCTAGACTTTATTTTATTAAGCTCATCAAAATCATATATTAAAGGTAACAAATAATTCAAATAATTAATGTCTAAAAATATCCAGACAGCGTTGAATGATTGGCACACCAATGTTGTCAGCCATATGACAATCAATGATCCTTCAAAATTAGCAGAGTATGCATTACACATTTCACGTATAGTAGCATACGATCATTTGATAATACCAGATGAATTATTAAAAATTGATGAAATTGGTAAGAACATTATTAAAACAATGAAAAATTTATCAGAATCTAGGCCTACCAAATTAATCGAAAAAATAAATCATCAATTGTACAAAATTGAAAATTTTAAAGGAAATCGAGACGATTTTTATAACCCATCAAATAGTTTGCTCAATATAGTTGTAAAAAGAAAAACAGGCAATCCTTTAACGTTGTCAATACTATATATCCAATTGGCACATTCTCTAAACTTTACACTTTATCCTGTGAACTTTCCGTCCCACTTTATGGTAAAACATGTTTTAGATGGCGAGGAAAATGAAATAATTATTGATCCATTCAACGAAGGAAGAATAATGGACGATTACTCTCTGAAAGAATTACTGGATCATTTTTATCCAAAAATGAACATTGCTTTGACTAGAAAATTGGTCGATAGGGCATCAAACCCTGATGTCATAATAAGAATGTTGAATAATCTAAAAACAAGTTTTTTTGAATGCCAAGATTTGGACAATGCGGAACTTGTAAACGAAATGATTTTAGACATTAATGGTGAGGATCAACATAGCCTAAGAGATAAAGGAATGGTATTTCTACATAAAAAAAATTACAAACAGGCACTAGAATTTTTTAATTCATATTTAGAGAAATTTCCGGAAGCCAATGATGCAGACACCATTTTAGAATTAATCAGAAAAATCAAAACTAGCGATTTGTGAACTATTATTACACTCAGATTAGATATCAAAAATGATATATTTGTGAATTTTTGATTGTTTGAATTGTTTTGACAGCCGAGTCAGAGTCGTTAGAATTAATCCTCAGTCATGGGGCAAGAAAAATAGTAGTCTGTAAGGATGATATTGACTTGAGTAAAAAAAGTGATAACACAATCTTCATACTATTTGTGGAAGAATCACAAGGCTCTGCAGGAGGGAGAATAGGAGAAGCGGGGTTTAGAAGGATAAGTAGAATTAGCTGTTTTGTTATTTCTAATGGCGCCGAAGAAAAAATATTCGAAACTCAAGATGATGGTGTTATTTCAAACTTTGAAATACCCCTGAGTGCAGTAGCTATGGACATTGGATTATCAAATGGAAGTCCTAAGGTAATTCAAGGTATTGTAGACGAGGAACTAGTAAAGGCATATCTGGAATTGATACATTAGATGGTATGTAGGATACATTATCATTTTTGTAAGTGATGATATCGAGCACACGAATTTAAGTTCGCAACGGCGAAATTTTTTTGATTAATCCAATTGCCATTAACGATGCTATTGTTTCACGTTGAAAAGATGCGAATAGTTTTTCCCCTCGTGCTCGTCACATAGATTAAATCCATTATTCATAGTATAAATTGGGATTTCAATCAGTAATTTGAAACTTGATTACTCATAATAAGTCTATAGCAGTGTTTGATTCTGGATTAGGATCACTTTCTGTTATAAGAGGAATTAGGAGTCAGATTTCAAAAGAAAATATTATTTATTTTGCAGACAAAAAAAATTTTCCTTATGGTGAAAAATCTGTTGATGAACTTGAGCAAATAATGGCAGATACGGTGAACATTCTATCAAATTTTTCTCCAAAAATAATTGTTGTTGCTTCTATTACTCCTTCAATTCAAATATTAAGCAAGATAAGGTCGATGAGTTCTATTCCAATCTTAGGCGTAACTATTCCCTTAAAGGAAGCGGCAAAAATTACAAAAAGGAAACATATCGGAATTTTAGGCTCTAAATCGACTATAAAAAGTAAACATCTTGAAGAACAAATTAAATCAGAAGTTCCTCAAGACATATTTGTTACTAGATTTGACGCATCTCAGATAATAGAAATCATAGAGAAAGGTGTTTTCCTAAAAAATGATGAATCTACATTTGATACCATATCTAAGACTTTGAAAAGTTTGGAAGATACAAACCTAGATGTCTTGGTATTATCCAGTACTCACCTGTCATTCATTAGATCCCACTTGACTACAATGTATCCTTCAATAAGAGTCATTGATCCCACTACTAATGCCGTAAAAGAAATTAAGCAATTTTTGAAAATTAATAATATGATAAGGAAAAATGGACAAGGCAGAATAAGAATTATTGTTAACGGAGATAAGAACGAATTCCAAAGTTTAATCAAAACTATGGGATTGTCTGGACCGGTTGAAACTTTATAAAAATAATTACTGCAAATGCTAACGACATTCTTGTGAACTTTATTGTTCGAATTTCAACTATCGATGATGTTAAATATACATAAATATCCTCTTTAGAAGATGAAAGACCGACCAGACTGGGACACATATTTTATGCTCCAAGCTGAAATAGCAAAATTGAGATCAAATTGTTTGAGTCGTCAGGTGGGGTGCGTCATAGTTAAAGACCACAGACAGATAGCTACAGGTTACAACGGCACTCCATCAGGAATTAAAAACTGTTTTGACGGAGGTTGTCCTAGGTGTTTAGATAAACAGAATAACAAGATAGAATCTGGTCAGAATCTAGAAAGATGCTTTTGTACCCATGCAGAAGCAAACGCCATCATGCAATGTGCACTGTTTAGAACCGGAAGCACTAAGGGGTCTACGTTATATTCAACATTTGCACCATGTCTCGAATGCAGCAAAATGGCTATTAGTGTTGGAATTGGTAGAATAGTTATACTAGATTCTTATCCGGAAGATGGAATTCAAATTTTAAAGCAGGCAAGAGTTGAAATTTCAAAAATGGAAAAGAAAGAACTATTATCGTGGCTTTCAAATTTGAACGCAATTAACATATTGTAAGTTTTTATACAATTCTGGTAACTGAGGAGCCATCCAGATAATTGATCTCGATATTTTTAGTAACTCATTTATAAAATAAATGCCTTTTATAGATCGAATTGAAATCTAACAAATTCTTTATTTCAAAATTAACTATGTTCGCGGTGATTTTACTGGGAGCAATGATCACTTTTGGTACAATGTCTTATCAGTTTTCATTCGCACCTCCTCCGGATGATATAATGATGGCTGATCCAACTCTTCACCCAGAAAATGTCACTGCTTCAATTGGTGATCTTATTCTAGTTACCTTCAGTTCAAGTGCAGGAATGAGGGTACCGGAGCCCAATAAACCAATAATGGAAGTCTCATGGGTAGGTGGAGGCAATTATAGAGGAACCACAAATGTTTCGGATTTTGGCACTGTTTGGGTAGAATCTGGTGCTGGTGGAATATCTAGAAGTCATGGACAAGGGATGATTATGGATTCCAAGGGTGAAGTGGCAACTTATACAGTTCAGGCTTTAGGTACAATGGGAACTGATGGATATTTTCGAAATCATGGTATAGTGTTCTTTAATGCTTCCTCAAGTGGAGTCTTTGCTCCTCTATCAAAGACTGTTGGCATATTTGCTGACGAAGTAAATGAAAAAGGTAACGCAGTAACCAAGATTTGGGAACTAAAGTAAAAATGCATTTGTATCATGCAGATACTGGCGGTTGGAAGCCTAGGTACTACGACTAACTCGGCGACTATTTTTTTTCAATCCGACGACTTTTTACAGCGATTTAACCGACAGATAGTTTACAGCCCATTATAGAAAGATATATTAAAATCTTAACAGTCGTTTATATCATGCAGAATTCAAAGAAAGATGCATATGTATGTTTTTCTAAAGAAGAGATATTCCTCTTGGAAGAATACGCAAGAAAAAAAGGAGCACTGAATATTAGTCAGGCATTAGAGTCACTAATAAGAGATACAAAGAATGACAATTAAGTTTGAGTTTATAATTATCAGCTGAATTCTTAAAATAATTTTTAAAAAAAGATTAGGGTTTTTCTCTTGATTTTGTACCTATATCTATAGTTTCATCAACGTCTGAAATGAAAATTTTTCCTTCCCCTGCAAGCCCAGTACTTGTGCTCGCAAGTATCTTTTTTACTACTTGATCAACAAGCGAATCATCCACTACAGTAAAGAGAGTTACGTTCGCGTTAAATTCAGGTGTATAGACAGTAGTTCCTCTACCAGAATGCACTGCTGCAGGAGGATTTTGACCTCTTCCTTTTGAATCGTAATAGGTAAAACCGCCAATGTTCAATTCTTTCAATGCAGAAAAAGCATCTACCATTTTTGACTGTGGAATAATCGCCTCTATTCTTTTCATAATTACTAATGTATCTTACTACTTTTATTAAAATTTTCTTATCTAAAACTTAATTTTAGCCAATTTTAAACGGAAAGATATCCAAATTCACAAACAAAAGTGTATCAAAATTAGAAAAGTTGAAGTTTTATGAGCGAATTAGTGCGTTTTTTCTATTTGTCAATATGCCAACTAATATCACAGCTATTCCAATAGAAATAATCATAATATCTGCAGGGATCAAAATAGCTGCTATAGGATTAACTATTCCAAAAATGACCAACACGATGCCAAAGAGAGTTAAAGATATACCTGATATTATTTCTCCATTTAAACTAGTTCCAGCCATATTTATGATCACTGATACGTATCAATAAAAATCATTTCATTGTTTCAAAAAATTAATCAGATCTCATTCTTTCTGAACGTTTTTTCCAAGCTAAGAACATGAAAATAAAAGGAATAGTCATCACCGTTGTCGCTATTAGCACTGGTTGTACAATCGCCATATCGACCGGTATGCCAATCACCATAAAGTATGGAAAAGGGTAAAGTCCTGATACAAAAAACCACAAAGCAACAATCAATGCTATATACGGTAGATTTTTTTTGAAAAAGGAGATCTTTTCTACTTTGCCTGAGTTACATCTTATACATCTCGTCCCTTGTCTATTTATGCACGATGAGCAGACAATTTTAGAACAGATAACACAGGATTTACTACCAAACCTAGATCCACATATTTCACAATTAGTCAATTTGCAACATATTACTTGACAATACGTAATAATGTTTTAGCTATCATAAAGTTATTAGGGAAATACTTTATTTGCGGAAAAATATTATGAAAAATCTTCAGACCTAGAATAGTTGTTCTTGCAGCAATACTTTAGCCGTTTATAGCATCTTGATTCAAATCTCTTAGAGATGGTGGAGTTAACAAGATAGTCTGATTTCTTACAACTTCCTGTTCAGGCAACCCATACTCTTTTCTCAACTCTGCTTGTTGTACATTTATTCTTTCGGCAGAAAAAGATGGTCCGATGTAACCAAATAATACATAAGCAATAATGATACCTATTAATGATAAACCCATCAGCAAGATACTGCAAGCTACACCTTTCATATGGAAGTATCCAGATCCAGAATAAACCCTGTCGTCGTGTGCAGACATGATTTAGATAGCTACCCCCAAGTGCATAAAAGTATTTGGATTATTTTTATAAATTGTCTGATGTAAAATCCTATTAAGTTTAATGGCAAATGAATAAAAACTTGGTTTCTTTTATAAAGACAAATGATAGAAGAAAAATTAGAATCAATTGGAATCAGATTATCAAATCCACCTCTACCTATTGGCTCTTACGTTCCTATTTTACACATCGGAAATTTGATTTTTGTTTCAGGTCAAATCCCATTAATTGGTGGGACTTTGCCAGAAAAATATAAAGGGAAAGTTTCAAATCAAGTTTCTATCAATACATCCATCGAAGCATCAAAACAGTGTGCAATAAATGCACTAGAGCATATCAAAAAATTTTTGGGCAATTTAGAAAGAATATCAAAATTTGTGAAAATAACCGGATACGTGAATAGTGATTCTTCATTCAAAGATCATCCACAAGTTATCAACGGAGCATCAGATTTTCTATTGGAGGTATTTGGAGAAAAGGCGAGACACACCCGAGTTGCAGTTGGAGTCAATAGCCTTCCTCTTGACAGTGTAGTAGAGATAGACGTTCTTTGTGAAGTAGACTAATATCCATTATGACTAAAAGTGTTCGAGTTTTAAAAAATTTTCATTTTGTTTGAACTCTTGTCCGGCTCTGCAATATGAAATGTCTTGAGTTTATAATACTTGAATCAAAAAACAAGACTCATATTTACCATCCGTTAAGTTTCATCTGAATTGGATATACTGGAAGGAAACAACTTAGCAGCGAATCTGTTTGAAAGATATTCCACAAATTCTCGTAATTGGAAATTTGTGGTCTCGGTCTCTCAACTAAATGGAAATTTTTATGACGCTATAGTAAGCAATCCTAATGAAGTCTGGCAACTAAAGATTGATTCCATCTACAAGCCAAACCCATTAATTGTTGGTGCAAAGGTAGACGTAGATCCGGTTAAATTTAACGATAATACCCATATGCCGTTTGGATACAGAAAATTGGATCCAAATAAAATTGGAAAAATTTTATCCAATATTAGCGGAAATGATGAAGACACAAATGCGCTCAACTCATATATCACTTCCATAATTTCTTCGACGGAACCTGAAATACCTACTCCAAATAACAGTTATGCATATGGACCATTTTTGTTTACTCAAAAAAACCCAATCAAAGTGGACGAATATCAGAAAAAAATCTCCGACAAATTGGCAAATAGACTCAAAGACAAACTCAGATTACTATATTCTGGCTACGGTTAACTAAATGATATGAATTATTTTTTAAATTCCACTCCAGAATAAATTCAATATTATTTTAAAGGTAATTCTGCTACCAAAAGTAGTAACTAGTAACAATGGGGTCGGCCGGATTTGAACCGGCGGCCTCCAGCGCCCAAGGCTGGCATCATACCAAGCTAGACGACGGCCCCATATTTGAGGTTCAGCAAATGCCATATTCCAAGTATAATTTTAACTTTGAGATATTGAATTATTGAAAACCATATTGAAATCAGAATATTTCGAATAAACAATTAGCCAATGGCGTAACTTAATGCTTACTCACATATTCACAATCAAAATCAGGTATACGCATCAATATCTCTAAATATCTTTAATTTAGAATTTCAGGAGTTGGATGTCTACGAGATCTATATCAAGGCCGGCAAGATAGCTTCCAAGGTTAGAGAATATGCTAGGATTCAAGATCATACCGGCAAGACTTTAAGCGAAATATGTAATGACATTGAACAAGAAATATTCAAGAACGGTGGAGAGCCAGCTTTTCCGGTTAATGTTAGTTTAAACGATATTGCAGCACATTATACTGCAGAGCCCAATGATCCCATAACTGTCAAAAATACTGATGTGCTAAAGATAGACATAGGAGTACATGTTGATGGCTATATCGCTGATACTGCTGTGACAGTGAGTTATGATTCCAAATATCAAAATTTAGTCGATACTGCTGAAAGGGCGCTTGATGAGGCGATAAACATGGCAAGATCAAACACAAGAGTCTCTGATATCGGAAGGATGATAGAAAAAACAATAACAAAATATGGATGCAAACCAATTCAGAATTTGAGTGGGCACTCACTTGAACGATATACTATCCATGCTGGAAAGTCCATCCCAAACATTTGGACAATTGGTCACTCCTTCAATTTATCTGTAAATAACGTATATGCAATAGAACCATTCGTGACAACCAAGGACGGGCAAGGTATAGTTTATGAGGGAAAAGTTAAGAATATTTTTGGAATTGCATCACGAAAACGAACAAAAGACCAAAAAGCTGATGATTTTTTAGAATATTTATGGAATAAATTTAAAACACTGCCATTTGCCTTAAGATGGATCGTTAATGAATATGAAGAAAAAGAAGCACTCTCTTTAATAGGAATACTGATAAAAAAGAAGAACCTTCATGCATATCCAATCTTGGTTGAAGGGGCAAACAGAATTGTGGCTCAAGCAGAGCATACAATAATTCCTCAAGAGTCTGATACAATTACGATAACAAAATAACTTTTGTTTATCGATACAGACGAAATAGGACCTATGAAAATTTTTTGTTTTTTCCGTTTTGAGTCCTAATATCAAATAGATCGGGATACTTTAGCACATTATGAAAGAAATTAGCATAAAAGTAATAAATACAAGTTTGGGCTAGTTCTTGTATGAAAGCAAAGACAGTCATATATGGCGCATATTTTGCATTAAAACTTTGGTTTTACAGAAGGATAAAAGGCAGAAAGTCAAGACCAGAAAAAGAAATTTCCATGTAACTAAATTCTATTTTTCTTTATTATATCACGGCTCATTGGATGGTATTTTTAGGTTTTTCAACTCGGGTGTATCTTTGTGATCTTAAAAAACAAGGACATGACCATATCCAAATTACTTAAAATCCGCGCTTAGTAATATTAAACAACTAATGACTGACCGGCATATCTCTGAACTAAGGAAAACTGGGTTATCTGATATATTTGATGATGACTGGACAAGGACAATTTATTCAGTAGATGCAAGCCATTTTACAATTAAACCTCTAGCCATTAATTTTCCGTCTGACGAATATGATGTGCAAAAAATATGTAGTTATGGATACACCCACAGTATTTCCGTAACCTGTAGGGGAGCGGGCACCGGGCTATTAGGACAATCATTGTCTGAAGGGATCATACTGGATTTTACTAAAAAAATGAACAGAATCTTGGAAATAGGCGATGACTATGTTATCGTTCAACCCGGGGTTGTGAAGGCAATTTTAGATAAGGAACTTGCGAAAAGAGGAAAATTTATTCCCACAGATCCTGCAAGTAGTAACTATTGTACACTAGGAGGAATGCTATCTAACAATTCAAGTGGTCCACATGGACTTGGTTACGGAAGCGTAATCAACCATGTCCAAGGAGTTAAGCTAGTCTATAGTAATGGAATGATGGGGTTTGCAGATCAAAAAAAATATGATGAAAAAGTTAGTAAAATGTTGAAATTTATTTTATCAATTGATACTGATGTAAAAAAATATTATCCGAATGTAAGCAAAAATTCAAGCGGATACCGTTTAGATGCAATTTTTGAAAATAACCGTATAAACCCACAAAAAATATTTGTTGCGTCAGAAGGAAGTCTAGGTATTATAACTAGTAGTAGAATATCAATACTGGATATTCCAGAAAAAAAATCGCTTGTTATACTCAAATTTGAAAATATATTAAATGCCGTTTTGGCCGTACCAACAATTCTTGAACATAAGCCTGTTGCAATGGAATTATTGGATAGAGGAGCTATACTGGAAGGCTGGAAAGATGGCGATTCAAATGGGAATTCCAGCATAATGTTTGTAGAATTTCATGGTAATGATAATTCTCTTTATGATCAGGTTGATAAATTTGAAGACAAAATACGGGAAAAGGCAAAAATTCTCGAAAGTGGTTACGACCAATATAGTATAGATAGAGCTTGGAATGAGCGAAAAAATTGCCTAAATAATGCCATAAAAAAAGGAATAGGTTCAAGAAAACCAGCAGGAATCATAGAAGACACTGTAGTTCATCCAGACATTTTATATGACTACACAATTTTTCTCTTAAAAATTCTTGATACATACAAACTTGATTACGTAGTTTATGGGCATGCTGGAAATGGCAATTTGCACCTCAGGCCTATTATTGATATTAACTCAGAATATTCAAAATCCTTGATGAGCCGTATAGCGTATGATGTTTTCAGTTATATTGGCAAAGTTCATGGTTCCATTTCAGGAGAACATGGAGATGGACTGCTAAGAACAAAATATATTCCCATGATGTATGGTCTAACAATGTATGATATTTTCAAACAAATAAAATTAATATTTGATGATAAAAAAATTATGAACCCCGGTAAAAAAATAATATAAGCAATATTTTTTAGTACAGAACAGGTTTATGATATCCGAATAAATGGTATTTCCAATTTGACTAATTTTTTTGATACTATTTCAAGCTGTTGAAGATTTGAATAATCATAAATTAGGTTTCTTTAGTTTATACCATGTACCAAATCTAAATATCAATATTCCTGAAGCAATTGTAAGTAGTGATATAACTAACGTTTGAGGAGCTACCATTGTTTTTAATATATTGGGAGCTGTGGAAATATATTCGCAATCCTCGTTGTCATAATTGCAATTTTTTTGGATTGGAAAAATGACTATTACGAGAACAAGTAAAAGCAAAATAAATGTTCCTATTAGAGAACACACTGCACCAACTTTTATTATCTTGTCAATATAATTGATAATCATTCCTTATCAGAAAAAACTCTATTCAACTTTTGATTCTCTTTGGATCTATGGTTACAAAACTGTATGACTCTTTACTTGAAACGAGTTCAAATTTATTATTAAAATATTGGAATGGCAACTCTTCATACATGTGTTTATCCCATAATTCATGTACCGCATCGAAATATATTTTTCTTGATTTTCCCATCATCCTTAAAATCTCATGGGACAAGACATGTGATACCTTTGCACAATTTTTATCTGCATAAAATCTAATTCGATCTAATTCGGAAAGAGGATTTTTTGACCTTTCCCAATAAGCAATTCCAAAATTTTCTGAAGAATATCCCTCTGTTATGCAATCTGTCCAAAATGGTTTAAAAAAAGTGAGATAAAAATGGTATGTGGTCTTATCCCTATCAATATGATCTCGCGATAAATATGAAACTGACATTCTGTCAAATAACTTACCAGGAATTACAGGAAGAATATCAGCCTTCACCTTTAGATTCATGTCGAAAGACCTTTTTATCCACTGATGAAAAAATCGTGATATCAGAGATACATAGTACCAATCCTCATTTTGCAATCTAATCCATTCTTTATTTTTTGCGACATAAATGAAAAAGAGAGTAGGATATTGCAA
>Ga0184623_10000731_pt1 | contig 14114 bp, 14 predicted proteins | sample PLM1_100_b1_FD_133138 | JGI IMG/M metagenome (GOLD analysis project Ga0184623, IMG submission 133138) | Groundwater sediment microbial communities from an aquifer in East River, Colorado, USA - PLM1_100_b1 | ecosystem: Environmental > Terrestrial > Soil > Riparian zone | place: USA: East River...
CGAACTCGTACATGGTCACGACAGGACCGACGTGGGTTTGGATCACCTGGCCGTTGATCCCGAAATTGGCCAACGCCTGGGTGAGCACCTGGGCCTGCGCGTGAATCTCCTCATCGCTGAGCCGTTCGACCGAACCTGTCGGGTCTCCGAGCAGCGCCGCCGGATCCGGCAGGAGATACCCGGCGTTCCCCATAATCTCAGGAAGCAGGATCTGCTCAGGCATTCCTTCACGTTGCTGGCTTTTCCGCCGGCGCCGGCGCTCCGGCTTCGGATCGGCAAGAGCAGGCGCTTCCATACCCTGAAGCGCTTCAAGCGGAGATGTCTCACTGATGGTCACCACAGTCTCAGCCGACGCGATCGGCTCGGCTCGGATAATCTTGACCGCTTTCTCTTTGGACTTGCGGGGCTTGGTCGCCGATCGGGTACTGAACCGGGCCCACCGTTCCTGCGCCCATTCGTGCAGCGTGGCCAGGCTCTCCACCGCTCGCTGTCCGAGCTCGACGAGGGACACCGGCGTCGCGACGAGGAGCGAGAGTACCAGTCCCGCGCCAATGACAATGTGCGCGCCAACCGGCGCGAAATAGACCACAAGCAACTCACTGAGAACGCCGCCCATATAGCCGCCGGCCAGGCCCAGCTGCACCCAGCCGCTGGCCAACGTTGGGATACCGTCCAGGCGCAGTGCCAGCAGCATGGACAGAAACAACAGCAGCGCGGCAAAGCCTCCCGCGCTGCGGAGCGCGACGCCAACCCCGCCGCGAAGAAAGCACCGCCCTCCGAGCGTGCCCAGCGCGATCGGCAAGAGATAGGCCGCGCCGCCGACGGCGGCGAAGACACCGGCGGCAAACGTCATCCCAACCTTGCCGCTCCAGTTCTCCAGTGGTCCCGGATGCAGCGACTCTTCGAACAGGATCGGATCACGAGGCGAGTAGGAAAGAAGCGAAAGGCCGAGTAGGAGCGCCAGAGTGAGGAGAACCACCCCCACTATCTCATGCCGGTTCTCCGCCGCTCCGCTTTTGGTCGTACCAGCAGCGGCCATATCGGGAGGCTACCATATCCGGTAGCAGGAGATCAATTATTCCACTGTTTGTAGTGGAGCGTTGAAATGAAACGGGCTGCCCTCTTTTCGGAAGACAGCCCGTCATGGCGCTTAGGGCGCCGTTAAGTCATTTATGGTCTCGCCTTATTGTGTGGAACCCGCCTCTGGCGGAGAGTGGCACGCTTCCGTCGGTGATGCGAACCGAACGCCTCTACCCCTTGTCGGGGTTCCCGCTTGCTCAACCCTCATCCGTTTATGATCGCCACGGCGATCTCGTACCCAGGGGCACCGGATTGAAGGCTTACGCGAGGCGGCTCGGCACCAAGCAGAAGGCCCACCGTGGCGAGAAATGCGCCGCCGTCGGTGGGCGAACATGGTCCGGGGGAGTAAGGTCTTCCATAAGAACACCTCCTCCTTTCGGAATAATGCTATACCCGCCCCATCACGCTGTCAATCTGGTGGAAACTGCTAGAGGGATGAACGGACAACCAGCGGGGATCGTCTATCAGGAGTGCGCTACGCCGCTGACCTCGGGCACATGCATGGGCTGAATACAATGCTCCGCCTCTTCTCGCCGGCCGCAGTTGGCGCAGGCGTAGAAATGGGCTACCAATCCATCCAGCATGTCGAGCACGCGTTCCGGAAACATCGCACCCTGGCACTTCTTGCACTTACGCATCGGGCCTCCTTCTCAATACCAGCTTCATCTTATAAGGCCCCGATCAGGTTTTTCCAGCGTACCAGGCAAGTTTTTTGTCGTTTTAAGGCGGGAAGAAGGTCCAGAAACCTGACATAGTGTAGGTCTTTCAGGCCGACCGCAAGATATGGGGGTATCTCTGAATGAGGGTATGCTGCCGTCGCTTACACGCCAGTGGTACCTTGAAGCCATCTCACGTATTGCGCGACGCCTTTTTCCAGCGGCGTGAACGCCGCGTTGTATCCGGCTTTTCTCGCTTTACTCATATCGGCCTGGGTAAAGTATTGATAGCCGTTCCGAAATCTCTCCGGCGTCGGCACCCATGTAATGTTGGGTTCTAAATCCAATGCGGTAAACAAGGCGTGGGCCAGATCGAGAAAACTCCGCGCTTCGCCCGTACCGCAATTATAAATACCGGAGGCCGGCTTCTGCTCCAGGCAGAACATGCAGAGCTTCACGGCGTCATCGACAAACACAAAGTCGCGCTTCTGCTGGCCGTCGGGAATGTCGTCCCGATGGGACTTGAACAGTGTCATCTTGCCCGTTTTCAGGATTTCGTGAAACCCGTGATACACCGCGGAGGCCATCCGATTTTTATGATTTTCGCCGGGGCCGTATGCATTGAAAAATTTGAGCCCATGCCACATGGGAGGAGCTCCGGACTCTTTCAGAGCCCACAGATCAAAGTCGTGTTTGCTTCGGCCGTACAGATTCAGCGGTTGGAGCCTGGAAATCAGCGCGTGGTCGTCGGAGTATCCACGCTCCCCGCGGCCGTAGGTCGCAGCGCTTGAAGCGTAGACCAGCGGGACCTTTTTCTCCGTGCACCATTGCCACAACTTTTTAGTGTAGCCGGTATTCCACTTTTCCATGTACGATTCATCGGTCTGTCCCGTATCCGTGCAGGCACCTATGTGTAAGACCGAATCCACGCCTCTGAGATCCGGCAGTTTGTCGAAGAGCTCAGCCCGGTCGATGAAAGGAAGGTGCTCCAGCCCTTTCGCGCAATCCCGCGTCTTCAGATAGGCCCGCGCATCGACCAGCATGAGGTCTTGCTTTCCCTGCTGAAGGAGGGCTCGGACAATCCGGTTTCCGATAAAACCACAGGCGCCCGTTACCAGAAGGCTCATGGGGCGGTATAGTACAGCATGTCGGCCAGCGACGCGAATTCCGTGAGGCTCAAGGTCTCCGCACGCCGGCGAGGATCGATGCCAGCCTTCTCAAGAGCGGCGGCCGTCGGGGCCGCCTCGAAACCTTCATCACGCAACGAATTCAGCAGGGCCTTACGCCGGTGGGCGAATCCGCCGCGCACCACCTTGAAGAACATCTTCTCATCGCGGACGGCGACCTTCGGCTGCGCCAACGGCATGAGCGCCACGACAGCCGATCCGACTTTCGGCTTGGGACGAAAGCAGGACGCCGGGACCTTGAACGACACGCGCACGTCGCACCACAGCTGCGCGGCAATCGACAGCGCGCCGTACTCCTTACCTCCGGGAGCCGCCGCGAGACGCACGGCCACTTCCTCCTGAAGCATCAGCACCAGACGGTCGATGCGTCGCCGCTGCTCCAAGAAACGGAACAGGAGCGGCGTGGAGACATAATACGGCAGATTGGCGACCACCAGAAACGGGCTGGGCACCTGCGCGTAATCAAACGCGAGCGCGTCGCCTTCGATCAATTGAAAGTTGGGGCGAGCTCCGATGGTCTCGCGGAGACGGGCACACAGGGCGGCATCCAACTCAATCGCAACCACCAGCCCGGATGCCTCCAGGAGAGCTTCAGTGAGGATGCCCCGCCCCGGTCCGATTTCCAGGACGGTCTCTCCCGGCTGCAATTGCGCCAGCCGGACGATCTTGCGGACGATGTTCTTGTCGATCAGGAAATGCTGTCCGAAGGCCGCTCGTGCCATTACTGCGATCTGCGTCGAGCGAACAGCGCGGCGAGCCGGATCGCTTCGACCAGGCTCCCGTCATCCGCACGGCCCTGGCCGACGATGTCGTAGGCAGTGCCGTGGTCCACGGACGTGCGGATGATCGGCAGCCCCACCGTGATGTTGACCGATTTACCGAAGGCGGTGAGCTTCAACGGGATCAGCCCCTGGTCGTGGTACATGGCCACGACGGCATCGTACTTGCCGCGGGCCGCCTGCCCGATCAGCGTATCTGCGGGCAGGGGCCCGACCGCGGAAAAGCCCTGCGCGCGGGCCCGCGCGACGCCGGGCCCGATGGCGGTCCGCTCCTCGGTTCCGAACAGTCCGCCCTCGCCGGCGTGCGGGTTCAGGGCCGCCACCGCGATCCGTGGCTGCTTGATGCCGAACAACGTGGTGAGACCCACGTGGCAGAGCCGGATCGCCCGCTCGATCCGCTCCGGCGTCAGGAGCTTCGGCATGTCTTGGAGAGCGACATGCGTCGTGGTGAAGAGGAAACGCAGCGGCCCCCCGACGATCATCATGCCGACCTCTTTGGCACCCGTCAGATCCGCCAGCATCTCGGTATGGCCGGGATAGGGATAGCCGGCGAGGTTGATCGCCTCCTTATTGATTGGCGCAGTCACGATTCCGGCGATGCGTCCTTCCAACGCCAGCCGGATTGCTTCCTTGATGTAGAGCGCTTGGGCCGCGCCGGTCTCTTTCGAGATCCGTCCGGGCGTGAACGACGCCAGCGGTTGCGGTAGCGGATCCCAAACGGGAATGACGCCGGCCGGTGTTTTGATATTCAGATCGGCTACCCGCCTGACTTTGACCGGGATCTTCAACGCCTTGGCGACCTTCGCCAGCACCTCGGGCGAGCCGATGACCACCGGATGACAGAGCCGCCGGACCACCGGCCGCGCCAGCGCTTTGACGATCACCTCCGGCCCGATTCCCGCCGGATCGCCCATCGTGATGCCCAGCAGGGGTTTCGTTGAGGACATGCCCTTCATTGTACCGATTTTTTCATTTCAGCACCCGCCAGTTCGAGCGCGGCGGCGGTGACGGCGCGGGCGACCTTGTCCATGAATCCCAGGTCCAGCGTCTCGAGAGTATCGGTGGGTTGGTGGTAATGGGGATTGCGGAAGTTCGCGGTGTCGGTGAGCATGACGGCCGGATAGCCATAATGCCAGAAGGCCGCATGGTCGCTCCGCCTGGTGTCGGGCAACGCTTCGCCGTTGCCGGGCACTATCAGCGAGACCGTCTTGAGATCAGGTACCTGTTGCTTGGCAGCGCCTTCGACCGCGGCGACAAGCCTCGTTGACGCCTGGTTGCCGACGATCGCGAGGAAGTCTCCCACGGACGGAACGGCAATCGGCACGCCGGACGGCTTCTTCTGCGAGCCTTCCTCCGTCCGCGCATACCCGACGCATTCCAACACGATGGCGCCGCTGATCTCCTGCTTGGATTCACGCAGCCATGACGCGTATGCCAGGCTTCCCAACAAGTTTTCCTCTTCCAGGCAGAACGCGATGAAACGCACCTCACAACTCAGAGTCACCTCCCGAAGGCAGCGCGCGGCTTCCAACATCACCGCCAGCGCGCTGGCATTATCATCGGCACCGGGTGAGCCGAGCACAGTGTCATAGTGCGCCGCGATGAGCAGCGGCGACGGGGACAGCCCCCCTTCCGGGAACCCGTTGCTCCTCCCGATGCAACGGGTGATGGGACTGTCCCCTTTCTGCGACAGCATCGTGCCAATCACGTTGCGATAGGTGTCCCCCAGCGCCTTGAACGGATGGGCGGACACATCGAGACCCAGGAGACGGAACTGCTCGGCGAGGTAGTCTTCAGCGCAGCGGAGAGCGGCGGGCGAGGACAGCGGATGGCGCTCGGCGATCAGCGCATGGAGATGCCGGTCATCCATGGTCTTCCGGCGCGACGTGGACCACCACCTCGGCCACGCCGGGGAACGCCTCTTTGAGCTGATCCTCCACGTCGTGCGCGACGTCGTGCGACTTGGCGATGGTCATGGCCGGATCCACATGGATGCACAGATCCATGAACACGTGCCGGGCCAGGCCTCTCGTCCGGATGTCGTTACAGCAACGCACGCCCACCACCGTCAGCGCCACCTTCCGGATGGCCTCCGCGTCGAGACGGGCCCGGTCGGAGAGCGATCGCGACGCCTCCTTGAGCACTAGCACGCCCGTGTGCCCGATGAAGCCCGCAATGACGACGCCGGCAATCGGGTCCAACAACGGATAGCCCGCCGCGACGGCCGCGAGGCCGATCAGCACTGAGAAGGACGAGAGGATGTCGCTGGCCGTGTGGAGCGAATCGGCCACCAGGATCTCGCTCTGGAGCGCTTGGCCTCGCCGGCGCTCCCAGGTCATGACCCACCAGTTGACCGCCATCGTTCCGAGCATGATGCCGAAGCTGAGTGCCGTCACCTCCGGCACGACGCCCTCGCGCCAGTGGAGATAGCTGTTGCGCAGAATGTAGAAGCAGGTGCCGAACAGCAGTAAGCCGATCCCGGCCGCCGCGAAGGTTTCATATTTTTTGTGGCCGTAGGGATACCGCTCGTCCGGCGGATGGGCGGCCACCCACAGGCCGATCAGTCCGATCACGTTCGACATCCCGTCGAACGAGGAATGGATGCCGTCGGCCTGCATGCTGACGGAGCCGGTCAGTATGCCGTAGATCAGCTTCGCCGCGGCCACCCCCCAGTTCAGACCGAGGATGACCCACAGGATCCGACGCGTCTCGCGCCCGACGGCATCCTCGCTCAGGATACCCTCCTGCGTCGGCGCGTCTTGCTGGGACGGATGGCGGCTCATCGGAAGAACAGGTACGCCATGTATCCAGCATACAGGAGCACAGGCATGATCAGCACGCGGGGTTGCCACCGGCCGGTCATCTGGATTTGCGCGAGAAAAAGAGTCGCCGCGATGATTGGGAGCATGACACTGACCAGAGAGGCCATATCTAGGTTCCATCCAGTCCCGATCAACCCCACCGAAACCGGGAAGGTCCCCTGGAACACCATCGCGCCGGTGATGTTACCGACGGCTAGCGTGTCCTTCTTCTGGTAAATCCAGAACAGGCTGTTCATCTTTTCCGGCAGTTCGGTGGCAACAGGCGCGACGAGTAAGGAGAGGATGAGCGGCGAAACGCCCATCCCCAGCGCAATACCTTCCACGGTATGGACGAACAGATGCGCGCCTCCGACCAGGAGGCCCAACCCCACGGTGGCCTGCGCAACGATCATGCCGGTAGCTGGACGGCCCGCCCGGCGCGAGAAATACAGCGGCTCAAGCTCAAACTTGCTCACCTCACCGCTCGCGAGATGAATCTTGACGTACCAGATGTACATTAGAAAGAGCCCCGCCGCCGCCGCGTAGCGCAGGGCCGGCACCGGCATCAGGGCCACGAGGAAGGCCACGGCATAGGCCGGCAGGAAGAAATTCAGATCGAGACGCACCGTGTGGTAATCGAGGGTGAAGTGATCGGCTCGCTTCCGCATCCCGGCGAGGAACAGGAGAAACCCAGCCATCAACGGAATGGTCAGCGTGCTCAACATCAGCGGCGCGCCGAGAATCGCGCCGATCCCGATCTCGGTTTCGGCCTTGCTGTCCCCAAAGAAAATCGCGATGACCGGAATGAGCGTTTCCGGCAGCGCGGTGGCAACGCCGGCCAGAATGCTGCCGATGGCGCTGTCCGAGATGCCCAACCGGCGGCCCAGCCATTCGACGCCGTTTGTGAAGACCGCGGCACCGCCGAGGATGACGCCGATCGCGACGATAAAGAGCAGCAGGGAGACGAACATAGAACCGCATCTTAGCAAAGCGCGTCCGCCTTTGCCATTTCCCTCACCTTGACTCAGGCGGGAGAGTAGCGTACACAAACTACGTGCCGATCATCGGCCTCGCCCTAACATTGTGGTGCCTTGTCGTGGCCGGCGACGGAGTGAGTGACGCCGCCACGGCAAAGGCCAAGGGGCGTCCCCCGGACTTGAAAATCCTGTCCGTTGACTCGATGCCCTTTCCGTTCGTGGTGAACGAGTCCCCTTTGACTCTGACGATCATGGTGGAGCTGCCGAAGAACGTGCCGGAGAAAGCCCTGCTGAACATCACGACCCTGATCACGTCTCCCTCGAAGTCCTCCATCCGACTGCTGGAGAATAATCAGCCGCTCACTGACAAGATCCTGGCCGACGCTGGCACCAAGAATGGCGATCGACGCCAAGTCAAGATCGTCCAAAAGTGGGATGGGACCGACCAAACAAAGCAGATCGTGAGCGACGGCATCTATGATTACCAGGTGCAGGCCAAGCTGATGGTGGTGGGAAAAAACGGGCCGGTGACGCGGGAGACCGCCTGGAAGAAGCGGGGGACCTTCGAAGTCAGGACGCGGTGACGGACGTCAGGCTTGGTCCAGCTCCGGGCGGGCGGCCCGCTCCATCAGGTCCGACACGGCCCGCCGCGGATCTTTGCCTTCGAAGAGGACCGCGCATACATCCCGGACAATCGGCATCTCGACGTGATGGCGGTCGGCCAAGGCCTTCGCCGCCTTGGCGGTGCTGACCCCTTCGGCGACGGTACGTACTCCAGCCAGGATGTCGGCCAGCTTCTTTCCCTGACCAAGTTGCACGCCGACAGCGCGGTTGCGGCTCAGCGCCCCCGTGCAGGTCAGGACAAGATCGCCCATGCCGGACAGGCCGGCGAAGGTACGCGGGTCGGCCCCCATCGCCGCGCCCAAACGGACCATTTCGGCAAGCCCCCGCGTGATGAGAGCGGCGCGGCTGTTATGGCCGAGACCGAGGCCGTCCACGACGCCGGCGGCCAGCGCGACCACATTTTTCAGCGCGCCGCCGAGTTGCACGCCGACGGGATCTGCGCCCAGGTACACGCGGAATGCAGCCGTCATGAATAAGCCCTGCAGCGCGTCCGCCTGCGAACCCTGAGGCCCGGCCAGGACGACCGCCGTAGGGAGGTGCCGGCACACTTCCACGGCAAAACTCGGACCAGAGAGCGCGAAGACGGGTCCGCGACGCGCCGGCAGCATCTCTTCGAGAAGCGTCGACATGAGCCGGAGCTTATCCGGTTCGATCCCCTTCGTCGCGGTGATGACCGGCACGTCAGCTGGAACATGCGGGGCGAGCGAAGCCGCAACCCTCGCGGCCGCATGGGACGGCACCACAAAAACCACCAGCTCCACGCCGAAGACCGCTTCTTCAAGCGACGTGGTCGTTTCCAAAGCGGCCGGCAGGGAGACGCCGGGAAGGTACAGTTTGTTCTCATGATCGGCGACGATCCCGGCGGCGACCTCAGGCTCGAACGCCCAGAGCCGGACCCGTGCTCCCTTCTCGGCCAGGAGACAGGCCAGGGCCGTCCCCCACGCCCCCGCACCGATGACCGCCACCGAACGAGTCATTTCAAAATGTCCTGGAGCACCGCGAGCAGATCGTCCTTGAGCGTGAACTCGACGGACGTCTCGATCCGCTCGGGCATCAACAGCGTCGCATGGAAGGAGACGTGGCCGATGGGAAGGGTCTCCTGCTGGGTCACGCCCTCGGCGACGGCATCGGGCTTTTCCGGCAGGATCAGCTCGATCTTTTCGACCTCCGGCACAATGCTGGAACTGTCGAACTTGCCGTACGCACGGACGACGTCATGGATAATGGTCGCAACCGTTTCGTTGTGGGAGTGCCCGGTCACCGCCGACGGAAACACCTTCACGACCGATTCCCCATTTGCCGTGAGCTTCCAGGCCGCGGGGACCAGAAACTTCTTAGCGCCGAGCGCCATAAAATCGTCTTGCAGTTCCTTGCTGTAGCCTCCGTAGGCATACCGGAAAAACCTGTAATGGAAGCCCTTGGCCTGCTTGCCGAACGATTGCAGTTCGGAGAGAAAGACGAGCTGCTGGAACTTGACGTCGCCGTCGATGCCGAAGGGCGCGGCCACCTTCAGCAGATAGAGTAGGAGAAACCGATCGATGGTGGTGTCGGCGGGCGAACGCACGGGGCGGATTATGACCACAGCCGCGCGCACCTTGTCAATGTCAGCAGGCGGAGCGCTTGACTCAGAAAGATGGATACGGTAATAATAATCGTTCTCATTACGCCTGGGGCCGGGCTGAGTATGAAGCACGCCAAGGAATTGGGGATTTTACGCGACCACATGGCCAAACATGGCCTCAAGGTCACGAAGCAGCGCGAAACCATCCTGGACTCCTTCCTGCGGAACGAGCACATCACAGCCGAGCAACTCTACCGAATGCTGGGACGCCACAAGCCGCACATCGGGCTGGCGACCATTTACCGGACCCTCAACCTGCTCTGCGATTCAGGCATCGCCCAGGAACGGCACTTCGGCTCCCAGACTCACTACGACAACGTCGTCAACAAACGGCATCACGACCACATGATCTGCACGCAATGCGGGGCCATCATCGAGTTTGAGAATTGCGACATCGAGCATTTGCAGGAAGCGGTGGCGGCCACGCACGGGTTCACCATCACGACCCATAAGCTGGAACTCTATGGGTTGTGCAGAAAGTGCCGGCATTAACCCCTTTTTTGAGGATACGATGAGATCAGATTTTACCATTGTTTTCAGAACGGCCGTCGCAACCCTGTTGATCGCGAGCGCGGCCGGAAGCATGGCGCCGTTCCCAGCCGAAGCCGCGTCGGACCGGCTCGTGATCTATTCGGGCCGCAAGGAAAAGGCGATTAAGCCGGTCGTGGAGGCTTTCACTAAACAGACCGGCATTCAGGTGGACCTCAAGATCGGCAAGACCTCGGGCCTGGCCAACGAAATCCGCATGGAAAAGGCCCATCCGCGGGGCGACCTGTTCATCTCTACGGAGAGCGGCATCATGGAGGTTCTGGCTAAGGATGGACTCCTCGACCCCTACCAATCGGCCGCGACCAAGGCCGTCCCTGACGAGTTCAAGAGCGTCACGGGGGCGTGGACGGGCATCTCAGGCCGTGCGCGGATCCTCCTCTATAGCAAAAATCTCATCGCAGAGAAAGAGGCGCCCAAGTCAATCCTCGAGCTCACCGATCCCAAATGGAAGGGTAAGCTCGCCATCTCGGGCACGCGCGAGCGGACCTCGCTGGCCTGGGCGGCCTCGCTCGTCGCCATCAAGGGCGAGGCCTTCACGAGAGACTATATTTCGAAGCTGCAGGCCAACGGCCTCAAGATCCTCACAGACAATACGGAAGTCTGGCAGGGGGTCGGGCGCGGCGAATTCGCGATCGGCCTGACCAACTCCCCCAACTATTATCTGGCGAAACAGAACAACCTGCCCGTCGGGGTCGTCTACCCCGACCAGGAGGCAGGCGGACTCGGTACGCCGATCAACCCCAACGCCGTCGCGGTGATCAAGGGGGCCGCGAATCCTGAGGCTGCCAGAAAGTTCATTGACTTTCTCCTGTCGCCGGAAGGCCAGCGCATCCTCGTCACGCAGGATTACGAGATTCCCCTGCTCGCAGACGTGGAGACAGGCGAGGTCCTGCCGGCGAAAGCCATCAAGCGGCCGGCTGTCACCGCCCAGCGTCTCGCGGAGCTGGAAGAGCCGACGCTCGCTCTCCTGACTTCCCTGAACCCGAACTGGTGAGATGACGCAAGCCGCGCCCATAGCCTTGACCAGCCCCGCGCCTACGGCGGCGCGGGGCTGGTTGGCCCAGGCCGGCGTCATCGCGTTGCTGGCGGGCGTGGGCTTGTTGATTCTCCCCCCGCTGTTCTACCTCGCAGCGTCAGCGGTCCAAGCCGGCTCACTCGGGGCGGTCTCGATCGGCTCGCTGGGCGGCCTGGTCTTCACCACTCTCTCGCTGGCAACGCTCGCGACCACTTGGGCGATGATGCTGGCCCTCCCTTTGGCCTGGCTGGTCGTCCGCACCGATCTGCCCTTCCGGAATCTCTGCCGGTGGCTGGCCGTGGTCCCGCTGGCGATCCCGTCCTACATCGGCGCCATGGCCTACATCGCCCTCCTCGGACCGGTCGGGTCGGTCAATGCGTGGTTTACAACGCTCACCGGCTCCCAACAGCAGTGGATCAATATTTACGGGTTCTGGGGCGGTGTCTTCGTGCTGGGTCTCTTCACGTATCCTTACATCTTCCTCTTGGCCAGCGCGGCCCTGGAAGCGACCAACCCTGCTGTCGAAGAAACCGCCCGCTCACTGGGGGAAAGCCCCTTGGGCGTGCTGCGCCGCGTCACGCTGCCGATGCTCCGGCCCAGCGTCCTGGCAGGAGGGCTTCTGGTTTTTCTTTACGCGCTCTCCGACTTCGGGTCGCTGTCTCTCCTCCGCGTGCATGTGTTCACCACCGCAATCTACCACCAGCTCAATACGAGGTTCGACCAGGCTTCCTCCGCCATGCTGTCGTTCGTGCTTGTCCTCATCACGCTCGCCGTCCTGGTCGGACAGCGGATCCTTCTAAGCCGACGCTCTTACGTCACGATCACCGGCACAGCGCGAATGGCGCGTCCCCTCCGCCTCGGCCGATGGCGCTGGCCGGCCGCCGCGCTGACAGGCGGCATCCTAGGCCTGTCGGTCTTCATTCCTCTGGGGGTGCTCCTCGCTCAGACCGGTTCCGTGGGGCAGTTCCTGGAGGTGCTGCGCGAACAGGGGGGATTCATTCAGAACAGTCTCGTGATGGCCGGCATGGCCGCCACCCTGGCCATGATCTTAGGATTCCTGATCGCGTTCACCGCCAAGCATGCGCAGCGGCGTACCGGCGCGGTGCTCACAGGCACGATCCAGGTGGGCTACGCGATCCCGGGCACCGTGCTCGGCCTCAGCCTGATTCTCCTGTACAACACATACCTCCCGTGGCTGTACGGGACAGTCGGTGTCCTCGTCCTGGCCTACCTGATTCGCTTTCTCACGCAGCCCGTCCAAGGAGTCGAGTCGGCACTCGCCGCCATTAATCCGCATCTCGAAGAGGCGGCCCGCTCGCTGGCCGCATCGCCCGGGGCCGTGTTGCGTCAGATTCTGGCGCCCCTCGTGCGCCCCACCCTGTTTGCGGTCTGGACCCTGGTGTTCATCTCCGCAATGAAGGAGCTGGATGCCACACTGCTGCTGCGGCCTGCTGGGTTCGACACACTGTCCGTGCGGGTTTACATTCATACGGTGGAAGCCGAGTACGCCAAGGCGGGCACCCTCGCCCTGCTCCTCATCGCGTTCACGGTCCTGCCCTGGTCGATCGTGACCCATTTGCAGGAAAAGAAAATCGTATGAGGCTGATCACGCTCGCCCATGTTTCGCTCACCTACCCGAACGCGGCCACCCCGGCGCTGTCTGATCTCACTCTGGAGATCGCGGAAGGCGCCACCCTGTCCATTTTGGGCCCCAGCGGCTGCGGAAAAACAACGGTGCTCCGCGCGATCGCCGGCTTCGAGCGCCCGCAGACCGGAGAAATCAGGATCGCCGGCCGTCCGGTGTGCGACAACAGCCATTGGGTGCCGCCCGAAGAGCGCGGGGTGGGCATGGTCTTTCAGGACTACGCGCTGTTTCCTCATCTCACCGTGGCGCAGAACGTCGCCTTCGGACTGCAGCGCCTGGAAAAGCCGGTCGCCGCTCGCACGGTCGCCCAGACCCTCGACTTGGTCGGCCTGTCGGGACTGGAAGACCGGTATCCCCACGAACTCTCCGGGGGCCAGCAGCAACGGGTGGCGCTCGCCCGGGCGCTCGCCCCCAAACCGGTCGTGATCTTGCTTGATGAGCCTTTCAGTAATCTGGACCCGGACATGCGCGGCCAGATGAGGGAAGAAGTGGAAGAAATCCTGCGGCTCACCGGCACAACGGCGGTGCTCGTCACTCACGATCACGACGAGGCCTTCGCCATGGCCGATCGGGTTGCCGTCCTGAACCACGGCCGCCTCGAGCAGGTGGACAACCCCGAATCCATCTACCACACTCCTTCGACTCCCTTCGTCGCGAACTTTGTCGGACAGGCCGACTTCCTCCTCGGCCGCGTGGAGAACGGCAAGATCCGCACCGAAGTGGGCGTCTTCGAGAACGTGGCCGGGCATTCCTCCGGCACCGCAGTAGAAATCATGATCCGTCCCGATGACGTCCATTTCGTGCCTGCCTCGCCTGGCTCGGCCCAGATCATCGGGCGACAATTCCGTGGTTCGGAAAATCTCTATACGGTCCTCCTGCCGTCAGGCCAGCACCTCCACAGCAGCGAATCCTCCACCACGGTGTACCCGATCGGCACCTCGGTCGACCTCACGATCGTGGCCACCCACATCGTCACCTTCCCGAAGCCGTAGGGCCTTTTCGTTCCAGAAAAACGCCTTTCCCGGGCGCATAAATATTCCTTGACAGGCGGCAGTCCAGTATAATATTAATAATAGTTCTCAATTTCATTTTCATTAAAACAGGAGGAAAAACCATGCGACGATTAGCACTCATCGGGGCCCTCTCAGCCTGCCTGCTGGGGGGCGCCCCGTTCGAAACG
>Ga0184623_10000732_pt1 | contig 14112 bp, 13 predicted proteins | sample PLM1_100_b1_FD_133138 | JGI IMG/M metagenome (GOLD analysis project Ga0184623, IMG submission 133138) | Groundwater sediment microbial communities from an aquifer in East River, Colorado, USA - PLM1_100_b1 | ecosystem: Environmental > Terrestrial > Soil > Riparian zone | place: USA: East River...
CGCTTCGCTGAATTGGCCATCCGGAAATCATCTCAGTTTCGAGCCGCCCAGGAAACACCAGTCTTCGCTCGGCGGAAGCTCGATTTACCCCCTCAATTTACCCACACGACTTCCTGAAGACCCATAAAATTAAAGAATTCTCAAGCCATAACCCGCCGCATCCTGTCGCCCTCCGGCTCCGGCGCGTAGCGCTTCCGGCGCGCAGCCCGCCACCGCCGGCCGGGCAAGCTAGCGGGATCGGTTCAACAGCGCTCGCGCGCGGTCAATGACTTCGCTTGCCGTGATGCCGACGGGGCCGGTGCCGGCGGCGGCGAGTTCGTCGGCCGCCGCGCCGTGCAGGTACACGCCGGCGAGGAGCGCCGCGAGCGGCTCCGCTCCCTGCGCGAGCAGGGCGGCGACGATGCCGGTGAGCGCGTCGCCCATGCCGGCGGAAGCCATGCCGGGATTGCCGCTTGAGTTGATCCACCATTTTCCGTTCGGCGCGGCGATGACGCTGCCGTTGCCTTTCAGCACCACGAAGCTCCGATAGCGCTGCGCGAGCCGCCGTGCCGAGGCCACGCGGTCGGCCTGCACAGCGCGCGTGTCTTCGCCGAGCAGCCGCGCGGCTTCGGCGGGATGCGGAGTCAGGAGGGTGGCCGCGGCGCGTTTGCCGATGGCGGCGAACAGCGGCCGGTTTGCCGCGATCAGATTGAGCGCATCGGCGTCGAGCACCAGCGGCACGGGCGCTTTCAGCGCGGCGCGCAGGAGGTTCGCCGCGGCCTTGCTCTTTCCCATTCCCGGCCCGGCGACGACGACGTTGAGCAGTCCTTTTTCGAGCACGTCTCGCGGCTTGCGCAGCATCAGCTCGGGCTGCGAATAGTCGAGGTACGGCGGCCGCGGAGTGAGCAGCCCGAGGTAAATGCGCCCGGCGCCGCACTTGAGCGCGGCGCGGCCTGCGATCACCGCCGCACCGACCATGCCTGCGGCGCCGCCGAGAATGCCGACACTGCCGGCCATGCCCTTGTGGAAATTTTTGCGTCTGGGCGTCAGCACCTGCGCCAGAATGTCTTTGTCGAGGAGCTGGCCGTCGGCAGCGAGCAGCTTTTCCGGATCGAGACCGAGCGTTTCGAGCCGGATTTCGCCGCAGTGATCCGGACCGTCCAGGGTCAGCAGACCGGGTTTGTGCGCGATGAAAGTGATCGTGTGGCTTGCGCGTACCGCGCAGCCCATGATCGCGCCCGTGTCCGCGTTGATGCCGCTCGGGATGTCGAGTGCGAGAATCGTCGTGCCGAGTGAGTTGAGGCGCTCGACCAGAGTCGCGTAGGGACCCTCAAGCGGCCGCGTCAAGCCGATTCCGAAAAGCCCGTCGACGGCCAGATCGAAGCGTGAGTCCTCCGGGATGGCGCCGAGAAGCGTCCCGCCGGCGGCTTCCCACTTGCCGAGTGCCGCTTGCGCGTTCTTCGGCAGCTTGTCGCGCTCGCCGGCGAAGACGATGCTGACGCGAAAGAACCAGCGTTTGAGGTGCGCGGCAACTTCAAAAGCGTCGCCGCCGTTGTTGCCCGGGCCGGCAAGGACCAGGACCGCTTTCGCGGTGTCGCCGCAGAGGCTTCGAGCGAGCTCTGCAGCAGCCGCGCCGGCCCGCTCCATCAGCGTAGGAGCGCCGGGTGCCTGCGTCGCGAGAGCCTCGAGCTTTCGGATTGCGCGTGTGGTGTAAATGGGCAAAGCGGACATCGGCGCCAATGATAGCCCGGAGATCACTTTCCCATCACGAAATCGGGGAACCAGGTCGCAGTGGCGGGAAAAGCGGTGATGATGGCCAGGCACAGGACCAGCATGGCAAAAAACGGCAGCGAGCACTTCGCGATGTAATTGCTGTCCTTTCCGGTCATGTTCTGCAGCACGAAGAGGTTGAATCCAACCGGCGGCGTGACTTCGGCGATCTCGACCAGCAGCACGATGAAGATGCCGAACCATACGAGGTCGAAACCGGCCTTCTGGATCATCGGCAGCACGACCGCGCAGGTGAGCACGATCATGGAGATCCCGTCGAGCGCCGTGCCGAGCACAATATAGAACAGGGAGAGTACCGCGATCAACGCGTAGGGATTGAGATTGAAAGAGGCGACCCATTCAGCCAGCGCACGCGGAATCCCCGTGAACGCCATGGTGAGGCTCAGGTAAGACGCACCCGCAAGAATGAAGGTGATCATGCACGACACCCGCGTCGCCCCCATCAGGCTGTCGAGGAAATTTCTCCAGGTGAGCGAATTGCTCCACCAGGCAATTGCTAGGGACCCCAGTACACCGTAGGCGGCGCATTCGGTCGCCGTCGCCCAGCCCGCGACCAGCACCCACACGATAAAAAGAATCAGGAGCGAGCAGGGAATGAGATTTCCCGATGCCTTGATTTTCGCAGCAAAGCTCAAGGAAGGTTCCGGCGGTGGAGTCCGGTCGGGGTTCATGAGCGCCCAGAAAACGATGTAGCCGGAAAAAAGCCCCATTACGATGATGCCGGGGATGAACCCGGCAAGAAAGACGCGGATGATGGACGCGTCGGCGGCAACGGCATAAACGACCATCGTAATGGAGGGCGGAATCAGGATGCCCAGGGTCCCGGCCGTGGCGAGCGAGCCGAGCGCGATCCTTTCGTCGTAGCCGCGTTTCAGCAGTTCGGGCAAAGCGACCTTGGAGATCGTCGCGCAAGTCGCGGCCGATGAACCGGATACCGAGCCGAAGATTCCGCAACCGAGGATGGTTGTGTGCATCAGCCGTCCCGGAATGCGGTTGAGCCAGGGAGCGAGGCCGGCGAACATTTGCTCCGACAGCCGCGTTCGAAACAGGATTTCGCCCATCCAGATGAACATCGGCAGCGCCGCGAGCGTCCAGGAAGCGCTCGAACCCCAGAACGCCGTGAACAGGTTCTTGCCGGGCGGCGTGCCCGTGAAAAACGCCATGCCGATCCAGCCGACGATCGCAAGCGTCATGGCGATCCACACCCCCCCTGCGAGGAGCAACAGCATCACGAACAGGAGCAGCCCTGCGATTTGAACGAGCTCCATGCCTAGATGTCTTCGCTGAAATCGCCGCGGCGGTGCCGTTCTTTTGTGGCGGCGACGTAGCTGGGAGTGCCCCCGCGCAGGACCAGGACGAGTTCGTCCAACACGGCCACAAACAGCAGAATCGCTCCGATCACGAAGCTCGATTGCGGAATCCACAGCGGAATGGCGATCAACCCGTTCGCCATATCGCGAAACTGCCAGCTTTCATAGACGAACCTCGACACCCAGAATGCGAGATAGCCGCAGAAGCAGGCTGCCGCGGCGAGCGATGCGGCCTCGGCCAGGCGACGGGCGCGCGGGCCGATGTGCTGGAGAAGTAGGATCACGCGCACGAAGTCGCCGCGCCGGAAGGCGTGAGCCATGGCGAGAAACGCGGACGCGGCGCCAAACCATGCGACCAGATCGTCGGCGCCGCCGGTGCTCAGCCCAACCTCACGCATCACCGTCTGCCCGATCATTACGGCGAAGATCGCAAAAACGAAAAACGCCGCGAGGTATCCCGCGGCGTCGTAGAGGAAATCGAGAAGGCGGCGCGCTACGACGAGCATGTCATTCTGAGGGAAGAATCAGCTTTGCCGCTGCTCAACAGCAGATCCTTCGCTGCGCTCAGGATGACGCCCACCGGGCGGGCGTCACATCTTGCGATAGGCGTCGACGACAGCCTTGCCCTCGCCGCCGCTCTTCTTAAGCCAGTCTGCGAGCATGGCATCCCCGATCTTCCTCATATCGGCCTTCAGCGTCGGGCTGGGCGCAGCGACATTCATGCCGTTCTTCCTGAGCTGATCGAGGTACCAGCTGGTCTTTTCCTCGCTTGTCTTCCAGCCGCGTGCCTCGGCGGCCGCGGCCGCCTTGAGCACCGCCGACTGCGCGGACTTGTCGAGCGCGTCGAACGCCTTCTGGTTCACGATCACAACGTTCTTGGGCAGCCAGGCCTGGGTGTCGTAGAAGTTCTTCACGGTTTCATACACTTTCGTATCGTAACCCGTGGCGCCGGAAGTCATCATCGAGTCGATCGCCCCCGTCGCGAGCGCTTGCGTGACCTCGGCCGCCTGGATCGTAACCGGCTGCGCGCCGACAAGCTCGGCGATGCGCGCGGTGGCCGGACTGTAGGCGCGCCATTTCAGGCCTTTCATGTCGGCGACCGAGTTGATCGGGCGCTTGGAGTAGATGCCCTGCGGCGGCCAGGGAACCGAGAACAACACCCTGAGACCTTGTTTGGCCAGATGGGCCTCGAGCGACTTGCGGGAAGCCCTCCACAACTTCATCGCCTCGCCATAGCTCGTGGCAAGGAACGGCACGCCGTCGATGCCGAACAACGCGTCTTCGTTCTCGTAATTCACCCACAGCATCTCGCCGAGCTGAGCCTGGCCCCCCTGGACCGCGCGCTTGATCTCCGGCGCCTTGAAAAGCGATGCGTTCGCGTGAACCTGGATCTTCAGCTTGCCGCCGGTCGCCTTGTCGACGTCCGCGGCGAACGCCACGATGTTCTCTGTATGGAAATTGGACGCCGGGTATGCGGTGGGCAGGTCCCACTTGGTTTGCGCGGACGCCGCGCCGAAGGTCAAGAGAAATGCGAGAGTTACGATGGCATGCGATTGGATTTTCATGGTGACCTCGTCGAGAATGCCGCGGGCCAGTTTGTCAGACGGGCAACGGGGCGTCAACCTCGCAGGAGCCCCAGAACGTATTCGCCGGTCGCGAGCGCCGCGGTAAGGCCGGGCGATTCGATCCCGAACAGATTGACGAGACCGCTACGCCGTGGGCTTGCTGGCGGCCGCAGGCGAACGCGCTACGCTGAGCGCTGTGCTCGCCGTGGATTGATCCCGGTGTGCAAGTAACATCTTGCGATAACGCTAGGGATTTAGCATAATTCCGGCATGCCCGTGCTGGTGTCGTCCGCTCAGTTCGCCCGTACGCACAAGCTCTCGGAGCAGCGCGTGCGGCAGCTGCTCGCGGCGGGAAAGGTCGAGGGCGCATTTCGCGTCGGCGCGCGCTGGGCGATCCCGGCAGAAGCCGCGATCCGGCGCACGCCCGCGGGCCGGCCGCCGCGCGCGCGCGCGAGCATCCTCCGGCGGGCTGCGCGCGCCTGCGAAGCCGCTCTCGCCAAGGAGGGAGTTCGCGCCCTGGTGGTGGGGTCTCTCGCCTATGGCGGTATCCGGCCGGAGTCCGACCTTGATTTGCTGATCGTTTCCTATCCGGGAAAGAAGTGGAGCGAGGTGAGCGCAGTTGCTGCCGATGCGGCGCGCCCTTACGGGGTTCCGGTTGACGTGATCTTCGCCGACACCCTTCCGCCGGCGGTCAGGAAGGCGATGCTGAAGGATGCATGCCGTGCCGGCCAGCTTTAAGGATCAGCTGGCAGTTGTCGCAGATTTCCTGCATGAGGTGGAGCGCATGCAGGCGGGCGAGAAGCGCGCCTCGGTACGGCCTGCGCCGGGTGTCTACGAGCGGGAGCTGAGGCTCGCGGGACTCGCCCAGCGGGTCGCGCAGGCGTACACCCTCATCGAAGGCGTGCTCGCCTTCGTCGCCCGGCGCATCGACCGCGCTCCCGTTACGGGTGAGGACTGGCACAAGAAGCTCATCACGAGGTGCGCGCGGCCCTTCGACAGCCCGGCGCGGCCAGCCGTCGTCTCGACGGCGCTCGCCGAGGATCTTCTCGAGCTGTGCGAATTCCGGCACGTGGTGCGCAACATCTACCCGACGCGCCTCGAGAAACGCAAGGTGCGGGAGAACCTTGAGCGCTTGCTTCGCGCTGCGCCGATCTTCGCTGCCGAGATCAGGACATTTGCGGCGAGCGTTGCAGCGGTCCACAGGTCCAAGCGCGGGCGTCCGACCCAGCGGCGCTGAAAAGAAGCGGTGTCAACCGCGGAGGAGCCCCCGCACATGCTCGCCGATCGCGAGCGCCGCGGTAAGGCCGGGAGATTCGATGCCGAACAGGTTGACCAGACCCGCTACGCCGTGGTCGTTCGGACCCTCGATCAAAAAATCGCGCGACGGCTCACCCCGTGCCTGGATCTTGGGCCGAATCCCGGAATAGGCGGGCTGCAGCGCGCCGTCCTTGAGTCCGGGCCAGTAGCTCCGGATCGCATGATAAAAACTGTCGGCGCGGCGCGGATCGACGTCGTAGTCGATGCGCTCGATCCACTCGACGTCCGGACCGAAACGCGCCTGGCCGGCGAGGTCGAGCGTGAGGTGCACGCCCAGCCCTGCGGATTCGGGGGCCGGATAGATCAGGCGCGTGAAGGGCGAGCGGCCGGAAAGGCTGAAGTAGTTGCCCTTGCAGTAGTAGGCGGGGGGCAGCCGGTCCGGGGGAAAGCCTTCGATGCCGCGCGCCAGCTTCTGCGCGAACAGCCCTGCGCTGTTGACCACCCGCTGCGCGAGCAGCCGGGTGGATTCGATGCCGCCGATCTCGAGCTCGACGCCGTCCGGCTTGACGCCGCCGCGAAGCACGGGACTGCGGAACGCGATCGCCGCGCCGCGGTCTTCGGCGTCCCCGCGCAAGGCGAGCATGAATCCGTGGCTGTCGACGATCCCGGTCGAGGGCGATTCCAGCGCGGCGACGCAGGCGAGCTGCGGCTCCATCGCGCGAGCTTCGGCGGCGGAGAGCATTTTCAGATCGGTCACACCGTTCTCAGCGGCTTGCGCGCGGAGCTTTTCCAGCGCGGGAATCTGCGCCGCTTCGGTCGCGACGATGAGCTTGCCGCAACGCCGGTGCGAAACGCCGTGTCCGGCGAGAAAAGGGTAAAGAGCTTGGCGGCCCGCAACGCACAGCTTCGCCTTGAGCGAGCCGGGCGGATAGTAGATTCCCGCGTGGATCACCTCGCTGTTGCGCGAGCTGGTGCCGGTGCCGATCGCGCTTTCCGAATCGAGGACGATCACTTCGCGGCCGGCGAGCGCGAGGGCCCGGGCGCACGCCAGGCCGACCACGCCTGCGCCTATGACGACCGTATCGACCCGTTCCATGGAGCCGCGAGCCTACTGGGCGGTGGTGCCAGCGTCAATTTGCTTCGGCTTGTCTAAGGCTGACCGCCGGGCTTCCTGTCGAGAGCAAAATCTGGGTACTACTGAGTTCAGGTCGTGACTCTAGCGCCCGCTTTCGGGCCAGGAGCGGCCGGTCGAGCCTAATCTTCAATTCGCTCGAGAGCTGCCGTTCGCGGGCTTCCGCGGCAGCCTTCGAACTGGAATGGTATTGGGGGACAGGCGGATGGTTTTCGAATAGCCTTTCCGCCGAAGCCGACCCTCCAGCGGACGCCTTCCAAAGCAATTCGCCGCGAGATAGATCCACCATAAATGCCACGCGTGACGAAGAGCGGCAATTTGCCTGCAGCACGCCAAGCGATAAAACTGCTACCCAGGAAACCGAGCAAAAGTTACGAACAAGACATCGGGACGAGGATCTCCTGTGCCGTCTGCCCTCTAGAGGGTCTGGAACACCCTATTGATGGCCGCGGCATATTCAGGATCGGATTGCGGCGCGTCCCTCTGTCAGGTCCAATAAAGTTGCCCCGCAGCATTGTCAGGGTGGACGGCTGGACTCAGATCTACAGCTTGGTCAGACAAGCTGTATAACTGGAGGCTCCCTGCGGGGCATGCCCACTGCCTGCTCCCGGTAGCGGGCTTCCTACGGCTTTCGCCTTTTTTGCTCCACGCGTCGCTTGCGCTTGGATCTGCGAAGGCTCACTCCCTGGCTCGTCGTACTGACCATTCGTCGTTTGTTTCAATGGGGTCTGTCCCCACTTGTTCTCTTTGACTTTGTTCCGCCCGGAGCCAGTAGCGCACGTAGGACGGCCGGCTTCTCCAAGGCCAGGTCCTTGGGGGTGATGGTGTCAGTGTCGCTCTGAGCGAAGCGCGCGAGCCGGTGCTTTTGTTCCAGGCTAAAGTCGATGAACTCGTCGACAGTGTTGCGAGCGATCAGCAGCACCACTTCGCAGGGCTTCGTCTGGGAGATGCGGTGAATACGGTCCTGGGATTGCAGATAGTCCACCAAGTTGAAGGTACGGTCGAGGTAGATAGCGACGTTCGCCTCGGTTAGCGTGAGCCCTTCTCGCGCAGCAGCCGGGTTGGCGATCAAGAGCCGAACGCCTGGATCGCCCTTGAATGCGCGGACGGACTTGTCGCGCGTGACGTTATCCACCTCGCCATAGATGACAACCGGGCGGTACTTCTTGAAACGCCTCGCGAGTCCGCGGACGTTTTCGACGAAAGACGTCCAGACGATGACCTTGCGTTCCGGATTGGCCAAGTACTTCTTCAGTAGGGCGTCGAGCTCCGCTAGCTTGGCAGGCACTTCTTTGTAGTCAGCATCGAGCAGCGCGGGGTTGGAGGAGAGTTGCGCCAGTCGCACCATCCTCGACAGGATGGCGTCGGCCTGCTCCAGCACCTCGGCTCCGGACATCTTGCGGACCCACAGCTCTAGGTCCTCCCTCATCCTCTCGTACATCTCGCCTTGCTTGGGCGCTAGGTTGATCCGAATCCGGGTGTAGGTTTTCGGCGGCAGCCTTAGCGACTCTTCCTTCGTCCGGCGTAGCGTCCGGGTCGCGATCTTGTCCCTCAGCTCATCCATGCGTTGATAACCGGCGCCTGCCTTGAAGTTCCTCTGGAATCCTTCGAAGTTATCGCCGAGCGCCTGGCCGTCGTCGAGGAAATACATCTGGCTCCAGAGATCATCTGGCTTGTTGGCCACCGGGGTGCCGGTCAGGATGTACCTCCGCTTTGCGTAGGTTCGGAGCTTGTGGATCGCTTTGGTGACCTTCGCCTCCGGAGTCTTAATGCGATGGCTCTCGTCCAGAATGAGGGCCATCGGCTTGAACTGTAGGAGTGCCTTGAGCGACGGCATCTCCGCCGGAACGGCTTCATAGTTGATGATGTAAAAAGCTGCGCGCATTGCAGTGAAGGCGTTACGGCGTGCGGAGCGACCGGAACCGAAGACAATATACGGCAGCGTCGAGAACTTCTGCACCTCGCCGGCCCAGGTGGACTTCAGGCCGTTGGGGCAGACGATGACACCGCCTTTAATCGAGCCCGCGGCGATCGCGGCGGCAATAGCGTCGATCAGCTGCTTGCTCTTGCCGAGTCCCTGCTCATCGAACAGCCCGGCGCGTTCATTCTCACGCAGGAACTTCGTGCCTTTCCGCTGATGATCAAACTGAAATAAGGTAGCTTTGGCGCGAGCCATGCGAGGCTTCCTCGACGAGGATGTCAGGGATGTGCAGGCGCACTAGGTTCTTTGCGCGCAGCAGACCGACGTCGATTAAAACGCGGTCCAGTTCGTACACCGCGGAATGCGGAACTGCGATGTAAAGAAGGCAACAGACCTTCGCCCCCTTCATCTTGGTCTTGCCCAGAACTTCGAGCTGGCGGCGAGTGTGAGCCGTATCGATGTCGTGGAAGGTCTTGGCCTCCCCAAAAGCGACCATCTGGTCCTGCTTCCGCTGGCCCCAGACATCGGCTCGAACCCCATGGAAAGTGAAAGGCGTAGGCAGCGAGCTCCACTCCTCTCCGCGTGGCGCGCTCCCGTCGAACCCGGAGACGATGAATCCATCCTTCACCATCCGGCGAGCAGCCCAGACCAGGAGCCACTGGTGCGTGGAGCTAGGCACGGGCCCTGGCCCCTGCGCGTGATCGAGCCGACGGCTTACGAGCCGCGCGCGTCGCCTTCGTCGGACGATTCGCCAGCCTTGAAGCGCCGTCCAGCGTCTTCTCTAGCTGCGCCTGCAGGCCACGCAGGATATCCAGGCGGTCCGAGCTATTCGCCAACTCCGCTACCTCAGTCAACGGCATGGCGTGAAGACGCGTCCGGGCGCGCTCCAGCACCAGGTACAGCTCCTGCTCGCGCGGGTTCTGCTTGGCGATGTACTCCTCTGCTGCATCAAAGCCGGAAACTTCTAGGAGCTTTACAGCCTCATGGACGTCGAGGATCTTGGGCAGGCGGCGGACCTTGGCGCCGGTCGGGATCTTGTCATCGCGGACCCATTTCGAGAACCGGGTCGGTAGGTCCTTGATCTTCTCAGCCTGCTTGCGAAGGCGGCCGTTCTTCAGGAACTCGAGGAAGTAAGAAAACTTCGCCCTGTGCTGCGGGTCGTTCGGATCCTGCGTGATGGGGAAATACTGTTTGTCCATCATATCGGCCGCGGCGATCTGCGTGCGGACCTCCGAGGCAGTCATGCGATAACGCTCGGCCACCTCCTCCTCGATCAAGCCGACCTTAATAAGCCCCCGCATCTGCAGGGCCTTTTCGTAGGGAGCCCAGCCACGGACAGAACCGAGGTGGATCTCGTTGAGCAAATTCTGAATAGTGTCTTCGGGCGTCCCCTTCTGTATCAGCCAAGCGGGCATCCGCTTGAATCGCGGATCGTCTGGGTGCTCTTCCTTCGCGGCGCGCATGGCAACCACGCGGCGATTACCCTCTGCGACAGTGAAGTTGTGGCGCAGGTAAACCGGCTCCTGCACGCCTCCCGACAAGATGATGGAGCGTTTCAGGCCTTCCGTATCCTCCTGGCTGGTAAGTAACAGCGTTGCAGCCGGGTCATTTCTCTCCGCCTTGTTTAGCTGATTCATGGAGAAACTAAGACGCGGGTTGGTCGCGTCCAACCTGATCTTGTCCGGGTCCACCTCGATCAGCTGCAGAGGTACCCGTACTCCCTGAATGTTTCGCGTGTAGACCACATTCGCACGCGTCTTGCTCATTTGAATCCTCCGCAAAGGTCTATGAACTTATCCAGAGCGTCCTTCAAGTCTTGAACGATGACCCTAGACCCGCCCGATTTTTCGCCGCGAACACGAGCAATATCATCTAGCCGAGCCGCCTCAATGGCCTGAGTCATCTCGACCATGGACTTCAAGAGCGGCGACGAGAGCTCTGGTCGATCGCGCATCAGGATGGGCTGGGCCGCGTCCATTCCGCCCTTGTCGAAGGCCTTGAGTGCCGACGAGTTCTGGATGATGGCGTCCAGATGCCGCACCTGGGCGCCCTTCCCAATCTTGTCCGTGCCGACCCACTTCACAAACTTGTCCAGGGCGGTGGCGTCCTTTGTCACCCAATCGCGCAGCGCGGGCTTCTTGTATAGCTCTAGGAAGTAACTGAACTTCCGAACTGCACCAGGGCCTGGATACTCCGGCAGATACCTCTCCTTCATGGCAGCGAACGCACGGTAGTTGTGATTGACCGCGGTCTTGGACGTGTGGAGGAGTTTCGCGATCTCGTCCTGCGTCAGGCCATGCTTCGTAAACAGTGTATGGATGTGGCCAGCTTTCTCGAATGGAATCCATTCGTTCTTGCCCCCGACATGCAGCTCCCCGAGCAGTATGTCGATCTGCTTCTGGCTAATGTTTTCAGGCAGGACGCGCGCTGGAATCTTCTTCCACGTCGGTTCGTTCGGAAATGCGGCATGAAGTTTCCGATAAACCACAGTGCGACAGTTGCCCTCCGCCACAATGCCGTTCGAGCGCACGATGATGCGTTCGACCAGCCCCTTATTTACCTTGATAGCCTGATAGAGCTGCCTTACATCAGGGTCAGCCCACAGCGTCTCTTCCAGGAAACGCTGCATCGCGGAGCCTTCGGATAAGTGGTTCAGCGCCACGGTATTCGCAAGCCGCGGGTTTGTTGAGTCGAGCTCGACATCCTCCAACGGAACATCAACCGAGCGCACCTGAACAGGAGTGCCGGCGAGGACAAGCTCGTCAACCTGCTCGACCGCCTTGCCGCGGAAGCGAGGAGACGATTTCGCCTTTGAAAGACTTGTCATTGCACAGAAACCTTCATACCGATCATCTTCATGAGGAAATGCAGCGCCTTGGCGTGGTCGCTCAAGATCTTCTGAGCTTTGGTATCCGTCTTAAACGGAGCCCATTCTGGTTCCTGCAGCCCGGAGAGCCGGCTGGTAAGTTTCTTGATCTGCCGGAGTTCCTGCGACTCGACGGTCGGGTCCGCCTTTTTCAAGACCGCGTTAGCCTCCGTGAACCCACCGCCCTTCTGCAGAACCTTGTTCGCCCGCTTATTCTTCAGGACCTTTGCCAGATGCCGAACCTCAATACCTTTGATTTGGTTATTGATCAGGAGCTTCCCCAGCGCTTTACGGACAGCCGGATCCTTGCGGACGGGAGCCAGTTCCCTGTTCTTCACGAACTCCAGCGCGTGGCTCCACTTGTTCATCAGGAAATTCTTGTCTGAGCCCTTGCGAGCCTTGGGCATGACTTCCTTGATGAGGTATTCGTATGCCTCGAGTTGCTGCTCGATATCCCGTTTGGTCGTCCGCGTCTCATCAGCAATTTGTTCTACGCTGCAACCGAACGTGTGCTTGAGGTGGTAAATCTGATCCGCCTTCGCAAAGGCCTGCCAAGTGTTTTTGCCCGCGATGTGATAAGAGGCCATCAGCATGGCGATCGATTCTGCCGGCACATCCTTCGGAAGCCGCACGGCGGGGAGTAGCTTCCAGCGAGGGTCGGTGGGGGCTCCCTTGTGCAGGGTGGAGATGACGGTGACGCGGGTATTCCCTTCGACTACTGAACCGTCATGGCGGATGATGATCGGATCGTGGAGCCCACCCGCCTTGCGAATCGCCTTATGAAGTTCGCCGTACGCAGGCTGGTCCTTGATCAGCTTTTGGAGGTCTTCCTGAGTCGTTTTGGCTTTGCCAGATTGCTGCAGCTGGAAGCGGATTCGCGGGTTATCCGCGTCCAAGCGGATACTGCCGATACTCACTGTCTCATGGGTGACCCGGACACTCTTGCCGGCCACCACCAGCACCTGATCCGAACCTTTCGTTTTGGCCATACTTAGTTTCCCCTGAGTCCTGAGTTGTGAGTATCACCGTCACGTATGATACTGGCGATACTGATCGATACTATGCATACTGCAAAGTCCCGCGTCAAATCCTTTTAGCAATATCCTGCGAGGCCATGTAAACTGCACTCCCTGAGTGCAAGAACTGCTTTGGGAGGGTGCAACTTTGGGGGCGGATGAATCCGGCACAACCAAGCTTCTTTGCATCCGGGGCAGGTCTGCCGGCAGGGAAGTTCTCCTCGGCTTCGCACCCGCATCCCTGCTGCACAGCCTGAGTTTCGCTGACGTCCTCAATGAGGAATCTGGCCGCGGCTACCAGCGGCGAATCAATCCTCAGCACAGCGTTGATTTCCGCCGGTACATCCAGCAGTCGGGGAGCTCGACGATTCCACTGACGTTCAACCTCCGCCCCGCTCCCTCCGGCGCATGGCACATAAGGAAAGAGTCAGGCCCCGACGACTACGCAACGCTAGAGATTTCCTCCGACCAAAAGGTCCTTGCGCAGGTCGATTGCCAGCACCGCCTCGGCCACATGGCCGATCTTGATACAGAGCTCCCCTTCATGTGCTTCATCGGCCTCACCGAGCGCGAGGAGATGGAGGTTTTCAACGTCATCAACAGCAAGGCACGGGGCTTGAGTAGCAGCCTGCTCGACTTCCACGACGCCCAGCTTGCCACCGACCTCGGCGCAGAGCGGCCGGAGTTGTATATCTCGCTCTTCATGCGGCGCGAGGCCTCCTCACCCTGGCACAACCAGCTCGACCTCGGCGGCAACAGCACGTCCGGTATGACCCGACGTGCGTCGCTCCGGATCTTCCAGAAGGCGGTCAAGCAGTTCCTGAATCGCACGAAGGTGCTGGAGACCCGCTCTATCGACGACGCCGCTCACCTGGTCCTCGACTTTTGGGTCGCCCTGGTAACTGTGCTGCCTGAACAGTGGCGCAATCCCCGAAAGCACATGCTCACGAAAGGTGTGGGTGTGTACGCGCTGATGGAGACCGCCGCCGATATCTACAGCAATACCCCGAAGAACAAAGTCTGCGACCGCAACTATCTCGTGGCTACTTTGTCGGACTTCGCCCTCGATTTCGACTGGTCGACCAGCGGCACCCTGAAAGGTCTCGGTGGCCAGGGCGGCGTCAAGCAGGCTGTGGAGCTCATCCGTGCAGCGCGGCGCAACTCACGATTGAAGGTGGTTGGAAATGGCAAATAAGAACATTCTGCTGATCGAGCCGGCGTACAGGAACAAGTACCCGCCGCTCGGACTGATGAAGATCGCCCAATACCACGGCC
>Ga0184623_10000733_pt1 | contig 14112 bp, 19 predicted proteins | sample PLM1_100_b1_FD_133138 | JGI IMG/M metagenome (GOLD analysis project Ga0184623, IMG submission 133138) | Groundwater sediment microbial communities from an aquifer in East River, Colorado, USA - PLM1_100_b1 | ecosystem: Environmental > Terrestrial > Soil > Riparian zone | place: USA: East River...
GGTCAGGTATTCGTCGATCGCGTCGGAAAGCCAGTCGGCCAGGTCGCCGAGGTCGGGTACGGTCCACCGGTCGCCGTCCCGTTTGGCCAGCCCCAGATCGACGAGAGGGCGCATAGCCCGACGGACGAGGTCGGCGGCACGCGAGCCGTGACTGCCGGTCCGGACGCCGTTGCCGGGACGGTTGCCGCGTATGCCGATCTCCTCCGCGGCGAAGGCGACCATGTCGTTGTGGTGCAGGTCTCCCCAGTGGGCGATGAGGAGTCCGGCGAGGCGGTAGGTCGTGGACATCGGCAGGCGGACGACGTCGGGGGCGCTCACGATGGGGCTCTCTCCTCGCCCGGCGCAATAGCCGGGGGCGTGGTGGGGAACGGAAGCACATCCTGTAGGAGCCGCTCGCGGACGGCGCGTTCGCACATCTGCTCGTCGGCCTCGATGAGGACCGCACGGCGGCCGGTGAGACGGGCTGCGACGCCCGATGAGCACGAGCCGGCGAACGGATCGAGCAGGACCCCCCCCGCAGGACAGGCGTATTCGATCAGCGGGACCAGGACGTCGACGGGCTTCTCGGTCGGGTGGATCGCGCGGCCCTTCATCGACCGGGCGTAGATGACCGACCTCATGAGGCGGGTGCCTCTGTCGATCCAGGGCAGGTTGTGGCCGTTGTTCGCGCCGAGGTGCTCCGAGCCTGCACGGGCAGCGCGGCGGGTGCCTCGGTACGGTCCGTCGTGGGCGACGATCGGTACCTCGTGGCGGATGTCCGACCATGGGCCGGTGTACCAGTGCACGACGTGCTCGTGGACGCGGCGGAACCGGTCGGCGGCGAACCCGCTGCCGTTGTGCTTCTCCCAGACCACGTTTACGTCGGCGAAGAGCGGCTCACCTTCGTTGTTGTAGCCGACGATGTCCTGGCTGATCTTCCAATTGGCGAACTCGGCAGCGCGGTCAATGAACATCCGCATCGAGCCCCAGCACCACATCGTCGACGCGACCGTCGACGCCATCTTGAGCCAGCCGTCGGGCCACCGGTCCCATTCCAGCGACGTCTCCCCGTATGGCGGGTCGGCGATGATGAGGTCGGCCTGCAGTCGCAGTTGCGGAATGATCTCGCGCATGTCGCCGTGGTAGAGGGTGACGCTGTCGTCGGCGTAATACGGCTTCACCCCGCGCCTCCCGTCTCGCCCGACGCGGTAGCCAGGGGCATGGCGGTGAAGCGCTCGCAGCCGCATCCGGGGGTGCAGCTCCAGACGCCAGACAACGTGATGTGCTGCGTCCGGGTATGGCTGCAGGTGCATAGCCGCTCGCTTTGGGCCCGGCGCTCGGCCATGAGGCAGGGAACGCAGAGGCAGCCGGAACCTACGGTGCCGTGCTCGTACACCTTCCCGGCCTTGACCTCGGCTTCGTGGCGTTTCCACGCGTCGGCGAGGTGCTTCACGCGCCACCGGTCCGGGCGGAAGCTGCCACCGGACCAACGGCAATGGTTGCCGTCCGTATCGCCGTCGCAGTGCAGCGTGATGCTGCGGGTGTTGTGGTTGTAGGCGATGAGCCCGATGTGGCCGGGGAAGACCATGTCGGGATCGAAGTGGCTGGTCACGGTGTGGTCACTCATCGCTCGCCCCCGTCCGTCTCGGCTTCTGAACCGCCGGGGCCGATCGCCAGTAATGGGGGCATGAGACCGGTCCGGTAGGTGTGGTCGATCTGCGGCAGCACCACCTCGCCGACGGTGCGGCCGTCAGGCAGGGCGATGAACATGCCAAACTCTTGCTCGACGGTGGTGATCCCGGCGTCGACGGCTTCGAGCTTGGCCTTGATGACCAGGGCGAGGGCGCGCCAGCGTTGCCGGACGGCCTGCTCGTACGTCTGCTCGGCTGCGGCTGCGGACCGTTCGCGGCCGGTCGCGGTGAGGGTGAACGCTTTGGCGCGCGGGTCGGGCATCGGCAGCTGGAACAGGATCCGCCTAGCCGACAGCTCGAAGATGATCGTGGCGATGTTGTTCTGCCAGCCGTAGCCGAACGCGGTGGCCCCGTATCGGCGGAGGGTGCGTTCGATCTCGGCGCGGCTGCGGTCGCTGCCCACTTCGGTGCGTTCGGCGTACTTAGCCACAGCTCGCCCCTCCCCCCTCGCCTGGCGCTGCCGGGGGCGTGGCGGTGGATGCGGCCAGCGACGGCAGCAGGACGATCGCCCCGCGCCAGTTGCCTCGGCCCGGCCCGGTCGCCCCCGCAAGGACCGAGCTGTATTCACGGGACCAGTCCGGGTTCCAACGCCACCAGCCCCAGGCGGGCGGTCGGGGCGTGCGTCCCTCCAGCTCGCCCGTGAAGCAGCACATCGCCCACGTGGCACCCTCAAGGAACGCCTGGATGTCGTCGTCGGCGCAGCGGACGATCCCGATTACGCACTCGTGATCGCTGCCCCATCCGCCGTCGTCGCACGTGCTGCATGACAGCGGCTGGCAGCGCCACCGGCCACCGGTCTTCGCGCGGTCGCTCATTGCTGGCCCCCGTCCGTCCCGGTGACGCCGTCGGCGGGCGTGCGCCGCTCAACGTGGGGCGTCGCCAATTCGTTGAGGTCGGCGTCGCAGCACGGATGACCTGCCGGTGATTCGCAGACCGGACAGTCGACGTCGTACGCCCCGTTCCCGTCCGGCCCGGTGTCCCGGGTGACGCCGGGGGTGGCGTGGATCTCGTCGCGGTCTTCGGCGCACTGCTCGCACCTGCGCGGACCACCGCAGCGGAAGACGGTTCGGGGCGGGTCGCCGATGGGGCAGTACTTGCAGCACGGATGACCGTGGCCAGTGCGGGCATGTCGCCGAGTCTCAGGCGTCGGCTCCGACCACAGCCAGGTCGTCTCGTCCCAGACGCGCCCTGACGGGGTGATCGTCTCCAATGGCACGTGGACCCGCTCAGCGTTGAGCCGCCAGATCTCGGCGACACCCGCCGCCTCGGCCAACTGGGCGAAGCAGATCGGGCACACCACACCGTCGTGAAGCTCGTCGCCGTTGATGCTGCCGCTGCGCATGACTTCGTTCCACAGCGGCGAGGGGGCGGTCCAGACGATGTTCGGGCCGCCGCAGCGGGCACAGGTGCGCTCGGGATGCTCCCGCTCCGCGATCTCGTTAGGCAGCTCGACGCCGGCCGACGAGGTGGTCGCGGGATCGAGCGCGCCGACGACTTTAAGCGCCTGACACCCTGGGCAGTCGGGATGGGCGTGGGCGGCGCGGCAGCCCATCGCGTGGAGTGTGGTGACCAGCTTCGAGGTCCGCATCGTCTCGATCTGAAACAGGGCCTGGACGCGCTCGCACTCGTTGCGCCAGGGGTCGACGAATGGCCGTTCGCTGGGCTCCTGGCTGCCGCCGCCGAGGCGGATGGGCTTCGGGGGCACGGGGCGGATCACGACGCGCCTCCGTCATCGGTGGGTGTGGCGGCGTCAGCGGCGCGGGAGTCTGCGACGAGGCGCTGCCCGGCGAACGCGAGGACGTTCATGGCGATGGCTGGGCTTACGTCGGTGGCCACGGCGGTGACCGAGGCCGCGCCGAGGACGAGGGCGAGTCCGGCGGTCTCGACCTCATCGGGTCCGAAGTGGGCGCGCAGGTGGCCGGCGAGCCGGTCGGCGATGTCGGTCTGGGTGATCGTGAGTTCGTCGACCCTGCGCCGCTGCCGGGCAAGGGTACGCAGCGCTTCCTCGACGTCGTAGCGGTCAGCCATGGTCCTCCTCCTCGTCTTCGTCTACCGCGTCCCGTGGTTCTGGCATGCCCGGCGAGGTCTCCCATTCGCGGTTCTGGACCGTTGAGCTGGCCATGTACATGGCCTGGTCGACCTCGCTCCATGCGCCTGATGAGCCGAACCCGATCTCGGTGAAGTCCTCTTCACCGTCCCGACGCCGCATGATGGTGAATTCGATCCTGAATTCGGCGCTCACGACGCTGTCACCTCCGCGTCATCGTCCGGCCCGGTGTCCTGGGTCTCGGGGTCGTCCTGGGTGTCGCCGATTGCCAGCGCCGTGCTTTCGGCGGGCTCGTCGATCCGGATCGGCTGGACATGGCCAGCAATCTCGATGGCCTTCGTGCGGTAAAGCGCCCTCTCCGCGGCGGTCAGCTCCCGCGTTGACGACTTGGGGAAGCGGACGTTGGTGTAGCCCACACCGGCGACCCACGCGCCGATGTAGTCGTCTGTGGTCTCGCCGTGGATGATCGCCAGATCGGGCTCGTCGCGGGAGATGTTGCCCAAGGCGTGCATTGCCCGGGTCGCCATCATGTATCGGTCGGCGCGCGGCCCCTCGGTCTCGGGCGTCGGCTGGGCCGGGGCGAGGTCCGTGATGATCGGACGCACCAGAAACTGGCGGATGCCGTCGGCGATCAGCGACCGGCGATCCGGCCCGCCCGCGAGACCGTCGGCGTAGTCGAGCAGATCTCGGCGGGCTTGCGCGCAGAGCGCCAACTCCTGGCGTGCCTGCCGCAGTTCGGCCTTGGCGCGCATGACATCGCCACCCAGCCGATCAAGCTCTGCGTTGGCCGCCGCCAGCTCGGCGCGGGCCTGGTCGCGCTGGGCTCGCACCTTGACCAAGAGGCTGCCCAGATCCTTGTTGCCCGCGTCGACATAGCGGGCTGTCGACCGCGCGTACCGGACGTAACGGCGCAGCGCATCAACGTCATCCGGCAGGTCGTCATCGGCGAGATGCCGCGTGAACTCGGCAACCTGCGCCTCCAGTGTGTTGACGTCCTTGAGCTGCATGTCGGTCAGGTTGTTGAGCGTCGTGGTCGCCTGTCTGAGGTCTTCGACCATGCCCGTCGCCGTCTCGGCCTGCCGTCGCCATTTCGCCTTGTAGTCCTCAGCCCGGGCCAGCTCGGCGGTCAGGCGCCGCCGGTCGGCCAGCAGCCGGGGCAGGTCGACGTGGGCTAGGTGCCAACAGACCTTGCCGCAGGCCAACGCATCATGCGGAGCGTTGGCGCGGGCCTCGATCGCGTCCACGTCGCCGTCGCTCAGCGGCTCCGGGTTGCCGTAGTTCGGGTAGCGAGGTGCCGAGTGGGGGGTTGGCGTGGGGTGCTGCGACGCGGTACCTGCGGCGTTCGGATCGGCCATGTCGGATTCCTTTGTCGATGGGGCTGGTTGTGGCGCGCTCGACTGTGACAGTACCCGCTGGCAGCTGGCGGCGCAATGTGTGATTATCGGCGACCCTGCATCCGTGCCCGTTCGGCCATCGCCAGCAGCCGGCGTAGGCGGCCGGCGATGACGTGCTTGGTTGTCGGTGGTTCGGCCAGGGCAGCCAGTTCGCGTAGAGACGCGTGAGGATGCGCTAGGCGCAGACGTCCGGAGTGGGCCCATGCTGGTGGCGTCATGGCGCCGAGCAGGTCGAGGGCGTCGCGTACTGCGGCGGTGGTGAGGCCGGCGGCGGTGCGGCTGCGCTTGGTGTTGGCGGTGATCAGTTCGTGTTTCGGCATGGCCGGGGTGCTCCATCTGCGTGGCGGGGGGACCAGTCTTCCTCCCGACTACAGCGACGGTATGGGCCGGGTGTTTGCGAAGCAAGGCGACGCACCCAATACCCTTCTTCTGCAACATATTGTCTCGCTAGTATCTTGCGAGTATTGTCACCGACAGGTTCCTGCAGATGGAGGCACGCGATGGTCAAACTCGAAGCGCAGATCTTCGCATACCGGCCCGAAGCCGGTGAGGTCATCGCCGTGCAGCGTTGGTCAGGTTTCGTCCGCGGCCTGGCCGGACTCGTGATCGTCGTCAACGACCGCGTCCACAGCGAACGTCCCGGCGCCGCCCGCACCATCAACAAGTTGTACGCAGGGGCGTGCGCCGTGCAGCAGCCGTACACGGTCACTGAGGACGAGGCCCGTGCCCATCTGGCGGACCTGACCGGGGCCACCGTCCGGCAGTGCCTGTGCGGCGCGGATCTGCCGATGGGCGGCCGGTGGTGCACTGCGTGCGGCCAGCCGAACCAGGTGCCGGCGTCGGCCGGGACCTGCACGTAACCTGACTCGACACCGACACGGCGGGGAACTGGACCCCGCGATGTCGCCCACCGATGGAGCATCGATGACACTCGTAGTCATGATCGGCGAGCCGGGATCCGGCAAGTCGACGTTCGTCCGGGACCGTTTCCTGCCCACGCAGATCGTCAACCTCGACACCCTGCGCGGCATCGTCAGCGACAACCCAGGCAACCAGGACGCGACCGCCGAGGCGGTCTGCCTGCAAAACCAGATCCTCGCCGCCCGCTGCCGGCGCCGGCTACTGACCGTGGTCGACGCGACGAACGTGCGCGCCGACGTACGCGAGGGCCTGCTCAAGCACGCTGGCCGGCATCGGCTGTTCACTGTCGCCGTCGTCTTGGATGTGCCGCTGCAGACGTGTCTGGATCGCAACGCCGAACGAATCGGCGCCGCCCGCGTACCCGACGATGTGATCCGCCGCATGCGTCAGCAGCGTTTGGACGACATCGGTGAACACCCTGGCCTGGTGCCGGGGTTCGCCAGCACGTTCTGGGTCGGCGGCAACCTAGGCGTCTACACGTTCGGCCGCATCCCGACCGGCGACCTCGCATGGCTGCGCTGAAACGCGCACCCATCCGATCCCGGCCCGCCGACAACCACCTCACCGCACAGGAGTGGGAAACCCAGTTCTTCCTGCTCCTGACCCGCTCGGGTGGCCAGTGTGAGGCCCGGACGTCGAAGTGTCTGGCGCCCGGCGGGCGCATCGAGGGCATGCTGCCGCGTGAGCAGGTCAGCGTCCAGCACCGCCGCGCCCAAGGGATGGGCGGGACGAGTCTCGACACGACCAACGACCTCGCCAACCTGTTGATTCTCTGCGGGACAGGTGTGACGGGTTGCCACGGCTGGATCGAATGCGAACAGCGCGCTGCCGCCCGTGAACGGGGTCTGTGGGTCGGCCACGACTACCGCGATGGCCAGCCCGTTCCGGTTGCCGAGTATCCGCTGGTGCTGTGGTCCGGGCGGCAGGTATATCTGCACCCCGACCAGCCGCTGTATCTGCCACACCCCGACCCCTACAGGCTGGCCACAGTGGCCTGAGCAGCACGACGAGCAGGGCAACCTCGACGAGGTCGCCTATATGCGGTATGAGCACAACATGTTGGTCCGCGCCCGGGCGATCATCGAGGCTGCGTTGCAGCGCGCCGCCGTCGCGGGGGTCGACGTCGGGTAGTCGTTGTTTCTCGAAGTTCCCGCACAGCCATCTGGGTCATGAGGGTGGACGGCTCAGCCCACGCGGGCAGCACCCGCCACGACACGTCCCCGACCAACTCCCGATAGCCGATCTTCGTCCCGCCGGGCAGATCGGCGCCGAACCCTGTAGTCAGTTGTTCGCGGGTCACCGGGCCGACCATCGGACCGGGCACCAGCAGCCCACGTTTCGGATTGTGGAACTGGTCGGCGGTCAGGTCGACCATCATGCCCGCACCAGGGAAATGCAAGATCAGATGACCGGCGAATCCACTGTCGCGTTTCGACGACCCATCCGGGCTGGGCAGCACCGTCGCCTGCCCGCCGGCGAGCACGTGAACAGCGACGGGCACCGGCTCGACCAGGAAGCCGAATTCGCGCGCGACACCGACGCCGACACAGGCCGCCTCGATACATGAGTTCGGGGCCGCGCCGCAGCGGTGCATCGTGTTACGGATTGCCTCGGCGAACGCCTCGATCCACTGCACGTCGGGGGTAAACATCGGCCCACCCTATGCGACTGCCGCGGACGAGACCCGCGCTGGACACGTCCGCGGCTGAAGGAGCGTTCTAACGGCGTATTGCGCCGCTAAGCCGTTGCGACTACCGTCCCTCTGATACGCAGCAACGCGATCGGAGGCACCTACGATGCCAGGGACGATTCCTATCCTCGTGATCCAGCATGGTGAAGGCACCGTGGAGGTTCCCGCGGACGAATATGCGGCTGCCGCGGCAGCTGGCGAGTTGCCGGATTTCATCGACGAGATCACCGAAGATGTCGATCTGAGCACGGTCGCCGTCGACCCAGACGGCCGGCTGTTTGAGTTGGAGTTGCGGGGCACGACTCGGCGGTCATTGCGAGGGGTAAATGTCACCGATGCCGTTGCGCTGGTCGTAGCCTCCACTCGGCCGCACCCCGACTGCGGCAACTGTCAGTCCGGCAGCCGGCGGCCCTGCTCCCGGCATATCGCCGAGCGGATCATCGAAGCCGCCCATCAGGAAGACCTGGTCATCCTGCCGGCGGTTGAAGCCGATGCGATGATCGCAAGGTTTGTTGCCGCGAAGGCCGGGAAGGATCAGGGCAGTCGGCCGTCGCCCACCGTCTGAACGGCATCCAATGGCACGTCCGGGACGCCGGTCCCCTGCCTGGGGGCCGGCGTTTCAATGTCGGCAAGCAGCGCTGCGGCGACGCTTTCGCACAGGTTTGCGCCGTATACCAGCCCGAAACTGGTCGGATAGCGTGACATCACTTCCAGGCTCCACCAGTCGGCGACGGCCAGGCAGTTGACGTGCCAGCCGTCGCCGCGCACCGTGTATCCGTTCTTGATGGCCAGGGGTCGACCGCGGTCGATGGGCCGTGCGTCGATGATCCCGAACCGGCTTGGGCCTCGAACGTCGCGCATCACGTCGATCAGCCAGTCCGCCCATGGTGGGGAGGCGACCGTCCCCTCGGCGATGCATGCCCCCATCTTTGCCGCGTCGGTCGGGGTCATCGTGGTTTCGCTCCACCAGCCTGGCCGGGTGTGGGTCTGGTGTAGGTGGCAGGCGGCGATGACGGCTCGCAGCATGGTGTCGGCGCCGCCGCGGCGGTACAGCGTTTGCGCGGCGTCGTTGTCGCTGACCTCGATCATTCGCATGATGAGGGTCCGTTCGTGGGCAGTCGGGCTGCGGCCGGCCTCTTCCAGTTGGTGCAGGTACTGCGCCCCGATCGCCACCTTGATCATGCTTTCCGTCGTGGATGGGCCGGTTTTGCCGCCGGTGGTGATGTCGCCCGTTCGGCGATCGAGCAGCGCCCATGATGCCCACACGTGAGGGTGGTCGATGTTGGGCAGCGGCGGCCGGGTGTGGTTCGGCGTCGGGGAGGCCGCCGACGGCGTCGGATTCGCGTCTACGCCTGCAGTTGTGGTTGGTGTGGGGTTGGGTGCGCCTGCCGGGTGGTTGGGTTTCTGGTTGATGATGAACAGGCCCATGGTGGCTGTGACGAGGGTCAGGACACAGATCAGGGCAAGAGTGCGAACTCGTGACATGGGTCCAGGTTCCTGCCCGGACTGCGCCAATGGGGGGATACCACGCCCAAACAAACCTGAACGTCGACTTGCGCCGCTAGCTGTTGGTGAGTATGGTCGTGTTGACCTTTGGGAACTGGACCCGCAGGTCACCTCAGAGATGGAGCAGCGAATGAGCGGACGAGACGTGATTGCTGACCTGCTTGGCAACGCACCGGAGTGGCAAGAGCGAGCCCTGTGCTCGCAGACCGACCCGGAAGCGTTCTTCCCCGAAAAGGGCGGATCGACCCGCGAGGCCAAGCGGATCTGCTCGCGCTGCGAAGTCAGGGCCGAATGCCTGGAATACGCGCTTGGTCACGACGAAAGGTTTGGCATATGGGGCGGTTTGTCCGAGCGTGAGCGCCGCAAGCTCAAGCGCCGCGCCGCCTGACGAGCCAAACCTGTTGCGCCTTGTGCCGCTAATGGTCTACCAGTACAATCGGCCGTACCCCGATCTTGTCCGAGGAGGACCGAAAGTGATGAGCACAACCGTGGCGGAGGAGGCCCCGACAGCTATGGTCAAAGACGACAGCGCCCTAGCTGAGCTGCGGGAACACGCCCAAGCCGAACTGCGAGAAACCCGCTTCAAGCAGCGCCAGGCCGACCTCAATAGCGACCGCGCCCTGGACCCGCGGCTCAGGGCACTCTACCTTGACCGCACACTGTGGGACACGTCGCAGATCGCCGAGTTCCTCGGCATCAGCAACCACCGGGTGACGCTGCTGCGCACCAGCGTGCGTAAACCCACCCGGTCCAAGCCACCGCACCCCAGCGTCCTGCCCGACGCTGACGCCAACGGCACGATCGTCGACGGCGTCCTACGGCCCGTCCGCGGTACCGGCCGGCCCCTCGTCGAAGCCGGCCGGATCCGGGAATGGGCCGTCGACTCCGAACGCGCCGAATGGCGCGTCATCCACGGCATGCTGGTGAAGGCGCTCACCCCACCGCGACACGGACCGGGAGAGTACGGCATCAAGACCGCGAGCAGCGCCACCGGCAGGTCCCGGCGCAAGAAGGACACCGACGACAAGTAAATCAGTAAGCCGCCGCAGACCGGGCTAAAGACTGGAATCCCTAACGGTCAAACGGCGGCTCACCTTGATGGAACACCGCGACGCCGACCAGCAAACTCACCAGATCATCCAGCGCGGAGCTATGTACGACGGTAGCAGCGGGCCGGGGATCTTGTCATCTCACCAGGCCCAGCCGACGTACGAGGGGGAGGCCATGATCTCAACCACGGGCGTCGTCACGGCGCCAACCACCTCTCCCCCACGTGTCGGACACCGAACATCGGAGCAGCACGCGCACCAGTCGGTGCCGCGGCGGGCGCGCCGCGGCAGGCGGCGTCCGGCGGCGCGAGATGCATGGGGGTGCGTCGGTGCAAGGCGTCGGCGTGTTGCGGACGTACGGTGGGGGGCGTATGCCCCCCGCAAGCGTCCGCGGCCTAGATCAACGCCGTTGGGGAAAAGCTACGGCCCCCGCTGTAGCAGCGGGGGCCGTAGTTCGCAGTACGAAAGCCGAAGGCCGAGCAAGTGGAGGAAGATCCGGACGACGATTTAGTTACGAGTTCGCAGCAACGCCCCTAGAAAGTCCGTCAAGATCAGCCCGTTTGACGCGAGCTGGTTCTCCAATTCTCACTTGCATTTTCGTACGCGGGGCATGGTCAGTGTATCCGATGCGGCTGTTCTCCGCGTCAGGCTGACTCCCAGCGTGTCGATGAAGCTCGTACCGAAACGAGTAACGATGACAACGCAGACAACGTACGTCGTACCACCGGGGTACGACAAGACGTCAGATGATCATTTCGCGTCCACATCGACAGCCGAGCCCTGCAACACCAGCGGGGGGGCATCGTGACAGCGAACCGAAATGTCGAGGTAGAGGTCGATCGCGGCAACCCGCCCGAGGACCGGTACATGATCCTGCTCAACGCGCTCGCGCGTGGCGAGGACGAGTACGACGATCTGACGCCGTTTGAACGGCTCTACCTGATCGCCGGCCTGTCCTGCAAAGACCGACACCGGACGACCCTGGCCAAGACGGAGCGCTGGCTGCCCGGCCTCGGCCGCGACCGTCAGGAGGCGGTACGCCGTGGCCTGCGGGAGAAGGGCTACCTGAGCATGCGTCGCCGGTGGCGCGGCCCGGAAAACAGCGCCCGCGGTAGCCAGTTCGAGGGCTGGACTATGCGCTTCATGGCCGAAGCGCTCCCGCCGGATCAGCGCGACGAGTTGCAGCCGAAGACTGGCCGACGGCGCAGCGGCGAAGAACCCGCAGGTGACAGCACGCCCGGGTCTTCAGGGCATGCGGACGGAACCACCGACAACAGCGAAAGTGCTGGTCACCGCATGCCCGGCCATCCAGGGCATGCGAATCCAGGGCATGCGAATCCAGGGCCTGAACCTCAGGGCGTCACTCCTTATATAGAAAAAGAACCAAGGGAAAAGAACCCCCCTACCCCCACGGAGATCACCGCCAGCGCCGACGTGGTCCCGGCCGAGGGGGGGAAGGCAGATTCCAAGGACACCAAGGAGCTGACCCTCGCCATGGTCGTCGACTGGTTCGTTCAGCGGCGACCCGACTGGACCCGGCAGGCCGTCGAGGACGCGCTGTCGACTGCCCAGACGCGTGGGCTCGGTGACCTGGCTCGTTGCGCGACCGCTCTGCGGGAGTTGGTCGAGGGCAAGCACGGCCGTACCGACTACCCCGGCCGGCTGCTGGTGACCAGCGGCGGCTGGTGGACTGCCGTTGCGCCGCAGCCCCGGCCCCGACCGACCGGACCCAAGTGTCAGGTGCCTGGCCACCACGCCCAGGCTGCCGTCGACTGCAAGCTGTGCGACATGGCGGCCAAGGCGAACGCGCTGGCCCGTGATGACGATGATGCCCTAGTGATGGACCCGGACGCGGCCATCGAGCGGGGTCTGCAGTACTTGCCGGAGAACGTCCGGCGCCGGCGGGAGGAGCGCGGTCGTACGCCGGCTTCCGCAGTGCTGTGACTCCGGTGGCGATTGCCCGCTCGGGCGCCACGTCGGGGATGTGCGCCGGCGGGTGCGGCACAGGGCTGCCCCGCCGGTTCGGGCCGGCGGCGCAGCTTCTGTGCGATCCGTGTCATGCGGTGCTCGCTGCGTGGCGGGCGTCGCCGCCGCCGCGGGGGCCGATTCCGTATGGCCGACTGGTTGATGGGGTGTATCGGGCTTCGGGCGGGGGCCCCGGCCGGTCGTAAGACTTGCGCCGCTAGTACCGGGCGAGTATCGTCAGGTCAGGTACCACCGTTCCCCAATTTCCTATCTGGAGAGCCACCATGAGCGAAGATCCTGCCCAAAGGCCCGCCCATCCGGGAGCGTTCTGCTCCCCCATCGGAGCCACCGGCATGTTCAGCGCCGGCACCCCCGCGCTGTGCAATGCCCCCGAACCCGGCAAACGCGCCCGCTGGCGCCGTAATCCTGCGTTCCCCGCCGCCGCCCGCGGCCGTCGCCGTCGCACTGCCGTCACGCCGGCCGTTGCCCTGCCGAGAGTCGACGCGATCACCCTGCCGCCGGCGGCAGAGGCCGACGTGCAGCGCATCAAGCTGCTCACCCTCGCCCACGAGCTGGGCACGACCGTAAACAAGCTGAAGGACGCGGTCCGCTGGCTGCCGAAGTTCGCGGAGTGGGACTTCACGGTGTCCAGCGAGGACGCCGCAAAGATCCGCCAGACGATGGCGCAGGTTGCTCAGCCTGCCGCGGACTTTTCCCCCAGGGAGGTCGCTGCTGCGATGAAGGGCGGTCTGGCCGAACGCATCGTGGATGTTCAGGCCCTCGACGACGCCGAGACCGCACTGGCCCGCCACCAAGCGGCCGGTGATCCGATCGCCGCAGACCAGACCGCCAAGCTGCTCGGCCAGTATCGGAAGGGCATGGTCATGCCTGAGGAGATGGGTCAAGAGTTGGCGTTGATCGACGCCCGGGCCAAGGCCCGCCGTGAGCCGGTGCCGCTGCCGACGGTCAGCGGCGCCCCGTCGACGACGCCGAAAGCGGTCAACGGCTGGGGGTATGACCTCAACGCCCCAGTTCACTACCACGAGGACGGTCCGATCGGTGGCGCTCTTCGACAAATGGGCGACGACCAGCTCATGGACGTTGATGGTGAGCCGCTGTACAACGTGCTCGGCAAGACCGCCACCGATGTCGTCACCGGCCGCAAAAACGTCGAGGAGGGCATCGACGCGTACATCGGGATCCGTGACCGGCTACCCGAAGGCAGCCGCGCCCGGCAGGCATTGTCGATGGCGCTGCAGGACATGCAGACGCCTGACCGGCCTATTCCGGCGATGCCCGAGCGTACGCCCGAGCCGATGGTGCGCCTCATGACGGAACTGCGCCGGTATCCGATGGTGCGCAACGACCCGAAGGAGATCGACGAGCTTGCCCGGATCGCCGACGAATTCGCCGCCGGCCGGACCGGCGGACGTCAGATGATCACCTCTGTGCGGCAGATCGCCAACCGGTGGCGTCACGAAAGCCTCGGCGACGTCGGCAAGTTCCGGCTCGACGACACGATCCGTGACACCGCCGACGCGTTGGAGAAGATCTACAAGGAGGACCGGGAGGCCCTCCGGCCGCCGCGGTAAAACACCGTGACGGCCCCGCCCACCAACACACCGGAGGAACACACCACGATGACTCATCACCTCGACCGCCTTGAACCGGTCGCCATCCAAGTCAAGCACGCGCTGATGATGGCGAAAGAGGCCGGGCTGCTCGTCCCACGGTTCAAGGTCCACATGAGCGACCCCGGCGACGTCGCGAACGTACGCGCCGAACTGGGACCGGACGCCGAACTGCCAGACGACGGCGCAGCCTACTTCTGGGTGTACGTCAAAGACGCCGACGGTGTCCAGCATCCGTA
>Ga0184623_10000734_pt1 | contig 14107 bp, 14 predicted proteins | sample PLM1_100_b1_FD_133138 | JGI IMG/M metagenome (GOLD analysis project Ga0184623, IMG submission 133138) | Groundwater sediment microbial communities from an aquifer in East River, Colorado, USA - PLM1_100_b1 | ecosystem: Environmental > Terrestrial > Soil > Riparian zone | place: USA: East River...
GACGTGGACACGGTAGGTACTCCAGGAGATCGCATCGGCGCACCGTCCGGTTGCGTGACCCGACCGGCGCGATGTCGACCTTCATCGGCGCACACCAACCCAACGGGTTGGCCAACACGCACCCCGCCAACCGCGGCAGCTGCCGGAGCCGGCTGACGTCGCCTACCGGAGGTGTTGGGCCAGGTCAGCGGTGCTCAAGCGTTGATGTTGGCCATGTGACCACGGTCGGCCCAACGCACTCCGGTGGCAGCTGGCTCGATGGTGTCTGCCCAGCTCAGCGCGGTTGTGCTCGCCTGTTGGGTCACCAGCGGTCAACAGGACGACCTTCGATGGCTGTCCTGCTTCTGCCCTGGCCACGGCCAGCCAGCTCTACCACCGACAAGAGTCCGTCTCGCCGACAAGTCTCAAGGGAGCCCTGACGTGGGCTGCGGTGGATGAGTTCCGCATTCACGAACGGCTGAAGCTCCTGGGAGCTCTCGGACTCGGCGACGGGATCAGCCCCCACGTTCTGATCGGGTGCAGAGTCGTGCGCACGCACTGTCTGCGGTTGATCCGTGCAGTGGGAGGCCGGCGCCGAGGCGTCAGCGAGCACATGCTGTCGTGCTATCCGCTGTACGGGTTCGGCATTGACGCGCAGCGCAACCTCACCTGCCGACATGCTCGGCGGCGGTCAGCTCCGGACGTACTGTCTGTCGAGGGCCGCACCGACGGCTGCTGGCTTGGCCACCGGGGAAGACGATGGGGCTGGCCTCCCACCTTGGAGCTCGCGCGACGGGAAGGGGACGCCTCGGTCCCGCGGGTATTGCACCCTGGTGCGGTGGACGATGTGGCAGAACTGTTGGACCGGATCTGGCGGACGGACGCGGCCGGCATGCTCGGCGCGCTCAGCCGGCGGCTCGGCGACTTCGACTGGGCCGAAGAGGCGCTGTCGGACGCGCTGGCCGAGGCGCTCAAGCGCTGGCCCGACGAGGGTGTGCCGGAGAGCCCCACCGGTTGGCTGGTCACCACGGGCTGGCGCAAGGCGCTGGACCGGCTGCGCCGCGACGCCGTCGGCCGCAAGAAGGTGGCACAGGTGGCCAAACCGCCGCCGGAACCGGGCGCGGACGATCGGCTGGCCACGGTTTTCGCGTGCTGCCACCCAGACCTCGCCGAGCCGGCCCGGGTCGCGCTGACGCTGTACGCCGCCAGCGGCCTGAGCACGGCCGAGATCGCCGCCGCGTTCCTGGTGCCGCTGCCGACGATGGCGCAGCGGCTTTCCCGGGCCAAGCGCCAACTGCGGGAGCGCGGCATCCGGTTCGAGGTGCCACAGCCGCATGAGTACGCCGACCGGCTACCGGCCGTGCTCGCTGTGATCTACCTAGTGTTCAACGAGGGGTATCTGTCTAGTGGCCGGTCCGCCCAACGGCGCGAGCTGGCCCGCGAGGGGGTCGAGCTGGCGTGCCAACTCGCCGCGCTGCTGCCCCGTGAGCCGGAGGCCGCCGGCCTGGCCGCGTTGCTGGACCTGCACCACGCCCGCGCCGCCGCGCGGTTCGACTCGTGGGGCCGCATCGTGCTGCTCGACCAGCAGGACCGGCGGCTGTGGGACAAGGCGGCGATCGAACGGGCGGCACTGCGGCTGCGGGCGGCGGTGCGCCAGGGCCGGCCCGGGCCGTACCAGCTGCAGGCCGGCATCGCCGCGCTACACGCCCTGGCCGCCTCGTACGAGGCCACCAACTGGGCCGACGTGCGGGCGCTGTACGACCGGCTGTACGCGTTGGACCCGTCGCCGGTAGTGCTGCTGAACCGGGCAGTGGCTACGCGGTTCGCGGTGGGCCCGGCCCCGGCGCTGGATGAGGTCGACGCGCTCGGGGACCGGCTTGCCGGTTACCACCTGTGGCACGCCGCCCGGGCCGACCTGCTGGCCACGCTCGGCCGGCCGGCCGAGGCGCTGAGGGCGGCGGAGCGGGCTCTGGAGCTGGCGACGAACCCGGCCGAACGGGAGCTGATGTCGCGTCGGGTGGGTGAGCTAAGGCGCCGGTTGTGAGACCGGCGCCCAGCGTCACCGCTATTCGCGGCTCATCAACGGACGGACCTCCAGCGCGCTCATCCCGGCGGCGAGTGGCCAGGTGGCCGCGATCCGCGCGGCCTCGTCAATGTCGTCGCACTCCAGCATGACGATCGCGCCGATGACCTCCTTGAGTTCCATGTACGGCCCGTCGGTGATCACCGGCTGGCCATTCGCGCCGGCGCGCACTGTCTTTGCCGTGTCCCGGGGCTGCAGCTCGGCGCCGCCGTCGGCGATCTTGCCGGTCGGCTGCCATCGCTCGTACCACGCGTAGACCTGCTTCATCACGTCCTGCTCGTCGGCCGGGGACAGCGCGGTCCACTCGCGGTCGTCGCCGCAGATCAGCATCGCGTACTTCATCGTTGCTCCTCGTGGATGGAAGGGATGCGTCGTCCGTGTGACGAACGGGCGGCACCGGTCCTCGACAGGTTCCGCCGAATTTCTTGCCGAAGTTCCGGCGGCCAGCGGCTCCAGGGTGATTGAGCTGAGCTATCAGCTCAACGAAGAGCCGTGGTGGCAGGGTCATTGGACGATCCCGTACAGCGCGGACCGGGTCTTGGTGATCACGGCTCAGGCGCTCCTGGCGTACTCGACACCCGCTCGTGAGGCTGCGGACGTCATCGCGGCGAGTTTCGAACGCTGTCAGTAGAACGCGCTCACATCGGCAGTTGAGGGCGACTGCGGCGACACGCCGGTGGCAGCCTCCACACGATCCGTAGACGATCAATGTGTGGCCGTCGCCAGATGGGGCGCGGTGTTGGGCACCATGTTGGGTTGGCCCCATCTGGCCTGTGGGGTGGCCCCACACGGCGACGTCGTCCGTTGGGCACCACGATGCGCGCCATTCATCGAGCCGGTTGGGTCGCGACGCGATGTGGTTGGGGCGCTGTTGGGCGAGCGACGGCCGACGGTCGCTACCCGACGCGTCCTGGTTGGGCCATGGGTAGGTGTGAACACGGCCTACCCGGCGCGGGAGTCACACCCGCCCATGAACAAACCTTCCGAAAGCCCTCGCACTCCGACCGCCGCCGCGCCGGACACCGCCGGCACGCCTGACCCGTTCGGGTTGGCGGACCTGATCGCCAGCGGGATCCTCGACGCGTTGCCCGGTGACCCGCCTGTCCTGATCAAGGAATGGCGCATCAGCGACGCCGACACCAACGGCGGGCTCACCATCCGAACCGCACTGCTACTGGTCGCCCTCTACACCCGTTCCGGCGACACCATCGTCAGCCTCGGCAACGACCCGGCGCTCGCCGGCGCGGCCGGCGCCGCCGGCTGCCGGTACCTGCCGGTCGCGCATCCGGCAGACCTGGCCGACCTTGACCACGTCGCGGGCACCGTCGGGCTGACCGTTCTGCGCTGGCCGCCTCCCACGCAGAACCGGCGTCGCCCGCCCGAGCGGCGTCCGGCAGGCGTGAGCAGTGAACTGGCTGACCTGTTCACCGCCTGCCGGCTGCTGCTCAACCGCGACGGCTACACCATCGTCGCGGTCACCCCCGCCATAGCCGGACCCGACTACACCGAGCACGCCCGGTTGCTGATCCCCGCGGCCCGGCAGGCCGGACTCGGGTGGCTGCAACACATCGTCGCGGTCACCGGCGCCGACCCGCCGACGCCGATCACGGGCGTGTCGACCCGCACCGATCCAACGGTGGGCCTCGCCGCGGTCAGCACGGCCATCGACATCGATCTGCTGGTCTTCGTAATCCGCGGAAAGTCCAGCAGTTCAGAAGAACTGAGGGATCGTCAGGGGGAACCCGGGGGTTCGCGGCGGTCTCCGTCGTTTCTTGACGCGGGCTGCGACGCAGCGGGGGCGGGCTCGTGAACTGCCCGGCGGTGTCGGCGTGCGTTGCCCTCCATGCGACGAGGCCCCAAGGGCTGGTGTACGCGGGGCCACCAGACCTCGTTGAGTGGTGGTTCTGGCTACGTCTCGCCACGCAAGGCCCGCAGGTGGGCGCGTCGCCCGGCGAGGTACGGCTCGATGTCGCGGACGCGCACCAAGCCGATGTGGGCCGTGGTGATGTCGCGGGCTTCGATTACCACGCTGTGGTCGTCGCGTCGCGCCGCGGCGTACCAGCGGGCGTCGTCGTTCCAGCGGGTGAAGCGTTCGGGTTGCCCGTCGATGGTGATGTCCACACTGGTCGTGGGTGTGGCGGCGAGGCGGTGTTCCAGGGCCCGCAGCTGTACTTCCCCGGACCAGTCGTGCTCGGCGATTCGAAGGTTCCTGACCGCGGACTCGCCATCGCGCATGGTGACCTGGACGCCCGCGACCGGCCCGGTGCTGTTCCGGTCGCCGTGGGCGAGGCCTACCTCGGTGAGGGCGTCGTTGTGCCATCCCCGGTCTCCGAGCAGCCGCAGCCCGGTCCAGTCAGCTACCCCGTACAGCGGCAGGAGTTGCGCCAGGGCCCGGACCTGTTCCTCCAACTGGGTCATGTGAGCCCAGAGCTCCTCCGGGGTGAGCCTGCCGGCCAGATGCATCCCGACAGACCGCCTCCGGCGTCGCTGCGGCGGCAAGCCCGAACCGGCGCCGGGGTTCAGCCCGGTCGGCACCGTGTCGCCTCGACCTTTGCGGGCGGGCGGCGATGAACCGGCTGCCGTACTACCGGCGGGACGAGGTCACGCTGCATGTCGGTGACGCGGCGCAGGTGTTGGCCGAGCTACCCGACAGGTCGGTGGATTGTGTGGTGACGTCGCCGCCGTACTGGGGCCTGCGGGACTACGGGGTGCCCGGCCAGTACGGTCACGAGCGCACGCCGGAGGGGTATGTCGCGAACCTGCGGCGGGCGTTCGGCGAGGCGCGTCGTGTGTTGGCGGTCGATGGGACGGTGTGGTTGAACCTGGGGGACAGCTACGGCGGTTCGTGGAACAACTACGTCGCCTCCGGTTCCACCGCACCCACCGCAGCCAACACACGGCGACGCCGCCGGTACGGGCAGCATCGGCCGCCGCAGGCAGACCAGCGGTACAAGAGCTTGCTGGGTATGCCATGGCGAGTCGCGCTCGCGCTGGTCGAGGACGGGTGGATTCTGCGGAACGCGATTGTGTGGCACAAACCCAACGGCACGCCGGAGAGCGCCGGGGACCGGCTGACCCGCCGCTACGAGATGCTGTTCCTGCTGGTGCGCTCGCCCCGCTACTGGTTCGATCTCGACGCCATCCGAGAACCGCATCACGATCCTCGCCCCGAAGCCGCGGCCCGTCCCGGCGTGAGTCAGCGGCCGTGCCGAGGCGCGTACGGACGCCGACCGGCGCGTACGGACCGCCCAGCACCGGGCGGCGCAGCGGCGCGCAGCAGTACCGGCCGCAGGCGGGGCGGCAAGTCAGGACGGAACCCGGGGGATGTGTGGACCCTGCTCGCCCACGCGTACCGGGATTTCCACTCCGCGGTGGGCCCGGTCGAGGTTCCGTTGCGGTGTGTCGCGGCCGGTTGCCGGCCGGGCGGGGTGGTGTGTGACCCGTTCAGCGGCACCGCCACCACCGGCGTCGCGGCGCTCCAACTCGGCCGACGCTACATCGGTATCGATCTGAACCCGGCGTTCCACGACCTGGCCATCGAGCGGCTGACCCGGCCACGCGATCGCGATCCCGAGCAGCGGCCGGGGGAGGAGCCGCAGTGATGGACACCATGACGGTCGCCGACGTGCGGGCCCTGCCCGCTGTGGTGGACCTGCGGACCGCCGCCCGCGCCCTCGGGATCGGCCGGACCCTGGCGTATGAGTTGGCGCGCAACGGACAGTTCCCCTGCCCGGTTCTGCGGGTCGGCCATGCCTACCGGGTGCCCACCGCCGAGCTTCGGCGTGTCCTCGGACTCGATTTGACAGTGGTCGCGTTTCCGGGATCGGTCGCGGAGCCGTTGCTCCGGACGTCCGCACCGGTGTCGTGACGTCCACCACGGCCGAACCCGCAGTGGTGTCGGGCCGCTTGCGCTTGTCGGCAGCCACAGTGGATCGGTTGGACCGCGGCTCGTGCTGGCACGAGAGCGGTGCGCGGCGCGAGCATGGTCTCCCGAGCCGGTGGGGCTCGGCCTAACGGGAGGTGTCGGAGAAGGTGAACGCTGGCTCGACGTACCGGCGATGCTCCTGCCGCGATCCGCGGACCGGGCAGAATCTGGGCAGCGCATGTCCGAAGCTCAAGGGCTACCGGCACGGCATCTGGTACTACCGCCTGGAGTTGCCGCCCGCCGCGGACGGCGCCCGCAGACCACGGCGTCGCGGTGGCTTCGCCACCGACGCCGACGCGCGCGCAGAACTCGAGCATGCCCGTGTTCTGCTGGCGATTCCCGACCGGGACGACCCCGAGGCGGCGACCCAGATCGGCGATCTCATCGAGGCCGCGATCAAGAACAAGGAGGCGCTGCCGAGCGATGAGGCGGTGCGGCGGCGGATCGCCGCTGGCGTGCCGGTGCTGGACGAGCTGCCGACGGTGGGGGAGTGGCTGGACCGGTGGCTACCGACTAGGCGGTCCATCGCGAAGAACACGTGGCGCAGCTACGAGTCCCATATCCGGCTCTACCTGAGGCCGGCAGTTGGCCGGATTCGCATGGACCGGCTCCGGGTGACGCACCTCGCGGACATGTTCGACGCGATCGCCGAACGCAACGAACGGATCGCCGAGGCCCGCGCCAGCGACGACCCGGCAGTCCGCGCCAGCGTGAAAGGCCACCGCATCATCGGCGCGGCGTCGATGCAACGCATCCGCGCGACGCTGCGCAAGGCGTTCAATGACGCCATCCGCCAGTACCAGCCGATCATCACCATCAACCCGGCCGCGTTCGTCGACCTACCCGCCGGCCGACGCCCCAAGGCAGTGGTCTGGACCCCTGAACGGGTCGCCCGGTGGAGCGAGACGGGGGAGATCCCGTCGAAGGTCATGGTGTGGACCCCCGAGCAGACTGGACGGTTCCTCGACCACGCCGTCCACGACCGCCTCTACCCGCTGTATCACCTCATCACCTTCCGCGGCCTGCGCCGCGGGGAAGCCTGCGGCGCCCGCTGGACCGAACTCGACCCCAACGCCGGCACCCTCGCCGTCTCCCTCCAACTCCTCCAACACGGCTGGGCTACCAGCCTCGAAGCTCCCAAGACCGAGGACAGCGACGCCATCATCGCCCTGGACACCGCCACCCTCGCCGTCCTCACCCTCCATCGCCAGCACCAGGACAGCGACCGCGTCGCCCTCGGCGGCGCCTGGCCCGACACCGGCCTCATGTTCACCAAACCCGACGGCCAACCCCTGCACCCCGCCGACGTCACCGACCGGTTCAAGCAACTCGCAGATAGGGCTGGGCTCCCACCGATCCGCCTCCACGACCTGCGGCACGGCGCCGCGACCCTCGCCCTCGCTGCCGGCACGGACATGAAGGTCGTCCAGGCAATGCTCCGGCATTCCTCGATCACCATCACCTCCGACACGTACACCTCCGTGCTCCCCGAAGTCGCCCGCCAAGCCGCCGAAGCGACCGCTCAATTGGTTCCCTTGCAGAGCCGACGCAGTCTCGGGCTCCCCTCGGGCTCACATTCGTCCACAAACGACGAAACGCGCCCACCCGGATCGGATGAACGCGCTGGTCAGAACGATTCAGGAGAGTGCACCGTCAGGGACTCGAACCCCGAACCCGCTGATTAAGAGTCAGCTGCTCTGCCAATTGAGCTAACGGTGCTTGTCGCGCGGTTGTACGCCCCGCAACGGATCGAAACGATAGCAGGACTGCCCGCCAAGTCTGAAATCGGTTCGGGGCGCCGCGCCACTCGTGTGTCAGGGACGGCCAGTCGGTGACTCCGGGGCCGGTGGTGTCAGTGGGATCACGGGATGGGGTCCGGCGCCACTTGACGTGCACTCATGCGGCATGATCGTGGCGGCGAACTGTGGAATGTGAACGGGGTGTGGTAGATGCGGTGCTTCCGGTCTTCCGGGGCGATCCGTCGGGTATGTGTAGCTGTGGCGGCTACCTCCTTTTTGGCGCTCAGCGCATGCGATGGCGCGCCCAGCGCGAGCGCCTCGAACAAGGACGGCGAGAAGTCCTCGAGCCCAACCGCGTCCCCGACCCCGCCAGCGCCACCACTGACGCTGGCGGTCGCCCCCGCCGACAAGGCGACCAAGGTGCTGACCAGCACGGACATCGCCGTGACCACCACCGGCACGGTCGAGCAGGTCACCGTTACCAGCGCCGACGGCAAGCCCGTCACGGGCGCCCTCGCCGCGGATGGCAAGACCTGGCGCCCCGGTGTCCAGCTCGCCTACAGCGCCACCTACAAGCTCGCGGTGAAGGCGAAGTCCGGCGACGAGGAGAAGACCGTCGCCTCGTCGTTCACGACCATGCCTCGGCCGGGCGCGATCGTCGGCGCCGATCTGTACGTCTCCGACGGCGACACCGTCGGTGTCGGGCTGCCGATCGTGGTGGAGTTCAGCCGCACGATCCCGCAGGCGCAGCGCGCCGCCGTCGAGCGCCGGCTCTTCGTCACGAGTACCCCGGCGGTCGAGGGCAGCTGGTACTGGCTCGGCGGCAACGAGGTGCACTTCCGTCCCAAGGCGTACTGGCCCGTGGGCACGAAGATCTCGCTGCGCGCGGCGATCGGCGGCCTCCCGATGGGCGGCGGCAAGTACGGCAAGCGCGACCGGGTGGCGAATCTCACGGTCGGCTCCTCGGTCATCACCAAGGTCAACAATGCGTCGCACACCGCCACCGTCTTCAAGGACGGGGCGCTCATCCGCACGATGCCGGTCAGCCTCGGCAAGCCCAGCTCGCCCACCTCGTCCGGCACCCACGTGGTCATGGAGAAGCGGCCCGAAGCCTGGTTCGACTCCACCACGTTCGGCCTCGACAAGGACGCGCCCGGCGGATACCGCCAGAAGGTCTACTGGGACGTCCGCACGACCTGGGGCGGCGAGTTCCTGCACGCGGCGCCGTGGTCGGTGTACGCGCAGGGCAAGCGGAACGTCTCGCACGGCTGCGTGAACCTCTCGACCGCTAACGCCAAATGGTTCTATGGACTGAGCAAGAAGGGCGACATCGTCGAGATCGTCGGCACCGAGCGCAAGGTGAAGCCGGGCGACGGCTGGACGGTCTGGAACCTCACCTGGGAGCAGATCCTGGCCGGTAGCGCGCTGCGCTGACCAGCACGAACGCGAAAGGGCGGCCCGCTTCGGCGGACCGCCCTTTTACGTGGGGTGACTGACGGGATTTGAACCCGCGACACCCGGGACCACAACCCGGTGCTCTGCCAACTGAGCTACAGCCACCATGCCCCTCGCGGGGACGACTCATCATAGCGGTCGCCCGCTCCCAGCAACGAACCGGTTCCGGGTGGCGCGCGACGGGGCACTAGTCGATCGGGTCGGCGGCGACGAGTTCGGCGGCGATGGTCTTCGCAGCGTCCACGTCGGGGCCGGGAAGCGGGACGAAGACGGTGCGACGGTAGTACGCCAGCTCGCGGACGCTTTCCCGGATGTCGGCGAGCGCCCGGTGCGACAGCCCCTTCGCCGGCTGGCCGAAGTAGACCCGCGGGTACCAGCGCCGGCACAGCTCCTTGATCGAGGAGACGTCGACCATGCGGTAGTGCAGGTGGTTGTCCAGGGTCGGCATGTCCCGGGCGATGAAACCGCGGTCGGTGGCGATCGAGTTGCCGCACAGCGGCGCGGACTTCGGCTCCGGCACGTGCTTCATGACGTACTCGAGCACGAGCTCCTCGGCCTCGGCCAGCGACACGGTCGACGCGCGCACCGCCTCGGTCAGCCCCGACCTGGCGTGCATCTCGCGCACCACGTCGACCATCCCGTCCAGCAGCTCGTTGTCGGCGTGGATGACCACGTCGACGCCGTCGCCGAGGACGTTCAGGTCCGAGTCGGTCACCAGCGCCGCGACCTCGATCAGCGCATCGCGCCCGAGCTCCAGGCCGGTCATTTCACAGTCGATCCATACCAGGCGGTCCGTCACACAAACAGCCTAGTGCCACCGCTGCCACACGTTCCGGGCAAGAGCGTCCACCGATCGGGCGCTGGCCGGCTGCGCCAGCTCGCTCGACCATCCGCCATCGACGGACGCTCTATGCGGTGTCCTGCAGGGTACGGATGCCGAGCAGCCCGCCGAAGCCGACCAGACCCAGCCCGGCGACGGTGTCCGCCACCTTCGCAGCTCGATCGCCGATCCGCCGGCGGGCCAGCGCGGCGACGCAGGCCAGGAACGTGAACCAGACGCTGGTGCCCGCGGCGACGCCGATCAGCAGCGCCGCGGACGTGCCCGCTGTCGGCGTCAGGGCGGCCGTCGACGCCGCCGCGAACGCGGTCGCCCAGTAGATGATCGTCAGCGGGTTCGACGCCGTGGCGATCAGCGCGGTCCGCAGCGCCGCCGTCGGGGTGGTCACCTCGCCCTCGGTCTCTAGCCCGATCCGGATCCGGTGGGCGGTCCAGAGCGTGCGTACACCCAGGTAGAGGAGGATGCCCGCGCCGATCAGCCCCAGGGCGAGCCGCACCGGCTCCGCACGGAGCAGCTGCGCGACCCCGACCATGCCGAGCGCGCCGTACGCCGTGTCAACGAGCGCCGCGCCGAGCCCTACCGCCAGCCCGGGTCCGAGCCCGAAGCGCAGTACGGTCCGGATGCAGAGCAGCGAGACCGGCCCCACCTGCGCGGCGACCAGCAAGCCGAGCCCCAGCCCGGCGATGAGCGCAGCGACCATGCATCTAGTCAACCGTAGGAGGGCGCGGAGTGAAGGCGCTGACGGTTACGCCGGCGGTTGCCGGTTCGGGCGAGGTACGGGATGTCGCGCCGATCGACGAGCCGGGCGTAGTTGAGGTACGCGGCGTCGCGGTGGGAGTGTGCGGTACGGATCGGGAGATCCTCCGCGGCGACCTCGGCGAGGCTCCACCGGGCGACGAGTACCTGGTGCTCGGCCATGAATCGCTCGGCCGGGTGACGGCCGATCCGTCCGGCACGTTCACTCCGGGTGACCTCGTGGTCGGCATCGTCCGCCGACCCGACCCGGTGCCGTGCGCCAACTGCGCGGCCGGCGAATGGGACATGTGCCGCAACGGCCAGTATACCGAGCACGGCATCAAGGGCTTGCACGGCTTCGCCCGCGAGCGGTACCGGCTGGACCCCGCCCATGCGGTCCGGCTCGATCCGGCGCTGGAGTCGGTAGGAGTGCTGCTGGAGCCGGCGACGATCGTGGCGAAGGTCTGGGAGCACATCGAGCGGATCGGTGCGAGAGCCGTCTTCGCGCCGCAAACCGTCGTGGTCACCGGCGCCGGCCCGGTCGGCCTGCTCGCGGCGCTACTCGGGGTACAGCGGGGGCTGGACGTGCACGTGCTTGACCAGGTCACCACGGGGCCGAAACCCGGGCTCGTTGCGGATCTCGGCGCCACGTACCACGCCAGCCCGCCGGCGCTGGCGGCCGACATCGTCATCGAGTGTACGGGCGTGCCGTCGGTGGTCTTCGGTGCCGTCGGGCGGCTCGCTCCGGACGGGATCGCGTGCATCACCGGGATGTCCGGCCTCGGGCAGCCAATCGAACTCGACGGCGGCGGCCTGAGCCGCGCGCTCGTGACCGGCAACAAGGTGGTCTTCGGCTCGATCAACGCCAACCGGCGCCACTACGAGCAGGCAGCGATGGCGCTGGCCGGCGCCGAGCTGGGCTGGCTGGAGCGGTTGATCACCCGGCGGGTGCCGCTGGCGGTAGCCGCTGAGGCCCTGCGCGCCCAGCCCGACGATGTGAAGGTGGTCGTCGAGCTGGGGTGATTGGCAACGGGGCTGGTCACCACGCTGGGCTGCCGGTTGACGCCGGCCTGCCGGGTGTCTTGTAAAAAGGGTTTAGAAGCGGTTGGTCTCGAATTCCAGCCCCAACGCCTCGGCGATCTCTCGCAGGTTGTGGAACTCCCGGTCGGCGGGCAGCTGGGACACCTCGTAGATCAGCCGGTCGGGCGCGTACTGCTTGCGGAGGCGCTCCAGCAGCTGCTCGCGGCCGGCCGGGTAGACCGTCTTGCCGAAATAGGTGGCCAGGGTCGACCGCTCGGCGATGTCGTGCGCGGTGAGGCCCGGCGGGACGCCGCCGACCAGCGGCTCCTCCGGATTGGCCGAGACCATGGGCTGGTCCTCGCCGGACGGTTCCGGCTCGACCCACTCCTCGGCGTGCGTGCTGCGCGCTGCCCTGACCAGGCCCTCCGTCTCATGCTTGAGCGCCTCGTCCAGCGCGCGACCGTGCTTGCTGTTGGCTCGCTCCATGCCGCTCCTTCCCCCGATCGGTTCAAGTGGCGCTCTACCCGTGTCCTCCCGGACTATGCACCCGTCAGGCAAGGTTGCGATAGGCGTGCGCGTACCGCAGCAGCGGCGTCCTGTTGAAACCGACATAAGCGACGGCGATGACCTCGGCGATGACGAGCGTGTGGTCGCCCGTCGGCAGCCGCTGCGTGGTGCGACACTCTAGTGCGGTCAGGCCGCCTTCGATGACGAGCGCGTCCGTGTTCGGCCCGCGATGATTCGGGGTATCAGACAGCAGCAGCCGAGGGCTGGGGCGTCCGGACGCGGCGAACCGGCCGGCCAGCTGCTTCTGGTGCGATCCGAGGACCGAGGCCGCCCACAGATCCTGACGCGCCATCACCTCAGCCAGGTAGGAGTCGTTGGCCAGCGAAACGGCCACCAGGGGCGGCCGCAGCGAAGCGGACATGAACGACGTGGCGACGCTGGCCAGATCGTCCCTTTCATCTCTCACACTCACGATTGTCACGCCGGTTGAGAACCGGGACAGCGCGTCGGTGAACTCCTCAGGCGACATGTGCGTTGACGTTAGTGAACGGTGACGTCAACGCGGTCGATGACGAGGAGGTTGGCCTTGGGCAAGTTGATCTCGATCAGGTTGAGGTCACAGTTAGGGTCCGGAATCTCCAGGGAGTTTGAACCGTTGTACAGGTCGGAATACGAGCAGACCCGGTTGGGGGGACGATGACGCAGATAGCGGAAACGCAGGTGCAGCGGCTTGCCGTCGACACCAACGACGACGCTGCGGTGCCCGACCGCGATCTCGTCGGGACGTACCTGCACGAGATCAGTCGTACGCCACTGCTGGACGCGGCGCAAGAGGTTGAACTCTCCAAGTCGGTCGAAGCCGGTCTCTACGCAGAGCATCTGCTCCTTACCGATCAGATACCGGCGGGCGTGACCAAGGTCGAACTCAAGCAGCTGGTGGCCGACGGAAGGCGCGCGAAAGACGCGTTCATCCTCGCCAATCTCCGCCTGGTTGTCTCGATCGCCCGGCGATACACCCGCAGTGCGATGCCGCTGCTGGACCTTGTGCAGGAGGGCAACTCCGGCTTGGTCCGTGCGGTGGAGAAATTCGACTACACCAAGGGTTTCAAATTCTCGACCTATGCCACCTGGTGGATCCGGCAGGCAATCAGCCGGGCCATCGCGCAGCAGGCCCGTACGGTCCGGCTGCCGGTGCACCTGGTCGAGGAGATCAACCGGCTGCGTAACGTCCGCCGGGACCTCACCCGCGAACTGGGCCGGGATCCCGAATCGGCCGAACTCGCCAAGGGCCTCGATGTCGAGGTAAGCCGGATCGAGGAATTGGTCCGCTGGTCGCGCGAGACCGTCAGCCTGGACACCCCGGTCGGCGAGGACGGCGAAACCGCCCTCTCGGACCTGGTGGCCGACGCCGACGAGCCCTCGCCCGAGGACCTGGTCATCGCAGCCCTGCGCCACGACCGCCTCGGCGAACTGCTCACCCGACTCGACCCGCGTTCGGGCCTGATCATCCGGGCCCGGTTCGGCCTTGATGACGGCAAGCAGAAGTCGCTCACGGAGATTGCCGGCGGGCTCGGGCTCAGCCGGGAACGGGTACGGCAGCTCGAAGCGGCCGCGCTCAATCAGCTCCGCGAATTGGCTGCGGCAGTAGGCCTCGAAGCGGCATAAGTAGTTACTGGCAACGGCCCTATCGACGGATATGTCGAGGGGGCCGTTTGCTGTTTGGCCTGGGGCCGCAGCGGGCTGGGGCCGCAGCTGCGGCCGGGGCTGGGGCTGGCGCTGGGGCTGGGGCCTGGCCGGTTGCCGGCGCCGGTTGCTGGTCTGTGTGA
>Ga0184623_10000735_pt1 | contig 14098 bp, 12 predicted proteins | sample PLM1_100_b1_FD_133138 | JGI IMG/M metagenome (GOLD analysis project Ga0184623, IMG submission 133138) | Groundwater sediment microbial communities from an aquifer in East River, Colorado, USA - PLM1_100_b1 | ecosystem: Environmental > Terrestrial > Soil > Riparian zone | place: USA: East River...
GGAAGAACTCGAGTCGGCATGGCGATGGGCCCATCCACGGCCTGGATCACGTCGCCCACGCGAATCTTGTCGGCCGGCCTCGCCAAACGATAGCCTCCATGCGCGCCGCGGGAACTCTCGACGAGGCCGGCGTGCCGGAGCGCGCTGAGGATCTGCTCCAGGAACCGGAGCGGAATACCCTGCCGATCCGCAATCGTCCTGGCCTGGACGGGAGCCTCGCCGTTGGCAAGCGCGAGATCAAGGACCGCCATAATGCCGTATTCTCCCTTGGCTGAGAAGTACATTGGTTAATTCCTACTGATCCGATAGGAAAACATGGTTATAACTTTATACCGTAAATTATCCGGCTCTGTCAAGAAAAAAACAGGAGGCCGGTTTGACTTCTTTTCGCTCCGCCTTATCACTTAGTCATGATCCGATTTGACCGACTGACCATCAAGACCCAGGAAGCCCTCGCCGAAGCCCAGAAGCTGGCCGAGCGCGCTGGGCACCAACACATCGATGTCGAGCATCTTGCGCTGGCCCTGGTCCGGCAACGGGAGGGCCTGACCCACAACCTGCTCCAAAAACTGGGAGTCGATCCCGCCGTGCTCGGGCGCGATCTCGAGCAGGAACTCAAGAAAATTCCCCAGGTCTCCGGATCCGGCGTTGGGCAGGTGAGCATCACGCACCGGTTGAACGATGTGTTCTCGGCCGCGGAACAGGAAGCGGAGCGCTTCAAGGACGACTATCTCAGCACCGAGCATCTGCTGCTGGCGATCGCGGATGGGGGCGGCGCGGCCGCGGGAGTGTTCAAGCGGCAGGGCATGACGAAGGACCGTCTCTACTCGGCGCTGACCGCGATCCGAGGGACCCAGCGTGTCACCGACCAGGAGCCCGAGGAAAAGTATCAGGCGCTGGCCAAGTACAGCCGTGACCTCACCGACCTGGCCCGCAAAGGCAAACTGGACCCGGTCATCGGTCGCGACGAAGAAATCCGCCGCGTGATTCAAGTCCTCTCGCGCCGCACCAAGAACAACCCCTGCCTGATCGGCGAGCCCGGCGTGGGCAAGACCGCCATCGCCGAAGGGCTGGCGCAGCGGATCGTCAACGGCGATGTGCCGGAGGGCCTCAAGAACCGACGGGTGGTGGCGCTGGACATGGGGGCGCTGGTGGCCGGCAGCAAGTTCCGCGGCGAGTTCGAGGATCGGCTGAAGGCGGTGCTCCGCGAGGTGGAAGAGGGCGCCGGCAGCATCATCCTCTTTATTGATGAGATTCACACCCTGGTCGGCGCCGGGGCGGCCGAAGGCGCGATGGACGCCTCCAACATGCTGAAGCCGGCGCTCGCGCGCGGCGATCTCCGGTGCGTGGGGGCCACCACGCTCGACGAATACCGCAAGCGCATCGAAAAGGACCCTGCGCTGGAGCGCCGGTTCCAGCCGGTGCTCGTATCCGAACCGTCCGTCGAGGACACGGTCTCGATCCTGCGCGGGCTCAAGGAACGCTATGAAGTCCACCATGGGGTGCGGATCAAGGACTCGGCGCTCATCGCCGCGGCCATGCTGTCGAAGCGGTATATCAGCGACCGGTTTCTGCCGGACAAGGCCATTGATCTCGTGGACGAGGCGGCCTCGCGTCTGCGCATGGAAATCGACAGCATGCCCACGCCGCTGGACGAACGCACGCGGCGGATTCGTCAGCTGGAAATCGAGCGGGAGGGGATCCGGCGGGATAAGGATGCCCCCGCGCGAGGCCGGCTGGAGAAGATCGAGCGGGAGCTCGCACAGCTGCGCGAGGAGACCGAAGCCCTGACGAAGCAATGGCAGGCCGAGAAGGAATCCATCAAGAAAATTCGAGAGATCAAGGAAAAGCTGGAGAACGCCAAGCAGGAAGCCGAGCGCGCAGAGCGCGAGGGCGACCTTGGACGGGCAGCCGAGCTGCGGTACGGACGGACGACCGAACTCACCAAGCAGTTGCAGGCCGAGAATGCCCGTCTGCAGGGCCTGCACGGCGAGAGCCGCTTGTTGAAGGAAGAGGTGGATGACGAAGACATCGCGAACATCGTCGCCAAATGGACCGGCATTCCGGTGACCCGCCTCATCGAAACCGAGACCAAGAAGCTCGTTCGCATGGAAGAGCGGCTCCGGCAGCGGGTGATCGGGCAGGACGAGGCGATCGTGGCGGTGTCGAACGCCGTCCGTCGCGCGCGCGCGGGGATACAAGACCCCAAGCGCCCGATGGGGTCCTTCATCTTTCTGGGGCCGACGGGCGTCGGGAAGACCGAGCTGGCGCGGGCCCTGGCGGAGTTTCTCTTCGACGACGAGCAGGCGATGGTCCGGCTCGATATGTCGGAGTACATGGAAAAACACACCGTCGCGCGGCTCATCGGGGCGCCGCCCGGCTATGTTGGTTACGACGAGGGCGGGCAGCTCACCGAGGCGGTCCGCCGGCGGCCGTATACGGTGGTGCTGTTCGATGAAATCGAAAAGGCGCACCAGGACGTGCTCAACGTCCTGTTACAGTTACTGGACGACGGCCGGCTCACCGACGGCAAGGGCCGCACGGTGGACTTCAAGAATACCGTGATCATCATGACCTCGAACATCGGGAGCCGTGAGATTCAGGAAGCGGCGGCGGAAGGGGATGAGGCCAAGATGCGAAGCCGCGCGCTCGAGGCCTTGCGCGATCACTTCCGGCCGGAGTTCTTGAACCGCATCGACGACATCGTCGTGTTCCACCCACTGACGCAGGAGCAACTCACGGCGATCGTGGAACTTCAAGTCAGGCAGTTGGGGCGCCGTCTGGAAGAACACCACATCCAACTCGTGCTGACGGACCAGGCCAAGCAGCATCTGGCGCGGACCGGCTACGACGTCGTGTACGGCGCGCGCCCGCTCAAGCGGATGATCCAGCGCGAGATCCTCAACCCGCTGGCAATGCAGCTGCTCGACGGGACGCTCAAAGAAGGGCAGACGGTGTGGGTGAATGCGGTGGACGGCGGGCTGGTTTTTACCGCGACGTCTTGAAAAATCCTGACAATTCCCTGCGGACATATTCTCGGTCTTGACAGGTTCCTGGCAGACTGCTAATAGTACGCTCTTCTCAGGCCAGTTTATCCGGAGCGTTCATGTCTGCCCGACACGTTTTTCAGGTCCTGTTGTTGACTGCCGATCCCGATCTTGCCGAACTGTATCGCCACGAATGCCCTGACTGTGTGGTGACGATTGCCAAGGATGCCGCTGCCGCGATCCGTAAGAGTCCGAAGCATCGGTTCGATGCGGTCATTGTGGAGTCTCGAAAGGACTGGATGAACGAGATGAAGAGTTTGACCGAAGCCCTGAACCGCACGCCTCACGTCATCTTGGTCGGTACGCCTCCCTTTTTGCGACGGGCGAGCGAGACCGTGAAAGGGCTCTCCAATGGGCATCTGGTTGGACGGTCCTCCTCGAAACTGTTCCATGAACTCGGCTTCGATGAATACATCGGCGCCAAATTGCGTGATTTCGTGCGGCGCATGAAGCTGGGGGCGGGGTCTGATCTCCACCCGTTGCTCATGAAAGCGGTGGAGAAGCCGCTGATCTCGCTGGTGCTGGAAGAAACCGGCGGCAACCAGAACGAGGCCGCTGCGCTCCTCGGTCTCAATCGCAACACCCTCCGCAAGAAGATCCAGGCGCTCAAGATCACGCTCGCCAAGAGATGACGGCAAGCGACGGTTTTTCCTGTATCCACGCAGGGTTCGACCTTGACAAGCCTGCGGACCGCGTATTAGCATGCGGGTTCAAGTTAGGCGCGTAGCTCAGGGGGAGAGCGCTACCTTGACACGGTAGAGGTCGACGGTTCAAGACCGTCCGCGCCTACCATCAATTCCATTGGAGAACCATTGACTGTCACATGACCGCCACATCTGAAAGATCCACTCCTTGATCAGTCTGACCTATCCTGACGGAACCAGAAAAAACGCTCCGAGAGGCATGACGGCGGGAGACGCGCTGGCGCTCCCGAGCGGCAAGCTGCCGGACGGCGTAATCGCGGCGCTGGTGGACGGTAAGCCAGTGGACCTGACGCGTCGGCTGGAAGCCGATGTCCACATCGGCCCAGTGACCTTCGACATGCCGGAGGGCAAAGAGATCTATCGCCACAGCAGTGCCCATATCATGGCCCAGGCGGTCAAGGACCTCTTCCCCACCGCCAAGCTCACCATCGGACCACCGATCGAAGAAGGCTTCTACTACGATTTCGCCTACGAGCGGCCGTTCACTCCGGAAGACCTCGAGAAGATCGAGGGCCGCATCCAGGAAATCCTCAAGGCCAACAAGCCGTTTCAGCGCAGCGAAATGAAGCGGGAGGAGGCCATCGGATTCTTCAAGCAGCGGGGTGAGGACTACAAGTGCGAGATGATTGAAGGGTTCCCCGATCCGACGGTCTCTGTCTACGACCAGGGCGGGCTCATCGATCTCTGCCGCGGGCCGCACGTGCCGTCCACCGGACACATCCATGCGATCAAGCTACTGACTGCCGCCGGCGCCTATTGGCGGGGTGATGAGCGCAATCCGATGCTCCAACGGATCTACGGGACCTCCTTCCCGACCAAGGAACTGCTGGACGCCTACCTGCACAAGCTGGAGGAGATCAAGAAACGCGACCATCGCAAGCTCGGCAAAGAACTGGACCTCATTGCGGTCACCGACGAGGTCGGCCCCGGCCTGATTCTGTGGCTGCCCAAGGGGGCCACGGTGCGCCTGCAGATCGAGAACTTCTGGCGCGAGCAGCACCAGAAGCACGGCTACATGCTGGTCTATTCGCCCCACGTCGCCCGGTTGGATCTCTGGAAGACGAGCGGGCACACCGAGTATTACCGCGAGAACATGTTCGCGACGATGCAGGTGGAGGGGAGCGACTATCAGCTCAAGCCGATGAACTGCCCCTTTCACATCATGATGTATAAGTCCCACCTGCGGAGCTACCGGGATCTGCCGTTGCGCTACGCGGAATTGGGTACGGTGTATCGCTACGAGCGGTCGGGTGTGCTGCACGGTTTGATGCGCGTGCGGGGCTTCACGCAGGACGACGCCCACCTGTTCTGCCGTCCGGACCAGCTTGAAGAGGAAGTCGCGCGGGTGCTGGATTTCACATTCTTCGTGCTCAAGACGTTCGGGTTCGCCGATTATCAGGTGTACGTGTCGACCCGGCCGGAGAAGGCCGTGGGATCTGAGGAGGCTTGGGCGCAGGCCACCGCCGCGCTGGAAGCGGCGCTCAAGAGCCGCCACGTGGCCTTCAGCGTCGATCCCGGCGAGGGGGTCTTCTACGGACCCAAGATCGACATCAAGATCAAGGACGTGCTCGGGCGGGCGTGGCAGTGTTCGACGGTCCAGGTGGACTTCAACAATCCCGAGCGCTTCGGGCTGGAGTTTGTGGGAGAGGATGGACACCCGCACCAACCGATCATGATTCACCGCGCCCTGATGGGGTCGATCGAGCGCTTCTTCGGCATCCTGATCGAGCATCACGCGGGCGCGTTTCCCGCGTGGCTCGCGCCGGTGCAGGCCGTCGTCATCGCGATTACGGACAAGCACGCGGGCTACGCGACGGACGTGGCGCGCCGTCTGACCGAGGCCGGGTACCGCGTCGAGGCAGACCTGCGCAGTGAGAAGATGGGCTTGAAGATCCGGGAAGCCGAACGGGCCAAGGTGCCCTATATGCTGGTGGCCGGGGACCGAGAAGCGCAGGACGGGACGCTGTCAGTCCGCACGCGCGGTGGAGGGAATGCCGGGACGATGACGGTCGAGGCCTTCCTGGATCACTTGAAGCAGGATGTGGAGGGGCGGGGCGCCGCAGGCGCCCCGCCCAAGCAATGAACCAGGTGAAAGGAGAGGTGCCCTATCGCAGTTCTAAAACTAAGGGTCAATAGAGAGATCCGGGTCTCACCGATCCGCGTCATTGGCCCAGACAGCGAGCAGCTCGGTATTTTGACGACGGCTGATGCCCTGAAGAAAGCGGAGGAGTTGGGTTACGATCTTGTCGAGGTGTCGCCCACGGCGCAGCCGCCGGTTTGCAAGATCATCGACTATGGCAAATACAAGTACGAGCTCAACAAGAAAGCCCACACTGCCAAGCAGCATCAGAAGGGCACGCAGCTCAAGGAAGTCAAGCTGAGACCGCGGACCGATCAGCACGATCTGGAGACCAAAGTCCGCCAGATGAAGGAGTTTTTGGCCGAGGGGAACAAGACGAAGGTCACCGTGATGTTTCGGGGCCGCGAGATGGCCTACCAGCAGATGGGCCGGGCCATGCTGGATAAGGTGATGGCCTTGATCGGGGGCGTGGCGCAGATCGAGCAGCCGCCTCGACAGGAGGGGCGGTTTCTGATGATGGTGCTTGCGCCCAAAAAATAAATCCTGTAAGGAGACCAGGCGATCATGGCGGGGCAAAAGCTGAAAACCCACAAAGGAGTGAAGAAGCGGTTTCGGAGAACCGGAACGGGCAAGCTCATGCGCAACAAGGCGAACAAGCGGCATATCTTGACCAGCAAGAACCGGAACCGCAAGCGCAGGCTCAGCGCGCCGACGCACGTGGCGCCGGGCGATGTGTACCGGATTGCCATCCTGCTACCCAAGTGATGAATCGAGGAAGGAGAGAACGCAACCATGCCACGGGCCAAAGGCGGGACGAAGACCCGCGCACGTCACAAAAAAAGACTCAAGCTGGCGAAGGGCTACTACGGAGCCAAGAGCAAGCTGTTCAGAACGGCGACCGAGGCGGTGGACCGTGCTCAGAAATACGCCTATCGCGACCGTCGCAACCGGAAGCGTGATTTTCGTCGGCTCTGGATCGCACGCATCACGGCGGCGTGCCGGACCAACGGCATGCTCTATTCCCGTTTCATCAACGCGCTGAAGAAGGCGGGCATCGATCTAGACCGCAAGGTCATGTCCGAGATGGCCATTCGCGATCCAGGCGGCTTCACCAAGCTCGTCGATGCGGCGAAGGCCCAGCTCGCCAAAGCGTAACCCTTTGTAGGGGCACGGCGCGCCGTGCCCCTACCATTAGCGGAACAGTTCCAATCCCTTATCCAGCAGCTTCCCGCCCTCCTTCTCCAGGGCTTTCTCCAGGGCTTTCTCCGCGCGAGATGACACGCGCGGATTAGACGCCGGGCCTTGCACGTCGAAGTCCAATCCCGCCGCGGACACCACCATCTTCATCTGCTTGTCGGGCACGTTGAACGTGCCTTTGACATCTGCATCCAGGACGGGACTCTTGAGTTTCAGATCATTGGTCGTCATGAGGCCGTTCTTGAATTGGAGGGTGCCCGCCAGGCTGCCGATCGGAATGCTCTCGCGGGATAAATCCGGGATCTTTCCGCTGAGCAGTTGGTTGACATTCAGTTGTTTGACGCTCAGGATGGAGAGAATTTGTGAAAGGGTGTGCAAGTTTCCGATGGTGCCCTCTTTGACCTCCATACGGACGATCCCCGTCAGGCTGCGGTTGAAGTCGTCCTTCGTCTTTCCGTGAACCGACAAGTCCTTCACCGCCACGTTGACTTTCTGCAAATGCAGCAGCGGCGGCCCGCTGAGCTGCTGTCGTTCACGAACCGTGAGATCGCCATCCTCAACGCGGACATCTCCCAGGACAAGATCGAGCGACCGAGCGCCGCCTTCTGCGGCAGCTTGGGGTGGAGTCGTGGGAGGAGGCGATGCCGGTAATGGAAGGTTCAAGGATGCGTCGGCATTGCGGATCAGGGAGATGCGAGGCTGCCCGACAATAATTCTGGCGATATCCAATCGTTGCTGCAGAAGGGGGAGGAACTTGACCTCCACGATGATTTTCTTCACGTTTATGATGGGCGTCCCATCGCGTTCGGTAATGCCGAGGCCTTCAATATACAGGCCCGGACTTGGAATCGCCCTCAGGCCCAAACGGGCGATGGTAACCGGATGCTGAAGCGTCGCCGAGGCGGTTGCGGCGACTCTGTCGCGGACAGCCGTCAGGTTGGTGATGTAGGGAAGGGCCAGCAGGATGACCATCACCAGGCCGATGATACTGAGGACGGTAATGAGCAGTGTTTTCTTCATGGAGTGATCCTCCTTTTACAATAGGTGGTCGAGCGTCAGTTCAAACACGCTGCAGGGCATGGTGATCTGCCAGTGCTCCAGCACCTCCGGATGCAGTTCGCCGATCAGACCCACCGGCTTGTCATCGATCATAATGTGAGCGACTCGCCCGTCCATGAACGAGGGATGGACGACCGGTGTAAGCCGATAGGGCTTGTTGAGGTACACACACAACAACTCCAGGAAGGAGTGGGTCTCGGAAAAGTTCGCATTGGCATGGGCCGACAGGGCACCTAGGCGGACCTCGGTCCGGCTGCCGGTCTCGGCCTGCTGATCCGGAACGGCCGCCTCGCCTACCTCGAACAACAGATGCGGATAGAAGCTGCGTGAGGAGGCGGTCTCGATACGCAGCAACGAAGGCAGGATCCACCGGCGAAGACATTCATAGCTCTGGGACATGACGTTTTCGATCTCGACACAACGGGCGTCTGGATGCTCGGCGCTCACGCGCATCTTCTGGACCAGGTCCTCGCGCGAGCCCAGAATGTTCGAGACAATCTCCTGAAAGCCGAAGCCGAGCATCAGCTCGCGCACCTTGTCCGAGAGCTGCTCGATTCGCGAGAGGCCTCCCACGGTGAAGGCCGATGGCATGACGGCGTGAAACGTGCCGTACCCGCGGCTGATGGCCACATCCTCGATGACATCGACCGGGTGCATGAGATCGTTGCGATAGGGCGGCAGGGTCACTGCCAGGCTCCGGCCGCTCCCGCTCACCGAATAGCCGTAGGAGACGAGGCTCCCCCGGATTTCCTTGAGCGACAGCTCGGCGCCCAGGGCCTTGCCGACTTCGGCCAGCTTAATCGTGCGCGGCTGACTGACCGGCTGCGGCATCCGGACCGTCCGACCTCGCTCCGTCTTATACGGGTAGACGATGTCCACGGGTTCGATCGTCGCGCCGCGATCATACAGGTTAGCGGCAAAGATGTTCACGGTCAGCATCACCATGCGCAGATCGGTGCCGGTGACCTCGATGAACAGATCGCTGTCCCCCACCCGCACTTCGCCGATGTCCCGGCTGTTGATGATGGGTGGAAATGAGAGCACGGTTCCCTGGGCGTCGCGGAGCAGCGGGAGCCGGTCGTGTCCCGAGAGGATCGCTCCGTACTCCTGGCCTTTGGGATGGATGTCTAAAATCTCTCGCAGGCTCATCGCCTCGTCATAGCCCAGCGGGCGAAACTTTGTCTGATCAGGATCGGCCAGCGCATAGGTGACGGGAAACTTGATGGGAAGCAGCCGGTAGAGCCCGATGGAGACCGTCCGACGTTTCCGTCCGAAGATGTCGGCGAGCTTTTCCTGGGTCTGGATGAGCTGGGCCAGGCCCTCCTCCGTGACCTTGTACCGGCGCGCCTTGCAGGCGCCAATGTAGGGACGTACGCGATCCAGGCCCTTCTCGACGAGGACCTGATCTTGCCGGACTTTGGCCGTTTTCAAATAGGTATAGGCCTCGGGCATGCCCTTCAATTTGGTCCGGATCTGGCGCGCGATGCCTTCGACGCACCAGAGGTCGGGGCGGTTGGAATCCTGCAGCTCGATTCGCAACTCGCCGGTGGCGGCGTCGTGGTCTTTGACTTCGCCCTTGACCAACGGCAGCCAGGTCTCCAGGTCCTTGTCCGTCGCGCGCCGCCCGAGGAGCTTGTCGAGGTCTTTGCGATTAATCGAGATGGTCGGCATGGCGCGTGGTCAGTACTGGACCCGTTTGGAGCGGATCATCTCGAGATCGGCGGAGAAGAGATCGCGGATGTCGTGGATCTCCAAGGCGACCATCGCCATGCGATCAAGGCCGAGGCCCCAGGCAATCACGGGCACGTCCACCCCAAGCGGACGCGTGACTTCGGGACGAAAGAGGCCCGCGCCGCCCAACTCCATCCAGCCGAGGCGGGGATGGCGCACGTGCAGCTCGACCGAGGGTTCGGTGAAGGGGAAATAGGCCGGGGTAAAACGGATTTCCTGGGCCTGGGCCACCTCGCGGGCGAAGAGGGTCAGCAGGCCCAACAGGGTTTGGAAGGTGATGTCCGGCTCCAGGACGATCCCCTCGATCTGGAAGAAGTCGGGAGCGTGGGTCGCGTCCACCTGATCGTACCGGAAGCACCGCGCGATCGAAAAGTATTTGCCCGGCACCTTCGGCGCGGCGGCCAGCGTGTGCGCGGAGACGGCCGTGCCCTGGCTGCGCAGCACCAGGCGGCGCGTGCGCATGCGGTCAAAGGTGTAGCCCCAACCGCTCGAGCCGGTCCTTCCGCCGGTTTCGTGCGCCTGCGCGACCTGCGCCAGAAACGGTTCGGAGATCGGAGCGGAATGTTGCGGCTCCTTGACGAAGTAGACATCGTGGGTTTCGCGCGCCGGATGGAACTGGGGCATGAACAGCGCGTCCATGTTCCAGAACTCGTTCTCGATCAGCCCGCCCCGCATCTCCGCAAAGCCCATGCTGACGAGCTTTGTCTTGACCAGGTCGAGAAATTCCCGATAGGGATGTTTCTTGCCGGCCGCGATGCGGCTCGGTTGCAGGCTGATCGTGTACTTACGAAAGCGCACGTTCCGCCAGCTTCCATCTTTCAGCATCTCGGGCGTGAGTTGCGCGATTTCTTCTCGCACGCCCTCCTGCAGAAGCTTGTGCGCGACAGCCTTTCCCGTGTCTGTTAAACCGAACCTGCGGTTCTCACGTTCGTCCACACGGAACGGTTCGTTCGGTTTGCCGCGTTTTTGCGCGAATTTTTTAATGAGAGCTTGCTCGGAAGGAGTAAAATCCCCCAGTCGTTTGGTGCCCTCATGGACGCGTTGGATGAGGACTTGGAGAAACTCGGCAGTTTTCGAGGGCATCCCAGTCAATTCCACCGCGCCGCCGCCTGCGATTTTGATGACGCCTTCCTGTTTCAGTTCGCCCACCGCTCCGCTGAGTTCGCTCGGATCGAGCCCTTCCCGTTCTTGGAGATCTTTGATGGTCAATTGAGCGCCGGTGTCGGCGGATACGCGCAACGCCGACAGGATACGCACCATCGGCGTATAGCGCTGGAAGTAGCGTTGTCCGGTTTCGGTGAGAGACACCACAGGATCGGAAGCTCGGACATACAGAGCCACCAAACCCTTGGTTGGGAGTTGGAGTCGGCCAAGTGCGGCTCCGACTTGTGCTATGGCGAGTCCGCTTCGCTTTGCGAGCTCCTCCTCGGTGCAGAAGTCATCATCCTTTAAAGCATCAAACGCGGTGATGACTTTGACTTCGTGGGGATGGAGGCTTTCGGCGAGCGATGCGACATCGCTCATCGGCGGGCCTTTGAAGAACGGTTCGACGTTTTCGGCTCGGCAACGTGCCCGTTGCCGGCGGTGGAACCTGCCGTGCGCAGGCGCGCAATGACGCTGCGATAATCGCGCCCCGGCGTTTCGAAAATGGCAGAGCCCGCTACCAGGATGTCGGCGCCGGCGTTGACGATCTCGCCGGCGTTGTCCACCTTGATGCCGCCGTCCACTTCGAGCAGAACGGGCCTCCCGGATTTGTCGATCATCGTGCGCGCTCTCCTGATCTTGTCCAAGACGCCTGGGATAAACCGCTGGCCGCCGAATCCGGGATTCACCGACATGATCAGGAGCAGATCCACGTCGGGCAAAATCTCCTCGACGCTTCCGATCGGCGTTGCGGGGTTCAAGGTCACTCCCGCCTTGACGCCCTTTTCCTTGATTGACTGGATGGTACGATGCAGGTGCGGACAGGCCTCCACGTGTACGGTCAGGTAGGACGCACCCGCTTCAGCGAATTCCCCGATAAAATCGTCGGGGTTCGTCATCATCAGGTGCACGTCGAGCGGGAGCGTCGTGACCTTGCGGAGCGCTTCGACGATGGGCGGTCCGATCGTCAGGTTCGGCACGAAGTGCCCGTCCATGACGTCCACGTGCACCATGTCCGCGCCGGCCTGCTCGACGGCGGCGATCTCGTCGGCCAAGTGAGCGAAGTCGGCGGAGAGAATGGAGGGGGCGATGCGCACTCTCGGCATGGGATTCTCCACTAAAGCGCACTATAGAGCATCGCCTTATGCGGTTCAAGAGGGCACGCGGGCTGATGTAGGGGCAACCCTCTGTGGTTGCCCATCAGGAAGGGCAGGCACGGAGGCCTGCCCCTACGAAGGTGAATTCCCTGCCGGCGGTTCGCCCGTCAGTCTCACGCCGACCGCGATTGGATGGCCCGCAAGGTAGTGCTGGACTGCCAAGCGTTTGCCGGAGGCGGGCTGGATTTCTTGAATTACGAGCGAGCCCTTGCCGGTGGCCACGCGGAGCGCGTCCTTCGTCACCTCCAGGATGGTTCCCGGCTCAGCTTCCGTGCAACCGACGGGCGCCGCCTGCGCCCGCCAGAGCTGCCAGCGCTCTTCTCCGCAAGAGGTATGGGCTCCCGGCCAGGGCGTCAGGCCTCTGATCCGATTGGCAAGCGCGCTCGCCTCGTCTTTCCAGTTGATCATTCCGTCTTCTTTCTTGAGCAGCGGCGCCAGGGTCGCGTGGGCATGGTTCTGGGGAATCGGGGTGACCGTGCCGTTTTTTAATCCGATGATGGTCTGTACCAGCAATTTGCCGCCGATGGGAGCCAAGCGCGCCGCCAGATCGCCGGCCGTGTCTGTTGGGAGGATCGGGACTGTTTCCCGCAACAACATGGGGCCCGTGTCCAGGCCCGGATCCATAAGCATCGTGGTGATGCCGGTCTCGGTCTCGCCGTTGATGATCGCCCATTGGATCGGAGCGGCGCCACGATACTTGGGGAGAAGCGAGCCGTGCACGTTGACACAGCCCATCGGGGGGAGGTCCAGCACAACCGGCGGCAGGATCCGGCCGAAGGCCGTGACGGCGATCAGGTCAGGGGTCCAGCTTCGCAAGGTGTCCAGGAACGCGGGGTCCTTCATCTTCAATGGTTGAACGAGTGGGAGTCCGGCTCGCTGGGCGAGCACTTTGATCGGCGGAGGAGCCAGTTGGCGCCCGCGGCCTTTGGGACGATCGGGTTGAGTGACCACGCCGACCACTTGGCCGACGGTGGCGGGATCGGCATCCAGCAACGCTTGCAGGGACGGGACCGCAAACTCCGGGGTCCCCATGAAAACGATGCGTGTTTGATTCTTCATCGACGGCGACACGCGCCATCATACCGTATTTCCGGTAGTGGGTCAGTTTGAATCTAGTGCTGGTGATCTGTCCATTTCTTGGCTTTTCCCAGGGCAATCGTATTCGCCTTATTTTCGGTAGTGCTGATCTCACTCAGTTCACCGTGTATGCTCTTAAATAACTCTTGGGTACCCGTTGAGAGCCATGCTAGTGCCAATGGCATCCATCGGTCATCTACAAGGTGTTGGGAGCATGCCTTAATCTTATGATTCTTGTAAGTCACCCACTCAGCCATTTTCATCCCTCTCTTTTGTCTAATAATCCAGCGATTTCTTCGACCGACCAGACATGATCTGCGATACCCGCCTGCATCGCTGGCGTGACCCGCAGCGTTTGGTGAATCCTGCCGAAGTTATAGTACATGAAATGCAGAGCCACAGCAGCCTCTAGGTTCTGCACTGTATTTCCGGTAGTGGGTCAGTTTGAAACTTGGACGGTATAATTTGTACTGTACAAGACCGCTGTAATCGGTAGAATGCCGGCATGCCTAAGCGGACAAGCACAACCAAGAGTCCATACTCGATCCCGACACTCGATCTTAACCAGATTGCCGCTGCCATCACGGAAGCGGCCACAAATCCCCCGCAATCAGCCCCTACTCCAATCCAGCAAGCCGCTGCTGCTCTCGGCAGGCTCGGCGGGTTAAAGGGCGGCCCTGCCAGAGCCAAGAGACTGACCCCAAAGAAGCGGAGCCAGATCGCCAAGAAAGCGGCGAAGGCACGCTGGACTCCCAAGGTAAAACGTTAAATATCGGTATTTCCCGTTGCCTTGACACTTCGCGGGGCAAGTTGTTAGCATGCGTCGCGGGGTGGAGCAGTCCGGTAGCTCGTCGGGCTCATAACCCGAAGGTCAAGGGTTCGAATCCCTTCCCCGCAACCACC
>Ga0184623_10000736_pt1 | contig 14094 bp, 12 predicted proteins | sample PLM1_100_b1_FD_133138 | JGI IMG/M metagenome (GOLD analysis project Ga0184623, IMG submission 133138) | Groundwater sediment microbial communities from an aquifer in East River, Colorado, USA - PLM1_100_b1 | ecosystem: Environmental > Terrestrial > Soil > Riparian zone | place: USA: East River...
AGGTCATCGGCGGTCACGCCGGGCAGGTGCCGGGCAAAGATGCCGGCGTCATCTGCGCTGGGCTGAAGGATCACCTTGTTGCGGGCTTCGCTGAGGAGCGCCGATCGCAGCACCGGCGGAACCTGGCCGATGTGCTGGATGGCCCCAATTAGTCCGAGTCCGTGCCCGCGGGCTCTCGCGAGGACGTCGGCCAAGTCCGAGCCGCCGCGGACGAAGCGGGGCAGCTCATCAATCACCAGACTGACCGGCCGCCGGTCCTCCTGGCGCGCGGCTATCCGCCCCTGGCCGGCGTTCCAGGCCATGGATACGAGCACGCCACCGATCAAGTCAGCCGCCAGTGGGCCGATCAGCCCGGACGGTAGGGAGGCCACGAGGATCTTGCCCTCATCGAAGACTTGGCGCATCGACCAGGTCGGCTGGACCTGGCCGAGCATGGCTCGGATTTGGCGCCTGTCAACCAGCGGCGTGATCTTGTTCATCACGGCCGCGGCGGTCTGGGCTTGCTGGCCAGGCGGCCAAGATTCATAGCGGCTGAAGTACTCGGCGACGGTCAGCGCCAACGCCGGATCGAGTCCCGCCACCAGGCGCTGACGGAAGCCCGCGTCGACCAGCACCGGCCCAACCTCGACTAGCGTCAGGCCACGCGCTGCCAGTAGCACGAGGGTGTTGCGTAGCGCCTCATCGATCGTTACGCCCCAACTGTCGGAGTGATCGCGGATGAGACCGAGCACCTGATCGGCCACCAGCTCCACGTCGTCCGGCGCGCAGGCCAGCGGGTTGAGGGCCACCGGACGCAGGTCACTTGGATTGACGAAGATGAGATCGCTGACCCGGTCCGGCGTGATGCAGCTGATCACGAGACGGGCCAAGTCGCCGTTGGGGTCGATCAGAATCAACCCATAACCAGCCTCGATGTACTGCTTGATCAAGTTGAGCAGGAAGGTCGACTTGCCCGATCCGGTCGGGCCGCTCACGAGCATGTGCATCAGCGCATCCGCCGGCGCCACCGCGACCCTCCGCTCCAGCCCGGGGTACACCGCCTGGCCCAGAATCAGACCAGCCGACGGCAGCTCCTGAGCCGGCGGGAACACCCGGCCGCCGCTCAGCTTCAGCCCCGGCAGCGTCGGACCATCGAGCGGCCATCCGAGCAGAGTCGCCACTTCGCGGGCGTTGGCGTGCATCGGCGCCGCGACTATCGGCGTCCGTGCCATGGCCACGGCCCGGTGCCCGTGCTCGCGGCCAAGCGGCCGGCTCCAAAAGTGCACTCCGCTCTGGTCTAGCTGCCGCAGCTGGCCGACGACCCGGTCCACCAGGTGCCCACTGCGCCCACGGCCGGTCGACACGGCGCCTACTCGGCCCACTGCTCCGAACCATTCTTCGGCGACCTTCGCCTCCGGCATCCGCTCCCGCTGCTCCGGTTTGGCCAGCAGTTGCCATATCCCTCGCCAGGACGTGGGGGACGGCGTCTTGTCCGTCGATGAGCTCGTGGACCGCCGTTGGGTGGGGCCTGGGCTTGGGCGTCGGACCGGGTAGGCAACCAACTGGTAGACCACCGCTTCGTGGTCGCCGGCCACCAGCGGTTGCATGGCGGCCAGGAGACTGGTGGCAAAGCCTGTCGCCTGGTCGGTGCGAATGGCGCCGTCGTGAGGGCCGAGTCGGATCTCGTGGACCACCTGCATGGCCGGCGCCTGAGCCTCTTCAGCTGCCCGCACCCGCACCGCCGGCACAGCGGCGCGCAGCTGCCCAAGCACGGCTTCAGCCAACTCGCCGGACACCCGGAGGCGGTGCCTGATCTCGCCTGGCCGCGCGATCGTCTCGAAGACGACCGAGTCGCGGCCCAGCAAGGACATCCCGCGTGGCCGCAGGCTCGCCAAGCTCCGTACGAATGCCGTGACGACGTCGAGCGTCAGGTCGTTGCGCGGCAACTCCAGCTCGTACGTAATGCGTCCGGCGTCACGGGAATCCTGGTCGAAGGAACGTATAAGGAGAATGAAGACGAAGGTGGCGCCTGTAAGCGCGAGACTTGCGACCAGAAGTGCCGTTTCGCTCGGGACGACGGCGAGGCTATCTAATTGGGCGTACAGTGCGGACGATACCGCATGTTGCATCCCCAACCCCCTTGGCCAATGTTCACCAAATGGAAAACACCATGGCCATTAAAAAGACCGCTATATCTGCCACGGTCTTCTCCTTTTATAGCACACGTATACCAATTGGTACACACTCGCAGTTGTGGATAACTGGTGACCGCGCTGCGTTTACTCGTCGTCGAGCTTGTGTAGTTGGAAGGTATCCTCAAATGGCGCAATGTGATCCTTTACGTCGCTCCAACTCCTGAACAACTGGCCACAACCAGCACAGCGGTAGGGGTCGCAATTCACCCAATGGCTGGGCGTGAAGGTGGGGTCTTCGTAAGCGGCCTTCATCTGAAGGAGGATGGGAATGCCGTCGTAGTCAACCAGCCAGACGTGATACTCATCCTTGCGCCACTCCACGTATCGGATATCCCAGATTGGGCAGGCCGAGACGGGCACGTTAGTCCCGCCTCCTTAGGCTCCTGATCTGCCAAAGCATCTCGTCGGCCAGGCGCGTGCACACCGAAAGCGCCTCCACATCCTCAATCTCCCCAAGGTCCTGTTCAATGCGAGCAAGCAACTGAGCGTGAGCGTCGTGGTCGCTCTCGGGCACTTCGTCCAACCTGATGTCAATTGACGTCACCAGCCAGCGTGGCTCCCGCGGGTCGTAGTACTCAACGAGAAACGTGACATCGCCATTCGCATGGCCTGAGTACAAGCCGTACGTCAGGCGTTCATTATCGCCTAACAAGTCCGACCCCTTTGGTCGTGTCAGTCAGCGTCAGGAAAGAGGTGCTCGCCAGGAAACAGGTGCTCTACGGCGTCACCCCAAGTCATGAACAACTCGTCGCAGGTGACGCACCAATATGACGAGTATGCGTTAATCACTCTGGCGGGCCAGTTCGTGTCGGGCTGGATCGGTAGGCCGTTGTAGTCGACGAACCAGACGTCGCTATGGCAAAAGCACTCGACATAGCGCATCTCGCCGATGAGACAGGTCGATAGCGCCATGATGTACCTCCTACCGATCGCGCCGGAAGATCAGCCGGTAGACCACCAACAGAGCCGCGAGCACGATGAGGTACCCCATGAGCTGGCGCAGCGTATCGGCCAACAAGATGATGACGAAGCCGCCGACGATGAGACTGGCGACGGCCTGCTCGTACTTCTTCATGCTGACCCTCCCACGTGCATAGGGTGTCGCCTTGCGCTTGGCTTCAAGGCTTGGCCCGCAGCCCATTCCCGCCAGGCTTGAAGAACCGCCCGCGAACTGGCTCGTCAGGTGAGTTGAGACGACGTTCATTTTGGTCGAGCCGCCTCCTCGAAGGCACTGATGTATCTGCTCACTTCATCGGCCAGCAGATCTGTGCACTCCTCGATGCTAAGTAGGTTCTGATAAGCTTCCTCGGCCGCTGCACTTGCCTCGCCCGGCTCGATGATTCGCTTCTCCATGAGCTTGGCCAGCCACGACAGTGATGTAACGAGATCCTCGACGAAGCCACAGAAACGGTGCACGTCGCTCTGGGTGAATGGCATGAACTGCCCCTCTCTGTTGCAGCGTTGACTCTCCTTTCTCTAACGATTGGGACGTGTCGAGCCGAACGTCGAAACAAACTGTTCACGCAGACGCTCCGTGATCTCAGGAGCATGAGCGCCTGCATCTCCTCCTGGGACTGTGCAAAGCAGTTCACCTACCGACTGAGGCTTGCTGAGCCGGAGGGTGACTGAGTATGGTCGCGGGTTGAAGCCGTGGGCCTGCAAGGTCAACGAACGAATCAACCTCGCTGCCGAGAAGTCGTCAAAGCGAAAGAGAATGATTCTTGTGCCGTCGTGTGCGCGTGGCGGTATCAGCTTGATCAGCTTGCCGACACCTTGCCGCCACGGTCGCTTCGAGGCGTCCATAACGCCTCCAGCGGGATAGAGGCTAACGAGACGACCTGAGCTGACGAGAGCCGCGGCCCGCGCCAACGTATTGTCGTTGATCACCGCGATCTCGTCCCTGGTCGGCAGGTGGTTCCGGTTCACGATTCGCCAGCCGAGATCACGGTTCCAAACGTTGGCCCTGTCGCGGGCGAGCGTTCCTGGCACGACGGGCAGTGTCACGCCTGCGGCATAGCGCCCCAGCGACTTAATGACTCGGGCATTGGTCGAGAATGGCTTGGAGAAGAAGTGCATGTCTTCACGGCCCATGTTGCCCAGCACCGCAAGTAGCGGCGCAAACTCGATACGATCGCGATGGTCGCCGATCAAGAGAGCGCCTTTGCCGCCCTTTTCCCACTGCGTAGTATCTCCGATCACCCTGACCAAAATGTTGGCTCGGCAAAACACCTCCGCCATCGCACTTGCGATACCGTCCGTTCGTTCGGCCAATTCTCGTATCTGCTTCACGTACGCCGGTTCATGACGAAGCGGCTGCGTTACCGTATACTTTTCGGTGGGACCAAACATATGGCTCAACCTCACATTTTATTCATCCCAGGGCTTGGCGATCGCGTCTGGCTCTACCAACTGGCCGCTCCTTTGTGGCAGGTTTTTGGGTATGCGACGCACGTCCACCGATTCGGTTGGAATGATGGATCGCGCAGTCTTGGTGAAAAACAGGCGGAACTAATTCGCTACGTTGACGACCTGCCGACAGATCGGCTCTATGTCATAGGCATGAGCGCGGGCGGCACGGCAGCCGTGAACCTCCTGATGCAAAGGCCTACAATTCGCAAAGTCGTTGCTGTTGCCTCGCCCTTACGTCCCAAAGATGGTCCAACGAACGGCTTCCTAATGGGTTCAATTGGGCAGGTGGATGCAACCCTGCCGACGGCGAGCGAGAAGCTACGGAAGAAAATCGTGTCGGTCCACGGCTCCCACGACTCCCGCGTACCAATATCAAAGAGCCAGCCGCGAGGTATACAAACCATGCGGCTGCCGACGGTCGGTCACGGCCTGACCATTGCTCTCGCTCTTACCGTGTACGGCGGCGCCATTCGGCGGTTGCTGCGCTGAGCCGGGCATCATCCCCATCCGATCGAGCCTCCGAAGCATGCGACAGCGCCACGTGTACTAGTCAGGGCCTGAGGTGGCAATCAGCTGGCACCATGGGCCAGTGACCACCGAAGGACCGCCCGAGCCGTCACTTGACGAGCTGGTGGCCGAGCTGGCGCTCGTCCGCGAGGCCGGCTGGAGCCACTGGAGGTCGAAGCGCTTGTGCCATCCCTGCCGCGCCACTACCAGAATGAGGACAGCCGCCCTAAGCACATGGTGGAGGTACTTCACCGGTACCGCTTCCGGGCCTCGGCTATCTGGCGGTCTACCTCGTGTTGCGCACGCTGCCACAGCGCGTTGAGTTGCTGCTCGGACCAGTTGTCCATGTCGTCGCGAAGTGCCTCGATACGCCTGTCCATGCCGCGCAACTCCGCCGCGATAGACGCATCTACTGCGCAAATTGCACACACACTGATGACCGATAGCCCGAAGGTAATGATGACAAATAGGACAATCATCGCTACCACCGCTCGTACGGGTTGTTGATGAAGTCACTGATGAGCGAGCCCGCTCCCTGGCCGAAGATGGCCTGGATGCGCTCGGCCCCAGCCAGCGCCATCGGGGACTTGCCCTCCGCACGCGCCTCCTGCAACCGCTCATCCAGCTCGAAGATGCCTTCGATGGACATCTCTGCCAGCCGCTTCCCGCTATCCACCGTCTTAGCCTTGCGGTACAGCTTGTCTTCCTCGTAGAGACGGCTCGACTGACTCACCGGCTCGGGGACACTCACCTCGCGGCGGGACCGCTGCGGCGCGAGGTCAGCGCCGCGCTGCGGGATGACTTCGCCGTCAATCACGCGGTCGTACCCCTGTCTAATGGGTTCTACGTTGCGCACACGATCCCCTCCGTTCTGGTTCCACTGGGTTTGATGGGCGTACATCTCTGGGCCTCCTAACTCCACAGGTCCACTGCCTGCGCAACTCCACGCCGAACCAGGACTGGCAGCTCCGACAGCACCACGGCCACCACGTTGGCCGTCAATGGCCATCTACTGGCCGGGTGCTGGACACCGGTTGCTGGAAACTGCGGGCGGGCGCAACGGACAAATAGTTGCAATTATGGCTAGCAACCGTTAAAAGTGTAGTTATCCCCGCCAGTTCCGTGTGCGCCGGATTCACCGGATTGAGCGCACACGACGACGGGCGGAGAGGCATAAAATGTTTCCCGAGAGCAACCTGGCAATCGAGTTCTGGTATTTCGTGCGTGGCCGAGCGATAGACCCACGTAACGGAGGACCCCTACGCCGCACTGGGTCCGACGCACTCGATCGCGTAGACGAGCACGCCACCATGCGATACGAACTTGAGTGTGAGACGAGGGTTAACGACAACGATTTGCCATATTTCAACGATGATCCAGGGTATCCCTGGACCTACGCCACTATCCAGGAAGCACTTGTGGCGTTCCTGATTGACCGGGCCACTGAAGGTGACTTTCCCTACACCTACCGTATCTGGCTGCGGACGATCATTCTGATCATGTCGGATATTCAGCGAGACTCCGGCTGGCTCGAACTAATCGCGCAAGACGAGACCGGCGAGATGGGCGATAAACCCGCAGCGGAGCGGCAGCAGCGGCATACGATGAAGGTGTCAGATGACTGGTCGTGCCTGTCGTGCGACACGTTTGACTTTATTCTTCGTACCTACGGCAAAGAAGGCTAGAGCCGCCCAAACACAACAACGCCCGACCGAGACCACACTGATGTGTAGAATCTCGGTCGGGCGTTAGACACTGGCGGCGGGATGCGCATGGACAGAAGCGGCAGCAAGAAGCAAGAACGGGGCCGGAGGGTGAAGGACCCTGTAGAAAAAGCTGTGGAGCAAATAGCCCGTACGGGTGGACTTTCGGTATCAACCCTGCGGGCCACTTCTCTTCTGGGTCTTCTAGACATTCGTGACAAGAGCTGGTCGTCGCAAGAGGTTGCCGTGGCTCTCGCGGAGCTAATCCAGAAGCTTACGGCGCAAGTTACTCATCCAACGCACCGCCTGGCACTTAGGGCTGCGCTGAATACAACTACTGCCGAGGAGCTAGAGGAGCTAGGCGACACTTACCGACGACACGTCGCGGAGTGGGTTGAGAAAAGCACCTTACCTCAACGAGTGGCAGATCTACGAAGGTGCTGGGACGCATCCAACCCATCTCAAGCGCTCTGGTTTGAGGACGACGCGAAAGCGACTGACGACGCAATCTATTTTGTCACTCGAAAATGGTGGTATAGAGGCCGTGAGCGACTCGCCACTCTATTAAAGAGTGAAATCGAATGGAGGAATGAACAGCAGACTTGGGAGAGGCCTTCGCCAGACACTCTCGCTGCCTATGCAGACAGCATTCGGTGTGATGACGTCAGGGAACAATCCCAAGAACGACCGGCTGGCGGGCAGGCATATGTAACAGAGGACGAACGGGCTGATCACCTGCCGTCAGGCTATGTCAGGCGAGAGCGCGAAGAAGCTCGCTTCAATCAACTGGTCACACAAGGCTCGAAGCTTATCGCACTTGTCGGTCCGCCCGGCGTGGGTAAAACGTTGCTGGCACGTGCCCTTACAGTGGATGCCCCTCGCATACGCGTGGTATCTGGCCGGATCGAACTGTCTCACGTTGAGGCCTCGCTCTTGAAGTTCAGGACCGGTATCGACGAGATTAGCAGCGCTGACCCGGCCGGTAGCTTCGTGCGACTGCTCTCGGACACGAGCGCTCAATACATCATGCTAGACTGCCTCAACAGCACCGATGAATTGCGGATGTTGTTGCCTCCAGGCTTGTCGCCAGTACCGGTCATCGTTGCAGCGTGTCGTTTCCAGGGTGAGACGCTGCCAGCTGGCTGTGACGTTCTAATCATTGGGAGGATGACCGATTCGGAGGCAGCCAATATGATCCAGAATCGGCTGCCTGGAGTTGCGCCGCGGGATACTGCTCGCCTAGCGGCCGTTCTTGAGGGGTATCCGTTGTTGGTCAGTCATGTGAGTGGTCTCGTGGCGGGCGGTAATCTCTCGATTGACAAGATCTGTCGTAATCCGCTGGCCCATTTTCAGAGGATTGCGAGAGATGTCAGCACTGAGGACGGTGCCCCGTTGCACGAGATTCTTACTTACCTTGTATCGCTAGTTTTGCAGCGCAGTCCCGCTGCGTACATGGTTTTAGTGCATGTGAGTAGTTGCGGAGGCATGCCGCACGTACGCAAGGACTACCTAGGCTACTTCCTCGCAAAGATGTCAGGCCCTCATTTGGTGACGATTGACCTAGGCCTAGCACTGCGAATTCTTGTGAACTTTGGATTCATCGAGGTTGGAGCGGCCCAGATCACCATGCACCCTTTTATCCAAGAGGCGCTGTATACCGTGTTTCAGGACAACGGAGATCTAGAGGAGGTATCGACACTTTTCTTTCACGAGGGTCACGACCTGGACCTCAAAGATCGTCGTCCTTTTGGGGAGCGCGACGGCTCTTAAAACCAGGATGATTAACGCCAGTGACATGGGGCAGGGCGTCCACAAGTAGGTTCAGTATGCCCTGACCCTCGTGAAGTCAGGTACCAACTGCTACCCAGCTCGACGCGTAAGAGCCCCCGGAGCACAAAGCACTCCGGGGGCAGCGCCGTGCCGTCGAAATAGACCTCACCGGGATGGTCGGCCATCTCGGTCTTGAGCTGCTTCTTGGTCGGGATGCGTTTGCCATCCGCGCCGTAAGCGCCACAGTTGAAGTACGTCACAACAACTACCTCCGTTGTTAAAGGGCCGTAGTTGTCGTTATCCGATATTGGCCGCCGCGGCTCCATGTGCCATGCCACGGAAAGAGCCTGTGCCAGGAGCCAAAGAATCTCGGGAAATCCCGAAGTGGGTGACTTTCGGAACCTGCTAATATCGCAAACAAGTTGAGGAGCTCAGAGCCTGGCCCTTTCGGACTGAGCGTGACTCCGCGCAGCTCCGAGTATTTCTTCGAGCTGCTTTCGGATGGGCTCTACAAAAATGCTATTGCTAAGCCTTAAGCACAACCGTATTGTAGGAAGCACTAAAAGGAACCAGCATGTGAAACGCAGGAGAGTAAGGGCGTTCATCCGCCGTCAGCAAAGTTTTGTGCAGTCGACCAAAGTCATGGCTGTACGTACATTGCGACGGTTCTCCCCAATTCATCTAAGCCGTTCCGCTATAAATATGTCTTTAGTCGGGGCGCTTGCGCTTAGCACGATCGGCGCCAGCCTGCCCGGGCTCATTGCCCAATACAATGACCGTCAGGCGCGCATACCCCACGCCCTAGCTAACCAGAACGACCAGCCCGCCCATGCTCCGGCGGCCGACGCCGCACTATCCACCGGTAAAGCCACACCGCTACCGCCCGAACTCAAAGCTCAGCTTGATGCCGAGCGTGAGCAAGCCAAGGGCAAGATTGACCGCCGCCATGTCAAAACGCTCGACGAAGACCGCACGTCCCACCAAAAGACGTATCTCAATGCCGACGGTACCCGCAGTCGTGAAGTCAGTCTTACGGCCACCAGTTACCAAGAGGGCGGCCAGTGGAAGGACGTAAACGCTACGCTGGAGCAAGATGGCCAAACAGCGGAGTGGCGCACAAAAGCCAACGACTGGAAAGCCGCCCTCGGCCGCGACGCCCACGTCCAGGTCACCAAAGGCGCACAGACTTTTAGCATGAAGCCTGCTGACGCCCAGTCAGCCGAGCCCGTGGTGTCCGGTGACTCTCTCAAGCAAGAAACTAGGTACCGCAATGTCTGGCCCGGCATCGACCTTGTTTACACTGTTGACGGCGATCAGGTCAAAGAGACGATCATTATTAAGAGTCGGGCCGCCGCTACCAACCTCAGCTTCGATCTGTCAGGAGCCGGGCTTACGCCAGATCCCGAGCAACCAGATGGCTACCGTCTCGATGGCGAACTCAGCGACTTTCGCATCGCTCCACCCAATATTGCGACCCAGACCGAGGGCCTCATTGGCGGTGCCCCAATGGTCAGCCAAACCCTCGACAGCAATCGCCTGACCATCCATCTCGACCCGACCTGGCTCGAAAAGCAACCGTTTGAAGCCTTCCCCGTCATGGTCGACCCCACCGTATACCGCGGCACCCAAAACGCCTTCAGCTACAAGCCCGGTGGATATGAGTGCAACTTGACTTGCAACCTCAATGCCGGCGTCAGCGGCAGCGACTCTTGGCGCTTTGTGGCCGAATTCCCGTACGCCAACATCACAAGTAACTACATCCTTGGCGCCTACTTGCATTTGGATATGCCTGGCTGCGGCGGTGGCTACGGCACATGTGACGGCCGCACTGTTACGGCCCGTCATGCTGGTTGTTGGGGGTATAACTGTTTGGATAACACCTACGACACCAGGGGAGGCTGGGGAACGGACGCGATAGATATCGACGTTACCGAGATTTATCACAAGATGATCAATGCCAACCTGACTGATGGCTCTCTCATCGTCAACGGCGAAGAGGGAGGCTACCTCTCATATAAGCAATTCTCCTCAAGCCAGGCGACAGTCGAATTTGTCTACGACGGTCTGCCTACGTATAGCCTCCGTGATACGGGGTCCCCAGCGGACGGCGGGGTGGTGGTTAACACTCAGCCCACGCTCTACAGCACCGCATCTACTGATCCGGATGGCCCTGGCCCCATTAAGTACAAGTACATCGTTGGTACCAGCAAGACCGGCGCCGGAAGCGGTCGCGCTCCGAGCATCAGCGGCATCGTGGCCGATTCGGGCTACTACGACTACCCACGCTGGACTGCGCCCGACAACGTCTTGCAAGATGGCACGACCTACTACTGGCAGGCCGTGGCTTGGGACAGCGAGCCGGCTGCACCTGGCGCCTACAGCCCTGTCTACTCCTTCAAAGTCGACCTGCGTAACGGCAAAGACAATACCCAGGCGTACGACGCCGTCGGCCCGGTCAGCATTGACATGGCCACTGGCAACCTCACCACTAGCGCCAAGAGCCACTCCATATCGGCCCTCGGCGGAAGCCTTGGCGTCAGTCTCGACTACAACTCACCGCAGCAGTCCCGCCCCGGCCTGGCCGGTGAGTACTTCAACAACCCCAGCCACGTCACGACGTTTCCGGCAGCCAATGATGTCCCCGCTACCAAACGCGTCGATCCGAGCGCGGACTTCAGTTGGGGCGTCAATTCACCCTACACAGGGGTAATCGGCCCTGATTGGTTCTCTGCCCGCTGGACTGGCTACTTTACCGCCCCCAGTACCGGTACCTACTACTTCGGCGGCCACAACGACGACCGCATGGCCGTCACCGTCAACGGTCAATCTCTCTACGACAACACCTACTGCCCCTACACCGGCGCCAAGTGCTACGGCGGCAGCACGATTAGCCTAACGGCCGGACAGGTCGTGCCCATCAAAGTGGACTACAACGAGTACACCGGTGGCGCTGACATCCACTTATGGGCCAAGATCGACGGGGTCGAGAATCTCGTTAAGACCGAATGGCTCCAGACGGGCATCCGCCCGGTCGGCACACCCAAGGGCCTCGTCGGGCGCTACTACACCGATACCGACACCACGAACCACACCTTCCCGACCGACGAGTACGACGACAGCCGTATCTTCGTGACTCGTACCGATACCGGCATGAACTTCGATTGGGGCGCCGGCTCCCCGGTGCCCAATGGCCCGGCCGACAACTTCCTCGTCCGCTGGACTGGATACTTCACAGCCCCCGTCGCCGACACCTTCACTTTTGGCGCTGAGTCCGACGATGGCATCCGCATCAAGATCGATAACACGACCGTGCTCGATACCTTCGCTACTCCGCTCAGCGGCCAACAATGGGCCACTGCCTCACAGGCCATGACCGCTGGTCAGACCAAGCAGATCACGGTCGAGTATAACGAGCGCCAAGGCGTCTCCAAAATGAAGTTGCTGCTCAAGCGGGACAACGCCGGCGTGGCCGTCGACCCGGTCATTGACGCCTCTACGCTGAGTCCGCGGGCTCAAGTCCTGCCCGACGGCTGGAACCTCGGTGTGGATGCCGACGGCGAAGTCCAATACGACTACGCCAGCATTGGCACCAGCAGCGTGGTCTTCCGCGATTCCACCGGCGACACCCACGAGTACAAGTGGACCGGTTCCGGCTACACCCCACCCGCCTACGAGGCCGGCAACCTGGTCCGCAATGGCGACGGCTCGCTCACTCTCCAAGACGCCGATGGCCAAACCTACATCTTCGACTCTAGCGGTTTCCTGCGCTCCAGCACTACGCCACTCGACGACCGCAAGCCAGCAGCGCTGGCCTACAGCTATGAAGCCCCAACGTCTGGCGGCCCTGCTCGTCTCAAGCGCATCCTGGACGTCGTTACGGCTACCACTCCCACCGACCCGCTCACTGCTACCCGCTGGGCCAAGCTCTACTACCAAGGCGACACGGAGTGTCCCAGCGTGCCCAGTGGCTTCGTCACGACCCCCGCCGGCATGATCTGCGGGCTCGCTACCTCAGATGGGCAAACCACCAAATTCCTCTACGCCAACGACAGTGGCGGTACCCCGCGACTCGCCCGCGTCGAGCACCCCGGCGCCGACATCACCGACTACGGCTACGACTCCTTGGGCCGCATCGTCTCAATGCGCGACGGCTTGGCCAACGACGCCATTACCGCTGGTGTAAGAACCCAAGACGCCAGCGTACTAACCGAGATCGCCTACGACGCCATCGGCCGCACCGACTACGTCAAAATGCCTGCCGCCACCAGCGGCGCTACCCGCCAGCAGCACACCTACGAGTACCAGATCGGCCACACCAAGCTGCACGCCGCCAACGCCACCGAGCCTAACGGCTTTAGCCGCAAAGTCGCCTACGACGCGACCTACCGCACCACTACTGACACCGACGTCGCGAATCTCGCGACCACCACTGAATGGGATGTCGATTCCGCCAGTGTGCCACGCAAAGACCTTTTGGTTGGCACCGTTGATCCCGCCAGCCTCCGGAGTACGACCAAGTACGACGAAGACGACCGCCCAGTCCACCAATACGGTCCCGCACCCACGGCTTGGTTCAGCACCGATACAAATAATCGCCACCAATACGCCTCAAGCACCACCACATTCAACACGCCGCTAACCACTCCCACCGACTACACCACTCAAGTCCCGCACACCCAGACCGGCTACGACGAGGGCATCGTGGGCCTAGCCGCCGCCTACTACGACGTCAAAACCGCCACCAATGGCACCGGCAGCACCACCAAGCTGCTCTTCGGCAGCCCGCGCGACCACGCCACTGGCATCGGTCCATCCAATGGCGATGCCGTTAAGGACTGGGGCAGCACACAGCCCATTACGCCCACCCAAAACACCTACGGCTGGGGCGCGCGCCTCACCGGCGCCATCAAGCTCGCCGAGACCGGCAACCATACCTTCCAGCTCAAGTCCGACGACGGCGCCCGCCTCTGGATCGATGACGTACTTGTTGTTAGTGAATGGTCGGACGGCGCCTACCGCACCCACGCCACCACCCCTGAGGCCAATGGCGTCTTTAATAACGCCAACCCCAACTCCTGGCACCGCATCCGCATTGACTACTACAACAAAGCCGTCGGCACCACTCTCGACACCGACGGTCACCTTGAGCTCTTCAAGACCTCGCCGGGCGGCTCCGCCACCAGCAGCCTAGGTAGTGTCCTGACGCCTCGCTATGGCCTTGCCACCAGCCAAAAGTCCTTCGACTCCAGCAGTGCCGTCGGCGACGTTACGACCGCGACTGACTATGGGGCAAACCCCGAGCTCGGCCTAGCTCAATCCAGCACACTCGACTCAACCGGCCTCAACTACACCAGCTCCAGTACCTATGAAACTGCTGGTGCCTCGGGCAGCTACCTCCGCCAGCTCTCCAAGACTCTGCCGGGCGGCACCGCCACTAATTACGCCTACTACACCGCCACCGAAACTAAAGACAATCCTTGCACCACCGGCACCACTGAAACTCACAAGCAAGCCGGCATGCTCAAGCTCAA
>Ga0184623_10000737_pt1 | contig 14093 bp, 10 predicted proteins | sample PLM1_100_b1_FD_133138 | JGI IMG/M metagenome (GOLD analysis project Ga0184623, IMG submission 133138) | Groundwater sediment microbial communities from an aquifer in East River, Colorado, USA - PLM1_100_b1 | ecosystem: Environmental > Terrestrial > Soil > Riparian zone | place: USA: East River...
CATCGACCAGGCGCCGAGATCCACGCCGCAGACGATCGTCGCGTTCGCCCCGACGCTCGCGCCCCGGCGGACGTTCGTGGGAACGATCTCCCACGTCGTCGAACCTGCGCGCGGATAGCGATCGTTGGTGAACGCGACGGCCGGGCCGACGAAGACGTCGTCCTCGAGGACGACCCCCTGATACACCGAGACGTGGTTCTGGATCTTGCACCGGTCGCCGATCACGACCCCGGTGTCCACGTAGACGGCGAACCCGATCGTGCAGTCGACGCCGATCCGGCTCCCCGAGCGGATGTGGCTGTGGTGCCAGATCTTCGTGCCGGCGCCCACGTCGGCTCCGACCTCGACGACGGCGGTCGGATGGATCACCGGGCCGGGATGGATGCGCTCAGCTTCCATCGTCGATCTTCGAGGCCGGGACCCGTACGCCGCGTCGTCTGTGGAACCATGCGAGGGACACCCATCCGATCATGCTCATCAGCTGTACCGGCAGTTCGAGGGCGTAGAAGCGCAGCCTCGTTCTCGAAGTGAGGTGGGTCTCCGCGCGCTCGTATCCCATCGCCGACAACTCGCGTCCGGCCACGAGCTGGATGAACGCGAGCTCCGATGGTGACAGCACCGTTCGGAAGCGGCCGATCGCACGGGTCGAGATCGATCCGGGTTCGACGTCGCCGAACGAGCTGTTGCCCGCACGGTCCTTCTGCTCGGGCACCCCACTCATCGTGAGCATCTCGGCCGAGTAGTCCTCGCCGATGAAGGCGCATACCCGTTGCATCGTCAGCTCGGGATCGGTCGCCAGGTCCTCGTATCGGACCATCAGGTACCGGTCGGGATGGCGCCGCTGATTGCGCCGACCTGCCCGGGTCGAGCTCAACCACCTGCCGGTCGCGGCCCCGACACGTGAGACGTCTCGATCCCAACGCTTGCGGACCGACGCGTACCGGTCGCGAGGATCGCGCACCATGTGGAGGATGCGAGCCTCGGAGAACTCCGAAAGTACGCGGTCGGCGTAATGCTCGGTGTGGAGGGATTTGTCTCCCCAACGCGACTTGCCGGCACGCTGTGCGTTGTGTTCGTGGAACAGCGAGAACAGGCGACCATACGTCGGCTCCCCCTGCGCGAACTCCATCCGGATCCGATCCACGTCCGGCTGCAGATGCTGCATCCGTCGATACCGAACCATGTCGCGGAGGCATCGCTCGAGGTTCTCCGGGTCGCCGAGATCGCCGTAGCGGCGATGGAAGTAGCGCCACATATTGGTGCGCCGAACCATCGAGAGATTCGGGCGGGACGCCAGCAACGCGAACATCAGCGTCGTTCCGCTTCGATCGGGGCCGGCGATGAAGACGGGCGCCGTGCTCGAGCCGCCGGGCATCGGTTCCGCGAGGCCGGGCGAGGTCCCTGGAGCCGGGCGAACCCCCAGAGCTTGCGCGGGGCCGCGAGACCGTTCAGGAGTCATAGCGATATCCCTCCAGGAAGTCGAAATCGAAGATGCGTTGGTGGACCTCGTTGATCCACCGCCGGGGCCAGACGACCATCTCCCGGCTGCGATCCGGCTCACGACGGATGACGCGGGCAGATGCCTCCAGGTAGCCGGCATCCGGTTCCACGCCGAGGAACCGACAGGCGGTCGTCAACTCTCCCTGCGGATAGGCCACGAACGTCTCGTAACGGACGGCGAGGAGGGCACCGGGATCGACGCGACGCCGGATCTCGAGCAGTACCTCGCACGCCGTGAAGTAGTGATCGACGGCGTTGCGGAAGCTCCGCCCCCCGCGGACCATCATCACGCTGATCGGATCGAACGGGTTGCGGATCACCTGGATGAGTCTGACCGCAACGCCGGGCATCTCGTCGGGCAGGCGATCGAGCAGGCTCAGGTCGGCGCCCAGACGCCGTGTCGAGGTTCCCGACTTGCCGTCGCCGACCACGATTGGCGTCGTGACCTTGCCCTGCCACTGCCCCGCAACGGCATAGGAGTACGGGGTGAGACGTCGAGCGGTGACGCGACCTTTCCTCGCCTCCGAGCGGGATCCCTTGAGCAACAGGTAGAAGAGCTGGTCGCGAGAAAGGCCCGCCTCCACGTACTTCAGGGCGTCGATCTCGTCCGCCATGATCACGTTCGGGTGGGCGTCGAGCAGGCCTCCCACCATGCTCGTTCCGCTCTTGTTGTGGCCGACGAAGAAGCCGAACGTCCGGACGTCGTCGAAGAACCCGGGATCTCGGCGAACCGCGTTCCGCGACAGGACGTCGTTGCGAGCGAGATCGAGCCGCTCGAAGGCCCGGCTCCGATACACGAGCCGCCCGGGTCCGCGCTTGGTGAACCGGCGGAACGTGTCCGAGTCCGTCACGCGATGGAGGGCGGATCTCATCGGACCGCCTCTTCCGGTACGAGAAGCCCGCGCGAGCTCCGCCGCGATGCATCCAGAACGCCTCTGCGTCCCAGTCGTGCGATGTTCGGGGCCCAACCGACGGTGGCCCATCGGACCCTCTCGCCAGCGGTCGGGTGGATCGGATCGGAGCGGTAGTCGAGCGCGAGCATCTGGCGGCCGGCGACGGCCTGGATGAAGGCGAGGTCGCGTCGGCTCAACCGTTCGCGGTAGCGCCCGACGTACGCGGTCGATATCGGCGTGCCGTCGTTCGACGCCGCACGCTTCGCGTCGTATCGGCGCGCCTCCGGCATCTGGAGCATCGTGGGCTCGAACGCCTCGCCGACGAACGCGCAGACCTTGCGCATCGTCTCCTCGGGCGCCCGCACGAGGGACTCGTAGCGAACGATCGTGCACGCATCCGGGTGCCGCAGCCTGTTGCGATCCGCCGACCCGACGGAGCCGAGCCATTCGGCGGTCGCTCGGCCGGCGGCTCCGGGCCGCGGCCGGCCGCGAAGGAGGAGGGCTTCGTAACGGTCGCGCGGGTCGCGGATCATCTGGATCAGTCGAGCGCCCGGATACGCCGTCATCAGCTGGTCGGCGTATCGTTCGATGGAGCCGGTCTGGTCGCCCCAGCGCACCTTCCCGCATCGCTCTGCGTACTGCTCGTGGAGCAGCGCGAACAGGCGAGCGTACGTCGGTGCCCCGCCCCGGAAGTCTCGGCGCAGTCGGTCCAGGTCCGGGGCGAGCGCTGCGATCTGCTTTCGGTCGAGCATCGCGGCAAGGCATCGCTCGACGTTCTCCGTGCGCGCGAGGTCCCCGAAGCGTCCGTAGAAGCGGGGCCACATGTCCGTCCGGCGCGAGACGGCGATCCGCCTGTGGGATGACAGGATCCAGCGAATGAGCGTCTTGCCGGAGCGAGCGGCCCCGCCGATGAAGATCGGGCCCGTCACCATCTCGCTGCGAGCTACTGCGTCGATCATCAGGCTCGCCTCCCCGACGTCGCCGGCGTCGGGACCGACGCGTGCGTGGGTCCCGATCGCTGCCGGAAGAGCGCCGCGAGTTGCTCCGCCTGTGCCTTCGCGCCGTACGACGCAGCGACCCTCTCGCGGCCGGAGCGGGCGATCTCCGATGCGAGCGCCGGATCCGAAAGGAGCCTGTGCATCGCCTCCGCGAGCGCCTCCTTGTCTCCGGGAGGCACGAGCAGCCCGCTCTCGCCGTCGATCACCATCTGGGATGTCCCGCTCACCTTGGTTGCAACGACCGGGAGCCCACTCGCCATCGCTTCCGTGAGCGCGACCGGAAGCCCCTCCCACAGCGAGGGAAGCACGAAGGAATCGCTCGCCGACAAGAGCTCCGGGACGTCCCGGCGGCTCCCAAGGAAATGGATATGGTCGGACAGTCCGGCAGCCCGCACCTGGGTCCGCACCTGATCGGCGAGCTCCCCGTCGCCGACGAGAAGGATGTGCAGCGTCGGGAAGCGCGGGAGCAGTGCGGCGGCAGCTCCGACGAGGTAGCGGTGGCCCTTCTGCCGCTTGAACGTTCCGACCATCGTCATCAGGTGCGCGCTCGGACCGAAGCCGAGCCCGGCGCGGACCTTGGCTCGATCGATCGGAGCCGGGTACCGGTCGAGATCGACGGCGTTGCAGACGACGGTTACCTTGTGGTCGACCTGGCCGACCGTATCGCGGAAGGAGCGAGCGGTGGCGTCGGCGACGACGATGATGCCGTCGACGCGCCGTGCTCCCGCCTGGTACAACCAGCGATGTGCCGCGCGCTTGACGCCGAGCAACCAGCGATGTCGCTGCAGGTGTTCCTTGCGCACCATGAATTCGGCGTTCTGGATCGTCCACCAGACCTGGACCCTCCGTCCGGCGCCAAGGGTCATCACGAGGAAATCGAGGGTGCCCAGGCCCTGGGTCTGCACCACGTCGACCCCGTGCTTGGCGATGATCGCCAGCAAGTCCCGGCGCCGACGCGCCATCTCGATGACGAACGCCGGCAACGCGAGGACGCTGTGGCGTCGTGGGGGGAGGAACTCGATGGGTACGCCGAGCCGCTCGATGTCCGTCGTGAGCGGTCCGCCTCCGAAACTGCACACGACGGTTCGGCAACCGACGGTCGGCAGGTGCTTCGCGAGCGTGCGAACGGTCTCCTGGGCGCCGCCGATCTCCAGGTTCGGCGTCACCTCCATGACGGTGATTGCTGACGACGTCTCGGGCATGTGTTCTCCTGGCCCCGCCTCAGCCGCCCCACGGCGGGCCATGCCGGTCGCCGCCTCGCCCGCCCCGCCGAGCGCCGAGATCGCTTCCCGGTGCTCCACGACCCAGTCGGACTGCTCGATCGAGTCCACGGCCGAGGCGAGCTTGCGCACCGGGCCGTCGGTCTCGAAGTAGGAGTTCCAGTACTGCACCGCCTGTTGCAGCTTGTAGAGACGCCATGCCTCGGCGAAGCGGCGCCGCTCGTCATCGGTCAGAGGGAACGCCGCCGAATACGCTTCCATGAACGTCCGCATCGACTGGAAGTCGTAGTGGCCACCGCTATACCGGTGCTTGACCATGGCCGAGATCAGGTCGTTCAGGCGCCAGTCAAGGCGAGCGAGCTCGAAATCGACGGGGATCGCCCGACCGTCGCGTTGGAACAGCAGGTTATGGATGCCGTAGTCGCCGTGGATGATCAGCCGGCGGAACGACGCATCGCTCAGGTCATGGTCGAGCGGGTGGATATCTTCAAGGATCGATCTGGAGCGGCCGATGAGGCGTTCCGCTAGCGCCACCGCCTCGGGTTCGACGAGATCCCGAGAGCGGATCGTCAGCTCTCGCAGCTTCGCTTCGTGCCAGGCGAGGTCGCGGCGCGGTGGGCCGTCCGGCGACGCGAATCCGAGGTGATGCCCCCCTTCCGGCTCGAAGCCGTCGAGGGTTCGATGGAGGTGAGCGAGCGTTCGGCCCGCGATCGTCGTCAGCCGGAGGCGATCGGTTCTCCGGAGGAAGTTCATCGAGTAGTTGACCCCGGGGATGAGATCGAAGACGGCGAACACGTCTCCGGCGGCCACCGTCCAGGTCTCTCCCGTGGTGGTGGCGAGTGGACGCGACGCGGAGAAGCCGAGCTCGTCGAGTCGGAGCTGGATCGAGTGGACGTACCGAACGGTCGCGATCGTCCATTGGGGACGATAGGCCTTGACCACGACGCGTCCCCGGCCGGTCGTCACGGCGATATTGCGATTCCGGCGTCCAAGGCGGAGGTTGCGGATCCCGCTGGTCGGCTCGAGGCCATAGCTCGCGAGCACGTCGCCCACGCTCTGCGGCTCGATGACGGGTGCACCCAGACGGGCAGCGAGGTATCCGGAGATGCGGGACGGACGCGGCAGGCGTGGGATGCGGATCGTGCCGTTCATCGAGGCCCCATCGCGAGCGTTCGCCGCTCGCCGCCGATGCCCAGGAGCGGCCGGACGGCCTCAACCGTCTCGGAGCGGACCTCCCGGAGGTCGCGCCCCGCGTTGTCGATCTCGACGACGTTCCAGCCGTTGGCCTTGGCCCGTTCGACGGCCACATCGATCACCCGCTCGGCGTTGGCGACGTAGCTCTCGAGGTCGGTGTCGGTCAGGTGACGCGAGTGCTGCCAGACGCCACGATCCCGGATCCGTCGCAGGCAGACGTCTCGGTCGGCGATCGGTCGAATGACCAGATCGGGCCGCGGCAGGAGATCCACGTACGCCTCGATCAGCGCGCCGTCGGGTCGCTCATTGGACGAGGCGTTCAGCGCAACGGAGCGGTGGAGGAACCCGTCGTCCACGACGAGGGCCTCGCCGTCCCGCATCGTCGACATGAGGAATCGGTGTCGGCCGGCCAGTTGGAAGAACCAGAACAGCGTGTGTCGCTTCATCGACGACGAGATCGGCCTCGAGAGCTGGTCCCGGAGCACCCGACCCGAGAGCGTCGGCCGTCCGAAGGCGAACCCGACCGCGTTCATTGCGCCGCAGGCGTAGAACACCTGCCAGAGCAGGGGATCGCGCAGTCGTCGGGGCGCGAGGTGGGCGACCGCCCGGCCGATCGATGTGCGCGCCGCATGCTGCCGGGCGGCGCCCACGATCGTCGCCGCTCGCACCCCGGCCCGATCGAGCTGCCCGACGATCTCTGCTGCGAGCGTGGTCTTGCCGGCTCCGGGTGTTCCGGCCAACTCGATCACGAGCGGTCGGGTCGGAGCGGTCCCGTCGCCGTCGCCACTCGGGCCGTCAGAGGACATCCCACACTCCGGTCTTGACGTCGAGCAGGACCGTGTCGAGCCCCCGGTCGGCATCGACGCGGATCACGTCCACCGGCGGTCGGGCCGTTTCGGCCAGCGTTGCCAGCTCGCTGGCGGCCGCGCTCTTCGCTACGAGCACCTCGGAGCGATGATCCGGCTTGCGGGCGAGCGAGACGTCCGGGCTGACTTCCAGGACCACGAGATGGCGGGGGAGACGGAAGCGCCGGTACATGCGTTCCTCGACCCGGGCGAGCCGGCTCGTCACGGGCCCCAAGGCGGGTACGGAGCTCGCGATCTGCGGCCCGTCGAGCAGGCGGTGGTCGGCGTGGCTGCTCAGCGTCTCGAGGGGGAACCGGTCGAACAGCACCACACGCCCGGAATCGACGTCGCGCCGGGCGTCACGAAAGCGGCGCATGCGATCGAGGCCGATCGACAGGTGGTGCAGGGCGAGCATCACGTCGCGGGCGCCGCGGACCGGGGAGGCGACGACGGAGCTGCTGCCGAAACGCCGGCCAAGATCGCGGTGTCCGCGCCGGAGGGCGCGGAACGCCAGGTAGGACCACCGGCTCGCGGCCGACGGGTCCTTGCTCCCCATGTAGTACGTGCGCACCTGCAGCTTCCAACCGAGCCACTCGGCGAGCTCCCGAGTGACGGTGGACTTCCCAGAGCCGTCGGCTCCCACGAACGCGATCGCCCGGCCGCCGGCAGCGGGCCTCATCCGGACGTCCGCGGGCTGACGTCGTAGCCTCGTTCGCCGATCCCAGGTGGTCCCGACGTACCGGATCCCGCCACGCACGCGGCTTTCCCGCTGCAGCCCTCGGAGGGTCGAACGCAACCGTGTTCGGAGCCGGAGGAAGACGAAGCCGGACCGAGGGTCGCGTGCGTAGGTGTCGAGGAAGTCGTGGACCAGGTCGGGGGGCACGATCCCGCCGGGGCGGAACGCGTTCGCCACGTCGCTCGTGCTCGTCCGAAGGGATAACCAGACGATCTCGTCACGGATCGAGTCGGGGATCCCGGGCGAGCGGATCTTGAGGACGTCCTTCACGACGTCCCGGGCGCGGTACTTGAGCAGCGCGCGCACCGACAGCACGCCGAGCTCGAGCTCCGGCGACGGGATCGGGACGTCATCCAGCCTCCGCCTCGATTCCAGGAACGCGCGCTCCATCGGGATCCGGTGGTTCTTCACGTAGCGATCGCCCAGGACGAGCCGATCGTGCACGTGCAGGTGGAACAAGCGGCCGCTCGCACGGTCGAAGCCGAGATAGTGCTCCATGCCGGGGAAGGCCTGGCGAGGGGGTGGCGTGAGCGGCTTGACCCCATGGTCCTCGAGGATCTGACGGAACCGTTCGAGCTGACCGGCGTCCACCAGCAGGTCCACGTCCGTACGTCCGGCGAGGGCCTCGGACAGGTGCTCGTTGCTCTTCCACGAGCAGTATCGGATCCGCTGTCGTTCGAGCTCGTCCATAAGCTCGGCGAGCGCGCGGATGGTCTCCGCCGGGTAGGCGGAGACCTCATCGACCGGTGTCTGTTGGGTGTCGATCGCCACGTGCTTGGCCCCTCGGTCTCGCCCGGCGGCTCCAAGGGGAACCGGCAGCGCCCCTTCTGTCGAGCCACGCTACGTTGCCTACGCACGACGGGCACGCGTGCCGCGACGTATCTCGTCTACGGCGGAAGGAGCAGGTTGCTAGGCTTGGACGCATGCCCGGCAGACGCACGAGGACCCCGGTGGTGGCGCCGGGGTCCTCGGCCTTGCGGGGGGATCTACGGTGCGGGGTGGAGCAGGACCGACTGGCCGATATTGACCGCCGCCTTGCCGGAGGTCCCCGTCGCGACCCGGGTGCCGGTGGCGCCAGAGAGATCGATCACGTCGTCGGCGGCTTCGAGGGTGAGCTTCTTGCTCCCCTGCGTTTGGAGCGCCTCGGCCTGCTCGAGCATCCGTGCGTCCGGCGCGATCGTGGTGTTGGTCGCGATCCCGAAGAACCCCACGAATACGTCGCCGGAGGCGGCCGTGAACCCGTTCGCGGTGATCGACAGGCTCGACGCGTTGACCCTCCCGGCGTTCGCGAACGGTGAGCTGGTGTCCACCCCGCCGTATGCGGTGATCGTCGCTCCCATGGAGAACTTCGCCGGGAACGACCACGTGTAGTTCGGCGGCTCGGCTCCCGCCACCTTCCAGAACAGGTATTGGCGAAGCACGCTGCCCGACTGATCCTGCCGCAGGAGCGTCCACCCACCGCTCGGAGGCGGTGTGACGGAGGCGGGCGATCCGTTGACGGCGATCGCCGCGAACATCACATCCCCCGACTGCACACCGGCGGGTCGCGCAACCGTCAGCGAGTTGGCCGACTTCGTGGTCGCCGTCGACGCGCCGCGGGAGACGATCGTGCCTCGCGTGCCGCTTCCCTCGGTGGGCGCCGACTCGTGTCCGGCGAGGTCGACCGCGGTGACCCGGTACGTGGACGTCTCGCCCGGCGGGGCGGCCGGGTCGTAGAAGTCCGAGCTCGTGAGCGGCCCGCCGTTCAGCTTCACCGGCGAGCCACCGACCATGCGATAGACGTTGTAGCCCGCGAGGTCGAGCTCGGTGTTGTTCGCCCAGTCGAGGCGGAGTCCGCCGGTGTCGGGGGTTACCGTCAACCCGGTCGGGGCGGCAGGCGGATCGTCGGGGACGCTGCCGCCGACGCTCCAGGTGAAGCTCGTGCTGTCCCACTTGCTGTGGAACGTGGGGGCGCCGGGCACCACCTGGTCACCGGCGCGCACCTGCACGGAGTAGGGGCTGCCCGATGCCGCCCCGGGCGCGATCGTCCCGGCGATCACGCCGCTCACGCAGTCGAGCCACAGTCCCGGCGGCAGCCCGGTCGCCGAGTACATCAAGACGTTGCCGGCGTCGAGGTCCGTCGCCGTGATCGGCAGGCTCACGGTGTCGCCCTCCGTGCCCGTCTGATCCCCGGGGTTGGTGACGGTCGGGGCCGTGTTGAACGCCCCGGTGGCCGTCACGGTCCAGCTCGCATTCCGACTCCCGATGAGCGTGCCGTCGCTCCCCCGGAGCGTCGAGGCGTAGGGGCTGCCCACGGCAGCGCCTGCGGCGATCGTGCCCGACACCACGCCGGTGGACGGATCGACCGACAGCCCGGGGGGCAGGTTGGCGGCGGAGTAGGTGATCGGATCGTCGTTGGGGTCTGCGGCGGCTATCTGCAGCCTGATCCCTTCACCCTCGACGACGGTCTGCGCGCCCGGGCCGGAGACGACCGGGGCCCGATTGCCGGTTGGATCCGACAAGCGAACCTCGTACACCTTGCCGTCCACCTCGTTCGGATCGTTGTTGTTGTCCACCGCCCGGTCCGAGATGTACGCGTCGTACCGCGAGGGATCGTCGGTGACGGGCGCCATCGCTACGCCGGCCGGGTTCACGGTCTGCGTGGTGAACGGGAGCACGCCGGCGAGGCTGATCAGGTCCGAGAGTTGTCCAGACGGCGTCGCGACCGCCATCTCACGATCGGTACGGCTGACGATGACGAGCTCGCCCGTGACGGGGTCCATCGTCACCCCTTCGGGATCGCGCATGCCGAGGACCGACGTGTCGAAGCACGAAACGCGATCGTCGACTCCGCCGAGGAGTCCGTCCTGTCCAGGGTCGACGCGGTACTCCTGGTTGTTGTTGCCGTCCGAGACGAACAACGAGCCGGCGCCGAACGCGACGCCCTCCGGATCGTGGCTGTTGAATGTTCGGGTGTTGAGCGTGGTCCGCGTGTCGTCGGCCGTCCCGAGCTCGCCGTCGCCCCCGACGTCGATCATGAAGATCATGTCGGCGTTGTCGTCGATCACATAGACGGTTGACCCGTTGGCGGCCACATCCGTGGGCTCGCTCGAGAAGGCGGGGTACGTGGTCGAGGTGTGCACGACGGTCCCTGCCGTCGTCGTTTCCCACAGGTTGACGCCCTGGTAGTGGGTGATCCCACCAATCGTCTCCTCGACCTCGCCGTCGGCGACGATCAGGCGACCCTTGTCGGCCCACCACGCGATACCCGATGGGTCCGGCGAGGGCGGGAGCCACGCGGCCGTGTCGATCGTCGCCTGGAGCGACGCGAGCTTCCCGGCTGCTGAACCCGGCGTCGCCGCCGGGATGAAGAGCAGGGTCAGGACGAACGCGGATCCGAGGGCTGCGAGTACCCGACGCAATGTAATGTGTGGAGCCCCTTTGCCGTAGTCGTGTCGCGCATCGTAGGAGGAGCCCGCCTTGCGGACCTCGGGTAGATGCACCGAGTCCCGTACGGCAAAGGGACGACCCGCGCTCGATCCGCCGGGAGCTGTGGAAGCTACGTCGATCGGGTGATGGTCCCACGCAGGGGATCGCCTACGCTTCGAATGCAAAGGGAGGTATTGACCGATGATGAAGAGGCTCGGCCTGCTGGTTCCGTCTGCTGTCTGCCTCGTCGTCCTGATGGCGGTTCCGGCCCTCGCGGGGTCGGAGCTCCCGCCCCCGGACGACCCGAACGTGCGTGGCGTGGTCGTCCACCCCCCCGGCGCGACGGGCGAGATCGCCTTCACCGGAGGCAACGTCAGGATGTGGATGGTGCTCGCGGCCGGTCTGCTGGTGATCGGCATGGCGCTCCTGCTCGCGGGCCGCCGCCGCCGAGCGAACGCCGCCTCCTGACGCCGGCGGTATGACCCGAGACCGATCGGGACGCCGTCGCTCGGCGCCGTCCCTCAGAAGACGGGCGTGCTGAGGAACCGGGTGACGTTCCGCCAGAACCGAACGGGGATCGACGGCGCAAACGCGACTTCCAGGTCGAGCCGGCTCCCCGGGGCACCCTCGTAGACGGCGGAACCATCGACCACGCGCATCGAGTCGCTGACAGAGACGATGTGCATGTCGACGGGAGGATCGATCCGGATCGTCACCTCCGCAGGGCGCACCGTGACCTGGTTCGCGAGCGTCATCCGGTAGACGCCGCCGGAGCTGTTCCCGTCCCAGACGTCGGGCGTATCCCATGAGACCTGGAACGCTCGCCGTTCTCCGCTCGGGATCGCGAAATAGTGCTGGACGTAGCGCACGCCGAGGTCGGTCCTCGTCCCGGCCTCGACCGGGGCACCGTCCATCCGCGCCTCGCCCGGGATGCAGTCGGTGCCGCAGTAGATATTGACGAGGGCCACGCTCTCGCCCGCCTCGAGTGTCTTGAGGATCGGCCCGGCGTGCTTCGGGTGGAGCGGGCCGATCACGTACGGTGGCTGCCCGGACGTGGGCGCGTGGTTCCGCAGCACGAGGTAGGTCGTTTCGCTCGCCGAGCCGTCCGTATGCAGCGAGACCGAATGCCGGATCGTGCGCTGCTCGTAGTAGTCCACCTTCGATCCGGCAGCGCTATTCACCACGACGGACATGAAGTCGTCGTCGGCCCCGGCCGGCACGAGCGTGCCGGCCACCGGTGTGCCGAGCAGGCCTTCCTGCACGACCGGGTCGTCCGAGTAGACCTGGATGTGCCGGTCAGCCGCCGTCTCGAGGAGCGTCGTCAGGTCTTCGAGGTCGGCGGAGGGCTGAGCGATGAAACGCCCGAACGCGGCCCGCGCGACGTCGCCGAGGATCCGTTTGCGAGCCGTGGGGTCGGTCAGGAGTGAATACGCCTCATTCGTGGTGAAGGCGACCACGTTGCCGGCATCGATCCGCACGTCGTGGCCGGGAAGCTCGAACGGCCCGGTCGCCTGCAGCAAGGAAGCGAGTGCGAAGGGGTCGACGAGGATCACGCCGTCGAGCCGCTCGCCCGTGCCGGCCTCGTACGAGTCGAGGATGACGTGAGCCACCGACGGGAGATCGGGCATCACGTTGATGGCGCTCCAGAAGCGCTCGCGACCGCGGAACTCGTCGTAGTTCGCCGCGTAGTCGTCGTTCGGCGGTGGGACCTCGCCCGGGCGTGGCGCCGGCAGCACGTTGATCGGGAGGAAGGGTCTGAAGTGGAACCGGCCCTCGTCGATCGTCAGGATGGAATACGCACCGACGAGCCCGCCCGTGCCGCGAAGCTCCGCCGTGTTCTGCGCTCCGAAGAAGTACCGGCGCGGATGGTCGGCGCCGAGGAATCCCGGGAGGCCCCGAAGCAGGGAGGAGGCTGCGTGGATGTCACGACTCAGATCGCGGAGCTCGTCTTCCGCCGCGCGTCGGGCCGGGGCGACCGGACCGATGAGCAGCGAGTCGGGCGCCTCGTCGATGCGTGAGACGGCGTCCGACATGAGGCCGTCTGCCGCCCCCGCGGCCTCGGCCAGATGTGGGATCGGGTCGAGCGGCAGAGCGCCACGGGTCGGGGCGAGCGAGGCGAGGCCCCCGGGGAGGTCGGCCACGGCGCCCGATAGGAGCGTCGCCGCCTCCGCCGTCTTCTCGCCGGCCTCGGCGATGGCCGTGAGGACGTCGGGGGTACGACCGGCCACCGGGATCCAGGCCACGCCCCCGAGGGGCCAGCTCCGTGAACGCGCGGCCGCGGACGAGAACAGGTCCCTGCCCTGCTCGAACGACCCCGTCGCTCCGCTCGCGTCCCCCGCCAGCAGCTGATCCCGGCCGCGCTCCATGGCGGAGCGAGCCTGTTCGAGGTCGTCTCTGACCCTGCCGACCTGGATCAGCAGCACGAGCGCGAGCACGCCGATCGCGGCGATGAGGGCGAGGAAACCGCGCAGCCAGACCCGATGTCGAGGTCGTCGGGATGTTGACCCCGGCGGGGCGGAGTGCGTGCCCGTTCCGGGCGCGACGGTCTCACCTCGCTGCGTACTGCTCCGCATGCCTTACATCCGATCGGGAGGCGGCTCGATGGGACCTCATGCTACCGGCGCTCCCCCTTCACGTTGACCCCTGGCACTCGCCCCGATATCCTGTTAGCACTCACCGTAGCCGAGTGCTAACGCGTAAGGGAGGGAAGACATGGCCAAGAAGGACTTCAACCTGAAGCCCCTGGAGGACCGGATCGTCGTCAAGCCCGGTGAAGAGGAAGAGAAGACGGTCTCGGGCATCGTGATCCCCGACACCGCCAAGGAGAAGCCCCAGGAGGGCTCCGTGGTGGCGGTCGGCCCCGGGCGGTTCGAGGAGGGGCAGCGGGTTCCTCTCGATGTCGCCGTCGGCGACAGCGTCATCTACTCGAAGTACGGCGGCACCGAGGTCAAGGTCGAGGGCGACGAGTACCTGATCCTGTCGGCTCGAGACGTGCTGGCCATCATCGCGAAGTAGCAGAGGACGTTCTTTTCTGACGGGGGCGGGCCGTGAAGCGGCCGGCCCCCGTTCCGTGACCGAGGAGGTCTCATGGCAAGCAAGCTCTTGAAGTTCAGCGAGGACGCGCGTCGGTCGCTCGAGGCCGGCGTGAACAAGCTGGCCGACACGGTCGCTCTGACGCTCGGCCCGAAGGGCCACAACGTGGTCCTGGACAAGAAGTGGGGCGCGCCCACGATCACCAACGACGGCGTCACGATCGCCAAGGAGGTCGAGCTCGAGGACCCGTGGGAGAACATGGGCGC
>Ga0184623_10000738_pt1 | contig 14087 bp, 10 predicted proteins | sample PLM1_100_b1_FD_133138 | JGI IMG/M metagenome (GOLD analysis project Ga0184623, IMG submission 133138) | Groundwater sediment microbial communities from an aquifer in East River, Colorado, USA - PLM1_100_b1 | ecosystem: Environmental > Terrestrial > Soil > Riparian zone | place: USA: East River...
ATGAGCTCGACGAGCGGGCTGACTTCTCCAGCACCGGACCAGAGGTGGACGTGGCAGCGCCTGGTGTAGGCGTGAACAGCACGCTACCGAACAACCAGTACGCAGCGTACAGCGGCACCTCCATGGCCTCACCCCACGTCACGGGCTTGGTCGCCTTGCTCCGGTCCCTCGATCCGAATCTCACGGTGTCTCAGGTACGGAACTACATCCAGGGCTGGGCAGTGGATCTCGGACCGACCGGCGTGGATGACGAGTTCGGCTTCGGCCGAGTCGATGCGTTGGCGTCGGTGACGGCACTGCTCGGGCCTCCCCCGCCCACGCTGAGCATCACTCGGCAGCCTGACGGCGCCATGTGGGGACAGCCGCTGACGCAACAACCAGTCGTGCAGCTGGTAGATGCAAACGGGCTCCCCGTCGCGCAATCGGGCGTCCCGGTGTCTGCAATTGTCGTGAGCGGGACGGGCTGGATCAGCGGAATGGGCGTGCGGGCGCGGGGCGCGAGTGGCAGCAGGACGACGACGAAAGCGTCGCAGGTAATGCAGCTGCAGGCGGCCATGGTCGTCACCGATCAGAACGGGATAGCGGAGTTCACGAACCTCACGATCACCGGCCTCGGTCCGCACGTGTTGGCGTTCTCCGCGCCGGGACACACGCCCGTGAATTCGCAGGAGTTTACCGTGACCCTTCCCCCGCCGACGCCGCTGGCCAACGGAGTAGCCGTGACCGGGATTGGTGGCGCCTGGGGAACCGTGCAGTACTGGACCCTCACGGTGCCGGCTGAAGCCGTCAGCGTGGCCTTCACCACCAGCGATGGATGGGGTGACGCGGATCTCTATGTCCGGCGGGGTACGCTACCGGCCTTCGACAATTGGGACTGTGCGTCCTGGAGCCCTACCACCGTCGAGTCATGCTCCCTCTCGGGAGACGTGGCGGGCGAATGGTACGTCCTGCTGTATGCGTACAGCGACTTCGATGGGGTCACATTGCGCGGCGAGTGGAGGCCCGCTCAAGTCGCGTCGCTGCTCCGCCTCGCGCAGCAGCCTGGCGGAGCGCCGGTGGGGCAGCTTCTCTATCCCCAACCGGCGGTGGAGCTGCGTGTCGCGCAGGACCAGCTGGTCCACCAGGCCGGCCTGACTGTGACCGTGAGCGCCAACAGGGCGGGCATCCTCGTCGATGCGACGCCGCCGATTCTGACGGCCGTGACCGATGCGCAGGGACGAGCCGTCTTTGACGGCCTGTCGTTCACGGAGCAAGGCGGTCATGCGCTGATCTTCTCCGCAGCGGGACTCCTCGATGCGACCTCAGAGACCATCACGGCCTCGACGCCCCTTCCGCTGATGGACGTCATCGGGCAAGAACTCGTTGGAGCGGACCAGCTGTCGCCTGCCCACGAGGCCTACCTCGATGCGCTGGGGAACGCAGACGGCGTCTTCAACCTGGGCGACTTCATGGCCTATTTGGACCGTGCCGGCGTGACCGGATTGGCGGCGGCTGCGACCCGGTGCGCGACGGGCGCGCCCTCTTCGACCTGCCGCCCAGTCGGTAGATCGATCAACAGCAAGAGACTGCCATGACGAGAGTCCCCGGCGCGCTCATCGTGGCCGTTGTCGTCGCAAGTTGCGATTCGGGCACCGCACCCCTCGTCCCCCCGGCTGTTACGCGCGTGAGCCCTGATCGAGGTCCACTGGCCGGCGGCACGAACGTGGCGATTACCGGCACCAACTTCACCGACATCACCGGCGTGACCCTCGGCGGCGTGGCCCTGACCGGTATGACCGTCGTGAGCGCGACCACGATTACGGGCACCACTGCGCCCGGCGCTGTTACAGGCGTCCAGGAGGTGGTGGTGACTTCCGATACCCGGGGTAGCGGCCGCTGCGCCGCTTGCTTCAGCTACACCCAGTTTCCGGGACCCTTGATGCTGCGGCTCTCCAGCGCACCGGCGGATTCGGCGCAGCCGCTCGGCGCGCTGCTCATTCGCGTGGACGGCGGGCGGTTGTCGGCGATCGTCGCCAGCGGACCAACCCTTGCCTGGACCTCGTCGGCGACCACGCCGGCGCACCTGATCGTGCGGGGAGACCTCATCCCTGGCATGGTACTCGCGACGATCTCGGTGCCGGATACCCAGGAGGCCGTGCGGCACCAGTACAGCGCCTCGGTTCGACAGGCGACCTCCCGCCCCTGGACCGGATACCGGCAACTCAACGGTGGCGCCTATACCGTCAGCATCACCGTCGTGGGACCGTAGCATCAAAGCGTTCTGACATCCTGCCGTTGACCGGCTCCGTCCCCAACGCTATATCCGGTCCGTTGGTCGGTCGGAGGGACCATGGTGGAACCGTGGATTGCTCCGCTCGAGGCGGGCGACCCCGAGCGCGCCTGGGACCTCTTCATCGAGCGCTATCGGCGCCTGTTCTTTGGCGCGATCCGCCACTACACCGGCGAACCCGACGACGTCATGGACGTGTTTGCCCGCGTGTGCGAAGCGCTGCGCGAGAACGACTTCGCGCGGCTGCGCAGGTGCGCGGCCCACGCCGATCCGACCCGCCCGCTCTCCACCTGGCTCGTCGCCGTGGTCCACAACCTGACGATAGACTGGTTTCGCCACAAACACGGCCGCCGCCGGCTCTCGGCGATCATGACCACGCTCCCACCGATCCAGCAACGCATCTTCCAGTGCGTCTTCGTTGACGGGCATTCGCATGTCGAGACCTACGAGCAGCTCCGCTCCCGAGACGCGCCCGACCTGCCGTTTGGAGAGTTTCTCAACGAGCTGAGCGGCACGTATCGCGCGGTACGCGCCGGGCGTCACGGGTACCTCGCAGCCGAGCTCGCCGTTCCCCCGCCCGCGATTCCGGATGCCCCTCCCGATCCAGCAATCGCAGCCGAGCAGCGCGCGATGCTCGGTCGCGCATTGGCAGCACTTCCCGCTGAAGAGCGGCTCGCGGTCCAACTGTACGTGGTGGACGAGATGCCCGCGGACCAGGTGGCGCGCGTCCTCGGTTACCCCAACGCGAAGACGGTTTACAATCGGGTCTATCGAGCTCTGAGCGCGATTCGTAGTCACCTCGCCCAGTCAGGCATACGCGGAGGCGACTTGTGAATCGCGAGCGAGCAGACCACCCCCTGCCGTCCGTATCACGCCCACGATGCTTGAAGTCGTTGCGGGGAGGCGTGTGACTTCCACCCACCCGGCGTCCGAACTCCTGGTGCCCTACGCGCTCGGCGCGCGAGACGAGGCGACCGCCCAGCATGTGAAAGCCTGCGCAACGTGTCGGAGCGAGGTCGAAGAACTGCAGGAGACCGCAGGACTGCTTCGCGGCCAGCGGCTCCTGGAACGACGGACCGAGACACCGGACTGTTTGGATGAGCTCGTGGTCGCGGATTTCGTCGAGGGTCGCCTCGACTCGCGGACGCGCGCACCGGTTGTCGCCCACCTCTTGATCTGTGCGCGCTGCCGGTCTGTGGCCCGAGCGGCGGGGCGCGCACTTGCCGAGGTGGTCGCGACGACGGAGGTCGCTCGGCGTCCTTGGCGGCGGTGGTCGCTGCCCCTGGGCATCGCGGCCGCCGCAGCGGTCGCATTGCTCCTCTGGCCCCGCAGCACCGACGATACGGGCGACACGCCTGGCCTGCGCGAACCGGCAGACACGGGCTCGCAGGCACCCATGCCGATCGCTCCGCGCGCATCCGTCGCCCGCGTGGACCAGTTCGTCTGGTCCACCGTGCCGCGAGTCGAGCGGTACCGCTTGAGACTGTACAACGACGAGGGTGAGGTCCTATGGACCGCAGAGACCGCGGACACGTCGGTAGCGGTGCCCGACTCAGTCGAGCTTGCGCCTCGTGTCACGTATTTCTGGAAGGTCGAGGCGCAGACGGAGTGGCAGAGATGGGCTGCGTCCGATCTCGTGGAGTTCCGGCTCATTGGGCCCTCGCGATGATCGCCCTCCTTGCAGCGTTCCCCGTCCTCGCCCTGATCGCCCAGGCCCCGCAAGACGTGGCCGAGCTGCGGGGGCTGGCGAGAGATGGGCCCGATTCGGCGCTCATCGAGCGGGTGCGGCAGCGGGGGGCGGATCACACACGCCTGGCGCTGCGCCAGCTCTTCGCGGCGACCGCCGGGGGGGAGGATTCCGCCGGGGTTGCCGCCCTCACCGCCGCGGAGCGCCTCGCCCGCGCGTTCGCCGTCGCTTGGCGCGATTCGTTCTTCGTGCGTCAGGTCGCGCGTTTTCGATCGCTGTCGCCGGCCGATCGGCAGGCAACAGTGGCCGCCGACAGCGTGGCTCGCGCGGGCATGGCCACCCTGCGGAGTGCGGGGATCGACGCCGCGATGCAGCGGTGGCGCGAGAGCCTGCGCCGCTCCGAGGTTCTGGCCGACACCGCTGCGATCGGGGCTCGCCTCGGGGACATCGGGGTCGGATTCTTGTACGCCCAGGACTTCGACAGCGCCGAGGCGTACCTCACGCGGGCCCAAGACCTGACCGAGCGGATCGGCGACTACAGGGTCTTGGCAAACGCCGTAGGCAATCTGGGCAACCTGAACTGGCAACGTGGGGACCTGCAACGGGCGCGTGAGTTGCATGCCCGCGCCTCGTCGATCCGCGAACAAATTGGGGACGCGGGCGGCATGGCGCGCGATCAGGGCAACCTCGGGGCCGTAACAATGGCCCTGGGCGACCTGCCGGCGGCCCGCCGCGCGTTCGAAGCGGCGCTGCTGGCGGCCCGGAGCACCGGCGAGGCCGTGGCAGCCGGGACAGCCCTCGAGAACCTCGCGATCCTGGACGCGTGGGAAGGTGACTACGTCCAAGCCACCGCCCGCTTGCGAGAGGTGCTCTCGACCTATCGGGAAAGCGGGAATCAGCCGCACGTGGCGAGGGCACTCCTCGACCTCGGAAGGCTCGCGATGCGTCGCGGGGATTTTGCGGCGGCCGTGACAACCCTGTCGGAGGCCGCCGAGATCATGCGGCGGGTCGGTCCAGGTCCCGGCTACAATGAGATCGACGTTCGCCGTGAGCTCGCCAGCACACGTGCTGCAATGGGCGATCTGCAGGGTGCCCGGACCGAGCTGCAGCGGGCAGAAGAAGCGCTCGCGAGCCGTCGGGGCGGTGCCGACGACAGGGCAACGGCCGCGCTTGCCCAGGCTCGGGGCGATCTCGCCCTGAAGTTCAACCGCTTCGCCGAGGCGGAGCGGCAGTACACGCGCGCCCAGCGAATTGCGCGCGGCCTGTGGACCGAGGAGGTGCGGTTCTGGGCGCAGGTCGGGCTGGCGGCTGTGCTTTTTAGACGAGAGAGCTACCAGCGCGCCCAAGCCACACTTGAGCAGCTGTTGCAGTACGGTCCCCCTGGTGTCCACAGCGCAGCCAGGGTCCGGTTGATGCTCGGCCAGGCCGCCTTGCGGTCGGGGGACACCGCAGTCGCGCGACGGGCCTTCCGCCAGGCGCTCGACACCTTGCACCCGCTGGGTGCCGCCGCGGATCAAGCCGAAGTCCTCGGCCGGCTCGGCGATCTCGAAGCGAGAGCGGGGCGCGCGCTCGCGGCGGAATCGCTCTATCGGCAGGGCGTCACGCGCCTCGGCACGCGACCGGCGCCCGACGTCGCGTGGGAGCTGCACGCGGGTCTGGCGGGTGCCCTGCGCAGTCGCGGCGCGCTCGCCGACGCGGCCGGGGAGCTGTATGCGGGCATCGCGGAGATCGAGCGGGTCGCGGTGAGCCTGCCGCTCGAAGAGCACCGGGCTGCCTTCCGCGCGGACAAGTGGGACGTGTACGTCGAGCTCGCGCTGGTCGAACGGGCGCGAGGGCGGACGGAGGCTGCCTTCGAGGCGAGCGAGCGGCTGCGGGCACGGCAGATGCTCGACCTGCTCGCGCGGGGGCGCGTCGCGGTTGGCGCGGCTCGGCCGGAGCTCTCAAGCCGGGAGCAGGATCTCCGCCGCCGGATGACGGAGCTGGCCCAGGAGCTTGCGCGGCCGGGGAGTGGCGGGGAGCCCGGACTGCGCGACCCCGCGCCTACTGAGAAGGCAGCTGGCCCGCCCCAGGAGGCGCTGAGCCAAATCCAGGATGAGTACGCCGATCTGCTGGTCGAGATGCGCGAGGCCAACCCGGCGTACGCGGCGCTCGTCCGGGGGGAGATCGCGCCCGCGAGCACGGTCAGGGCCGCGCTCGCGCCCGACGAGGCGCTCCTCGAGTACCTCGTGGGCGACTCCACCACCATCGTCTTCGTCGTCACGAGGGACAGCCTGGCCGCGCTGGACCTGAATGTGAGCCATAGCGCGCTCGCCGCGCGCGTGGACTTCGCGCGCGGAACGCTCGGGACCCCGACGGAGGGGGCCGAGCGCCGCGCCTGGCGGCCGTCGCTCCGGCGGCTGTATCGGCAGTTGGTCGCGCCGGTGGAGGCGAGCGGCCTGCTCGCGGGCAAGCGGCGGCTGGTCATCGCCCCGCACGCCGAGCTTCACTACCTCCCCTTCGCGGCGCTGGTCGTACCGGGACCGCCGGAGCAACTGTTGATCGAGCGCTACCTCATCGAGTACGTGCCCTCAGCCTCGGTGTGGCTGCGGCTCCGTGACCGGCCGGCGACGTCGCGGGGCGGCGGCGTCCTGGCATTCGCACCGCGGCCCGCAGCGCTGCCGGGATCGCGGGCCGAGGTCACGGCGATTCAGCGGACGTACGGTGACCGGGCGCAGACGCTTGTGGGCAGGCTAGCGACGGAAAGCACGTTTCGCGCGTTGGCACCCGAGCGCGAGATCGTCCACATCGCCACGTACGGTGTGTTGAATAAGCACAACCCGCTGTTCTCGTTTGTTGAACTGGGCGCGGGCGGGGGCCACGACGGGCGGCTCGAGGTGCACGAGGTGTTCGGGTTGACCCTCAATGCTCGGTTGCTAGCGCTCAGTGCGTGCCAGACGGGCGTCGCCGCGGGGGCGCTGGCGGACGTGCCGCCGGGCGACGACTGGGTGGGCCTGGTGCAGGGGTTTCTATACGCAGGGGCAGGGAATGTGCTCGCCACGCTGTGGCCGGTCGCGGATGTCGCGTCTGCGCGGCTGATGGACCGCTTTTACAAGGAACTGGCCGCGGGCCGGTCAGAGGCCGAGGCCCTCGCGCTTGCTCAACGGGCCGCCGCGCGTGACGCGGGGACGGCGCATCCGTTCTTCTGGGCCGGCTTCACGCTGGTCCGGGGCCGCTGAGCCCTCCTTCGCCCTCCTCCGTCCCGCGCAGTTGAAGTCCCGCTGAGCAACCGGTCCGCGGCCGTCCGTATCACGTCCGCGTCACCGCCTAGCGGAGACCCCAGGGTCGCTGGATCCCATCCGCAGAGGCGCAGCCTTCTGGCCACAACGTGGAGAATCTCATGCACATGCTCGCCCGCCTGCTCCGACTTCTCACCCGAGCCCACCCCGTGCTCGCACTCATCGTCGGATTCATCGCGGCCGGCTGCGGCCCCGATGTCACCGCGGTGCCTGAGCCCGATGATCGCCAGCTGGTGCCGTCGCTGTCACCCGCCTCCGAACCCTCGGTCATCCAGGTAACGACCGGGGTCTACTTTGCCTGTGCGCTCAAATCGAACGGGGCCATCGTCTGCTGGGGCGATGGCACAGCCAGCCCGCCAGCAGGCACGTTCACAGACGTAGGTGCCGGATACTTCCACAGTTGTGCCGTCAGGACCGACGGCACGGTGGCCTGCTGGGGATTTGGCGAGCTCGGAGAGACGACGCCGCCCCCCGGGACGTTCACGAAGGTGAGTGCGGGTGCCGCCTTCACCTGCGGAATCCGCTCGGACGCGACGATCGCCTGCTGGGGCTACAATCACGGCGGCAGGACCAGCCCGCCGGAAGGCAGCTTCGTCGATCTCAGTGCCTTCTCCGCACACGGGTGCGCGATCCGTACCGACGGCACGCTCGCCTGTTGGGGCCTCGACAATTCGGGGGAAACCAGCCCTCCCGCGGGTACCTTCGCTCGCGTGAGCACTGGCGAGACCCATACGTGCGCGATTGCCACCGACGGCCGCTTGCTCTGTTGGGGCTATAACGGAGACGGCCGCAGCAGTCCGCCCGAAGGCACGTTCGCCGAAGTGGGCGCCGGCATGTCTCACACCTGCGCCGTTCGCACCGATGGCACCGTGGCTTGCTTTGGCCTTGATGCTTACAACGAGACTCGAGAGCCGGGTGGCAAGTTCACGCAGCTGAACTCTCAACAGTACTACAGTTGCGGCATTCGCACCCTCGGGTGGGTCAAGTGCTGGGGCTTCGACGATCATGGGCAGGCGTCACCCCCCCCAGGTGTGGGCCCCGCCGGCGGTCCGTAACCATTAGCGCGGGGGATGGCGACCTGTTGGACAGGCTGTTGCTTCCGCATCCTCCTGACCGCGACGGGCAGCTCGGTGATGGGACGACGGCCGGCCGCTCGAGCCCGGGCGTGCAGCGTGCGGTCGCGGGCCAGCCGTAGCACTCTGATCGCGGATTTCGGATTCTAGCTGCGGATTGGGTGCCGCTCAATCCGCAGTCCGCGGTGTCTCTCCTCGTTCCCGCCGACCTTCCTCTTCCGTTTGCTTAACGCGTCTCCCCTGAGCAAACCGGTCGCCGCCGTCCGTACCACGTTGGCGTCAATCGCAGTCTCAGCGATCCACTCGATGTAAGGAAGTTTAAGAGGGGGCTGTATGCTCGCTACGCGCACGTGCTCCTTAGCCGGTTCTCTAGCGCTGCTGTCCCTCCTTGCTTGCGACCGTCAGCCCCTTGTCCCAGACGCCCAGGAGCCGCTCTTTGCGCGCGGAGGCCCCACCGTGGCGGCCCCGTCGAACGTGGTCGCCAGCCCCCTCTCCGCCTCCGAGGTGAACGTCACCTGGCAGGACAACTCGAGCAACGAGACCGGATTCGAGGTACACCGCTCGACCGCCGGGGCGGCTTTCGCCGTGCTGGCCTCGACAGGGGCCGGCGTCATCAGCTACAGCGACCTGGGGCTCACCCCCTCGACGCAGTATTGCTACAAGGTCCGCGCGTTCCGGACCACTGGAAGCACGACCAGCTACTCGCAGTTCTCTCCCACCGCTTGCACCACGACGCTTGCTTCGGAGCCGCCACTGGCGCCGTCGGCCCCGGGCGCGGACATCTACCCGCAGGGTATCGGGCTCTTCTGGGTCGACAACTCGACCAACGAGGACGGCTTCAAGATCGAGCGCTGCCAAGGCGTGACCTGCAGTGACGCGGACTTCACGGTGATCGCGACGATCGGCGCGAATAACAACTCGTTCTTTGCCTATTTCTTGGACCAGTATGTGGAGGCGGGTACGACCTACTCCTACCGCGTCCGCGCGTTCAACAGCGCGGGCGATTCCGCAGCCTCGGACCCGGTAAGCGCTACGATGTGTTTCGTCGGGGTGTCGGAGGATGGCTGGTATGTATGCATTGCCTAATGACAGGAGATTCTATGATAACCGCGTTTCCGCGCGCACTCATTCCGGTGCTCTCATTCGCTCTGCTCGGGTGCGGGCCGGAGTCCGACCAAGTCGTGTTCCAGATGCAAGCGCAGTCTTTCACCGGCTCCGAGTGGTCCGAGCCTGTGAATCTCGGACCGGCCATCAACTCGACGGCCAACGACCAGCAAGCGTCCCTCTCGCCCGACGGACTCAGTCTCTACTTCGAGTCCAACCGACCTGGTGCGGTCGGCGGCTCGGCGCTGTTGGACATCTGGGTCTCCCGACGCGCCTGCGCCGACTGCCCCTGGGAAATCGCCGCGAATCTGGGGCCGGTCATCAACACCACCTCCACGGACGGCGGACCCGTGCTCTCTATTGACGGGCACCTGCTCTTCTTCCACAGCGCTCGGCCCGGTGGGGAGGGCGCAAACGACATCTACGTCTCGCATCGTGCTGATCCGAACGACGACTTCGGGTGGGAATCGCCGGTCAATCTCGGCCCGAACGTGAATGGCCCGACGAACGACTTCGCGCCGGACTACGTGCAGAGCGCGGAAGACGGACCTGCAAATCTCTATTTCGGCAGAGTGGTGATCGAGGTGGGTGCACTGCAGGACATCTATAGCGCGGCCGTGACGCGAGATGGTCAGACGCTCGGGCCTGCCGTGGTCGTCTCCGAGCTCAGCGAGCAGAGCGCCAACGACGCTGCCCCGACTGTACGCACCGATGGGAGGGAGATCCTGTTCTGGTCGACCCGCGCCGGCGGGTTTGGTGCCGGCGACCTCTGGACCGCAACGCGCCGCAGCGTCCACGATCCATGGTCCGCGCCCGTGAGTCTCGCGGGGCCGCCGTTGAATACGGGATTCAATGAGTTCCGGCCCGACCTCTCGCGCGCCGGCCGGACATTGCTGTTCGACTCCGATCGGCCCGGCGGTGCTGGCGGCACGGATATCTGGATGTCGACCCGCACGCCGAGCGGAACTAGCCGCCAGGGACCCTCACACCCACACCACGGGCACCCGATACGGCTCGAAGGCGCGGTCCGACGTCAGGATCGTAAGCCCTTCGTCCAGCGCCTGCGCGATGAGGAGGCGGTCGAACGGGTCGCTGTGGTGCCGTGGCAAGTCACGCAGCAAGTCCCCGTGACGGATGGTCACGGGAAGCGGATGAAAACGACTGCGTGCCACGATGTCCTCAACCGTGTCCTTGAGATCCAGCTTGCCTACGGCTTCCTTGATGGCGATCTCCCAGGCGCTGATCGCGCTCACTACCACGAGTTCGGCCCGCTGCATGGTGCGAACTGCAGCGGGCCGAAGCTTGTCGAGGTGCCACCGGACCAGCGCATTCGTGTCGAGCAGCAACCTCACTCGGACTCCCCGGTGAACAACCGCAGCACCTCAGGCTGCAGCGGTGCGTCGAAGTCGTCCGCGATCCAGCCCCTACCCTTCCCCAGTCCGGGCTTGCGCAGGTGGCGCGTATCCTTCGGCGCCAGCGGCACCAGCCGGGCCTTCGGCTTCCCCGACTTGGCGATGATGATCTCCCGCCCCTGCGCGGCCTGCTCGACCAGCTCGGAGAGGTGGGTCTTCGCCTCGTACAGGCTCACGGCCTCGCGCACGAGGCGAGTCTTCTTGTGATGGGCCATGCACCGAGTCTAATAGATTTGACCAAATTGGTCAAGTTCCGTAGGTCAATAGCGCGGCAGCGTCGGATCGACCTCCTCTTGCCAGCGCAAGATCCCGCCGGTCAAATTCGTCACGTGCGGGAATCCCGCGTCGGCAAGATGCGTGGCAGCCGCCCGGCTGCGGCTCCCGCCTTTGCAGTACACGACGATCTCGCGCTCGCGATCGAGCGTGTCGACGACGTCGGGGAGCGTCGCCAGCGGCACGAGCCGCGCGCCGGGAATGCGAGCGATCTCCCACTCGAACTGCTCCCGCACGTCGATCAACTGCAACTGCTCGCCGCGCGACAGCCGGCTCTGCAGCTCGCGCGGCGTGACCTCCACGAACCCCCCGACCGCCCGCGGCTCCGCCTCCACGGCTCGCACGCCGCAGAACTGCTCGTAATCGATGAGCCCCCCCGAGCGGATCTCATGCGTGCCGCACGCCGGGCATGCCGGATCCTTGCGAATCCTGACCGTGCGGAATTGCATCCCTAGTGTGTCTATGAGCAGCAGCCGGCCGGCGAGCGGCTCGCCGACGCCGATGATCAGCTTAATCGCCTCCGTCGCCTGAATCGTCCCCACGAGACCCGGCAGCACGCCCAGCACACCGCCTTCGGCGCAGCTCGGCACGAGTCCCGGCGGCGGCGGCTCCGGGAAGAGACAGCGATAGCACGGCCCGTTGGGCAGGGCGAAGACTGACGCCTGTCCCTCGAAGCGGAAAATGCTCCCGTACACGTTTGGTTTGCCCTGCAACACGCAGGCATCGTTCACGAGATAGCGCGTCGCGAAGTTGTCGGTGCCGTCCACGACGATGTCGTACCCACTGAGGATGTCGAGCGCGTTCTTCGACGTCAGCGCCGTCTCGTACGTCTCCAGCCGGACATGCGGGTTCACATCGGCGATGCGCTCACGTGCCGACGCCAGTTTGGGGCGGCCGACGTCCTTGGTGCCGTGCAGGATCTGCCGCTGCAGGTTCGTGACGTCCACGTTGTCGAAGTCCACGAGACCGATCGTGCCGACGCCGGCCGCGGCGAGGTACAGCGCCGCGGGCGACCCGAGCCCGCCCGCGCCGATGAGCAGAACCCGGGCGGCCTTCAGCTTTTCCTGACCAGGAACGCCGACGTCGGGAAGGATGAGGTGCCGGCTGTAGCGCAACAGCTCGGCCTGGGCGAGAGTCGTCATACTCAACCTCCTGCGATCGCCGGGACGACGATGATCTCATCGCCGTCGCGCACGCTCGCCGCAAATCCGCCTTGGAGTCTGGCGTCGTCGTCGTTCACGTAAAACGTCACGAAGGGATACGGCTTGCCCTCGCCGTCACGTAACCGTGGAGCCAACCCTGGGAATCGCTTCGCAACGTCTGCGACGACGTCTCCCAATGTCGCTCCGCGAACTTCCAGGGTGCGCCGACCGTCGGCGAGTTTCGCCAGCACAGCCGGCAGTTGGAGTGTGACGCTCATGATATCTCCGTCGAAACTGGTTGAACCGTTTGAGGAATGTGGGTCACCGTTGCACCCGGGACGGCACTCGAGCATGTGATCAGCTCGGCCTCGATGCCGATTTCGCGCCACGCGGCGAGCATTGCAGCACCGACCGCAGCGGACCGCTCCCGCGGCGCAATCGCAAGGATGGCGGAGCCGGCGCCCGACAACGTTGCCCCGAACGCACCGGCTTTTTGCGCCGCTAGGGCGACGGCATCGTAGCCGAGAATACGCGCGCGCCGGAACGGGACATGGAGCACGTCGTCGAGCGCGGCGCCGAGCAGCGCCCCATCGCCCGTCGACAACCCCTGCACCAGGGCCGCCGCCCGGCTCGCAGCCACCACCGCGTCGGCGTGTGGCAACGTCTTCGGCAGGAGTGCCCGCGCGGCTTTCGTATCGGAGAGAAATGGCGGTACCGCCAGCAGCAGCTCGATGCCGGCCGCCACATTGAGGGACGTCGACACCAGGCCCGCGGGTGTCCGCAGGCTCAGGACGGCGCCGCCATAGACCGCGGGCGCGACGTTGTCGGGATGGCCTTCGAGAGCCGCCGCAATCTCCACGATCTGTTGGCGAGTGAGGTTCAGCTCGAGCGCGGCATCGGCGAGCAACACCCCCGCAACGATTGCCGCCGCTGACGAGCCGAGTCCGCAGCCAACCGGGATATCTGAGGTCGCATCGATTGCCGCACCGGTCGCTGGCGTGCTGGCAGCTGCACACGCCGCGCGGAATCCTCGTGCCAACAAATCCTCGTCGACCGCGACGGAGACCGCGGTCAACCGTCCACCGCGCTCGATCGAAATCGAGGTGCCCGCCAGGAGCGTGGCCGTGGCGACGAGCCAACGGTCCACCGCCACGCCGATGCAGTCGAAACCCGCACCCAGATTGCTGGAGCTCGCGGGCACGCGAACGCGTGCGGTCATGAGCCGTCCTTGACGAGCGCGCGCACCTCGGCCACACGTGGCGCAATGACGGGCGCCGCGGGCAACACCGGAGCGACGGCGTCGACAGTCTTCAGTCCGTTGCCTGTGATGCACAGCACCACCTCGTCATCCGCCGAGAACCGGCCCTCGCCCGCCAACCCCAGTGCGGCGGCGACCGTGACGCCACCGGCCGTCTCGGTGAAGATCCCGACCGCTTCGGCCAGCAGTCGGATTCCCGCAACCAACTCGGCATCCGAGACCGCGGCGGCCCAGCCGCCCGACTCGAGAATTGCACGCTTGGCGAACAGCCCATCGGCAGGATTTCCGATCGCAATCGAGCGAGCAATCGTCTGGGGGATCACCGGCGTCACCGCATCGGCATTTTCGCGCACCAGCCGCACGATGGGCGCGCAGCCTGCCGCCTGCGCGCCGAAAATCCGGGGCGTGCCTCCACTGACCAGCCCCGCGGCGCTGAACTCCCGAAAACCTTTCCGCAACTTGGTCACGAGTGAGCCGCCCGCCATCGGGGCAACGACCGCGGTCGGCAGCCGCCATCCCAGCTGCTCCGCAATCTCAAACGCCATCGTCTTCGACCCTTCGCCGTAGTAGCCGCGCAGGTTGACGTTGACGATG
>Ga0184623_10000739_pt1 | contig 14072 bp, 12 predicted proteins | sample PLM1_100_b1_FD_133138 | JGI IMG/M metagenome (GOLD analysis project Ga0184623, IMG submission 133138) | Groundwater sediment microbial communities from an aquifer in East River, Colorado, USA - PLM1_100_b1 | ecosystem: Environmental > Terrestrial > Soil > Riparian zone | place: USA: East River...
CCCGAGCACGACCGGCGACCACCACGGCCAGTGCAGCGCGGCAGGCGTGCCGACGGTCGCCAGCCCGACGCAGACCGCGGCCGCGTCGTAGTTGCGGGGCCGCGGCATCCCGATCGCAGCCGCTCCGGCGAGCGCGATCAGCGCGAGCGGCCCCTGCCACCCCAGCTCCGAAACGGCTTCCGTGTTCGACGCGAGATCGCCGTTCCACAGCTCGCCCGAGGCGCTGACCGCCCGCAAACCGCCCAGCAGCGCCGGATAGCCCGCGATGACGAGGACGACGGCGCCGACGGCGCCCGCGCCGAGGACCGGCCCGCGCCGCCACTCGGCCGGCATCGACCGGATCCCCGCCGCCGCCGCCGCCAGCACCATCAGGGCAGCGGCGACCAGCCAGGTGTCGGGGGCGATCAGCGAGACCGCACGGGTCACCGCCGCGATGCCACCGGCCACCACCATCGCCGCGGCGTAGTCCGCCCCGTCGTACATCCGGTCGGCGCGGCGCATTCCCGCATCGATCGACGAGCTCAGCACCAGCAGCACCGCGCCGACCAGCAGCAACGTCGCCACCAGCGTGTCGGCGAAGGACGCCCCGCGTACGCCGAAAGTGGCCAGCGTGATGACGAGGGCGCCCAAGCCGCTGCCGACGGCCAGGGGCATGCCGATCTCGCGATGGGCTACCTGGCGCAGGGCGACGTAGCCGAGCGTGCCGCTGGCGGTGAGGGCGGCGGCCACCAGCGGTATCGACGGGTTCACGCCAGGGGCGAGGGTCACGACGGTCGCGGCGACGGCCGACGGAACGGCGAACGCGGCAGCTCCGGCACAGGTGTCGCCGATGACCTGGGTGACGCTGTGGCCGGGCGATCCGGCGCCGAGCGGCAGCACTCGCTTGATCGGCTCGTCGGTCTGCGGCGCGGGCAGCATCCGCTGGGCCAGCGAGAGCAGGACGCCGGCGGCGGTGATCGCGGCGAGGACCCCAGCGGTCGCGCCGGGATTGATCAGCGAGGCGAGGATGGCCGCCAGCCCCACGACCGCGGCGGCGATGGCGTGCGCCCGGGCGGACCGTGGGGTGGTCGCGCCCAGCCCGCCCGTCTGGTGCTGCCGCGGCTGGGCAGGGCCGAACCACAGGTCGGCCAGGCGTACGGTGCGGGATTTCGATTCCGGTTCGGCCGGTTCGGCTGGGGCGGGCGGTCGTGGCGGTGGATCAGCCGGGTTCGAGCCGGCCCCGACCGAGCCAACGCCGATGCCGACCGCTGCGATCGCGATGGCCGTCGCGGTGAGCACCCACAGGGTCGCCGACTGCGCGAGGAGCAGGGAGGCGGGCGCGGCGAGGCCGGCCAGCGCGGCGCCCGCGACGGCTACCTCGCGCCGGAACGCGGGCGGCAGCGCCAGGCCTGCGGCGAGTGCGGTGAGCGCCACGGTGCCGACCAGCGACACTCCCGCGCCGGAACCGGAGTCGAGCAGGATCGTGCGGAACTCCTCGGCCGATCGGCCGTTCCACAGAGGCAGGCCGGCGCGGATCGGGCCGAGTGCCGCCCTGACCGCCTCCCCGAGCACGAAGGCGCCCACCGCTGCGATCGCGAGGGTGGAGGAGATCTGCGGTCCGCGCCGGGCCGCGGGCGGGATCAGCCGGATGCCCAGACCGGTGACGACCAGCGCCCCGCCCAGGACCAGCAGGGTCTGATCGGGTGCGGCAAGCGACGCGATCCGGCCTGCCACGACGATCCAGGCCAGCGTGAGGCCGCCGGCCGCGACATCGGGCAGCGGCCGGGTGCGCAGCATCAGCGCGCCGAGCAGGCCAACCCCGCAGGCGAGCAGCAAGGTGGCGCCCCCGCGCGCCGCACCCGCCGTGTCGGTCGCCTCCCACAGCGCCACGAGCCCGTAGGAGACTGCGGCGAGCACCGCCACGCCGTGCAGCGCCCACGCCAGCTCGCGCAGCCAGAAGCTCGACCAGGCGCCTTCCAGCATCTCCGGGTGGCGGATCGGGTGCTCGCCGCCGATCGCCATCGGCTCGCGGTGCGACAGCTCAACAGACCGCGCGACCACCGCGTTTCCCGCCGCCAGAAGCGCGAAGATCAGCGCGAAGCCGGCCGGGCCTTTGATCCAGTCGTACGCGAGAAGCGGCAACACCGGCTGGAAGAAGAGCACGACGCCGTACCGCGCCGAGCTGAGCAGGGTCAGGCGGTGGATAACGAGGGAGATGACGGCCGTGACGGCGAAGACCGCGCCGGCGATTGCTGCCCAGGTTGCCCCGGAGGTGGCGATCGATGGCAGCTGGGCCAGCAGGTAGCCGTCGACCGGCAGGAGCATGAGCCCGACCGTGGTCAGCGTCTCCGCGGTGGACACCAGGCGTACTCGGATGAGCAACGTCGAGCCGACGAGCATCGCGACCGTCACGATGGCCAGGACGATGAGCCCGCCGCCGGCTTGCAGCCCGCTGGCCAGGACGGCGTAGACGACCGCGGCGACACCGAGCAGAAGGCCGCCGAGGACGAGCAGGACGTTCTGCACCGTCCGGGGCGAGGTCTCCGGAGGTGGCGTAGTAGTCAGCGGGGCGACGCGCTGCCGGGGCGCGCCCGGAGGCCGGCTCTGCGCACCCGCGGGCCGGGCCGTCGCGGGACCCGGTGGCCGGCTGGGCGTGCCCGGCTGCTGGCGGACGTGCTGGGGCGGCACCTTGCCCGCCGGTGCCCTGGTCGCGGTGGTCGGCGGCGTCGGCGACGACGTGTCGACGCGCCGGCCGAAGCGGCGCTGCTTGGGCGCCTGCTTGCCCTGCTGCTGCGCGACGGCGTGCGCGATCAGGTTCCGCTGGTGCATCGCGGCCTGCAGCTGCTGGCTGAGCTTCTTGCGCTGGGACACCAACGAGAGGTCCTCGGTAGCCATCTCCGAGATCGCCTTGTTGATCCGGGCGAGCTCGGACGCGAGCACCTCAGGTGTGTTCCCGCAATGGGGACACCGTTCCGACGGGTCCCGAAGCCGTCCACACATCGAGCATGGGGACTGTTCCAAGGGAACACCTCCGAACCGGTCACGCCGTGTGAAGTCAGCATGCCCGGTAGCAGCGACGTGTGTACAGTCCCTTTTAGCCATGAATGCGCCAGGACCGCCCCACCATCTGTGGGGCGGTCCTGCAGTGAGTGATCAAACTGTTACCGCGGGACGAGCCCGCGGCGGGGTGAGGGGTGCCGTCAGCCGGCGGCCGGGCGGCCCAGCCCGCGGTAGGTCCAGCCCGCCGCGCTCCACGTCCCGGCGTCCAGGCAGTTCTTGCCGTCGATGATGATCCGCCGACCGGCCAGCTCACCGAGCGAGACCGGGTCGGCGTTACGGAACTCCGCCCAGTCCGTGAGCACACAGACCAGGTCCGCGTTGGTGACCGCCTCGCCCAGCGACTTCTCGTAAGCCAGCTCGGGATGCACGCGGCGGGCGTTCTCGGTGCCCTGCGGGTCGTAGACGTGCACGTCGGCGCCGGCCTCGGCGAGCATCCCCGCCACGGCGAGCGCCGGCGAGTCGCGGACGTCGTCGGTGTTGGACTTGAAGGCCGCGCCCAGGACGGCGATCCGGGCACCGGACAGGTCCGGTCCGGCGGGGCCCTGGCGGCGGCCGAGCAGCTCGGTGGCCAGGTGCACGACCTTCGCCCGGCGGCGCAGGTTGATCAGGTCGACCTCGTGCAGGAACCGCAGCGCCTCGCCGGCGCCCAGCTCCTGGGCCCGGGCCTGGAACGCCCGGATGTCCTTGGGCAGGCAGCCGCCGCCGAAGCCGACGCCGGACTGCAGGAACCGGTTGCCGATACGCGGGTCGAAGCCCAGCGCCCGGGCCAGGTGCGTGACGTCGCCGCCGGCGACCTCGCAGACCTCGGCCATGGCGTTGATGAAGGAGATCTTGGTGGCCAGGAAGGCGTTGGCGGCGACCTTGACCAGCTCCGCGGTCGCGAAGTCGGTGGCCACCACTGGCACCTCGCGGTCCTCGGTGGAGGCCAGGTCGAACACGCCCTTGTGGGCCGCGTGCAGCATGGCGGTGGCCCATTCGGTCTTGGCCGCCCACACGATCCGGTTGGGGCGCATGACGTCGTCGGCGGCGTAGCCCTCCTGCAGGAACTCCGGGCTCCACGCGACCTCGACGCCCAGCGCCGGGTCGGCGTGCTTCTCGACGAGCTGCTCGACCCATTCGGCGGTGCCCACCGGGACCGTCGACTTGCCGACGATCAGCGCCTTGCGGGTCAGGTGCGGAGCCAGCGGCACCACCGCGGACTCGACATAGCGCAGGTCGGCGCCCATGCCGTCGGAGCGCTGCGGGGTGCCGACGCAGATGAAGTGCACGTCGCCGAAGTCGGCGGCCTCCTGGTAGGAGGTGGTGAAGCGCAGCCGGCCCGCGGCCAGGTTGCGCTTGAGCAGCTCGTCCAGCCCGGGCTCGTGGAAGGGCATCTCGCCATGGGAGAGGTTCTCGACGCGGCGCGGATCGACGTCGACGGCCAGGACCTCGTAGCCGAGTTCGGCGTAGCAGATCGCGTAGGTCGTGCCGAGGTAGCCGGCGCCGAGGAAGGTCAGCCGGGGCCGGGCGGCGCCGGAGGGCGGAGTGACGGTGACGGTCGGCACATAGGTGCCCTGAACTGGGTTCGTCACGTCTTCATTCTCCCGTCTTCTGCATCACCTTGGGATGCACTGTCAGTAACGTCCGATCCGCTAGACGCCACAACGGCGGTCGCAGGATGCCGCGAGACGCGATCGACCTCGCGGACCGCACGAGCGTACGCCCGCCTGAGTACCCGAGGAAGCCCGGGCAACGCCTGAGGAAGCCTACGTGATGCCGGGGAGTGCTTGCGCGAGCCGCCAGGAGTTCGGTCAGCCGGGTTGGCCGGAAACCTGAGTCCTCGTTTAGGCTATTCGACGCGGGCTACTCGCCGGTAACCCCGCGAAGCTACCCGCCGGTAACCGAAGCAGACTTCACGGAGGCATCGTGTCGTTCGATCTCTACCAGCTCTCCGAGGAGCACCTGGCCGTTCGCGAGGCCGTCCGCGAGCTCTGCGCCGACAAAGTCGCCCCCCATGCGGCAGCGGCCGACGAGACTGGCGAATTCCCCCAGGCCAGCTACGACGCCCTGCGTGCCGGCGACTTCCACGCCCCGCACATCCCGGCCGAGTACGGCGGCGCCGGCGCGGACGCGCTCGCCACCGCGATCGTCATCGAAGAGGTCGCGCGGGCCTGCGCGTCCAGCTCCCTCATCCCGGCGGTCAACAAGCTCGGCAGCCTGCCGCTGATCCTGGCCGGCTCGGCCGAGCTGAAGCAGCGCTACCTGCCCGCCGTCGCCCGCGGCGAGGCGATGTTCTCCTACTGCCTTTCCGAGCCCGAGGCGGGCAGCGACGCCGCCGGCATGACGACCCGCGCCGAGCGCGACGCAGATCACTGGGTGCTCAACGGGGTCAAGCGCTGGATCACCAACGCAGGAGTCTCCGAGTACTACACGGTGTTCGCCAAGACCTCGGCCGCCGAGGGCACCCGCGGCATCTCGGCGTTCGTCGTCGAGAAGAACGACGCCGGGGTCAGCTTCGGCGCCCCCGAGCGCAAGCTCGGCATCAAGGGCTCGCCCACCCGCGAGGTCTACCTCGACAACGTCCGCATCCCGCTCGACCGCATGATCGGCGAGGAGGGCACCGGCTTCCGCACCGCGATGCAGACGCTCGACCACACCCGGGTCACCATCGCCGCCCAGGCGCTGGGCATCGCGCAGGGCGCCCTCGACGCCGCCCTCGCGTACGCCCAGGAGCGCAAGCAGTTCGGCAAGCCGATCGCGGAGTTCCAGGGCCTGCAGTTCATGCTCGCCGACATGGGCATGAAGCTGACCGCCGCGCGCGAGCTCACCTACGCGGCAGCGGCCCGCTCCGAGCGCAACGCCGCCGACCTCACCTACTACGGCGCCGCGGCGAAATGCTTCGCGTCCGACGCCGCCATGGCGATCACCACAGACGCCGTGCAGGTCCTCGGCGGCTACGGCTACACGAAGGACTTCCCGGTCGAGCGGATGATGCGGGACGCCAAGATCACCCAGATCTACGAGGGCACAAATCAAGTGCAAAGAATCGTGATGGCAAGACAGCTACTCAAAGGTGTTATCTAGGCGCATTTCCGCTGGTCAAGTCCATAATCACCTCGTTTTTGATCATGGACTTGGCTTTAGCTAGATTCACCTGGTTTCGGTTGCCATCCTGGCCAAATCCTGGCCTGTGAGCTAAATAATTTAGATGCATGGACGCTTGCATTGCGTGCTCGGTCTCGGACGACCGATCAAGGCTCCGCTATGACCAGGCCCACTACGGAAAGCGCGCCTTCCGGGAAGCCTACGACCGCGCTGGTGGCCTGGCCGTACTGGCTCCTCACGAGTGATCTTGCGAAAACTAGCGCTAACGCCGCGGGGTTCGAGGGCTGTGATCATGGGTTATGGATCTGTACGTTGATCGTCCGTGTCGGAAGACGTTGAGGGTCGGTTTGTCACGGCTGGGCAGGCCGCGGTGTACGGCAGGTTCGTGGGATCGCCGACGGTGGAGGAGCTGGAGCGGTTCTTCTTCCTCGATGACACTGACCGCAGGCTGGTGGCGAGACGGCGCGGCGACGCGAGCCGATTGGGGTTCGCGCTGCAGCTGACCATCGTGCGCTGTCTGGGCACGTTCCTGAACGACCCGATCGACGTGCGCTCGGCGGTGCTGGACTTCGTGGCTGATCAGATGGGGATCGCTGACCCGTCGTGCGTGAAGACGTACACGACGCGGGAGATGACCCGCTTCGAGCACCGTTGGGAGATCAGCCAGGCGGGCAGATGGCAGGACCTTGACGCGGACGTGCGCGCCAACGGCAACGTACTTCGGGTGTCCATGTGGGACCTGCGGCACCTCAGCGGCAAGATGCGGCTCAAGGTCAACGTGGTAGCCGCAATCAGCGGCGAGCTCGCCGACATCGGCCTCGGCCACCTGCCCCACGAACTGCCCCGCAACCAGAACGAGTACGTCGTGGTCTACAAGATCGGAAGTGAAGCCGGTGCCGTCATCAACGCGGTACGCAACGGTTCCAGCAGCGAGCAAGCCGAACGCGCTCTCCGCAGCCTCAACACCTCCAAGACCATCAAGATCGACCGGCAGAACGAAGCCAAGATCGCCGAACTCGCCGCGAAGGTCGACGAGCTGGAGAACCTGCTTAAGGGCTTCCGCGACATCCTCGACATGTAATCAACCCGCCCACCGAAGGCCCCCGCTGTGGCAGCCCGGGGGCCTTTGTCATGCACCGTTACTGGTCATCATCGGCGGCGTCGGGTCGCGTAGCGCCCGCCGCCCGCCTGCCAGGTTGGGCGGCTGGAAGGTGTAGTGGCCATGGACGTTGATATGGGCGTACAGGTACGGCGAGAGCCGGGCGACATCGACATCGAGGACGGGGTAGCCCTCAACGCGCAGCTTGGCCAACGCGGCGTCGAGATAGACCGTGTTCCACAACGTGATGCAGTTGATGACCAGGCCGAGTGCGCCGAGCTGGTCTTCCATACCGGTGTGGTAGGGCTCGCGCAGTTCCCCGCGCCGGGCCGTGGAAGACGTGCTTGGCCAGGCCGTGGGCGGCCAGGGGCTGGTCTTCGAGGAGGGCGTGGACGGCTACGTGCCCTACGCGAGGGCCTAGCGGTCACGATCGTGAAGATCAAGTCAACCATGGTGTCCTGCGGTTCGACCAGCCTGCCGGAGTTTCAGGCCTCGGCCCGGCTGACCCTGGTCTCCGAGCAAAGCTTCCAGGAGAGCCACGCGAACGTGGCCGTCCGGGAGACCGCGCCGACCGCCGGCTGAGGCGAAGCCTGCCGGAGTTCGGCAGGCTGTTCACTGCCGCCGTGAGCCTGATGCGGTAGGCCTACTTCCTCCGGGCCGAGTTCAAGAACAATAGGAGCCAGGTACGCGGCGCTGAGCACATCGCCCCGAGCGACATCCGGGCCCGGCGAGTGCTGCTTGCCGGGCCCGAACGTCGCTGGATCGACCGTTCCACCAGCCGACGGGCCGCCATCTACCAGCGAACCCACCCGAGGCCGGCACGCCGACACTAGGTAGGTGGCCGAACCGGGCAGCGCGGACTGCACGTCGGCATCACGCCGCTTCACGACCTTGGATTGGCGATGGTCGTCGGCGCTCTCTTCGCGCTTGGCTCCGGCGGAGCGCAGGTACGGGCAGTTGCGCTGCTGAGAATTACGGCCGAGGTTGAGAGCAGAGGTATCAAGGCCCCACGCTACGGGCGCTTCCACCCGGATCGACGGGAGCGAGATATACGACCGGATGCATCGGCTCATCAGCGAGTCGGACGGCGCCGAGGCCACGATGTCGACGCTGACCGACCTACTGCTCGCCGAGAAAGGCTTGGCCGATGAAGCACGCCAACTCGCGCGCTGGATCAGAGCCGAAGCCAGGCTCAGCTGAGTGTCTCCGGATCGTAATGGCCCGCTAGGCACTCAGAGAGTGATCTAGCCACAATATCCGCCGGCGAACACCGCGATCTCAGTGAAGATGTCTTTTGGTGGGCTTCAGTTGATGTTGACTGGTTCGGTGTCCACACCGATGTCGCACGCCAGCGGGGTCAGGGAGCGCAGCGACCCGCGCAAGAACGCCAGGAAGGGCATCATCTGGGCATCGCTCTGGTCATGCGCGCCCGCGCCAGGCGTTTGATGTCCGTTTCGATATGCTTGACGCCGTCCAGGAGTATGTTCATAATCGTCTCGTGTTCATCATCGCTGAACAAGCCGAATTCCTGAACGCTCGGTATTCGCGGGCGCTTGCCCAGGCTGCAGGCCGGTAGGATCCATGCTTCTCAGCGACGAGCAGGCAGGGGTGCTCGATAAAGCACTCTCACGTTTGCGTGAGCTAGGGCTCGATGTTCGAATCGACATGGCCGCGGGTGGCATCTACGCCATAGTCATCCAACAGCCCGAAGGCGAGGTGGCGTACGAACCGCGCGTTGTACTAACAGCCGGGCCAAGCACGGCTCACCTCCGCCCGCAGTCTCAGCTGCCACCTCTCATGATCGCCCCATTTGTCACCTCGCACACGGCCGACATCTGGCGGCGGCAGATGATCGCCTTTGCCGATACCGCGGGGAACATGCACCTCCGCGGGCCGGGTTTGCTCATCGACGTCCGCGGTCGCCCCCGGCCGGCGGCCATGGCCAGTCCCAAAACTCTGCGTGCGTTCAAGAATCATGGCTTGCGGGTCATCTTCGCGCTGCTCTGCGACCCGAAGCTGGCTGCTTCTCCCTACCGGGAAATCGCACACCTCAGCGGCACCTCGCTGGGCACGGTGCATGCCGTGTTCACTGAGCTGCACGCGATGAGCTATATCGCCGGCGGCGACGACGCCCGACGGCTGCGCCGATCACACGACCTTTTCAGACGGTGGGCCGACGCGTACGCGATCGACCTCTTTCCTCGGCTGAAGGTCGCCTCCTTCGACGCCCCCGATCCGAGCTGGTGGAAGCACGCAACGGACGCAGTTCGGGCAAATGGGGGACAGTGGGGAGCCGAGGTCGCAGCCCACCTTCTCGGCTCTCGGCTCCTCCCCGCTCGAGCTGCTATCTACGCGTCCAATGTCCCGTCGGAGTTGGCGATCCAGCAGCGGTTCCGGCGTGCGTCCGGCGAAGGGAACGTGGAGATCCGTGAGCGTTTCTGGTCTTTCCAGCCTCCGCAGAACAGTCCGGTCGTCCCAACTCCTCTGATTTACGCAGATCTCCTCGCCTCTGGTGATCCGCGCGCAATCGAGGCCGCCGAGTACCTGAAAGAGAACGATGAAGTCCTTCGACGCCTCGCAGAAGGCTGAGCTTCAACCAGTCGCCTTGGTACTCAGCAAGGTCAAGCACGAGGCTGAACTGGTTGGTGCCGAGATCATGGTGGTCGGCGCTACAGCTCGCGACCTCCTCATTCGGCAGGTCGTCGGCTCACCCCCAGCCCGGGCAACCGCAGACATCGATGTGGCGGTAGCCGTCTCGTCCTGGGCGGCAATGGACAAGCTGACCCGGACCATGCAGCCGGCGGGTGCTTTGCACAAGTTCCGAGTGCACGGTACCGCGGTCGACATCATCCCGTTCGGCGAGATCGAGTCCGACAGGCGAACAGTCACCTGGTCCGACGATCACATGATGGATGTCTTCGGGTTCCGCGAAGCGTTCGCTGACGCGGTCTCGGTTCGCTTGCCTTTCGAGACGGAGGTGGCGGTCGCGTCGCTACCAGCGCAGTCGTTGCTCAAGATCTTCGCTTGGCGGGACCGGCATAATAACGACAGACGCGACGCTATCGACCTCCGCTCCATCCTGCGGTCCTATCACGAAGGCCCCTATCTGGACGAGCTCTACGAGAACTTCGGCAATCTCCTGGCGAAGAACGACTTCGTTCCAGAGTACGCGGGAGCAGAGCGTATGGGGCAAGAGGCCAGACGACTCATCGCCGCCGCTGATCGCGATGTCGTTCGGGGGGTCCTCGGCGACGCAAATCGGGTCGAGAGGTTGTCGGACGACATGGGCGGGATAGCAGGCCAGAGCCATGCGCTCGTCGCCGCATACGTCCAGGGATTCGACTGACCGAACGGCTCAGGAGCGATCAAAGGCCGATCGTGACAGCCCGCCAGCTCCTCAAGGGGTGTCATATAAGCAGCTTGTCGCCGCGTTGATCATGAACTTGGGCGTCCCTGGCGGGTATGAGCGTGGGTGGGTGGGTGGGTGGGTGGGTGGGTGGGTGGAGGTGTCGCGCCCCAAACTTCATGATCAACGCGGGCGATGTCGCGGTGCTGTTGAATATCTGGCGTGGCGAAGACCCTCGCATTCACCAAACGCGACCTCCGGCTGGCAGCCGGTGAGCGATCCTATGACCGCGGCCTTGACTACCTCGACTGCGTCGGCGACCTGGACGTCACGGTGGGCGAGGTCACTGCGACGGTCGCCGGCAGCGCGGACTACGAAGTCACACTGGCGATGGGCAGAGGCGGTGTCACGGGAGATTGTTCGTGCCCGTATGGGCTGGAGGGAAACTTCTGCAAACACTGCGTGGCCGTTGGCCTTGCCGTGCTCAGCAACGCGACCGACCTGAGGTCGCTTCAAGCTTCAGCGCAAACCAAGGCCCAAAGCCTCGAGAACTGGCTCGCGTCGTTGACCCGCGAGGATCTGCTCGATCTCGTACGCGAGCAGATCGCAGAGGACCGTGATCTGCGCCGTCGCCTCGAACTGCAGGCGGCGAAAGCGGCTCGCGACGTCCCCGCGATCAGCGCCCGGATCGTGGATCTCCTCGACGTCCGAGACTACGCCCGGCACGGTTACATCGAGTATGCCGAGGCCTTCGACTATGCCGACCAGGTTGGGGAAGCGGTAACGGCGATCGACACCCTGATCGACGTCGGCAATGCTCGGGACGCGGTCAGCATCGCCGAGGAGGCCATCGAACTGCTGATGAACGCGTACAACAATATTGACGACTCGTCCGGCAGCGTTGGCGACGCGATGCGCGATGTCCTTGCCGCACACGTACGCGCCTGCGTCGCGGCCCGCCCCGATCCGGTCGGACTCGGCCAATACCTCGCCGACAAACTGCTCCATCCCGCTCCGATCGAGTTCGACCTCAACGCCTATACGGAGGTTCTCGGCCCGACAGGCCTGGCGAAGGTACGCGAACGCGTCACCGACGCGTGGAGCCGCAACCCGTCCGGCTGGACCGAGAAGCATCTGGTGGAATCGTTGATCCGAGCCGAGGGTGACGTCGACGCGCTGGTCGAGGTGATGTCGGCGGATCTAGACAATCGCGGCTACACGCACCTACGCATTGCGACGGAACTCGAGCGCGCGGGCCGTCATGATGATGCGCTGACCTGGGCCGAGCGAGGCGTACGCGAGGCCGCGCAGCCCGACCCTCGGCTCGCCGACTACGTCGTGGACCGTTACCAGACGGCTGGCCGCGTGACCGACGCTCTCGACACTCGGCGTGCCTTATTCCGATCGTCCCGAACACTGCTCGCCTACCAACAGCTCCGCGAGGCCGCGAAGAAGGCCGGGGCCTGGCCGGACGTCCGTGCTGGCGCGCTTAAGGCACTGCGTGCCGACGCCTCCCGCCGCCCTGCGAGGCGTGGAGCAGTGTGGATAGACGCCCTGCTCGACGACGATGACATCGCCGGAGCCTGGCAAGCTGCACCCGGTGTCGCAAACGAACCGCAGTGGCTTCGGCTCGCCGACGCGGTCGCCGTCACCCAGCCGGCGGATGCCCTGACCGTCTACCTACGCCTCATCGAACCGCTCAAGGGCCTTACCGGCGACCCCACTTACCAGCAGATCGTCAGGCTCCTGGTCGCGGCGCGCGCCTGCTGGCTGCGCCTGAGCAAGATGGACGAGTACGCCGCCTACGTCGCCGCGCTCCGCACCGATCAGAAGCGCAAACGAAACCTTATGCACCTTCTGGATCAGCACAAGCTCTAAGCCCCCGAGCGAGCTAGGCGGCCGACCGCGCCCCGGCTTCGTCGTATTCCTCTTGGGTGGCGAGGATGTCGCGCGCGTGATCGCGCAGCCAGCCGAAGAGGCCGGCCAGCGAGTCGCTGGTCCCTTTCCCGAGCGGGGTCAGCCCGTAGGTGACCCGGGGCGGGGTCGACGGCTCCACCTCACGCCAGATGAGACCGTCGCGGACGAGCGTGCGCAGCGTCTGGGAGAGCATCTTCTCGCTGACGCCCTCGATGCGCTCGCGCAGCTCGAAGAAGCGCAAGTTCTTCTCGGCCAGGCAGATCAGGACCCAGACCCCCCACCGGCTGGTCACATGATCCAGCACCGTCCGCGCCGGGCAGTCGGTGTGAATGACCTCACTGAGCTGCCAGGACGACCACTGCGCGACCTGCTTTCCGTCCACCACGTCGTGAGCTTACTTCAAGGTACGTACTTACCGAAAGTAAGCCGCTCTCCTACCGTGGATCGCGACCAGTGATCACCACCGAAGGAGCACATCATGATCGTGGTAACCGGAGCGACAGGCAATGTCGGCGGAGCCCTCGTGGCGGCGCTTGCCGCCGCAGGCGAGCAGGTGACAGCGGTGTCCCGTGGAGATGCGGGCACGTTGCCCTCAGGCGTCCAGCATCGGCCGGCCGACCTCGGCGACCCGGCGAGCCTCCAGCCCGCCGTAACCGGCGCCGACGCGCTGTTCCTCCTCGTCGCGGGACAGAACCCGGCCGAGATCCTCGACGTCGCGAAGGCCGGCGGAGTACGCCGGGTAGTCCTGCTCTCCTCGCTCGGCGCAATGACGCGGCCGGAGATCTACCAGCACCCGCACTCGTTCGAGCAGGCGGTGACCGCGTCCGGTCTGGATTGGACGGTCCTGCGGCCGGGCGGCTTCCACACGAACGCGTTCGCGTGGACGGAATCGGTGCGCTCGCAGCGCATGGCCGCCGCGCCGTTCGGCGACGTCGGGCTGCCGACCATCGACCCGGCCGACATCGCCGAGGTGGCGGCCGCGGTGCTTCGCGACGCGGGACACGCCGGCCGCGCGTACGAGCTGACCGGCCCGGAGCTCACGACGCCCAGGCAGCGGGCCGCGGCGATCGGCGCCGCGCTGGGCGAGCCGGTGCGCTTCGCCGAGCAGACCCGCGATGAGGCCCGGGAGCAGATGCTGCGGTTCATGCCGGAGCCGGTCGTCGAGGGCACGCTGACGATCCTGGGCGCGCCGACCGCCGCCGAGCAGGGGATCGGCCCGGACGTCGAGCGCATCCTCGGCCGCGCCCCGCGCAGCTTCGCCGACTGGGCGGTGCGCATGGCCCCCGCCTTCCGCTGATCATGCGCCAATCATGATCGCGTAGCATCGGCGCAACTTCGGCGGGCGGGGCGAGGATGGCGCGGATAGCGGTGATCGGTGGCAGCGTCGGCGGGCTGGCCACCGCGCTGTTCGCGGCCCGGCGGGACCACCAGGTCACCGTCTTCGAGCGGGACTCGCCCCACGCGACGGGCGACCTGGAGGCCGACTTCGCGCGGGGCCGGGTCCGCGCACCGCAAACTGTCCAGCCGCACAATTTCATCGCTCCGGTACGCACAGTGCTGCGTACAGAAGCCCCGGACGTGTTCGCC
>Ga0184623_10000740_pt1 | contig 14058 bp, 5 predicted proteins | sample PLM1_100_b1_FD_133138 | JGI IMG/M metagenome (GOLD analysis project Ga0184623, IMG submission 133138) | Groundwater sediment microbial communities from an aquifer in East River, Colorado, USA - PLM1_100_b1 | ecosystem: Environmental > Terrestrial > Soil > Riparian zone | place: USA: East River...
GGAACTCGGCCTGATCCGCGCGCCGGCCGAGCAGGAGCAGGAGCAGGAGACGACTGCCACCGCGCTGAAGGTAGGTTCGGCCAAAGGGGCGACGAAGACCGGCGCCTTCCTCTCCGTGCCGACGATGTCCAGCCTGGCGAGCCAGACGCGGTCGAGGAACAAGCTCTCGAGGTCCGTGATCGCCAGCCAGTTCTCCTGGCTGGACCGCCTGCTGCCAGCGGATGTCGCCCCGCCGCCGCCGGGGACCTACGCCCCGCCGTCCTACGTCCTGCGCAACCACGGCATCGGGTTAGCCTCCGTGCTGGAGACGCCGAACTTCAACCCGCTGCTGACCGAGGTGACGGATCGGATCGCGCCGTCGGTGGGCCGGCACGCCGCCCGGCTGGTCCACAACAAGCTGCAGAACGTGCTCTCCGGCCACACGCCCGCGTCGCTGCTCGAGGAGCTGCTGGTCGGGCTGCCGGTCAGCGTCCCGGTGGCGTGGAACTTCCTGGAGAACGCCACGTTCGGGCTGACCACGAGCTACTACAACATCCTGCTCAAGGGCGCGTTCACGGCCTACACCGACGAAGGCCAGACAGACGGCCTGCACGTGCTCGAGCAGCGCCAGCAGACCGCCTACAGCGCGTCGGTCAGCGGCGGGCAGAGCCACAAGCACAGCTACAACCCCGGCGTGTGGTTCACCGCCAGCCTGCCGGAGCGCGCCGCCGCCGACACCGGCCTGCTCAGCGCGCTGGCCATCACCGGCTACACCCGCTCCACGCAGACGAGCAGCACCCAGACCGTCGGCCGCGGCCGCGACAACAGCATGGGCATGCTCATCGTCTCCAAGCTGCGCAAGATGCGGCTGAGCTTCGCCGTCCACGTCAGCGTCACCGTCGAGCACGCGACCAAGGGCGCGCCGGCCTACTGGACCGCGACCCTGGCGCAGCAGCTGTACGGCAAGAAGCGGCCGGTCGCGACGCACACCCACGAGTTCGCCGACGAGGTCCTGCTCGGCTACCCGGCCTCGATCCTGCCGACCGCCCCGGCCACGCTGGGCGTGCACTACGGGCCGCTGCGGCGCCGGGCCACCATCTTCTCCGTCGGAAGCGGCGTGACCAGCCTGAGCGCGCGCACGGGCGAAGGGTCGACGTCGGACGTCGAAGGCGCGTCGACCGAGCACGAGGGATCGGAAACGGTGGGCGAGCGAGCCGAAGACGCCGTGCGGCGGATCCCTATCGAGTACCCGCCGCTGGACCGGCCGGCGCCGCGGCCGGACTACGTGACGATCACCGACGGGCCGCCCCCAGGCGATGGGGCCGACGTGATCGTGCTCGAGGAGGACGACCTGCGCGAGGCGTTCCTGGAGAGCGTCGCGGCGATCGAGACGTTGAAGGACACGATCCTCGACCGGTGGTTCACCAGCTCCGCCACGTCCTGGTACACGACCTTGAGCCCGGCCCGGGAGCGGGTCGCGAAGATCATCAGCGTCGCGTGGCTGCGGGCCAACTTCCGCAAGGTCGGCTCGGTCGGCGACAGCGAGGAGGTCGTGCTGCCCGGCCCGGTGTCGACCAGCACGGTCGTGCTCGGCCTGAAGTTCCAGACCCTGGCGGTCAGCGCGGCCGAGCAGGGGCCGGACATCGACGGCGCGATCATCAAGGACTACCAGGGCGAGAGCGACGAGCAGTCGGTCAGCCACAGCTTCACGACCGGCGACAGCGGCGGGCTCACCGCCGTGTTCGTCACCAAGCCCGGCGACCAGTCGCAGCGCCCGGACAGCGAGGCCCGCCTCCTGCTGCCGATCGTCACCGCGAGCAAGGGGTCCGAGCGCTCGATCAACACGCGCGCCAACGGGCCGTCCACCTCGTTCCGCCGCGGCGACAAGACGACCAACCGCGACATCGCCCGCACGCAGCTGCGCGGCCGGTGGGTCGTCTCGCTGAAAGACAAAGGGGCCGCGCGGCCGAAGGACCAGTTCACGTTCGACGTCAACCTGGCGGACGCGGTGATCGTCCATCTCTCGCCGGGCCGGGCCGAGCGGCTGCTGGGCTACCGGCCGGGCGACATCACGGTGCGGACCGAGGAGGCCGCGCGGAGGGCCGAGGGAACGGTCCCCGAGATCAGGGTCACCGCGGTGGGAGAGGAGCCCAGGACCGCCTGGGACGAGTTGCTCGACCGGGCCGGAAACGACGAGCTCTTTGCGCTCGAGGCGGCCAAGGGCCAGCTCACCGAGGCCTATGGCGCGGTGTTCGCCCAGGCGGCCAAGATCAATCCGGCGGCCGGCCCCGCCCAGCTGCGGGACCAACTGGCCAATCTCAACAACGCCTACACCGCGCTGCTGGCCATGCACGTCGGCACCGTGACCGAGGCGCAGATCCGCGCGACCACACCCCGGGTGCGGGCATCGGCGTTGGAGCAGACCCGCGCCACCGTGCAGCTGTTCGAGGCCCACCTGGAGCGGGTCGACGCCGCGTACAACGCGTTCTTCGAGCGGATCACCGACGCCGCCGCTCGGAACGGCCTCGAGGCTGCGTGGGTGGACATGGGGAACGCGGCCCGCCTTGCCCGCGAAGCCGCGGCCGAGGCCACCAAGGAAGCCACCGATTTCACCCGCACGGCCGTGGCCGCTGCCTTCGCCGCGTTCGCCGGGCGGGCCGCCCGCTTCGCCGAGCTGTTCGACCTGGTTCCGCCGGTGGCCGGCGGGCCGCCGAAGGGCCCGGCCATCAAGATCACAAAGGCGGCCGAGACCGGGCTGAAGCTGCCGGAGCGGCCGGGGATCGAGGTCACGCCGGTAGACGAGACGGCGGACAAGCCGACCGGGCTGACGTCCCGCGAGGAAGCCGACACCAAGCTGACCGAGGTCGTCGGCGACATCACCAAGCAGGACGTCGACGCGATCGCGAACGCGGCGAACTCCGCCCTCGCCGACGGCGGCGGCGTCGACGAGGCGATCCGCAAGGTGTTCCCGGACGCGAACATCCGCGCCAGAGACAAGTACAAGGCGGGGATCAAGACCGGCGACGCCGGGATCGTCAGCATCGAGGACCACAAGAAGCGGCCCAAGCACATCGTCTACTTCGTCGGCCCGGCGGGCGGCAAGGGCAGCAAGGACGGCGTGCAGGCGCTGCGCGACACCATCATCCGGGGGATCCGGCTCGCCGAGCAGACCCCCGGCGTGCGCAGGCTGGCGATTCCGGTGGTGTCCTACGGGATCTTCGGCTGGGGCACCCTGGCGACCGAGATCATCCGGCACACCGTGCGCAACACCACGACGACCCTCGAGCGGATCGTGCTCGTGCATCACCGGGCTGGCAGCGCCGAGAGTAACTTCATCCCGCCCGACCGGCCGCGCCTGCTCACCCCCGAGATCCGGGGCTATCTCGGGGACACCGCCGCCGGCGACGCCGGGCTGACGAAGCGGCTCCCGCATGCCAGGAGCGGCCATCTCCGGGAAGAGACCGTGGTCTACGGCTCGGCGTTCGACGGCTACCTGCGCCTGTTCGACAAGGCCTTCCCGCGGGCTGCCCACACCCAGCGGCGGCCAACCGCCATGGTGCTGGCCGCGGCAGACAACCGGGGCGAGCTGCGCCTGCGGCTGGCGCGTGGGGATCTGGTCGACGAGTTCCGGCAGGGCTTGACGCCGCTGAACAGCGTCACCGGAGACGTCTACTATGACGCCCAGCTCACCCCGGAGCAGTTGGCCACCTACCGACAGGGCGAGCGGGCCCGCCCGGGCATCATCTACGCCAACCGCAGCCAGCGGAAGGTGATCGCGGCGGTCGTGCGGTTCCGGCTCACCGTCCGGAGCGGGCGCGACGTCGGGGCCGTGCTGAATGTGTCGGCCGCGACCCGCCGTCAAGACGTGGTGGTCCCGGACGTCAACTACCACGTCACCGAGGTCCGGCGGGAGGAGGCGCGCGGCATCACCCACATCCACCTCACCGAGGTGGATCCGACGCTGCGCACTCCGCCGACTCCGACGGTCCGGCCGGGCACGGCCACACCCATTCCGACCGGCGGCGGTGGGCAGGTGCGGTCCGGGCGGTACGTGCGGGGGCGCAACGACACGAACGACCACCAGCTGGCGGCGGCCAGCATGCCGCGGCTGACCCACTTCCACGCGGTCTACGGGCATGGCCGGACCGGCGGGATGGAGTCCGGCGACGGGGCGCTGACCGGGGCGCAGGTGTGGCAGATGATCGGCGGGCACACCGAGCGCGGCGGGCGGGGCCTGCTGTTCGCCGGCTGCAACCTCTACGACCTGGCGGCCACGCTGAGCGAGGAGAACGCGCCGTACGCGCTGGCCACCCCGGGGATGGTGTGGTTCACGCGCGCGGGCGAGGCGCAGGCCAGGCTCGCTGAATTCGAGGAGGATGGCACGCCGCGGCTGTCATTGGCGAACGAGACGTTCACGCTGTTCCGCGCGCCGGACGCGCGCGGCGAGCGGGAGCGGCAGGCGATGCGGGACGGCACTGGGGAGCGCGTCAGGTACCGGCCCAACCTCGCGCAGTACAACCGGATGGCCGACGTCGGTGTGCGCCTGGTCGGCGCCGACGAGACCGCCCTGGATATCCTCGGCGCGCTGGCGGTGTTCGCGCAGAACCGCGGCGGCCGGGCGCTCGACGGCGTGGCCAGCCGGACGGGGATCCAGGCGCGCCTGGTGGACCGGCTGGAGGAGGAGCTGCGCAACCCGGACTCGGCCTACCACGCCGTGCTGACCGAGCTGGGCCTGGACCGCGCGACCGTGGTCGGCGACCTCCGGCTGGGCGACCTGGCCTCCGACCAGGCCGAGCTGTGGCACCGGCTGGCCGCCGACGTGTTCAACGTGCGGCTGAGCGTCATCGCCGACGACGACGCGGCCACCGAGACCACGTACGGCCCCCACGGCGGCGCCCCGGTGTACCTGCTGCGCATGAACCACCCCCGCGCCTATCGGCCGCTGGTGCCGCTGCGCGAGGAGTACGGCTCCGACCTGCTCGAGGTGCTCTACCGGCAGCTGCCCCCGGTCCTGCGCGAGGCCATGCCGGTCCAGCTCGACGCCGAAAGCGCCCCGTCCAAGGATGTCGCGTTCGCCAGGCCCGCCACTGAAGCGCAGCCGGCCTCAGCCGTGTCAATCAGCGATGTTCTGGAAGGCCTCGGCAGCAGCGTCGATCCCAGCGCCACCTTGACGCCGGCGCTGGCCCCTCCTGCGCCGAAGGCAGCGCCGGAGGATGCCGCCGCAGCGGTCGCGCAGCAACCCGAGCGGTCCCAGGTGAAGTCCTTGGTCGCGGCGGTGCTCGACGGCGACATCGACCGGACGCCGATGACGCGGCATGAGCTCAGGGAAATGGCCGCGGTTGTGAAGAGCGCCGGGGACGAGGCGCCGACGCTGATCAGGTTCCGCGGCCAGGGTGACCCGGTGGAGCCGTCGCAGCCCCGGCCCGGCCCCGTCCGGGCTGGCGCCACCGTCATCGACCTGCAAGGGCGGGAGGGCAAGGCGTACGTGGACGGGCGGCCAGTCGACGCGGCCGTGTTGGACGCGGTACTGGCGGACCTGGGGGTGCCCACCGACCGGACGCTTGACCTGTGGATCGGCGAGGCGGCCAAGGGCGGGGAGGGCTCGGTGGCCTGGCAGCTGTCCGAGCTGCGGCCGGGGGCCGCGGTCAACGCCACCGCCGAGAAGGTGTTCGTCGAGGCCGGCGCCGGAGTCGCGTGGGCCGGCGACGCGACCGTGCTGGCGGACAAGACCCTGCGCGTGCGGCGGGAGGGCCAGTTCGAGGAGATCGTCACCGCCGCTGCCGAGGACGGCCGGCCGGTCACCGAGACGACGCCGCGCGGGTCGACCCTGCCGTTCGGCGCGCTGTCGGGGTGGTCGGCAAGGCGGCGTTGAACATTGAGGGGCAGCTGCTGGTCGCGGCTGGGGCGCAGATTCGGAGTCCCCTGTCTACGTCGGAGGGCGGAGACACCGCCCTGTTGCGGGTGTCACCCTCGCTGCCCGGGCCGCATGTCGTCGCTGTCCACGGCGGCGGGGCGGCGCCTCGAGCCGCTGCTAGCGACCGGCCTTACCCAGCGGCTGCCGGACTTGCTCGCGCAGCTGCGCAACTACGCCGCCGCTGTCCGGTCCTGACCGGCCGGAGCGGGGCGGGCCCGGTCCCGACCCCGGATTCGGGCTGCAGGCAACGGCGCGCAACGGCGCGGGTCACGCGCTGTGCCGTGCGCGATCTCGACACTCCCGGCCGCCACCTGACCCACACGTAGGGCAGGTGGCGGCCGAAAAAAGCTCAAGATCGCGAAGAGGGGTTGCGATTCGCGTCAGCCGACGGTTTGACTTGTCGCCATCCGATAGAGTGCCTTCCTACTGATGACGTTATGGCGAGATGCCGCGCTGGGCTGTCAGGTTATGACGTCACTCGAACGTAGCCCAATGGGTCACCTAAGTGAGGGGGACGACGGGTGTCCCTGGCCGATGAAATAGCCGGCGTGCGCTCCAGAGACCGACGTCAACCGGTGAGCACGCCCATACGGCTGTGGCGGATCCGTGCATGGCTCCTCGCGGGGACGGCGCTGCTCTATTTGCTTGCCGCAACGGCATTCTTCTGGGGCCATGCCACGGTCAAATCTGTCCACGACAGCGCTTCGCCTGCGCTGCTCGACGCGATGACCGTCCGGGCCGCCTTGTCCGACGCCGACCGGGCGGTTTGGACGAGCTTCAGGTCCGGCGAAGCCGCGCTGATTGGACCCGGCCGGACGTACCAGAACAACATCACCGCCGCCAACCAGCGGCTCGAGCACCTTGCGCAGCTGGACACGGTCGGCAGCGAGCAGTTGCAGACGATTGGCGGCCAGCTGGTGAACTACCAAGCCCTCGTCGAGCAGGCCGATGCAAGCTACCGCGCTGGCCTCGCCGTTGGTAAGGCAAGCCGACAGCAGCTCGGTTTCGCATATCTCTCCTATGCGTCGAGCTCGCTGCACGCACCCGGGGACGGTCTACTGGCGAGGGTCGACGAGCTCGTCCAAGCCAACCGAGAGGCGCTGGCAGCCCGGCAGGCATCACGCAGCACCGGCGCGACGGTGCTGCTGGCGCCCGCAGCGGCCGCGCTGCTGCTGCTAACCCTTCTTGTGCTCGCGCAGATATTCCTCAGGCGCACCTTCCGGCGGGCGGTCAACCTGCCGTTGCTAGCCGCGACCGCAGTCGTGTTCCTCCTGCCCATCTGGGTTGCAGGGGTGGCCGTCCACCGGAACAGCTCGTTCGACACTGCCAGGACGACCACCCTGGCCGAGCTCACCGCACGGTGGGCCGACGCGGCGAAGCAGGCTGATGAACGCTCTCTCGATTGGCAGTCCGGAACCGCGGTCGAGGGCGAGCATCTGGGCCGAGTCGCCGCGAAAAGCGCGCTCGAACCTGTGGTCACCGGGTCGATGCAGGGGCGGCTCGAATCTCAGATGCAGTCTGCGGCGAGGACTTATGGCGTCGACATTGGCGTCCATGTGCTCGCCCTGCTGATTGCGGGGCTGGTGTTCGTGGGGTTGAAGCCCCGCATGGACGAGTACGAGGGGTGGCGCGAATGAGTGGCAGCCGAAGGGCGGGCCTCCGGCGACTTGCCGCTTTGACGGCGACGCTCTGCGGGCTCGCGTTGGTCGCCTGCACCCCGTCCGAGCACCGGACGGTGACCGTGCTCGGGCCGTGGATCCCGAGTGAGAAGGAACAGGGCGAGCAGGAGAGCTTCCAGGCGATCATCGACCGCTTCCAGGAGCAAAACCCCGGCATCTTGGTGAACTACACGGGGACGCGCGACGCCGACGCGGTGCTGGCCAGCGAGCTTGGCAGCGGCAAACCTCCGGATCTCGCGGTGCTCGCGAATCCCGGCCGCCTCGAGGAGTACGCCATGGCGGGCGCGCTCGTTCCGATCGAAGCGGCGCTCGACGACAGTCAGTTGCGTGAGCAGTACGACGAGAAGTGGCTGGAGCTCATGAGGGCGACCAGTCCGTCTGGCGCCAAGGGATATTACGCGATCCTGGTCAAGGCAGCGTCGAAGAGCCTCATCTGGTACAACCCGGCGGCGCTGCCAGCGGAGTACAGCCAGCTGTTGACGCCGGACCTCACCTGGCCTGAACTCACCACGATGACCAGCGAGCTCTCAAAGGGGGCTGATCCGTGGTGCCTCGGATTGGCCGACAGCTCCAACTCCGGCTGGCCGGGCACCGATTGGATCGAGGACATCGTGCTTCACCAGTCCGGACCGCTTGTGTACGACCAGTGGGCCGACAGCCAGCTCTCTTGGACCTCGCCCCAGATCAAGTCAGCATGGCAGGCATGGGGCAAGCTCATCGACGTTTCGGCCGCTCGGCCGGAGGAAATCGAGAACTGGCTGCTCACCAGCTACCGCGAGGCCGGCTGGCCATTGTTCGACAAGCCCGCTGGGTGCTTCCTCGAGCACGCGGCATCCTTCGTCACCAACTCCTACGCCGACTATGAGTCGGCCACCGGCGTTCCTCGGCCGGGCACTGATTTCACCTTCGCGCCATTCCCCCCCAGCACCGGCAGCCTGATAGTCGGCGGCGACCTACTGGGGATGTTCCGCGACACGCCGGCTGCGCGCGAGTTCATCGCCTACCTGACCACATCGGAAGCCCAAGCGATCTGGACCGCGCGCCCAGGCAGCGGCGCGATCTCTGTGAACAAACAGGTGTCGTTGGACAACTACCCGGACGAGCTGTCCCGTGACCTGGCCGCCAGCCTTCTGGCGGCCAGCGAACCCCGCTTCGACGCGTCCGACTCGATGCCACAGGTGATGGCCAGCGCCTTCCATCACGCCGTCCTGGCCTATCTCGACAATCCGGCCCAGCTCGACGCCATCCTCCGGCAGCTCGACGAGGTGCGACAGCCGAGATAGCGGGCCAATGCGCGTGCGCCGGCCACGGCGGGACGCGCGCTCAATCTTGCCGGCCGTCCTTGCTGCCCCGCCCGTCCCTGCTGGTGCGCGTGGAGTAAGTGTCGAGCTTTATCTCGTCAATGGCGGCGACGCCCTCTCTGAGCCGCACCCGGCCCTTCGCCGCGTCGTCGACAACGACGAGCTTGTCCAGCAACGCCGCGGACATCGCCTGGCCGGTCGCCGCGGCCAGTTGCACCGCAAGGCCCAGCTTCTCCTCCGCTCGGCGTCGGTCGTTGTTCCGCCGCGCTTGCAAGCCCTCCCGGATGGCGTTGGCGAGGTCGACCTGCCCGGTGTAGTGCGCGACCTTCTGGTTGAGCTGCGTCGACAGCGCGATGTCGTCGGTCCACTTGGCGAACGCCTCGGCCTCGGCAAGCACAACGTCGCCGTCGTCGCCATCGTCTCTGTCGGCGCCCTTCTCGACGAGTTGCACGCGCGCCACTCGCATCTTCGGGTCCGTCACGCTGCCCGGTTTCACGCTGAAGGCGATGTGGTATGCGCGAAAGTCCGTGCCCCACGCGCCCGCCGGATACTCGGCCCTCCGCTCGCTGACCCGGCTGCCTCTGCTGGTCAGGTCCTCCACCGTCGGGTGCACCTGCCGGACGAGACGGACGGTGGCGCGCGCCGGTGTGACCACGCGCAGCCGGACGTCCGCCTTGGTCTTGCCCATCGTCTGCGCAACCATCTTCTCGAAGTCCGCGGTGAGGCCGGTCGGCTCCTCCACGACCGCCAACTCTCCCAGCAACGCCGACGTGACCTTGCGGAGCTCCTCGACCTCCCAGTCGTCGCCGACACCCCGGCAGTCGCATTGGAAGACACCGGTCACTCGAGCAATCGCAGCGTCGAGAGCGGCCGCCGGCTCGCCCTCGTTCCTGCCGTCGGTGAGCAGGATCGCGTGCGCGACAGCGCCGGGACGCATCATCAACAGCTCGGCGGCCGCCACGAGCCAGGTGCCGATGGCCGTTCCCCCGTCCGCACGCAGCGCGCTCACCGCCTTCTTCGCATAGGCACGAGTCTCCGGCCCGGAGACGGCCAGGCCACCGGCGGGCGGGTAGACCTGCCGAGCCCCGATCGTGCCAGCGATCACCGCGAAGTGCATGCCGTCGCGCAGGCAGTCGACCGCCGCCTTGGTGGCGGCACGCGCGGCGCTGATCTTCTCGCCAGTCATTGACCTGGAACAGTCGATGATGATCACCTCCGCCGCCTCGACAGGTTTGCCGGCCGCGGCGCCATCCCGGGCGGTCACCTCGACGACCACGTCGACCGCGGTGGCGCCGCCGTCGAGGTAGTGCAGGGCGGGCGCGGCTTCCATGCGATAGGTGCTCACCGGGATACTCCGAGGATGGTCGAGGCGGTCAGGTGTAGGTCCACGGACGGACGGCGTTCGCCTGGTCGACGAGGCGGATCCGCTCGCGGCCGGCGGTGTGCCGGGCCATGCGCCGATAGCACTGCTCGAGCCCGGATCTGATGCCGTTCTCGGTGGCGGAATCGATCTCGAGATCGCCAGCCGGCACGGTGGCGCCCGAGGCGAGCGTCTCCATGGCCGCTTGCAACAGCGTGGCCCGGAGAGCGGCCAACTCGGCTTCTGAGCCTGAGACCTCGCCGATCAATGCTGCCGCCCGGCTGAGGTGCCCGGCTGTCACAGTCGCGGCACCGTTTGGCGCCGCGCGCAGCAAGGCTCCGATGGCGTCGATCCGGGCCGCCCTTCGCGCACTGGATGTGCCGGGGACCCGGTGGTGGGCCTCGACCGCGCCAGTCCGGTCGCAGAGGGCAAGCCGGCACCGCGCGAGGCCCGCGCACGCGGTTGTAAACGACGGGTCGGTGCGCGAAACGACGTCGTATTGCCGCGCTGCATCGACGTGGCGACGCGCCAGCTCTAAACCGACTGCGAGCGCGAGCTTTACCGCAAGCTCACCGGGCAGCAGCGAGAACAGCGCGTCGAACGCTGCGACGGCCTCGTCCGGACGCCGGTCGGCGAGGTGGATCACGCCGTCGAACCATCGGCACCGCCAATCCGGTCCGAACGTCTTCTCGATCCTCGCCAGCCGCTGCCGTGCGCTCGTGACATCGCGGGCGGTCGCCTGCCCGCCGTACAGCACGACTCGCAGGGCCTGGAGCTCGGTCTCGACCGTCGGCCCAGGTGCGCTGTCCAGCAGGGCCAGCAGCTCGGCGGGCTCGGTAACGGTGATCGAGTCGAGGAATCCGCTCGCCGGGTCGCCGGAATCGAACAGCGGAAGCGGCAGCTCCCGCCAGTCGGCGCCGTGGGCGCTCTTCCCAGGTGTGACATCGGCACGGCGCTCCCCGGTGAAGAGAGTGCTCGGACCGGGCGTCGGACCCGCATCGGCGGCAACCGTCTCCCTCAACACTCCGAGCACCTGACCCGCCATCTCGGCGGCGGAGGTGAACCTGTCCGCGGGCGCCGGCGCGGCGGACCGCGCCAGCAACCGGGCGAAGGACTCGTTTCGCTCCAGCGCTTCTACCAGCTCGCTGGGCGGCAGCGAGTCGCTGTACTCGCCCTGGTAGTCGAAGACGAAAGACAGCACGGCGAGAGTGCGGCCGACGGTGTAGAGGTCCGAGCCCACCGAAGGTGGGACTCCACGCGCTATTTCCGGCGCCTGGTATCCGATTGTGCCCCAGACTCCCGACTCTCCATCGTCGAGGCTGCGGACGGCGCCAAGGTCGATCAGCATGATCCGGTCGCCGGTGTCGATGAAGTTGTCGGGCTTGAAGTCGCAGTACAGCAACCCGAGGTCGTGCAGGTAGCCGAACGCCGGCAGAATCTCAAGGACATAGGCCAGCGCTTGGTCCAAGGACAGCGGGCGGTAGCTGCCGCCCGGGCCGGCGCGTCGCTCCAGGATCTCCCGCAACGACGGGCCCTTGACGTACTCCATGACGATGTACCCGCTGCGCCGGCCCTCCGGGCCGTCATGTTCGACGAAGTTGTGGATCTTGACGATGTTGGGATGGTTGCCCTTGGCGAGGAATCTCCGCTCGGCGGTCGACACGTGCACCAGGTCCGGATCGCCGGGGTCGATGACCCCCTTCAGCACCACGAACCGCTCGGCGACGACGCGGTCTACGGCCAGGTAGACCCAGCCCAGGCCGCCGAAGCCGAGGCAGCCCTTGATCTCGTACTGGCGGTTGACGACGTCACCACGACGAAGCGGCGGGACGAACGAGAAAGGGTGATTGCAGGACTGGCAAGAGCCCGTCGTCGCCCCGGGCAGCCCGCCGAGGCTCCGGCCGACCCGACCCTGGCAGCTGCGACAGAAGCGCTTCGCCTCTGGTACGGAAGCGTCGGCGATGACGGCGTCGTCCGGGTTGCCAGCGTCGACCCGCGGGATCTTGACCAGTCCGGCGCCGATCGGTCGGCTGGTTCCGGGCTCGCTCTCCGTCCTCGCATTCTTCGGCTCCCCGCCGGGAGCCCTCTCGCGATCCGCGTCCGTTGGTGGCTGGTCGGCATAATCGTCTGGCTCAGGCGGCAGGGCGCACTCGTCGCAATATCCGTCGTCGATGACGCCGACGCATCCGGCCCGCCGGCACGCTGTGCTCGGACTCACCGGTCGTCTCCCGTCAGGCGAAACAACACCTCGCGCAACGCGTCCAGCACCACGCGGGCCGCCTCCAGGTCACAGCCGCCGCTGTAGAGCTGGTCCGTTGCAGCCTTCGAGAGATGCACCACCAGGCGGTCCTCTGCGAGCCCGAGGTGACCGGCCTTGGCCTCGTACGCAGCGAGTTCGCCACGCATGTCGTCGCGTCCGGCCAGCTCGGCGTCGGCTGCTCGCCGCCACGCCTGGAGCTCCCCGAAGGCCATTGCCATGCGCTCGGAGAGAGTGGCCAGCCTGCTACTCGCCGCCTGCCACATCCGAGCTGCGCAAAGCTCATCGAGCTGGTCGAGTCCCATCTGCAGATCGGCGAGGTCCGGGTCGGGCGGCTTGGCGAGACCGGAGATCCGTGGCCCGACATGGCCATAGCGGGCGTCGGACTCGTTGAGCTCCCGCTCGAGGCCAGTCAGCTGCTGCCCTGCCGCGGCCAGGTCGGCGCGCACGCGCCGTTCCTCGACCCGGCTCAGGGTTCTCGGCGCGATGACGATCGTCGACTGGTCGGTCTCGCCGAGCACCCGAATCCGCTGCGGCCTCGTTCCGTGCACCCGTGCGTAGTGGTCGACCCGAACCTGCAGCGCCCCGCTGAGGTCGGCCAGCGTTGATGGGCCCGACTCGTCGGCAATCAGCTCGGCCAGCGCCCGCGTGAAGACGCTGAAGGCGCCTCCTTCGGTTTGGACGAAGCGGGCGACCTCCCCCCTCGAGCAGGCGAACACGTAGGCGATGCGTTGGCCGGCCACCCGGCGGACCTTGCCGGTCGACCAGCCGATCCGTCCGCCGACCGACTTCGTTCGGCGGCTGACACCCTCGTCGAACCCCTCGCGGCAGGCGTCGACGAACACCACCACGTCTCCGGCACGGCTTTGCTCCTCGATGTCGCGGTTGCAGTCGAGCGGCACGCACAACTCCGAGAACGGCCGGTAAGCGGTGCGGGCATCGGCAGGGACGATGTAGTCAACCCCCTTGAAATGGACGCCATGGCCGTTGAGGTAGATCAGCAACGTGTCGCCGTCGCGGGCGCCAGCGAGGAACGTCTGAATGCTGACCCTGATGTCGTTGAGGCCTTTCCGGCCTTCGTCGAGCGTCCTGACGTCGTAGCCGGCGTTTCCCAGGGCCTTTTCCAGGGTGTCGAGGTCGGCAGCAACGCACGGCAGGTCGGGGATGTGCTCGTCCGCATAGTCGCCGACGCCCACCAACAGCGCCCGTAACGTCGCAGTCAACGTCGTCGCGCCTACGCCCCGAAGGTGAGCGTGACAGCGCCGGAGCGCCCGATATGAGCGCCCACACCAATCAACTGCACCCCCCCGCTCGCCGTGACCTCGAAGGAGATCTGTGCCTCTTTGAGCGCTAGGCCGCCGGACTGCTCCCCCAACTCGTCGAACAGCGACCGCAGCCCGGCAACCACCTGGCCGAGGTTCTCGCGCAGCACGGCGATTGGCACCTGGCGCAGCGCAGCCCCGCTGTCGGCCCGGCCGAACAGTCCCTTCTCGCCAGCGCTTCCGTCGTCATCGACGGCGACGACGAAGGGCAGTGTCGCCCCTTCGATGGACACGTCGATCTCCGCC
>Ga0184623_10000741_pt1 | contig 14058 bp, 7 predicted proteins | sample PLM1_100_b1_FD_133138 | JGI IMG/M metagenome (GOLD analysis project Ga0184623, IMG submission 133138) | Groundwater sediment microbial communities from an aquifer in East River, Colorado, USA - PLM1_100_b1 | ecosystem: Environmental > Terrestrial > Soil > Riparian zone | place: USA: East River...
ATAGCCTACAATGCCTGTCTGCCCGATCTTGAGTTTATGGTCGCGATAGAGCATACGTTTGCCGCCTTCGCTGTTGGCCGCGCTCAAGATGGCGTATTCACGAGATTCATCGAGCAGGAAAATGCCCACATGGTAGAAACCGAACTGTTCACTAATGATTTGAACAATAACGGGCAGGAGTGCTTCAAGGTTTTGGTTGGTTGTAACTGTGCGCGCCACCTGCGCAACAGCTTCGAATTGCGCCGCGCGCCGTTTCAGGGCCTCTCCAGTGCGCTTACGTTCGGTAATATCACGCAGAAAACCAATAAAAACAGGTGGTGCTTCGCCCGAAACAGGAGTCACAACCAACTCTATGGGAAATTGAGTGCCATCGGCGCGCATGCCGGTCAGTTCGACTTGCTTCCCTAGCACTGGACCCTCTCCCGTGGCAAGATATTTTGCAAGGCCGCGTCGATGCTGATCCCGGAGGGATGGGGGAATGATAACCTCAGCAATATTTTTTCCTAAAACATTGGCCCGCGTGAAACCGAAAACCGCTTCAGCGGCAGGATTAAATTCGAGGATCTCTCCGTGATGATCAATCATAATAATACATTCGAGTGCCGATTCAAAAATGGCGGCCCGGAGTGCAAGGCTCTCAACCTTCCTTGCGTTCTCATCAGCCTTGAAGACAGGCCATTTTGCAAAATTTAGAAGTTTCTTCAACATTGTTTGCCTCACATCTGCACGAGAGATAACATGTACCTGCCTCGCGGTCAGCCTTTTCCTTTATCTGATTCGAGCTGGATAACGACATCTGTGCCGGGCATGACTCGTCCTAATTCTTGTGCGGCGGCTTTCAACAATTCATCAATATCACTCTGCGCACTGATCTTAGTAGATATTTCACCGATGGTTCGCTCTTTTGCAGCGCGCTTCTGGCTTTCGGCAAGCAAACGGGCATTTTCCATGGCCAGTGCAGCGCGCTCTATGATGGCTGTGACGATATCTAGCTCATCTTGTTCCCATTTTCGATTGCCTGGAGCGCGCACATCCACTGAGCCGATCACCTCGCCGCGCAGTTTGACTGGCAAGGATAAAGACATGCCTCTGGATTCAGTCATGGCTTGATCCCAGTTTAGATCGTTTTCGCTTTTGCCCTTGCCGTTTTTTCTATACAGCAGTGTAGCTCTTGCACCGCTATGCCGAATGCCTACAAGCTTTTGACTCTTCGTAAATTGCTGCCATCCTGTTTGGACAAACTGTCGCGACAATAAATCGGATTCAGCCAGCGCTTTACGTGTTTCCTCGTATTGTTTTGCGTTCTGAATGGCGATGCTTACCTGATCTGCAAGCGTAGTGAGGATGTTGATATCTTCCTGGTCGAAGGCATTGGGCTCAGTGCTTTGCACATCGAGCGCGCCAATGACCTCATCTCCAACGTGGAGAGGGAGCGAGATTTCTGAGCGCGTTTCAGGCAAGTCTGGGTTGTCGAAGAAAACAGCATCTTCACCCGTATTTAGGGCAACGCGTGGCTTTCCGACGCTGGTTACAAAACCAACGATACCCATCTCACCGACTTTTAATCGATGATTGCGCGCGAGCATTCTTTGCCCACCTTCACTATTGGCGGCACTCAGTATCGCGTATTCTCTGCGTGGATCCAACAAGAAGATGCTTACATGATAGAAACCGAACCGGTTGCTGATAGCGGTCGTGATTTGCGGCAACAGGCTGTCCATATCGCGGGTGGAACTGATTGTGCTTGCGACTTGTGCGATAGATTCAAAGTGTCTAGCGCGGCGCTCATTTTTTTCATTCGCTGATGCTAGCTCGGAAGTTCGTTCTGCCACCCGCTGCTCCAACCCTTCGAGTGTTTCCCGCAGACGAGATGTCATCGTATTGAAAGCTTGTGCGAGCATTCCGATCTCATCACGCGAGGCAATCTTTGCCTGCGCTGTTAGATCGCCTCCAACGATTTGATCTGCAGTTTGGGTTAGACGGATAATTGGTGCAGCAATGACCTGGCCAATGCCCAGACTGATCATAATGGCAACAAAGAGCAAGACAAAGAAAATAATCGCTGCCAGGCGCACGGCAGACTGTATTTGTAGCTGCGTTTCATTGTGGGCGGTGATAATTGCGCCCTGTAATTCCGAGACCGGCACTACCAATGCAACACTGTAGCCGTTGGCTTTTATCGGTGAAAATGAGATATATGTGTCGACGCCGTTTACCTGAACGATCAGAAGACCACTTCCACCAGCGACCATGCGGCGTGTAATTGCCTGTATCTCGTAGTTGCCTTTGCCAAGGATCGTTTGCTTAAAATATTCATCAGTGTTTATGTCCTCGGGTTGTATGCCAAAAAGGTCAAAGCCAGCAGGGGGCATCGAAATGATACGGCCTGCGCTGTCGATCATATATGAGTAACCGGTCTGGCCGATCTTTAATGATCTGATTTGCGCTGTTATGGTTTCCATGGTCATATCTGCGGCCACTACACCATTGAATTGATCTCCAACATAAACTGGTGCGGCAACCGTCACAACCAGGCCTCCTCCTGTTGCATCGACATAGGGAATGGTCCAGCGAGGGAGTCGCTGTGGGTTAAAAAGTGGAGAGGTGATTACATAATAGGGTCTTTTCGTCGTGTCGAAGTCAGGAGGAAGTATTGATGCCAGATTGATGTTTGGGTAGTAGCGGGTGACGCCGTTTGTGTCAATCGCATATACTGCCAGGAGCGAAGGGTGTGTTTCCAATATCCCGGGAGCATGAAAGTCGAGATAAGCAGATGTGTTCAGATTTGCAAACAGAGAATCATTCACAAGGGTATTTACTGGGATGAATACAGATGAGACATCACTGGATGAATTGCCGTATTGCCCACTCTCCAGTTGAACGATGTTTGTGCTGGCATCCCAGTAACTATTCTGGCGCAGAACCCGTTGTTGGTTTTGAAGTGAAACCCAATATTGAGATAAGCCCACGACTTCTTCCATGATATCTTCAAATGATTCATTTGCAAGATTGGCTTCAGTAGAAACAGTATTATTTAGTTGTTCTTCTGCCAGATGCCTTACGCTTGTCTCAAGCTTTCCTGAAAGTGCATCAATTGTCTGTCCGGCCCGATCAAATGCAAAGAATGCCAGCACACCTAGTGATATCCCACCAGTCACCAAAATCCCTAAGACAATTTTTGTACGAATATCGAGCGCATAAAATTCTCGTGCAAAGAGAAAGGCAAATATCACAAAAACAATAAGTGAAACAGCCCAACGTAATTCCACCGAACCCGCCACCGGCCGGCCGACGGGACCGAATAAGTCTACGAGGAGGACGCTGATTCCCGTGAGCAGGCTTAACATGAGAATCCGTCCAAGATATCGACGCGGGAATGTGACAAGGCCAAGGCCCCCGATCATAGAGACTTATCCAATAGCGCTGGAAATACCCAATCCACTCTCAATTAATGGAGCGATAATGCCTTGAAGCGCGACCACGCTAATGAGTAGGATACTGCCGATCATATGTTTGCCTATCCTCGATAACCAGATGGCGAGGAGAGACACAAGGAGGATTGGCAAAATAGACCATAATTGGCTAACTGAGTTACTTAACAGGGCATAGATAGCCGCCACACCAATAGTTAAGGCAGTGATGGTGCCAATCACAATCGTATTCTGAGCCTGTCGTTGTGCTTCAGAAGGGTATGGATTCTGATCTAAATTCACGACGGCTCCTTGCTTTGGAATTGGATCAATACTTCGGAGCCTCCCAAGACCCGTTCCAATTCTTCTGCAGTGGTATGCAAAATATTCTCAATGTTTAGCGCACTACTGATACGTGAGGTTGCTTCTGAAATGAGGCGTTCCTTCTCGGCGCGTCGGCGGGCATCCTGAAATAGGCGTGCATTTTCCATCGCGAATGCCGCCCGCTCGGCAACCGCTTGCACCAAACTGACCTCTTCTTCTTGCCATTCTTTGGTCGGATCGTTTGATTCAACATGCAGGATTCCGATGACTTCTCCACGCAGCTTGACGGGGACTGCCACTATGGCACGCTTCTCATCAGACCCGTTGGTCCGGCTCGCTACCACCTCACCACTCTGCACCGCCGAAATGACCTCGGGACTTTGCAGGGCTTTCTCAAGCATTTCGATGCGCCCTGTTTGATAGCGGAAGCCCCGCTGTTCAGCCCGCGACACGGTTCGGCTCCACTCTGCCCGGGTGAATTCGTTATACACTTCCTGCACCTGTATGAGTGCGGCGCGGGTTTCAGTTAACAGACGTGCATTCTCAAGGGCTATGGCTACCTGATTTGCGAGCGCCGTGAGCACTTGCAAATCTTCGCTGGAGAAGGCACCAGCCTCAGTGCTTTGCACGTCCAATATTCCGACTGTGTCGCTTCGGGATTTCAAAGGCAGGGCAACTTCTGAGCTGGTATCCGGGAGATCGGGATTATCAAAGAAAACGGCATCAGACCCAACATCCAGGGCGATGCGAGGTTGTCCCGTTTGAGCGGCAAAGCCCACAACCCCCACTCCCAATCTTAAACGGTGGCTGCGTGCCAGCATTCGCTTTCCACCTTCGCTGTTAGCGGCTTGCAGGATCGCGAATTCGCGATCCCGATCTACTAGAAATATGCCTACGTGATAAAAGCCAAAGCGTTCACTTATGAGGCGTGTGACTGCGGGAAAAATATCGTTCAGGTCTTTCAACTGTGCGATGGATTCTGAGAGTTCGGTGATCGTCTGTAGTTGCAGTGCACGGCGTGAAGTCTGTTGGTTTGCCGCATCAAGTTCGGCAGTACGATCCTCTACACGCTGCTCCAGATTTGCTTTGATATCTGTAAGCTCGAGGTTGATATCCTGTGCGGCTTTCAAGCGATCTTTTTCCAGCTGGGCACGGAAGATATTGGCCCCAATCAGGATAAAACCTATGGACACAAATGTACCAGCAATTCTAAAGAAATCCTGATCCTGATACAGTACAGGCACTTTCGAATAAAGCGGAGCAGCAAATGTGGCAATAGTTGATAAGATAACCAGTATGATGAAGTCTCGTACTGACAAGATAATACTGGCCCCGATAATAGCCGTATGAGCATAAGTCGTAATAGCTGCCTCAAAACTGCTTGCCGTTCCAAGGAAGAGCGAGAGATATGCAAGTGATGTAATTCCGAATGAGAAAAAGTAAGAACCTGCACGCTGGAAGCGTGTGCGGCTCAACCCATAGGATATTCCAGTGATGATAAGCAAAGTTATAAAGGCGCCGTACGAACTGGGCCTAAAAAGCAATGCCGAAATAAACAACGCGGTAAGGATTAAAGATATCATTGCTAATAGTTGCGCGCGACGTCTTTGGCTTACTTCTTGAATGGAAGAATGCGGCTGGGACAGAAATTGCCAGGTGGGCAAAAACAAATTGGGACGGGGTTCGTTCGTCTTCGGGGTTTTGTTCGTTGTCATCACTTATTCCGATTTGTTCTCGCGCGTAGAGCTGCCATTATGATTCTGTCCTGTAGTATGGACTGGCTCTGATGGATTGACTAGTTGGAAGGTTACTGTTGAGAACTTAAGTGTTTGCCCCAGTTCCTCAACAGTATCCCGCAAAATAGAATCCATTTGGAAGGATGAGCCAAGTTTGGCAGTAATGTCTGATAGGAAGGTTTCGCGTGCGGCTCGTTTCTGCGCATCCTCTAGAAGGCGGGTTCCTTCGAGGGCAAGCGCAACGCGTTCTGCAGTGGCCTCCGCCATGGCAAGTTCATCTTCTGTCCATGTGCGTGACGCATCAGGATGTTTTAATTTTAGATGTCCGATTGTTTGACCACGTAAACGCACGGCGATATTCAATACATTGTTTGACTCAGAGGATGCACTCGCCTCATTCAAAGGCTCAGATCTGACTCCGTCATAGCGATAGCCTCTCCCCTTACGCCGCCCTGCGTAGCTTCTCCATGCCTGACCTGCCACTTGCCTTGATACAATTTCGGCTTCGAGAAGTGCCCTCTGCGACTGTTCATAGGAGATCGCGTTTTGTATCGCAATGGCTATTTGGTCTGCAAGGATGGAGAGCGTGGAGCTATCATCTTGTGAAAATACATTTGCTTCTGCTGATTGAATGTCCAATGCGCCAAGAATGATATTCCCCGATTTAAGGGGTAATGTAATCTCAGAGCGTGTATCTGGCAAATCAGCACCACCAAAGTAAACCGGATCATCTTTGACATTCAGTGCAATACGTGCCTGCCCAGTCCGGGTGACATAACCCACGATCCCTTGAGCGCCCACCTTCAGACGATGACCTTTTTTTAGCATCCTTAAACCACCCTGACTATTTGATGCGCGCAGGATGGCATATTGTTTTTGTTCATCCAGAAGAAAAATACCCACGTGATAGAATTTGAAACGCTGACTAATCAATTGTGCTGTGTATGGAAGCAGACGATCGATATCATGTATCGAAATTGTGGAACGCGCAACATCTGCGATCAGCCTTAATTGTTCAGCTCGTTTCACTATTTGCCGATTTAGCAAAACCAATTCCTGGCTGCGTTCTTCAACACTATTCTCAAGGATTGTCTTGATATTCTCAAGTTCGTATTCCCTTTGTTGTAATTCGCTGTTCAACTTTTGCAAATTATCCTGCCGTTGGCCAGCAAAAAAAGCAAATAGACCCAAGAAGAATGGCGCTGTATCAATGATCCACAGAAGAGAGTCGCTCGATTGTACAGTGACAACGCTGGAAAGTTCATACGGTAAGTTGGAATTTGCAATTCTTATCAGAGTAGCGACTACTGGGAACAGAAGCCCAAACACCGCGCCTGCAAGCGCATATTTTTGTGTTTCTGTCTTTAGGAAAAGGTTGGGTCGTATCATGCTATTGATTCTCTATCGTTGTACGATTTTAACTTTCTTCACTATCTAGTTCAATGATAACCTCGGCTGCTCCACCAATTTTGCGGCCCAACTCTTCTACTGCAGTTTGAAGGATGGATTCCATATCGCTCACGGCACCAATCCTCGCGGAAATTTCACCGATCGCACGTTCACGAGACGCTCGTCGCTGGGCACTTTCTACCAGACGGGCATTTTCCAGCGCGAGCGCCGCACGTTCTGCCGCGGCCTCTAGCATGGTGATCTCATCCTGGGTCCATTCGCGCGCTCCTTTTTTAGAGCGCACATCCAGCACACCAATGGTTTGTCCGCGCAATTTGATTGGCACGGCAACGGTGGCAGAGGCCCTTTCTAATGAAAGACTTCCGGTTTTGATGGCGGTTTTGATATGTTCACGTTTTGTCTGATTGTCTAGGGGCGCGACCTGTTTCCCGTCGAACACAAAACCGGTGAGTTTTACTTGATTTACAAAGTTGCTCCAGTCCTGCCTGGTATATTTTTCGAGCACACTTTTAGATTCTGCAAGTGCATTTCTGGCTTCACCAAACAAGCGGGCGTTTTCGATAGCAATACTGACCTGATCTGCCAGAGTGGTGAGAATGATAATGTCTTCTTGTGAGAAGGCGTTGGTTTCAGTGCTTTGCACGTCAAGTGCGCCAATCGCTCGTGTGCCCACGCGCAGAGGCAGAGCCATTTCTGAGTGAGTGTCTGGCAGGTCCGGGTTGTCGAAGTAAACGGAATCAACTCCAACGTCCAGAGCGATGCGAGGTTCACCGATTGATATTGTGTATCCAACGATGCTGTTTGGATCTGTGGGGAGGCTGTATTGCCGGTTAAGCATCCGTTGGCCGCCTTCGCTGTTTGCGGCGCGCAGGACCGACAAATCACGTGTTTCATCTATCAAAAAGATACCGACGTGGTAAAAGTCGAATTGCTGACTGACGAGTTTGGTGATGTCGGGTAGCAGTACATTTATATCCTGCACTGACGCGATCGTCCGCGCGACTCTTGAAACTGCCTCTAGTTGCCTTGCGCGTTTCGCAAGTTCAGATGTTCTTGTTTCGACGCGCTGTTCCAGGTCGACCCGTAGTTCATTCAATTCTCTGTTTGCAGCAGATAATTGATGTGCTGTTGACAGCGTCTTGTTAAGTGCATCCTTAAGATTATTGATAGTCAGGTAAATAAGGATTCCGGTCAGTATGAAGATACCGGTCATGTCACGCGCAAAGCTTAGAGGTTGATCCAAGGTGGGGGAAAACATCTCAGTTGATTCTGCATATGCGAGAACCCAACCTGAAAGTATGCTGATAACCGTAAAACCAATTGCTCCCTGCCAGCCAAGAAGAAGGCCAGCCATTACAATGGGAATGAAATATCCAAAAAAGGCCACATCTCGTATGCCATCTGCTACCCAGGTCAGGTATGAAAGTCCGATCCACACGATGATAACAAAAAGAAGACTGGCAGTTTTAACATAGCCTTGTCGCGAGATGTAGAGCATAAATGCGATCATTATTATGATGGCTATCAAGACCAGGTTGACTTCAATCAGGTTTGTGTCCTGACCTTGAATGATTCGAATAGCCAAGAGTATCACCAAAATTGTAATCGTGCTCCAGCCAATGGTATTTAGAATGGCCGCTGAACGTGTCCTTTCGTCATCGTTGAGAAAGACAGGCGGAGCAAAAAAACGATGGAATGTGTTTTGCATGTTTGTTCCTAATCGCCTGTCTCACGCTCACTGGAATCGCCGAGAATTTGGATGCCAACTTCTGTATTGTTCAGCATCGTACCGATTTCCATGACGACAACGCGTAATATGTCTTCATATTCTGTGGAAGAACTGATCGCAGAAGTTACTTGCGAAATAGATTGTTCGCGGTCTGCGCGCAGGCTGGCCTCCTCGTAGAGGCGCGCGCTTTCAAGGGCCGAGGCAAGCCTCTCTATCGCTCCTTCTATGGTAGTGAGCGTATCTTTTCCGAAGCCCTCTTTAAGTTTTGCATTTACAACGCCGATTGTCTGTCCGCGAAGTTTGATGGGTATGGCAATAACATTCATAGCATCGCCGCCGTTGGATCTGACAACCTTGCCTGTTGCGAGAGCCTCCTTCCCAGAATCGGACAATTCGGTGATTGGCTCAATACGAATATTATCGAATCGATAGCCTTGATTGCTGATCTGACCACTCCGTCCGAACCTTTTCCAGGCTTCACGTGTATATTGACCGTGGGCACGTTCCAGATCATGCAGGTTCCGTTCTACCTCTTCTAACAGGCGCGTTCGTTCAATAGCTGTTGCCAGTTGATCTGCCATGATCTGCATGATCGCAAGATCATCTTGGTTGAATGCCTGCGGCTGATCGCTTTGAATGTCAAGAACACCGATAACCGTGCTTTCTACCTTCAAAGGCAACGCCATTTCTGAATGCGTATCAGGAAGTAAGGGGTTATCGAAATAATCCCCATCAGATCCTGTGCTGAGTGTGATGCGCGGTTTTCCGGTGGTGGCAACACGTTCTACAATTCCGGCCTCTCCCATGCGTAGCCTGTAATTGTTGGCGATCAATTTCCGTCCCACTTCTGTTGGCGAAGCTGCGAGTACAGCATATTCCCGGTTTTTGTCTACAATAAATATGCCGACGTGGTAAAAATTAAAACGGTCCAGAACCAGTTGTGCAGATCTCTCGAGCAATTCACCGAGGTCACGAGCAGAAGCCGCGTCTCGGGCGATCTCTGCAGCTGCACGCAAACGGAGAGTTTGGTTTTCAAGGTCGCTTGTACGGTCGGCAACGCGGTGCTCTAGATCCACAATCGAGCCTCGAAGTTGTGTTGTCATGCGGTTGAACGCATTTACCAGAATACCGATTTCGTCATCTCCTGCTTTGATATTGACATAAGACGACATATTGCCTTCGGTGATCTCCGCAGCTGCTCGGGTAAGAGTTTGAATTGGTTGAAGAGTACGACGCGTGAGGAGTATAAGCCCAAGTATTCCAAGGATTAATGCCCCCAGGCTCGCCAATCCTGCAAATAGCAGGCGGTTGTTTTGAGTTGATGAGATATGTGTATGGTCGTAAACAATGTCGAGCACACCGATAATTCGATCCGAATAATCATATACCGGAGCAGAAAGAATCGCGTAATCCCGTTGGTTAGCACTGGGGTGTGTGATTGTTGGAACTCCGTTCAGCGCTTTGACGTAACTGTCTGAATTGTTGAACAAGGATGAATCCTGGGTCGTTGCAAATAACATCAGATCAGTATTCGGGCTTACCTCGTCAGAGTTGTTGTTAGGGACGATATCTTTAGAGAGCAAAATATGCCACTCGCCACCGTATTTTTCCTTCAAATCAATCAGCAGGGCTTCATTGAATCCAATTCCAAATTCAACCGAGCCGATATGTTTCCCTTGATAATAAACGGGTACAACACCTCGTATACCGAGATTACCATTTTCGGATTCCAAGCCTGCGACAGGCTTTTGTTCAACGTTTGCTAATAATACGGCTGGGCTTAAAGTTACTTCAGATGTTTCAGAAGTTGTCGGGGAATTTGCATTGAAAAAAAGCATTCCATCAGCTAGGTGATACTGATAAAGAATAATATTGCCATTGCTTTCTTTCAGAAGTTCATAGCCTGGGAGGGCAAGCTCAAGTAACTTCTGCCTGTCCTTTTTTGCAAAGGCTTCCTGAATAGCAGGGTTTCCTGCCACTTCAGATGCAAGAGTCAGTGCGAGCTGCTTTTGATTCTCCACTTCCGCTGAGAAGGAATCGTAGAACGAAGCGAGGTCCCCCTCTTCGGCCTCATGATATACGTTATGAAGGCTGGAGAAGAAATATACAAAGAGGCCTGCCAGAAAAACTATAAATAGAATTACGGTGGGAGCAATTAATTTGCGGGTCAGGATCATGAATCACTCCTCCGCCCGCCTTTGATCTTCCGATTCATGCTGGTTGTCGCTTTATCTTGATCGCTGATTTCGCCAATAAAGACAGTTGCTTCCTCCACGCCGGGTAGCTGGCCCAATTCACGAGTTGCTGTTTGAAGCAGGGAATCTATATCCAGCGCCTGACTAAATCGGAATGCCATCTCGCCAACGATCTGCTCCTGCTTTGCCCTTTGCGTGGCATCTTCAAGCAGGCGGATATTATCCACAGCCAGCCCAACCTGGCTGGCTACCTCAGCCATCAAATCTTCATCTACCTTTTTCCATTCTGCATCGCTTTTTCGTGCAACGGATATTTTCCCTATCTTCTGGCCGCGTAGGGTGATGGGAACAATAACTTCATTGCCGCCGTCGGAAGATAATTTTTCAGCGCGTAACCCAAGCGGCGTGTATGTGAAAACACGTTCCTTCTCCCGGAGTTTTTGCCCCCACACTTCGCGCGTGCGGAGAGTTGTCAATGCTTCGAGTTGCATGAATGTCGCTTGAGATTCATCAAGCAGGCGTGAATTATCAATAGCAACTGCCACCTGATTAGCGAGAGTTTCAAGAACGTCTATATCTTCGGCGCTGAATGCCTGTGGTTTGTCAGACTGGATATCCAATATTCCCAGAATTTTATTCCGAACCAGAAGTGGTAAGGCAATCTCTGAGCGAGTCATGGGCAGGTCTGGGTTGTTGAAGAAAACCGCGTCAAGCCCAACATCCAAGGCAATGCGTGGTTTTTTCTGTGCCGCCACATAGCCAACTATACCCTGAGACCCAACAGATAATGAGTATCCCCTCTCGATCATCCTCTGACCCCCCTCAGATGAAGCGGCTTGCAATATGACTTCACTGCCAGTTTCGTTAATGAGGAAAATACCTGTATGATAGAACGCAAATTGATCTGTTACCAGTGCTGCGACGGTGTTTAGAAGTGATGCGAGATCCTGTACCTCTGCGGTCTGTCGGGCAATATAGGAGGCCGCGCGAAGGTGATCGGCTTTTCGTGAAATTTCCGCAGTGCGTTCTGCAACTCGCTGTTCCAGAGCATTGATTAGGCTGCTCAAGTTTGCGGTCATTGCATTTAAATCTGTAGCGAGGTCTGCCAGTTCGCGAGTGCGTGGGATTTTTGTGATTCTGAATGTGAGTTCACCTTTGCTTATTCGTCGGGCCGCGTCTTGAATCCCTATGATTGGCCTCGCAAGATAAGTTGCAGCGATAATTCCGGCAATGATGAGCAGGGGAAGAGCGCTAAGGAAAATGATGATTAGCCTGACACGATATTGTCGTTCCTGTGCCAGGATGGTATTCGCAGAAATATCCACACCCAGAACACCAGCCCGTTTGCCGTCCGAGGTAAGAATAGGAGTATATCCTGATAAGAAAGTTCCATACTCATCGGTATAAAAATCTGGCTCAAGCATTGTGCCATTCAAGCTGTCAAACTTCTCAACCAACAAAGGACCGGGCTCAAGGTATCGTTCTCCAAATTCCGATATATCTGGCTCCCCTGGCATGCCTGCATCCACAACGAAATAAATTCCTTGCTCATCTTTCCGCATAGTGTAGACAAAGATCAGATCAGAGTCTGCTCTCTTGATCTTAAGATTCTGCTGGTTGATTTTTTCGAAATACTGGTCGTGGGCGGTTTCAACCTTGAGTAGAGTATCGCCATCCTGTTGTAAACCAGCCAGGGTGGTGATATTTTCAAGGCGATGTCGCAAACTCTTGTTCAATTCCTGACTAAAGTTAATATACAGGATAGCGGATAGCACCACGGCGAATAACGCCGCCAATATGATTAGTACAGCAGCGAGTCTTGTCCGAAGGGATGGGTACCGAGATGAATTTGTCTCCATGCTATCTATTTGACTCGATGATATAAAGAACCGGATTTCTTGTACTCCAATTCATGAACCATCTTCCAAACTCAGTTCAATCGTAGCCTGAGAAGCGCTAAGGCGTCTGCCAAGTTCCTTAACTACGGTTTGAAGTACACCGTCAATTGTTGCAGAAGACCAAATTTTGGAGTTGATTTCAGCCAGCATACGCTCATATATAGCGATCTGACGGCTCTCGCTAACCAATCGGGCATTTTCGAGCGCTACGGCGGCTTGGGTTGCCACGGCATTCGCTAGGCTTTCTTGCTCAGGAGTCCAGTCTTCGTGGCTTTCAAACCATATTTGTCCCAAGATCTGATCGCGCAGGCTAATCGGCACCTCAATCTTTTTAGAATTTTCATCCAACTCGTCACCGACCCCATATTCAAATTCATCTTCTTTTTGCGCGGTAAATCCACTCCAACCTTCAAGCAGATACTGCTGTTGAATAGTGCGCATTTCATGAATGTTATGTTGTGCTTCCTGAAACAGCCGGGCATTTTCAAGCGCAATGGCTACTTGCCCTGCCATGTTTTGCATGGTTTCGATCACTTGTGGACCAAAATCCGCTTCCTTTGTGGATTGAACATTCAATGCACCCAACACGCGATCTCCAACAATCAAGGGAAGGGCGATCTCGGAGCGAGTATATGGAAGGAGAGGATTGTCAAATCGTTGCCTTTCTTCGGAGGCAATTTGAGCAATGCGCGCTGACTTTTCGCGGATTGCTGTACCAACCATATTTCTGCCGGTAACTTCAATGCGATATCGATTCTGTTTAAGTACATGGCCTGCATCACCCGTGGCTTCTTTGAGCTCTGCCCATTTTCCGCTTGAATCCAAAAGATAGATAGCTGCATAGTAATAATTGAATTGTTCCGGGAACAAATGAATCACCTTGGCGAGCAGTTCATCCGGATCGAGACTAGATGATGCGACCCTGCTGACCTCGTTAGTGGCAGCAAGTAGTTTTGTTCGCTCAATAACCTGTTGTTCGAGCGTGTTTTGTAGTGCTTCGAGACGTGAGACCATGCGATTGAAGTGCACGGTAACGATACCCAACTCATCAGTGGCACTGACGGGTGCACGTTGTGAGAGATCTCCCTGCTCAATCCTATCGAACGTTTCAATCAAATCTCTAATGGGATCTGAAACAGCCCGAGATACATAATATGAAAGGACTGTACCTAATAAAAGAGCCATTATGCTAAAGATAATTGATTGATCTTGCAAATTGGTAAAAATTTCAAGAGAACTGACGTCCTCATATAGAATTCGAATAGTTTGATTGTATCCAATGGGGACAATGAGTGCGATACCAATCGCGATCATTGCCAAAGTTAGTGTCTGGAATTTACTGATGAGCAAGGCACC